>Ga0114999_10008568_pt1 | contig 11381 bp, 14 predicted proteins | sample ArcticOcean_MG_C_3_FD_89820 | JGI IMG/M metagenome (GOLD analysis project Ga0114999, IMG submission 89820) | Marine microbial communities from western Arctic Ocean - ArcticOcean_MG_CB8_126 | ecosystem: Environmental > Aquatic > Marine > Oceanic | place: Arctic Ocean: Canada Basin | collected...
ACCTAACGTACTGCTTTACGCACGACCTCCGGTATCGTGTCGGCATGGCGAATGGTCTCCGTCCACTTAGTGACCGGTTGGAACATGCGTACGACATCCATGACCTGATGCGACGCCTAATGCAGTCGACTCGTCGCGCCTTGGCCGGTCAACACCAGCATGGGCGCCCGATCCATGTTGCCGTCGGCGACACCGGTGATTAGATTAGCAGCACCTGGCCCAAGCGTGCCGAGACAACCCGCCGGTTGCCGGTCAAACGACCATAAACTTCTGCCATGAACGCCGCCCCTCGCTCGTGTCTGGTAAGCAGGAATTTGAATTGCCCAGACTGCTCGAGCGACATCATGAAATCGGCATTTTCTTCACCGGGAACGCCGAATATGTACTCGATCCCTTCGGCCTCGAGGCACTTCACGAATAGGTCAGACGCTTTCATTAAATCGTCCTTAATTTTAGAGGTCAGATGTGAGCCGCTATGTAGCCCACGCTAACGTTTTTTCTAATCCGCGGCCGAACTTCGTCAGCAATTCATCGATTTGATCTGAGCTTATGATCAGCGGAGGGCAAAATGCCATCGTATCGCCGATGTTGCGCACGATGAGCCCCTCTTCCTGACACGCCGCCGTGCAGTAGGCACCAACACCATCACTCGTTTTGAACGGTGTCCTTGGCTCCCTTTCACGCACAAGCTCAATGGCCGCAAGCAATCCGGCGCCACGTACTTCGCCAACTAAAGGGTGATCAACAAACCGCTGCAGTCCTTCTTGCAGCAACGCGCCCGTTTTGGCTGCCGCGTTGAACAGGTCCATTTCTTCCATGATCTCCAAGTTACGCAAGGCAACCGCTGCGCAGACCGGGTGTCCGGAATAGGTAAAACCGTGGCCGAAATTTCCCAACTCATCCGAACGAGACTCAAATGCTTCATACATGAATTCCGGCAAGATGACCGCACTAAGTGGTAAATAGGCGGATGAAACGGCCTTGGCGACACTCATTGTGGTCGGCACAATATTCATCGTTTGCGCACCAAACGCCTGTCCAGTGCGGCCAAAGCCACAGATCACCTCATCATCGATAAAGAAGATGTCATGTTTTTTGAGCAACGACTGAACTTTTTCATAGTAGCCAGGCGGCGGTACGATTACGCCGCCTGCGCCGAGGATCGGTTCTGCAATGAATGCGGCGATAGTCTCCGGACCTTCGCGCAGAATCATATCTTCCAAGGCAGCAACAATGCGGTCTACGAATTCCCCTTCACTCTCGTCCGCCACAGCCTCGCTGTAGTAGTGCGGGCACTCAGTGTGCAGGATACCGGCAATTGGTAGGTCGAACTCTCTGTGAAACGGCGCAAGCCCAGTCAACGATCCGCTAGCGACGGTTACCCCGTGATAGCCGCGTTTACGACTAATGATCTTCTTCTTTTCAGGCCGACCCACCGCGTTGTTGTAATACCACATGAGCTTCATCTGGGTGTCGTTGGCATCGCTTCCTGACAATCCAAAAAAAACTCTACCCGCGTCGAACGGCACCATGGCTTTGAGTTTTTCCGCCAGCAGAATCGATGCTTCGTTGGTTTTACCAGCGAACAGTTGGGAGTAGCTGAGTTTCTTCATCTGCTCGGCCGCGACCCGCACCAACTCTTCGTTGCCATAGCCAAGCGCCGTACACCACAAACCCGACATCCCTTCGAGGTATTGCTTGCCGTGGCTGTCCCACAGGTAAACGCCCTTAGCGCGCTCATGGACGCTCGGTCCCGAGGCTTGGTGTTGCGCAAGGTTAGTTGTCGGATGCAGCAGGTGCGCTAGATCTTTGCCTTCCAGCGAATCGGGCGGGAATTCATTGTGCAGTGGGTCGACCATGGCGATTCCGGTTCAACGGTTGGAATCCACAGCCTCCCACAGTAAACCGGGCGCAACAAGCGGCCGCGAATCAGGCACGGCCATGTGTCTATTACGCGGCGAGGCGGCAACCCACCCCTAGCGCTTTGGCGACAGCCGGATGGCGTATCGATCCGGCGGCAACATTCAGCCCTTTTTGAAAACCAGCGTCGTCGGCCAAAGCCTTGCGCCAACCATTGTCAGCGATGTTCGCGACATAAGGCAGGGTCACATTGTTCAACGCCTCGGTCGAGGTGCGCGGAACCGCGCCCGGCATGTTGGTTACGCAATAGTGAACCACACCTTGCTCGATGAAGGTCGGCGCGTCATGAGTCGTGGGTCGGCTGGAAGCGAAGCATCCGCCTTGGTCGATAGCGACATCAACCAGGACAGCGCCACGTTGCATTCGCCGCAACAACTCGCTATCCACCAATTTTGGCGTCGTGGCGCCTGGAATCAACACAGCTCCTACTACCAAATCCGCGGATTCAACTTGATCGACCACAGAATCAGTTGACGCCATGAGCACACGGGCTCGACCGGCGAATTCGTTTTGAAGCTCGCAAATACGGTCTTGCGACGTGTCCAAGATAGTGACGTTTGCCTGCAGTCCTACTGCCATCTGCGCGGCGTTAGTGCCTGCGACGCCGCCACCCAGAACGACCACGTTGGCCGGCGCAAAGCCCGATACACCGCCCAGCAATACCCCGCGTCCGCCAGTGGCTTTCTGCAACGCAGTGGCGCCGACTTGAATCGACATGCGTCCCGCAACCTCGCTCATCGGTGTTAACAGGGGCAATCCGCCACGCTCGTCTTCAACGGTTTCATACGCGATTGCCGTCACCCCGCGCTTCATCAGGCAATGGGCCTGTTTTTTCGCAGTGGCGAGATGCAAATAGGTGAATAGAACCTGATCAGCACCAACGAGTGCGCACTCTTCGACAGAAGGTTCTTTGACTTTGACCACAAGCTCTGCGGCGAAAGCGCAAGCTGCATCAACGACGATGCGCGCGCCAGCGGACCGATACATATCGTCGCCAAAGTCCACCCCTGCTCCGGCATTGTGCTCGATGAGAACCTCATGCCCGCACCGGGTCAGTTCGGCAACACTCGCTGGCGTCAGTCCGACTCGATATTCGAAGGACTTGGTTTCTCTAGGTACTCCGATGTGCATAGCTCACCCCCTATTAGAGCCCTCAGCGTACTGGGCCCGGTACGCGCAATCGCGCGTGGAAAAGCGTCCTGGCCACCGAGGTGGTGAAGCGCCTTCCATAAAGAGGCTTAGCGTACTCGGTTCTAGGGTGCGATAGGTTGCGTTTGAAGCTACAATGGCCTTTCTAACGCAATAATATTCCATAAATTTCGAATATGGCGCATGATAATTCAAATATTGATCGAATCGATCACGCAATTCTTCGCGAACTACAGACCGACGGACGCCTATCCAACAATGCGTTAGCCGATCGGGTCAATTTGTCCGAATCTGCTTGTTTACGTCGGGTACGACGGTTGGAAGAGATTGGGTTGTTACGCGGTTATGTCGGCCTAGTCGACCAAACCAGGGCTGGGTTTCCCGATAACGTCTTTGTTCAAATTACATTGCACAGCCAGCAGCAAGATGATCTGGCCAGCTTCGAACGGGCAGTGCGGCAGCTGCCGGAAGTCATGGAGTGCTATCTCATGAGTGGCGATTCAGACTACCTATTGCGTGTCATCGTTGCCGATGCGAGCGACTACGAGCGAATTCACAGCCAGTTCCTAACCCGCTTGCCCGGTGTTGATCGAGTGCAGTCGAGCTTCGGTCTGCGCACAGTCGTCAAGAAAACCGCGCTCCCCATCCGGCATTAATCGTAAAGCTGCTGCCGAATGTGAGCGCTTCGCCGAAAGCGATCGCGGCGATTGTTTGCCGCTAGATTAGATCCTGCGGCTCGAGCGAAAACTCCTCTATCACTTGGTCGGCGTAATCTATGCGACCGGTGATCTCTTTGGGATCTCCGTGACTCAATCTCAGACAAGCTTCTGCCATGTGCTCGACTGGGGTCACCCGATCCTCGTTGGTCTCGTTGATCAATTTGTGGTGCATTACGCCCGGCGTTGCTACCAACCCAGGCGATATCACGTTGATCCCGATGTTTTCCTCGTATAGCTCTTGCGCCAAGCCTGTGGTGAAGCGTTCCAACGCGGCTTTGCACATGCCGTATACAGTGCCGCCACTGCCACCCATTGTCTTGTCGGGATGGATAGCGGCATGCGAAGACACGTTTACCACCCAACCAGAACCCTGCTCACGCATGCCGGGAAGCACTAGCTGGGTCAATTCGAAAGGCGTCCAAACCTGTACGTCGAGCATCAAGCGGAAGCGCTTTTCAGGAAAGTCGGCAACCGGGATGAAGTAGGTGATCGCCGCGTTGTTAACAAGAATATCAACATGGCCGTACGCATCTATTGCAGCTTCTATTAAGCGGCTGCGATCTTCTGGCTTTGCCAGATCCGCTTTGACAGCCACGGCATCACCGCCAGCTGCCTTAATGCGTTCAACTGTTGCTGTGATCGTGCCGGGGAGAAAATGGTCGTCCTCCTCTACCGTACGAGCAGACACCACTACGTTAGCGCCTTCCATTGCATATCGGCGCGCAATCGCCTCCCCAATACCACGGCTCGCACCGGTCACAACAGCGACCTTACCCGCTAGCAGTCCATCCGGATTAACACTTGGCATAACGTTCCCCTTGCTTATTTGTTCCAGCATAACGCATCCTTTATCGCTCATCCTGTACGATCGGACGTTATGCGGCTGTTTTTGTTACTCCTGCCCGCGCTTACTTTGGTTTCAAGTTTCGCCCAAGAGCCTAACAACCTTGGCACGGCGCCTGCTACTTGCTACGCCAGTCTCACCGTGGAGGTTATTTCCACTACTACGTGCGATGCCGCAATAGCTGTAGCAGACGAGCTCGACCGTGCGCGCATGGCAAGTGCTATGGCGATACGGCATGCGCGCAGCAGCCAATTTGCACGGGCGGAGGAACTAATCGAGGTCGCGCTCGCCTCGCAGCCAAACGATCCCGTTGTGCTGATCAATCTTGGCAGTATGCGCATCAACCAAGAACGGTTTGACGAAGCGGTCGATGCCTATCTGCACGCGCAAGAAATTCTCGAAACCTCCGGTGCGGCGCCTGAACCTGCGCTGTTTCTTAATCGTTCTTTAGCATTGCGCGCACTTGGCCGCTACGCTGATGCCAAGCGGGACTACGACCATTTCGTGTGGCTGCGCGACAGCCTCCGGGGTGACTCTAGTTTATATATTGACGAGTAGGGCGCTCGCCCAAGCCCGTCAATATTTCGTAGGCGAGAGTTTGAGCGTGGTCAGCCACTTCATCGACTGAAACGTGCCCCCCGCAAATCTCCAGCCAGCTACCTTCATTGATTGGGCCTTCAGTCACGTCTACATGCAGCATGTCCATGCTCACCCGGCCAACAATGGGATAGTAATTTCCCTCAGCGAACACTCTCCCGCGGTCTGACAAGAGTCTGGGTACGCCGTCAGCATAACCCGCGCCCACTGTGGCAATACGGCTCTCGCGCGACGCAACATAGCTTCCCCCATAACCCACCGGGGTGCCAGGTTGGACCCGGCGTACCTGCAGGACTTGTGCCTCGAATGTCAGCACAGAACGCATTGGGTTGTCGCGCTGGGTAAACGGATTGCCTCCATAAAGGCCGATGCCAGCACGCCCGATGTGCTCAGGGCCGACTCCTTCGAGCATTCCGGCAGAGTTGGTCAGGCTCAGTTTCAAATTCGGATACAACGAGTTCACGCTTCGATAGGCTTCCCGTACCCGTTCCAACTGGAGCTGGTTGAATGCATTGTCAGGCTCGTCCGCCCGCGCCAGATGGCTCACAAACAGCCCTATCCGCAAACTCTGCAAATGCAAGACGCCAGCCAACACATCGGAAAGCTCATCAAAGTCGAGACCGAGGCGCTGCATGCCAGTATCCACGTGCAGGCCGGCGGGCGCGTTTGTGCCCGACCAAATGCGACATTGTTCCGGTGTGTTGAGCACAGGGATGAGTTGATGCCTGACCAACTCTTCAAGCGAGCTAGGCTGAACACCTTCAAGAACATATATATCGGCGGTCGCCAACGTCTGCCGCAGCAGCACGCCTTCTTCGGCAGTTGCGACAAAGAACGTGCGGCATTGCGTTGACCACAATCGTTGGGCAATGGCGACAACGCCCAACCCATAGCCATTGGCCTTGACCACCGCAGCCACGTCGGCATACGCATGCTCGCGCAGCATTCGGTAGTTATCAGCCACAGCGCCAAGATCGATGCGCAGCCTGCTGGTCACGGTGCTGCCCTCTTCATCGCTAGAATCGCTCTATTGGAGCGAGTTGATATAGGCAACCACGTTGGTGACCGCTTCATCGCCCGTTAGTGTCCCGACCATTGGTCGCATTTGCTGTCCTGCGTGGTCACTGTCATCGTAACCCCGCTGTCCTTGTTGGTATTTCTTTATTTGAGCTACCAAATACCAATCGTTCTGCCCCACCAGGCGTGGTCCGGACATCGCCTCAATACCCTGCCCTTTATCACCATGGCACGCCGCGCACACAGCATATAGCGCTTGCCCGGCCGCGACATCACCCGACACCGTCTCCGCGCTTGGCGCCACAGGCAGGGTTGCGATGTATGCCACCAAATTGTCCAACGCCCCCTCAGATTGCAGCTGCGGGCCCATTGCCATCGCAGCCATTTGCATGCCAGAAGCATCCCCAGGCGCTGCACCGCGTGCGCGGGTTTGGAAGAGTTGCATCTGGCGCTTCAAGTACCAGGTTTCTTGCCCGGCCAGTTTTGGCCCGTTCATGGCTTGGCTGCCTTGGCCTGTTGGTCCATGGCACGCAGCACATACTGGGTACAACGCGCCACCGGCGTCAGCATCTGCGGCAAACCCTTCGGGCAGCAATACAAATCCTACGCACATTGCGACAATGCGCACGCTTACTTGAAACAGCATCAACTCTCCTCGGGTTGCGTCCTATCGGGTGTAGCGCCTGGACAAGGCGGCGCCAGTCCTATCGCGATCGCTAGCTGAGTTCTAGTCCTTACGCCAAAATGCAAACCACGAACGGCCTGCACCCTCACTGCCGCGACGCTCAGTTTGGCGCCGATCTGATGCCGCCTTAGCTCGCCGCGCACGCAGTTCAAACAGGCCTTTTGCACTGCGTCGGCGCTCGGAACGGTCGCGACGGTCGCCGTCAGCCCGCTTTTCACTGTTAAGCACTTGCGTCGTTCGCCTATTGGGTGGTGTACTCGTGCAGCACACAGACAATCGAAACAGACGTCCAATATAGCGTTTTTTCGCGAAAGTTACAGGTATTCGGTGCCGCATCTTTTGCCAACCTCACCTACGCTTGGGCCTGGAATTAGGCGAAACTTAAGCTGTACCGTTGTCACCGAAGAAAAGAGATTCGATTGTTCACAAGCTGCCTAAAGGGTTCATTGACGCCCTGATCGGTTACGCCGTCGACCCAACCCAATGAGAGCTCCTTGCACGCGAGTTGGATAAGCGCGATGCGGCGCTCTCGGCACTCGATCCGTCGGAGTTTTTCGGGCTCTTAAGCCGTGCCGAAGCCCTCGCCTTCCAATTGCGTACCGATTCCCAGAACGACCGGGCTCGCTTGCAGTGTCCCTACGTGCTTTTGGACGGCAACGCGCAGCCCATCAGAACCAGCGACAATTTCAGACTACGTTGAGGTCCGCGACGGCAAACTCGAGTTTGGCGACAAAGCAGGCCGCGCAGGATTGGATCAAGCGCTCGGCCAATTGGACCACCCGGACACTCCCCACGCACTTGTCGAGCTACAGGGCAAAGACAAACAGATGCGCTTGGCCTATCTAGTCGCGGCAGAAAACCTACCTGCCGTACTCAAGCATATTGGACCCGGAGCCCGTTTTGGATTGTTGGTCGCCGAAGCTCAGTCCGCGGAGCGCGTGCGCAGACTGGTTCAAACCAGCTTCAATTTAGCAAACTCAGAAGTCGCCGTGGCAATGCGCCTAACCAAAGGCCCGGCATTAAAGGAAACAGCACGGGTACTCAAAATAAGTCCCAATACAGCCCGCAACCACTTACAGTCGATTTTCGATAAGACCGGCCTCAACCGTCAGACTGACCTCATTCTGATGCTGACCCAATTGAGCGTGCTTTTGTCGGCTGTCGGCCAAAGCGACACCAGCACAACCAGAATCGACTATCCGGATTACCGGTTCTGCGTTGTGCCTAACCGCGAAGGAACCGGCCGACGCTTGGCCTACCGCGGGTATGCCGACGGCGAAAACGAAATTGTCTACTTTCACGGGTCAGTGAGTCCGTCACGCCTCGTACCCGAGACCGAACCGATGGCTACCGCCCTTGATCTAACGATTATTGCACCTGACCGTCCAGGATCGGGATTTTCCGATCCGCTGTCTCAACGTGATTTTCAAACCACCGCGCATCATATGCGGCACCTAATGGATGAGCTCGAGATCCCAAGCGATGAGTTGCTTGGGTTCATGTCGGGCGCTGCACATGCGCTTGCAACGGCGAGTCTTTTGCAGGATAGAGTCGAGCACGTCATGTTAGTCGCAGGTCGTGCGCCCGCCCGCTATGCAACGGAAGATCGAGGCTCGTTAGCGGTGTTCAGACGGCGTCCGATGCAGAAACCGTGGCTGCTCGAGACCCTTCTCAATATCTTGTGCAGTCGTGCCGCGCCGGGACCAAGAAGCGCCTACTGCGCCACATTTACGGTGCGGTTGAACACGACGCGGAACTATTAAAAGAACGCCCGCAAATATTGCAACACATGATTGGGACGTCGCTTGAAAACTTAACTGTGTCAACCGGCGGAGTGGCTGGCGAACAGCGTTGTTTTGCCGACCCCGGTCCGCTAGATCTGTCGGCGATCACTGCGGGAATCACGGTTTGGCACGGCGGAGCAGGCCAGGCCGCCCTGCTTTCGGACCTGCGCGAAAGTCTTGCTGGTCTGCAATACGAAGAACGCATCTTCGCCGAGCACGGCTCACTCATACTGTATGAATGCTGGAACCAGGTGTTGGCACTTAATCACCTCGGCGTTTAACGCATCGCTATCGCGCGACGCGTCCATAGACGACTCGTCCAAGCCAGGCAAATGATCCGACGTCATATCTTCTTTCGCTGTGCAATCGTCCGGCGGCGAGTTGTGCGAACTTCATTGCGCGAAGTATCGTCAGTCACGATCTGTTGAGTCCTCGCGTTTTCGAGACCTGGGTCCACGGCGCCACCGCTCATCGGTTTTGGTTGTCTTTCAGGCGGCATCGAGTTTGTGTGTCCATCCACATTCGGCAGTATGCCCACGCTAACCCAATAGCAAACAAGGTTATGTGACCCAATTAAGAATTCGAGACCCATTTCACGTCCCGCCAGTAAAAAGTGCAGCGCGTCACGTTTGGTTTATGCTCTACGGCAAACGCTTAAGGACACTATGTACATGGCGCGAAAACAGAGCCTGGCCGGTCAACAGCGCGGCACCATCATCACGCTGGAACATACGTCACGCATTCTAGAAGGTAATTTACTTAACGACCCCGTGGTACGCTCTGTCGCGGTTTATCTGCCAGCTAACTATGACCGCACAAACAAACGCCGATACACCGTGCTTTATGACTTGGCGGGATTTACCGGAGCGGGTCCAGCCCACCTTAACTGGAAGAATTTCGACGAAAACCTTGCCGAGCAACTGGACCGCTTGATTAGCACCGGCAAACTAGCGCCGCTGATCGTCGTGTTTCCGGATTGCTTCACCGCTCTAGGTGGCAACCAATACATCAATTCAAGTGCAATTGGGCGTTACGCCGACTACCTGACTCGAGAATTGATTCCGTTCGTCGACGCCGAGTTTCGCACGCATGCTACGCGTGAACATCGCGGTTGCTTTGGCAAGTCGTCCGGAGGATATGGCGCGATGATCCACGCAATGCGGTACCCACAATTCTGGGGCGCGATCGCAAATCACTCCGGTGACGCATACTTTGATTTCGTCTACCGCGCCGAGTGGCCAAGAACACTCACGCACCTGCAGAATTTCAAACAACCGCGCCTCGCCCCGGGGCAGCGCAAAGCGCAAAAGGCGCAGCAGAATCCTGGCTACGACGACGGCCGCGTCCAGCGTTTTCTGAATGCGTTCTGGGCGGACCGCAATCCAACGCAAGCCGACGTCATGACGATCATGATGTTAGCCATGGCCGCCAGCTACGACGCCGACAAGCATGCCCCAAATGGCTTTCGGCTACCCTTCGATCTAGACACCGGCGAATTGTTGCCGCGGCGCTGGCAGACGTGGCTGCGCCACGATCCGATCGAACTTGTGAGCAAATACAAGGCAAACCTCAAAACCCTCAAAGGGATCTACATCGATTGCGGCTGGCGCGATCAATTCCATATTCATTACGGTTCGCGGCAACTGTCGCGGTTGTTGCATCAGCAAGGCATCCAGCACCGTTACGAAGAGTTTGACGACAATCATTCTGCGATCGACTATCGAATGGACGTAAGCCTCCCGTACCTCGCCCGCCGTCTTAGCTAGCGGCGCGTTTGCGCTACAACAACCCGGCGCAACATCTCATCCAGACTCACGAGCTCGCCAAGCCTAAGCTCGATCAAAGCGCGCTCGGAGTCGACATCATCATCATGATCCAACACGCCAAGCATCGCTGGCGTGACGGGCGGATTGGCACTGAGCTTTGCCATCACTGAAGCGATCACCAACCCTAAACCAACTGGTAACGAAACCACCTTGGTCTGCTTACCCAAGTGCGTGGCCGCACGCTCGGTCAAAGCACGACGCGACACCACCTCTGGCCCGCCTAGATCTAGCGCGCCAACGACGCCATGTGTCGCGGCGTTAACTATTGCGCGAACTACATCACCTGCGTACACAGGTTGTTCCAAGCTCTCGGCGCGAAACGCAAAACTACGCGGTTTGATCGCCCGAGCGTAAAGCGCTCTACTTGCATAGTCACCTTCACCTAACACCATTGGCACCCGGAGTACGCAAGCAGCCACGCCACTGTTGTGAATCTCGACTTCCGCTCTACCCTTTGAGGCAAGGCATTGGTTAGACGATTGCGCAGCCGCACCGACAATCGATAAATACACAATGCATCCAACCCCGGATTCGCGACAGGCACCAGCCAGCGCCCCGCAACTGTTTTCGTGGGCATCCACATAGGTTGAGGTGCTGCCTTCTTTGAGGATGCCTACTAAGTGCACAGCTACATCGCACCCACGGGCCGCTTCGGTCAGCGCCGCTTGATCGGAATAGCTCGTCACAACAATATCCAACCGATCCCGGGTTGTGTCGTCTTCGACCAGCCGCGCAACTTCCGCTGCTGCGCGCTTGCTGCGAACCACAGCTTTGACGCGATCTGTTCTATCGCCTACTTGTTCGCTACCTTCATCGCTTCTTGCACCACTTTTATCATCA
>Ga0114999_10008574_pt1 | contig 11371 bp, 11 predicted proteins | sample ArcticOcean_MG_C_3_FD_89820 | JGI IMG/M metagenome (GOLD analysis project Ga0114999, IMG submission 89820) | Marine microbial communities from western Arctic Ocean - ArcticOcean_MG_CB8_126 | ecosystem: Environmental > Aquatic > Marine > Oceanic | place: Arctic Ocean: Canada Basin | collected...
CCATCCTACTTTGATTGTGCCCAACGAATCCAGTGCTTCGCTCGTTCAATCCGCTTGCTTGGCCACCGTCGCCATCACGCCACCGTCGGCAACCTTCACCCCATCGACCGTGGCGACAACGTCAAAGTTCCAAATCCCACGACGCTCTGATGCCTTTACCGCAGTGATCAAGACCTGATCTCCAGGCCGAACAGGCTTGCGAAAGCGCACCTTATCGAGCCCGAGAAGATAGACCGTCATCCCGGCCATGTCCTCATGTGCCGAGAGCGCCACGATACCCGCAGCTTGGGCGAAGGCCTCGGTGAGGAGCACCCCAGGCATGATTGGGTTGCCAGGAAAATGGCCCTGAAACTGCGGCTCGTTGATCGACACGTTCTTGATTCCCACCGCGCTTACATCGGGCACGATCTCGATCATGCGATCGATCATAAGAAATGGATAGCGGTGCGGAATCTTCTGCTGAATCGTTTCGATATCGATTTCGGCGACCCGCTCGGGCGCCATGGCTGCTGCATCACCCATCTACTTCTTGTCCCCTGTCTTGGTAAGGCGTGATATCGCCACGGTCTGGCGATGCCACTCTCGGATCGGCAGGGCCGGGCTACCGCCCACGGTAACGCCCGGCTCAACATTGCGTATCACGCCCGACTGCGCTGCAACTCTCACGCCGGCCCCGATTCTCAAGTGCCCCGCCACGCCGACCTGGCCTCCAATAAAAACGTAGTTTTGAAACTTCGTGCTTCCCGCAATTCCAGCCAGGGCCGCGATCACGCATCCTGGACCCAATTCGACGTTGTGCGCGATCTGGACGAGATTGTCGATCATGCACCGGTCGCCGATTATGGTATCAGGGCCCGCCCCGCGATCAATCGTCGCATTTGCACCGATCTCGACGTCGTCGCCCACGATGACCCGGCCAAGTTGAGGAATCTTGAGATGCTCGGTGGGATCGGGGGCAAAGCCGAAGCCATCCTGTCCCAACCGGGCGCCCGGGTAGATCCGGCAGCGTTCGCCGATCAGGCTATTATAAATCGAGGCGTTGGCTCCGACGATGCTTTGCGCACCAAGCACCACGCCGCGTGCGATCACCGCGTTGGAGCCGATCCAGCAGCCTGCTCCGATTTCCGCGTTCGCCTGCACGACGGCGCCTGCCTCGATGCAGCAGCCCCCACCGATCCGCGCATCCTCATCAACCGATGCGTCGGGCGAGATACCAGACGGCGGGATCATCGGCGGATAATACGCCTGTGCCGCCAACGCATAAGCTCGGTAGGGTTCTTTCGTGACCAGCAACGCCATCCCTTCGGGCGCCCGCGCAACAAAATCGGGGTGAACGACGCAACCTCCGGCCTTGCTCGCGGCAAATGCCTCGACGTAACGTTTATTGTCGAGAAAACTCAAATCGTCCGCGCCCGCCGTCTCGAGCGGCGCTACATCGACGAGGCTGCGCGCCGGCTCGGCACCCTCCGCCAGCTCCGCACCCGTGCGTTCGGCCAGTTCACCTAGAGAGAACGGCCCTTTTCGATCATGAAAGCGTGGATCCGCCATCAGGCTACTGCTCGGAGAACTGCACCTCGACCCGCGGCAACCGGGCATCCAGCTTCTGCCGAACCTCTTCTGTGATGTTCATGGACGGTGCAGCATAAACCATCGTCGAGGTCGGCAGGACAATCTCATAGCCACGCTGCGCCGCCAGTTCCGAAATGATCGCGAAAACCACCTGCTGAATTTTCCCCATCGCGTTCCCGCGCGCTTTTTCGAGGCGCTGGTTCAAGCCGTTGACCCGATCCCGGACCGCCGCAACCCGCTCGTCCAGCTGACGTAGCTTCTCCTCGTAGGCTTCGGGCGCCAGAATCGACTTCTGAAGTTGCAGTTGGCGGTCCATCTCGACGAGCCCGGCCTCATCCGCGTCTATACTGGCCTGAATCCGATCGTGCAAGGCAAGAAGCTGCTGCTGGGTGCTCTGGTGAGCCAGCGAACTCTGAATGACGCGCTCGTATTCTATGACGGCAAAATTGGTTGTTGCCGCCTGTTGGGCGTGACCCTGCAAGGGAGAGAATGCCATCGTGAGGGCGACGAAACAGGCAAGTGCTAAGCTACGAATAATCATGAAAAAATCTGCCTAAAATATGGTTCCGAAATTGAGACGGAATAGCTCTTCTTCATCGGCATCCTCCTTGACGACCGCCTTGGTCACCTCGAAGCCGACGGGACCGAAAGGAGAAATATAAGAGAACCCGATACCGACACCGACCCGCGGGCTGCCTTCGTCGAAGATATTCGGATCATCCTCATCAACGACTGAAAGGCTGCCGATGTCTGTAAACAGGCTGCCCCGTACCGGAAACTCGGCGGGCAGACCCAGCGGAAAGCCCACGCCGAAGCTGGCAACATAGCGAAAATTACCACCCAACGCGTCACCTGTCGTCAGATCCCGGGGCCCAACACCAGAACTGTCAAACCCGCGCAGTGAACCCCCGCCTAAAAAATAACGCTCGCTGATACGGACATCATCACCGGCGAAACCGAAAATAAACCCCTCTTTTAAAGTGATGCTCGCGATCCATTGATCTGATAGGGGGTAGTAATACTCGTAACTGAATTGATTTCGGAAATATTTTTCGCTTCCACCCAAACCTGCAAGATCCTGAGAAAAGCTCAGCAAATAGCCTTCGCGTGGAAAGGCCCGGCTGTCGCGCCGGTCTAATGTCAGTGTGTGACCAACCGCAGAAATGACGGTCGAGCCTTCCTGCTCCTTGATGAACCGGGAAGCATCGTCATCGACATCCTCGATCAGATCGCGACGGATTGTGTAGTGCAACGAGTGGCGCAAGTCCTCGGTGACCGCATAGCTGACATTGGTGCCAATGCCGAGTTCTTCCTGAAAAAACGACGATTCGCGGCGGCTGTCGGTCGTGCGCCGAAATATATCGGCGCCCCCGGCGAGATCGCGGTTGAATAAATAGGGCTCTGTAAAGCCCAAATCAATGAGCTGTCGCCGAGTCGAAATCGATGCGTTCAGCCGCAGAACCTGGCCACGCCCCAGGAGATTATTTTCCCGAATACCGAAATCGGTGATCAGGCCTTCGAAGGTCGAAAACCCGCCGCCGAGGTTAATCGTGCCCGTCGACTGCTCCTGCACATCCACCACGATGATCGTCTGGTCGGGTGCATCACCCGGCAGGACTTCCATCTCAACGGAGGAGAAAAACGCGAGGTTTTCGATCCGTTGCTTGGAGCGGCGGAACTTCGCAGTATTGAATGCGTCGCCTTCGACAAAGCGAAACTCGCGCCGGATCACTTCGTCGAGCGTTCGCGAGTTACCGGATATATCGATTCGTTGGACGTAAACGCGCGGCCCCTCGTTGACCATGTACGTCAAGTCGATCGTGCGACGATCCCGATCGAGGTCGACGTCCGGTTGAATATCGACGAATGCGTATCCAAGGTTCCCGACTTCATCGGTCAGTATCTGGATCGTCGATTCCATACCATCGGTGTTGTACCAGTCTCCTGGCAGCGTGGTCAGGAAGGGCGCCAACTGCCCGGCCGGGAGATCCCTTAGCTGACTATCGACAACGACCTTGCCAAAGCGGTAGCGCACGCCTTCCTCGACCGTGAGGGTGATAAAAAACGCCTCACGGTCACGGGTCAACTCGGCGACCGCCGACGTCACTCGGAAATCGGCATAGCCATTAGATAGATAAAAGCGACGCAGCAACTCCCGATCAAACGTCACCGCATCGGGATCGTAAACGTCCGCGGACGTAAGGAAGCGCCACCATTTCGATTCCTGAGTTTGCACCACCTCGCGTAATTCGCTGTCGGAAAAAATATCATTGCCCACGAATATGATTTTGCGGACCTCTGTGATAGGCCCTTCGTCGATCTCGAATACCAAATTGACGCGGTTATCCGACAGGCGGATCACCTTGGGCTCGACCGTGGCGGCAAATCGTCCGGTTCGGCGATAAAGTTCGACTAGGCGCTGCACGTCATTCTGCACGCGCGTGCGGGTATAGACCATGCGGGGGCGCAACTGCACCTCGGACTCCAGGCTGTCGTCCTCGAATTTATCGTTGCCCTCGAAGGCCACGCGATTGATGATCGGGTTCTCGACGACTCGGACCACCAACGCCGATGCCTCGCGACGCAACACAACATCGGCGAACAGACCCGTCGCAAATAGGCTTTTCAGCGACCGGTCGATCAGGCCAGGATCGAACGGATCGCCAATCCGGATCGACATGTAGGAACGAACCGTCTCGAGTTCGATCCGTTGGTTGCCCTCGACCTCAATAACGCGAACCACGTCGGAAAGGCCGAGCTCCTGCGCGCCAGCTACCGGGGCCAACAGCAACGCGGTGTTAAGTGCCATCAAGGCGCACAAACCCGCAACGGCAACGAGACGTCCTACACTCACGTTCACTCTAGCGCCGCACGATCAAAAGAGATTCCCAACCCACTGGAAGACCCCGAGACTCTTGAAGTCATTCCATAGCACAAACCCGATCAGCAACACTATCAGGCCCAGGCCCACCCGAAAGACCATTTCCAATGTCCGAGCCCCAAGCGGACGGCCGCGCACCGCCTCGATGCCATAAATCAGCAGATGACCGCCGTCGAGCATGGGAACCGGAAACAGGTTAATCAGTCCTAGATTGATCGATAGGATCGCCATGAAGAAGATGAGCGACGCCACCCCCTGCTCAGCGACTTGACCCGATATCTGCGCGATTCGGAGCGGCCCGCTCAGATCGTCCGTCGAACGCCGCCCCGAAATTATCTGGCCGACAGCCTTCAGGGTCTCGCCGGCAAACAGGAAGGTCTTCTTGAACCCGAGCCAAATAGCCGTGCCCGGATCGTGCTTCACGAATCCAACGTGGCCACCTTTAATTCCGAGTCGGCCGATCGATCGGTTTTCTTCCTGAACTTCTCTGGGCGTTACCGTCAGGAACTCCGGCTCTCCGGCGCGTTCCACCACCACGTCAAGCGGCCGTCCCGGCGCTTCAATGACGATCGCGACGATGTCTTCGAAGCGTTTGATAGCCAATCCGTCGATCTCGCGGATCACGTCGCCCGGCGCAATCCCCGCTTCCTCGGCGGCGGAGTCCGGCACCACCTCGAGCACTTCAGGTGCCGTGAATCTCTCTCCGACCGTCGCAAACAGGATCGCCAGCAATACTATGGCCAGGATAAAATTTGCGAACGGCCCCGCGAACACCACGGCCGCTCGTTGATGCAGTCGCTTGTGATGAAACGAGACGGCGCGCTCCTCTTCGCTCAACTCGGGTAGATCGTCTCCCGGCTGGCTTGCTGCGCCTGCGTCACCGAAGAATTTCACATAGCCGCCGAGCGGGATCAGGCTGATTTTCCAGCGCGTCTCCTTGCGATCTGTCCAACCCACAATCTCGGGGCCAAAGCCGATGGAAAAGGTCTCCACGCGCACGCCGTTGATTCGGGCGACCAGGTAATGGCCCAACTCGTGAAAGAACACCACCACCGTGAGGACGACGAGGAACCCCCAAAGGGTATTCCAGATTTCCGAGATCCATTCCATGACGGTGCCGTTTCAGAACCATGCCGGGTGCGAATTCGCCGGCAAAATCGAGTAGATACACGAGGCGGGCATTCGACACGCGATCCCGCGTCGTGCCCGCCCCCTTGTTCGCGCAACAAAACAACTCTCTCTTTGCGTTGCATTGCGCGATTGTATGTAGCGCGCCGTCTCTTCCTTGGCAAGCACCGGGGACCTCATAAACCCTTGATTCGCCAATTTTTCGCTCCCGTCACCGCGGACTTACTACTGACCCAATACAGCCGGTCCCAGAGCGTAGACAAGAACGGCAAGCGCCGGGCTCGCCGCAAGCAGGCTGTCGAGCCTATCGAAAGCACCGCCGTGCCCCGGTATCAGCACACCGCTATCCTTGACCCCGCACCGGCGCTTGAACGCGGACTCCACTAGATCGCCCAACTGCCCCGTCAGAGACAGCAGTGCAGCACCCGCCACGGCAAAAGTAAGCTCGAGCATCGTGTCGAATCCGCCCAGCGTGCACAGCACCCAGCCTGCTGCGACACCGATGCCAATACCGGCGGCGGTTCCGCCAAAGGCGCCCGCCCAGGTCTTGCCCGGGCTCATCCGGGGCGCAAGACGCGGCCCACCGAACACCCGGCCGAATGCATAGGCTCCCGTATCCGTTGCCCAGACCACGGCAAGCAACCACACGATTGCGCCCCATCCCCCGGTCGCGCGCAGCCAGAGAAAGGCGATTCCAGCCACGGCGACCCAAGCGACGAGACTACCCAGGATCGCCGCGTCGGTCCGGCTTCCCCGGCTCATGGCCAGCATGCCAACCACACCGCCACCACCCGCCGCCACAGCCAGCGCAAACCAGTACCAGGACGACACCGCGAGCACGAACACGGCGCCAAGCGTCGCGAGACTTGCGGCCATAATGGATATCGAGGGCGGTGCGCCGCGGATTTGCAGCGCGCGATTTCCCTCATGAACGACGAGTGCCAGCCCTAGCCCAACCAACGCCGCCAGCGGGATCCCACCTAACCAGGCGCCAATCAAGGCCAGGATCATCAGGAGAACACCGGAACCCAGGCGAGGCAAAAGCCCGCCAGGAACGCTGTCAGGCACTCAAGCCGCCGTATCGCCGGTCGCGTCGCTGAAACTCCCCGATCGCCTCGAGCAGGGCCTTCCGATCGAAATCCGGCCACAGGGTGGGCACAAAGACCAATTCCGTATAGGCCGACTGCCACAGCAGGAAATTGCTCAGTCGCTGCTCGCCGCTGGTCCGAATCAGCAGGTCCGGATCAGGGATTCCGGCGGTATCGAGGTAACTTGCAAAGCTTTCCTCGTCGACTTGATCGGGATCGAGGTTGCCCGAGCGAACATCCTCGGCAATACGCCGAACGGCGAGAACAATCTCACGCCGGCTGCCGTAATTCACGGCGATAGAGACGGTCAGGTTTTGATTGTCATTGGTTAGGGATTCGGCTCCCGAGATCATCATCTTAATACCGTTGTCGAGGCGGTCGCGGTCACCGATAAATCGGATTCGCACGCCTTCTTTGTGCAGATCCGAAACGTTACGCTGCAGATAAAGCCGCAGCAGCGACATCAGATCGCTGACTTCTGCGGGCGAACGTTTCCAATTTTCCGACGAAAAGGCGTAGATCGTGACGAACGGGATATTGAGTTCCGTGCAGCTGCGTACTAGCTCGCGCACCGCCTCGGCACCCTTACGATGCCCGGCAATGCGTGGCAAATTACGGGATTTAGCCCAACGGCCGTTGCCGTCCATGATGACCGCGACATGCCGTGGCCAGCGTGATTCCACCTGAAATTTCCGAACCGTTTCCATGCGCTAGACCTGCATGATCTCGCCTTGGCGGGCTTCAAAAAGTTCGTCGACCGTCTTGACCTTCTCGTCGGTCAATCGTTGGATTTCATCGGCCCAGAACTTGTGGTCGTCCTGGCTCAGGTCGCCGGTCTTTTCCATCTTCTTGATCTCGTCCATACCGTGGTGGCGCACGTTTCGGACGGCGACCTTGGCCTGTTCCGTATATTTTGCGGCCAGCTTGACGAGTTCGTTGCGCCGCTCTTCGTTGAGTTCGGGGAACGGCAGACGGATCAGCTGTCCGTCGATGACGGGGTTCAAGCCGAGACCCGCTTCGCGAATCGCTTTTTCCACCGACTTGACCAATCCCTTGTCCCAAACCTGAACGCTCAGCATGCGCGCGTCGGTTGCGCTGACGGTCGCCACCTGGTTCAGCGGCATCGCGGCGTCGTAGGCGTCAACGACGACGGGATCGAGCATGCCGGTCGAGGCGCGCCCCGTCCTTAAGCCCGCGAACTCCCTGCGTAATACCTCAACGGCCCCCCTCATCCGTCGTTCGATATCGTCGATATCCGGCTCTGCCACGGCTCAATTTTCCTCGCGGATTATCGTAAAGGTGCCTTTCCCTTGCGTGACCCCTGCAAAAGCGCCCGTATGATGGATTGAGAATACCACGATCGGGATCGAATTTTCCCGCGCCAGCAAAATTGCGGCAGCATCCATCACCTTGAGATTGCGCGAGATCACTTCCATGTAAGTCAGGCTCTCAAACCGCTCCGCGCCGCTATCCTTAAGGGGATCGGCGTTGTAGACCCCGTCGACTTGAGTGCCCTTGAACAGACCGTCGACACGCATTTCAGCGGCCCGCAATGCCGCGGCCGTGTCGGTCGTAAAAAACGGGTTTCCGGTGCCGGCTGCGAAGACCACCACCCGGCCCTTCTCCATATGCCGAACGGCACGCCGGCGAATGTAGGGTTCGCACACCGTCGTCATCGGGATCGCCGACATGACGCGGGTTTCCTGGCCGGCGATTTCAAGCGCGTTCTGCAACGCCAGGGCGTTGATCACGGTCGCCAGCATGCCCATGTGGTCGGCCGTAGCCCGTTCCATGCCGGCGGCCGCGCCCGCCACACCGCGAAAGATGTTGCCGCCGCCTATGACGATACAGAGCTCCACGCCGAGCTGGCGAACTTCCAGAACGTCGTTGGCAATCCGAGTTACGATTGCAGCGTCGAGACCGCCTGAGCCGTCGCCCATCAACGCCTCGCCGGAAAGCTTGAGCAATACGCGTCGGTATTGGAACGGCTGCGGCATTTCCGATCTGTCTCCGAATCGGCCCATCGGGAACCGTTTGACCCTCCACCGGCCCGCCGTCACTTCCCGGAAGGGCGCAGTGTTGAGACTATACACCAAAACCGGAGCAGGGATAAAAGCCCGGCTGTGCGGGCTGCACGCGCTACCCCTCTTCAGCCGCCTCTTCTACGCCCTCGCCCAGGGCGAAACGGACGAATCCAGAAATTTTGATAGGCACGCCAATCTCGTCGGCCGCTTGTTCCACGACCATACCGACGCGGTTCTCGCCGTCGATCACGAAGACCTGCTCGAGCAGAACAGCCTCTTCGTAGAACTTCTTGAGACGGCCTTCGACCATCTTGGCGATGATTTCATCGGGCTTGCCCGAGACCCGGGCCTGCTCGGCGAGCACCTTGCGTTCGCGCTCGACAAGCGTGGGGTCTAGATCCTCGACCGACAAGGCCTGCGGATTGGCCGCGGCCACATGCATGGCGATTTGGTGACCCAGGGCATCGAGTTTAGCGGCATCGCCGCTTGATTCCAGGGCGACGAGTACACCGATCCGGCCAAGATTAGTACCGATCGCTCCGTGGACGTAGCTGGCAACGACGCCGGCATCGACCTGGAATCCCGCGGCCCGGCGCAACCCAATGTTCTCGCCGATGGTCGCAATCAGGCTGGTCACCGTCTCTGCCACCGTCTCGCTACCGCCGGGATACGGTGCCGATTTCAGGGCCTCGAAGTCGCCCCCAACCTCCAGTGCTAGATCGGTGATCGTTGCAACTGCCTTCTGAAAGACATCGTTTCGCGCCACGAAATCCGTCTCGGAGTTGACCTCGACCAATGCACCCCGGCCCCCCTTGGTCACGACGCCAACGAGGCCTTCTTTCGCGGCCCGGCCGGCTTTCTTCGCAGCTGCCGCCAAGCCATTCTTGCGCAACCAGTCGACAGCCACTTCCATGTCGCCGCCGCATTCGCCGAGCGCCGACTTGCAATCCATCATGCCGGCGCCGGTTCTCTCACGCAGGGCTTTGACGAGCGCCGCCGTGATCTCCGCCATTTCTGGGCTCCTAGGAATCGATTCTCGTATTGGCCGACGCATCCAAGGGCAGCGCCTCGGCAGGTGCCGCATCTGCGGCCGCTTCAGCAGCCGGAGATTCTGCGGGTGCCTCGGTCGGCGCCACGTCTGCAGGTGCTTCTGGTGCTGGCGGTTCAGCAACCGTCGCGGCAACCGTAATATCTTCCGCCGGTTGTTCCGCGAGCGCCCCGATGTCTTCGCCCTGCTCGGACATCTCTTTCTGCAGACCATCCAGAACGGCCCGGGCGGCCAAATCGCAGTAGAGCTGAATCGCCCGGATCGAATCGTCGTTGCCGGGGATCGGATGGGCAATGCCTGAGGGATCGGAATTGCTGTCGATCACCGCAACGACCGGGATACCCAGCTTCGCCGCCTCGCGAACCGCAATCTCTTCCTTGTTGGTATCGATAATGAAGAGGATGTCGGGCAGGCCGCCCATATCCTTGATCCCGCCCAACGAGCGTTCAAGCTTTTCACGCGCCCGGGTGAGCTTCAGCAGCTCTTTCTTCGTGAGTCCCAGATTCTCGTCCGCCAGCTTTTCGTCGAGCTCGTTGAGGTGGCGGATCGACCCCGACACCGCGTTCCAGTTGGTCATCATGCCGCCGAGCCAGCGGTGATTGACGTAATACTGACCGCAGCGCTTGGCGGTCTCAGCTACCTGCTCCGAAGCCTGACGCTTGGTTCCCACCATCAGCACGCGCCCGCCATTTGCCGCGACGTCGCGCAGGGCGATCAGGGCCTGATGAAGCAGGGGAACGGTTTGTTCGAGATCGATGATGTGAATGCTGTTCCGCTTGCCGAAAATGTACGGCTCCATGCGCGGATTCCAGCGCTGGGTCTGATGACCGAAATGAACGCCAGCCTCTAGCAGCTGGCGCATCGTATAGTCGGGGAGTGCCATGAGCCTCTCGCTTTCTCCGGTTATTCCGCCGCGGACGGTTGGTCCAGCCTCCGAGAGGCCAAACACCGGATCGGCGTCCGGCTGTTGTACCGGAATCCGCTGCATCCGCGTGTGAGTTGTTGATGGCGGTTAAATAGCGACTTAACCGGCTCGGCGCAAGGGCTTTCCGAGCGCCTAGCCGCCGCCGGCCGCAGATACGGGCGTCAAGCCCGGCGGGCTGCGCAACTCGGCCCGCGAGGCCGCGGAGAGTGCGTAGCGACCAGGCAGCGTAAGCTCGGCCTCGGCCCCGTCGGGCAACGGCACGCAGAGACGAATCTGGGCGCGCCCCGCCGGCTCTCCATCGAGCAGGGTTTGCAGGCGTTTCAAGGCCTGGGCATCCCCCTCCTCCGCCCGCCCGCTCAACCGCAGGCTGAGACCCGACGGCATAGCGGCAACGGCCTTCTCGAGATCCTCCACCCGACCGGCGGTCAGGCGCAAGGCGTCGCCCTCGAGGCGCGCCGACGCCGTGACCAGCAGCGCGCTCTTGGCATCGAGCTTGTCCATGATCGCACCGTAGAGATCGGCAAACACTACAACTTCGAAACTGCCGCTCGTATCCGACATCTGAAGGAAGGCATAGCGACCGGCCTTCGACATGCGTTCCTGCTTGCCCAGTAAGATCCCCGCAAGCTTGACCGAGATCGTCCCCCGGGCGGCCAGCTCGGGCACCTTCGCAATCGAGACCACGTCGAGACTTTCCAACCCATCGCC
>Ga0114999_10008576_pt1 | contig 11369 bp, 12 predicted proteins | sample ArcticOcean_MG_C_3_FD_89820 | JGI IMG/M metagenome (GOLD analysis project Ga0114999, IMG submission 89820) | Marine microbial communities from western Arctic Ocean - ArcticOcean_MG_CB8_126 | ecosystem: Environmental > Aquatic > Marine > Oceanic | place: Arctic Ocean: Canada Basin | collected...
AACCTTGTTATTGCAGCCGTTGTGTTTGCTGTATTGACTGCTATTTGCCTCTTTAGTCGTATAAAGATAAATCTCAACGACTAGTTTGGGCTCGGGACAAACCCGACAGGTAAGCTAGCCCCGTGCCGGTGAGACGTTTCGCCTGTCTTAGCGAAAGAGGCTGAATGAAAAACCCGAGATTGACCGCGAAGACGCCTTTGTCAATGGCGTCTGTATCAGGAAAGCTCGAGCAGCAATGGTGGGAGACAGCGATGTGGGAAACAGCTCAGAATTTTGTGCATATACCAAACAAGAGCACCGTTCTCGCCTGCATGCCGCTCGATAGATAATGAATGAGTCCGATCTGGATGCCTGTGTCTGCACATTTTCGGAATTGCTCTACTATTTCGCCCCCTGATACAGCGTCACGATGCAGGCACCACCCAGCCCGAGATTGTTGCAAACCCAGACGCGCGTTTTCAACCTGGTGCTCCTTTGCTGTGCCACGAGCTGGTGCGTAAGCTCATAGCATTGCGTCAGCCCTGTCGCACCCAGAGGATGACCTGTGGACAGCAAGCCGCCTGGTCGTCAATGTGGAATAGGAAAGGATCGTACTTTCGCGAGAACTCTATGATCTCTTCTTGCGTAACGTCGTATGTCCCGAGGTCAAATACGTCGCCCGCAGTGTAGTCTTGGGCATACCGCAAGTTCACTTTATTTGTTCTCCATGAGTGCGGTCAGGGCAGTAAAAACGAGTAAAAGCGTTTGCTGCCACTAAATTATTTATGATCAATTCCTATCATAATGTAACTCTTTCGTTGTTTAACTTTGGTGTGGTAAAGAGAAACGATAGTGATGGCGCCGTCAGCTTCAAGCCAGAAGCTTTGGTGGCGTGATGGGGTTAAGAATGTGTGAGTAAGGGGGGTAGATATCTGTTCGCCCTGCCACTTTACTCGGTCCGTTATATGGAAGAGTTTGAACAGCTTCCAACTGTTCATTTGATCAGGACTCCCTATGCGGTAGCGTTTGAATTCTTGACTCCGATTTGGTGGGCCGAAGGCGGTATGACACCCGCCATGACCAATACCGAGCGGCAGTGATCCTAGCCGATATGGGCGGTTGCTTCGATCTCGATTAACGCCTCGTCTTCGATAAAATCGCTGATGACAAGCATAGACATTGCCGGGAAGTGGCGCCCCATGATACGCCGATAGGCCTGTCCGATTTCGCTCTGATGTGTCAGGTATTCCGCCTTGTCCTTCACATACCATGTCAGGCGGGCAATGTCGGCGGCCTGGCCACCCGCTGCTTCAACCACAGTACGGATGTTCAGCAGTGATTGCTCCATCTGGCCGATGAAATCCTTGGCGACGAATTCCTTGTTCTCGTTCCAGCCAATTTGGCCGCCGATGTAAAGGGTGCCGTCCGGGGCCAGCATACCGTTCGCATAGCCAAGCGCTGGAGTCCAGTCCTCGGGGTGGATTTCCTTCAAGCCCATGCCAGTTTTCCTTTGTGAGTAATCTGTGACCGGACGGTATCCGGCCAGGGTTGCGGTCGGTCATCGCCATCGATATACGCCAGCGTCATGCTTTCGCGAAACCGGATACTACCGCCGGACAGGGCGGTTATCACCAGCCCCATGCTTGCTCGTTCCAGTTTTTCGATGTCGATTACGATGTCGAGCTGGCCGCCGTGGCGGCTCGGGGTCAAGAAATCAAGACCCATGCTGGCGGTTGGCACCCCGCCATCGCGCAGAAAAACTTCAAAGGGCCACCCGAGTGCCTCGTCGAACATCGCCTCGACCGTATCGTTGATCATCTCGATGAACCGGGGATAAAAGACAATTCCAGCCGGGTCACAATGCTTGAACTGCACCTTTTGTGAAAAGCTGCAGGATGGCAGCGTTCCGGAAGTATCTACGAACTCGATGTGATTTTTGGTATTCATGTCGTTCATCCGTTCCTGTCGTAACGCCCCCGGTGTCACCTCGGTCATGTGACTCGCGACACCGCCTGGTACTTCGGATCACGCCACAACTCGCCCGACATCACCTCTTCGATAATCGCCACAGCGCGCATCACATCCCCCTCATCCAGGTAGAGCGGCGCGAACCCGAATCGCATGATGGTAGGCGCCCGGAAATCGCCGATCACGCCTCGGTCGATCAATGCCTGTATTGCGGCGTAACCATGCTCAAAAGCAAAGGACACCTGACTGCCTCGTTGCGCAGAGTTGTGCGGCGAGGCGAGTTTCAGCATTGGGCAGCGCGTCGCGATCTCGCGGATAAAACATTCGGAAAGCGCCACCGAGGCGGCGCGCAGCTCTGCCATGTCCACATGGTTCCAGGCATCCAGAGCGGTGTCGAGCACCGAAAGTTGTACGATCGCAGGGGTGCCGACTCGTAGCCGTTCGGTCGACATGGCAGGGCGATAGTTCAGTTCCATCGCGAAGGGGGTGTCGTGGCCCAGCCATCCAGCGAGGGCCGGCTTCACCTCGGTCACGATGTCGGGTCGGACATAGATGAACGCCGGCGCACCAGGGCCGCCGTTGAGATACTTATAGGTACAGCCGATCGCAAACTCGGTATTGCTGGCGGCCAGATCGACCGGCACTGCCCCCGCAGAATGCGCCAGATCCCAGATCATCACGGCTCCGGCCGCATGCGCTCGCGCAGTGATCTCTGCCATGTCGTGCATCCGACCCGACCGATAATCTACATGGGTCAGCATCACAACTGCCACCTCGTGGGTGATCGCATTCGCAACGTCCTCGGGCGCGGGCGTGCGCAGTTCGTGATCTTTACCGATGGTATCGATCAGGCCCTGTGCCATGTAGAGATCGCTGGGAAAGTTGCCATTGTCAGACAAAATCACCCGGCGGTCGGACCGCATCATCAGCGCCGCCGCCAGAGCCTGGTAGACCTTGATCGACAGCGTGTCGCCAGTGACCACTGAGCCCTCGGTTGCACCGATCAGCTTGCCGATCCGGTCGCCGACCTTTTGCGGCAGGGCCATCCAGTCGGCAGTATTCCAGGCTCGGATGAGCTCGCGCCCCCATTCGTCCTGGATCACCTCGGTGGCGCGTTCAGCAGCGCCTTTGGGCATCGGTCCCAGTGAGTTTCCATCGAGATAGATCACCCCTTCTGGCAGGTGAAACAACTCTTTTCGCGGCAAACTGAGGGCCATGATCACAACTCGCTGGTCTGGTGCTGGATGACAAATAACATCTCATCATGGGCGTCCGACTGGGGATGCTGCTGCGCCAGCAAGTTTTCCAGATGTAGATAATCACTGTAGGACATCGTGTCCCGGGAGGCCATCTTGACGCCTTGTGCATCGGGGTTGTAAGTCCGGCCGGTCATGACGGCTCTTTCAATCTGAACCGTTGGATCTTGCCGGTTTCGGTCTTGGGTAAAGTATCGGTGAACACCACCGAGCGCGGGTACTTGTAAGGCGCGATGGTCGATTTAACGTGGTCCTGCAGTGCTTTGATCATTAGATCCGACGCATCTTGTCCCTGGATCAGCACGACGTGCGCCTGCACGATAGCGCCGCGTTCCTGGTCGTGTACGCCGATTACCGCGCACTCGGCGACTGCGTTGTGCGCCAGCAGGGCAGCCTCGACCTCGGGACCGGCAATGTTGTAACCAGACGAGATGATCATGTCGTCATTGCGGGCGGCAAAGTGGAAATACCCGTCTGCATCCATCGAGAAGGCATCGCCCGAGATGTTCCAGCCATCACGCACGTATTCGTCCTGACGCTCACCGCGCAGGTAGCGGCAACCGGTCGGCCCCCGCACTGCCAGGCGCCCAACCCCACCGGCTGGCAAGTTGTGTCCGTCCTCACCTATGATCTTTGCCTCGTAACCGGTGACCGGCTTGCCGGTGCAGGCCGGACGGTGATCGGTGAACCGGTTTGTGATGAAGATATGCAGCATCTCGGTAGCACCGATCCCATCTAGCATCGGCTTACCGGTTTGTTGGATCCACTGATCATAGACTGGCGCGGGCAGCGTCTCACCGGCCGAGACGGCCGCACGCAGCGAGGATAGATCGGCTCCTTCCTCCATCGCGGCCAGCATGGCGCGATAGGCGGTTGGAGCGGTGAAACAGATCGTGGCTTTGAACTTCTCTATGATCCCGATCATGTTGGGGGGCGTTGCCGTTTCCAGTAGCGTTGCTGTTGCACCAAAACGCAGAGGAAAGATTGCCAGCCCGCCCAGACCAAAGGTGAAAGCCAGCGGTGGCGAGCCCACGAACACGTCTTCTGGTGTCACCTCCAACACCTCACGCGCATAACCATCGGCAATGATCAGTAGGTCACGGTGAAAATGCATCGTCCCCTTGGGTTCTCCGGTGGATCCCGAGGTGAAGCCGATCAATGCCACATCATCCTGGAAGGTCTCGACCGCGTCGAAGGTCACCGGCTTTTCCAACGCGAGCCGGTCCAGTTCTGCATCATGGTTGGCAGTGCCATCGAATCCGACCACGGTGTTCAGGAATGGACTGTCCTTGGCACAGGCAGTCATCTCGCTCATCAGTCGGGTATCGCACAGTGCGTGGCTGATCTCAGCCTTGGCGGCATATTTGGTCAGGTCTGCCGCGCGTAGCATTGGCATGGTGTTCACGACTACGGCACCGGCCTTGGTGGCAGCTAGCCAACAGGCCACCATGGCTGGGTTGTTGGCCGACCGGATCAACACCCGGTTTCCGGGCCTCACGCCGAGGTCTTCCACCAGTGCATGCGCAAGCCGGTTAGTCCAATCCGCCAGTTCCTTGTAAGTGCGTCGTCGGCCGTTGCCGATCAGGGCGGTATGATCGCCAAACCCCTGATCGACCATCCTATCGGTTAGTTCTACAGCCGCGTTCAGTCGGTCGGGGTAGTCGAATCCGTCCAGAAGCAGATCGGGCCAGGTGTCTTTGGCAGGCAGATTATCCTGCGCAAACGTGTCCGTGTGAGCTGATGGTTTTAGCATGTCACTCTCCCTGAAATGCTGACAATGTTTGTCGGGCGATCACCACACGCTGGACATCCGACGCGCCTTCGTAGATGCGCAGCGCGCGGATATCCCTGTAGAGTTTCTCGATGGTCTCGCCGGATTTCACCCCATCGCCGCCATGAAGCTGCACGGCCTTGTCGATAACCTGCTGCGCCTGGTCGGTGGCAAAAAGCTTGGCCATGGCAGCCTCTCGGGTGACTCGCGGCGCGCCGCTATCTTTGGTCCAGGCTGCGCGATAGACCAGCAGGGCGCTGGCATCCACATCCAGCGCCATGTCCGCGATATGCCCCTGCACCATCTGCAGATCGAATAGCGGCGCCCCCTGTATATGTCGGGTCGTAACCCGTTCCAGCGCCTCGTCCAGCGCCCGGCGGGCAAAGCCCAGCGCCGCCGCCGCCACAGTCGCCCGGAACACGTCGAGTACCGACATGGCGATGCGAAATCCTTGCCCCGGGGTGCCCAGCATGGCGCTGGCCGGCACCCGGCAATTAGTGAACCGCAGTGTTGCCAGTGGGTGTGGCGCGATGACCTCCAGTCGCTCGGTTACCTCGAAGCCGGGCAGGTCGGCCGGCATGATGAAGGCCGACAGCCCCTTGGCTCCAGGCCCTTCGCCAGTGCGGGCAAACAGCGTGTAGACATCCGCGATGCCACCATTCGAGATCCAGGTCTTCTCGCCGTTCAATAGGTAATCATCACCATCCCGCGTGGCGGTCATGGTGGAATTGGCTACGTCTGATCCGGATTGCGGCTCGGTCAGCGCAAAGGCCGAGATCGCTTTGCCCGCACGCGTTAGGGTCAGCCACTGCGCCTTTTGCGCGTCGGTTCCAAAAAGTGAGATTGCCCCGGTACCAAGTCCCTGCATGGCAAAGGCGAAATCCGCCAGCCCATCATGCCGCGCCAGCGTCTCGCGGATCAGACACAGCGAGCGTACGTCCAACCCTGTGCCGGCCTGTGGGTCTACTGCCGAGTGGGTCAGAAATCCCGCCTGACCCAGCATCGTGACGATCTGGCGGCAAGTCGCGTCGGTATCAGAATGATCCACTGCGGCCAGTTCTTTCCCGGCCCAGGCCTGCAGCTCGGCCGCCAGTTCCCGGTGCCGGTCTTCGAAAAACGGCCAGTTGAGAAAACTTCGATCCGCCATGTTATACGTGTCCTATGCTTGCTCTTTTATCCAAATACTCTACTGCCCACCAGTTATGCCGCGAGTGTTCGCGTCAGTCGCCTTCGAACACCGGCTTCTCCTTGGCGACAAAGGCGTTATAGGCGCGGTGAAAATCCTGCCCCTGCATACAGATCGCCTGCGCCTGCGCCTCGGCCTCGATAGCCTGCTCCAGTGACATCGACCATTCCTGCGCCAGCATGGTCTTGGTCATCATGTTGGCGAAGTTCGGCCCCGCCGCAATGCGCTCAGCCATGTCCTGTGCTGCGGCCATCAGCTTATCTGCTGGCACCACCCGATTGAAATATCCCCAGGCCAGCCCCTCTTCGGCGCTCATCGATCGCCCGAGATAAAGTAGTTCGGCAGCTCGGCCCTGCCCGATGATCCGGGGCAGGATCGCGCAGGCGCCCATGTCGCAGCCAGCCAGGCCCACGCGGTTAAATAGGAATGCCGTCTTTGCGGCCGGTGTCGCCACCCGCAAATCAGATGCCATTGAGATGATTGCTCCGGCCCCGGCACAGATACCATCCACGGCGGCTATGATCGGCTTACCGCAGCCGATCATAGCTTTGACCAGATCTCCGGTCATGCGAGTAAAGGTCAACAGCTCCTTCATAGTCATCTTGGTCAACGGGCCAATGATGTCATGCACATCTCCGCCCGAGCTGAAATTGCCGCCATTGGGTGCAAAGATCACTGCTCTGATCGAGTCGTCATAGTGCAGGTCGCGGAACCAGTCACGCAGCTCGGCATAGCTATCGAAGGACAGTGGGTTTTTGCGGTCCGGCCGGTCCAGCGACACGGTGGCGATCCCGCCGGTGATTTCACAGTTGAAATGGGTCACATTATTGCTCATATCTTAAAACTCTCCCTGTTCCAGCGTCTCGACCAGTCGGTCCAGACATTCATTTATGCCATCGACATCATTGGCATTCAGGTCGTCCAACATCTCGTTGATCCAGGCCTCGTGCGCTGCGGCCTGCCGGGCAAACTCGTCCAGTCCCTTGGGTGTTAGCCGTACCAGAGAGGCGCGTCGATCTCCCGGTACCGCTACCCGCAGCGCCAGCCTCTCGTCGGTTAGCCGGTCTACGATCCCGGTGATGTTTCCATTCGATACCCGCAGCAGTTGCGAGATCTGATTCATTTTTAGCCCGTTGGAGCAGCGCGACAGCGCAGACATGACGTCGAAACGGGGCAGGGTTGCTTCGAACTCGCGACGCAGGCGACGGCGGACCTCATTCTCTATTACGCTGGATGCCTTGAGTAGTTTCAGCCAAAGGCGCAACCGATCTTTCGACAGCGGTTCAGGATATGCAACTTTGCTTCGCGTCGTCATATCTCCCCACCTGACAGGCTGAGCGCTTGACCGTTCACCGACCGGGCCTGGTCCGAACACAGCCACAGCACGGTCCCCGCCACCTCGTCGGTCTGGATGAATCGGTTTTGCGGGTTTGCTTTTGTCAAAGAGGCGCGGGTTGCCTCTTTGCTCATGCCGGTTTTCTGCATGATAGTGTCGATCGACCGGTGCAGCAGCGGGGTTTCGATGAAGCCGGGGCAGATGGCGTTGGCCGTCACCCCGCTGTCGCCCAGTTCCAGGGCCAGCGCCCGGGTCAGCCCCACCACACCGTGTTTTGCTGCGCAATAGACAGTGACATAGGGGTAGCCCTTGAGCCCGGCGGTCGAGGCCACCGCGATGAGCCTACCCCAGCCGGAGGCTTTCATGCCTGACAGCGCCGCTTGCCAGACATTGACCACACCCACCAGATTGACGACAAGGTTGGCGGTCAACTGCTCCGGCACCATCTTGGAAAAGGGTACGCTCTCGACGGCACCCGCATTGGCCACCACCACGTCCACTGGCCCGTTTAGCCTCCGGGACTCGCCAAAAGCGGAGGCAACGGCTTCAGCGCGAGTCACGCGCAGGTGACCCAGTCGATAGATTTGTGCTGTCTCGCCACCTCGCGCAACGGCGCCTCGCGGCGTCCCATCACTGTGACCCGCGTTCCGGCATGGGCCAGGGTTTCAGCGATCTTCGCCCCAACCCCCGTGCCGCCGCCTGTCACGACGGCATGTTTGCCGTCTGGCATCATACCCGGACCACTTCCGCCTCGCGGTCGGCCAGGCGCCAGGCCTGATCCCGGCCTGCCTCGTATGGTTTCGGCCAGACCGCGAGGCGATCGCCGATGGCGGCCCCTTGGTGCAACGTCCAGTACGGATCAGCCAGGTGCGGACGGCCCACCGCCACTAAATCGGCTCGGCCCGCCATCAGTATCGAGTTGGCATGATCCGCCTCGTAGATGTTGCCCACTGCCATGGTGCAAATGCCTGCCTCGTTGCGGATGCGGTCCGAGAAAGGGGTCTGGAACATGCGGCCATAGACCGGTTTGGCCTTGGTCGAGGTCTGACCGGCGGACACATCGATGATGTCGGCCCCTCCGGCCTGGAAGGCGCAGGCAATCTCGAGTGCTTCGTGTGGCGTCACGCCGGCCTCGCCTACCCAGTCATTGGCCGAGATGCGTACCGACATCGGTTTGTCTTTTGGCCAGGCCGCACGCATCGCGCAGAACACTTCTAGCGGGTAGCGCAAGCGGTTTTCCAGATCGCCGCCATAGTTATCGCGTCGAGTGTTCGATACCGGTGAGATGAAGGATGAAATCAAGTAGCCGTGTGCGGCATGCAGTTCGATCATGTCGAACCCGGCTCGATTGGCCATTTCCGCTGCCGCCACAAACTGGTCGCGGATCCGGTCCATCTCTACGCGGGTTGCTTCGTGCGGGATCGTATTCTCATCCGACCATGGAATCTTAGAGGCTGAAACCAGATCCCAGTTGCCGACAGCCAGTGGCTTGTCCATGCCTTCCCAGCCGATATTGGTCGAGCCTTTGCGGCCTGAGTGGCCGATCTGGCAACAGATCTTGGCCTCGGTCTCGGTGTGCACAAAATCGGTCAGTCGTTTCCATGCGATCTCGTGCGCGGGTGCATACAGTCCCGGGCACCCCGGTGTGATCCGCCCCTCCGGGCTGACGCAGGTCATCTCGGTATAGATGAGTCCGGCGCCGCCTTTGGCGCGCTCGCCATAGTGGATCAGGTGCCAGTCGGTCGGATTGCCATCCACCGCTTTGTATTGCGCCATCGGAGACACAACAACCCGGTTCTTCAGTTTCATCCCACGCAGCTTGAACGGCGTGAACATTGGCGGACGCACCGGTTCGTTATCAGCTACTCCAGCAGCGGTCTGAAACCATTTCTCGGCAACGTTCAGCCAGTTCGGATCGCGCAGGCGCAGGTTCTCGTGGGAAATCCTCTGGGACCGGGTCAGCAGGGAATAGTTGAACTGCACCGAGTCGAGATCGAGATAGCGCTCTACCTCCTCGAACCATTCCAGCGAGTTTCGTGCCGCCGATTGCAGGCGTAACAGTTCCAGCCGGCGTTCCTCCTGATATCGCTCGAACGCTGCTTCCATGGTCGATTCGGAATGCAGGTAATCGGCCAGTGAAATCGCGCTATCAAAGGCCAGGCGCGAGCCCGAGCCGATCGAGAAGTGGCCAGTGGCAGCGGCATCACCCATCAGTACGATGTTCTCGTGATACCACTTCTCGCAGATCACACGCGGGAAATTCATCCACATGGCCGATCCACTCAGGTGGGCGGCGTTGGACATCAGTTCATGCCCGCCCAGATGTGTCTCGAAGATTTTGCGACAGGCCTCGACCGCCTCTTCTTTGGACATGGACTCGAACCGCCAACTGTCCCAGGTCTGCTGACTGCATTCAACGATGAAGGTCGCGGTGTCGTTATCGAACTGGTAGACATGCGCCCAGACCCAGCCGTGTTCGGTCTTCTCGAAGATGAAAGTGAAGGCGTCGTCGAACTTCTGGTGCGTGCCCAGCCAGACGAACTTGCACAGACGCACGTCGATATCCGGCCGGAACTCGCTTTCGAATCTCGCACGGGTTTGCGAGTTGATCCCGTCACAGGCAACCACGAGATCATAGTCATCTTTGAAATCCGCCGCTGTGTCGAACTCGGTCTCAAAGCGTAGTTCGACCCCCAGTTCGCGGGCACGGTTTTGTAAAAGGGTCAGCATCTGTTTGCGCCCGATCCCGGCAAAGCCGTGCCCGCCGGACACGGTGCGAACGCCGTCATGGATTACGGCGATATCGTCCCAGTAGACAAAGTGGTCGCGGATTGCCTGCGTGCTTTTGGGATCGTTTTGCTCGAGGCTTTGGAGCGCATCGTCGGAAAGGACAACGCCCCAGCCGAATGTGTCATTGGCACGGTTGCGTTCAATCACAACCACCTCATGCGATGGGTCCCGCAGCTTCATCGAAATGGCAAAGTAGAGCCCTGCCGGACCTCCCCCCAAACACGCGACTCGCATTACGTTCTCCATTGTTCCGCTGGTGTATAAGTCTTCGTCAGATTGAGTTATTTTAGTGGGAGTTGTAATTTACTTCAAACTTAAATCATTTAATCTTGAAGTTTCCACTTGGCCACAGGGGCGTGATTTTGCGGAATAGGGGCGCAGGGAGAGTAAAGATGATGAACGATAAATCCGGGATCGACTGGGACGACGCCTTTGCCAATGGTGCCTATATAGAGAACAGCAAGAGCTATCCACCGATCTGGGCCACGCGGGCTGCGGCATTTCGGGCCGAAGCCAATCGGGCCGAGACGGATATGCTCTATGGTGAGCGCCCGCGCGAGAAACTGGATCTGTTTTTTCCAAGCACTGCGCCGTGTGGTCTCGTCGTGATTGTCCATGGTGGGTACTGGTTGAACTTCGATAAATCCTCATGGTCGGATCTGGCCGAAGGGGCCTTGGGCAACGGATGGGCGGTTGCAATGCCCTCTTATACTCTCGCGCCCGAAGTCCGGATCGAAAATATCACCCACCAAATCGGATGCGCGATCACACGCGCGGCCAAACAGGTTGCAGGACCGATCCGACTGGCGGGACATTCCGCTGGCGGGCATCTGGTTACACGCATGGTCTGCGATGACAGCCCGCTACCGCCGGCGCTGTTGGAACGGGTCGAGGGCCTGGTATCAATCTCGGGGTTACACGATCTGCGCCCGCTTCAGTTAACAACAATGAACGAGCAGCTGCACCTGACCCCGCAAAGTGCAGCCCTGGAGAGTGCCGTGTTGCACCGTCCTGTTGGCGGAGCTCAGGTGGTGTGCTGGGTGGGCGGGGCTGAGCGGCCGGAATTTCTGCGCCAATCTGCCG
>Ga0114999_10008577_pt1 | contig 11368 bp, 10 predicted proteins | sample ArcticOcean_MG_C_3_FD_89820 | JGI IMG/M metagenome (GOLD analysis project Ga0114999, IMG submission 89820) | Marine microbial communities from western Arctic Ocean - ArcticOcean_MG_CB8_126 | ecosystem: Environmental > Aquatic > Marine > Oceanic | place: Arctic Ocean: Canada Basin | collected...
AGTGCAGGAGTATCTCGACGCAGACCAGGTAAGCGGCTTCAACAAGCAGATCGTTCAGGTGGCGCGACAGTCCTCGGGACTGACCGCTGCCGACATCCCGGAACAGGACGACAAGACGCGCTTCGAATTCTTCATGCCCCGGAAGGACTTGTAGCGCAATAATGGCGAAGCGTCCCAACCTGCTGTTGTTGATGACCGATCAACAGCGGGCTGATGCATTGGGTTGCGCCGGCGGGTGGGTTCGAACGCCCAATCTGGACCGTCTTGCCGCCGAAGGTGTTCGTTTCAGCAACTGCGTTACCAACTCCCCTGTGTGTATTCCAGCGCGCCTGAGTCTGGCGACCGGACTGTATCCGCACAACACCTGGGTCTGGGACAATCAGCCACATAGGCTCGATCCGCAGACCCCCACGTGGATGCAGGCCGTGCGTGATGGTGGCTATCGTACGTCCCTATTCGGCAAGACCCATCTGCATCCACATAGCGGAGATCTCCGAGATCAAGAACCGCTGATGCATGCCTACGGTTTCGACGATGTAGACGAGATTGGTGGCCCGCGGGCCAGCGAACAGGTCTTGTCGCACATGACTCAACGTTGGCAGGAGAAGGGACTCTGGGAGGGGTATCGGCAGGACATTCGTGATCGTTTCGCCACCAAGCCACACCTAACACGACCATCGCCGCTACCACCCGAGGAGTATGCGGACGTATACGTGGGGCGCACGGCGCGCGAGTATCTGGCAACATACGAGCGCCCCGAGCCTTGGTGCTGCTCCGTCAGCTTTGGTGGACCCCACGAGCCATGGGACACGCCGGAACCACACGCAAGCCTGTACAATCCAGAGGACATGCCTACACCGGCTGCACTGCCGGCATGGGTGCATGATGAGACTCTTCCTCGCGGTTATCTGCACCAGCGCCTGGCGCAGCCTCCCAAACTGGAGCCAGGAGACGTGGCTGCCATGCGTGCCAACTATGCTGGCAACGTGACACTCATCGATGAGCAGATCGGTGCCATCGTCGACGTCATCGAGGCGCGCGACGAACTCGACAACACGGTAATTGTCTTTACCTCTGATCACGGTGAGTTAAACGGCGATTTCGGTTTGATCTACAAGAGTGTGTTGCTCGATGGAGCTGCTCGAGTCCCGCTCATCGTACGTACGCCGGAAACGGCAGTGGCTGGAGGCGCGGTCACGGACACACCGGCCGAGTGGATCGACGTGGGCGCGACGCTTGCCGACGCCGGCGGCATCACACTTGAGCACCCGCAGTTCGCCCAATCTTTGCTGCCCACGGTGGTAGACCCGAGCAGGCAACACAGAGGTGAGGCGTTCTGCGAACACCAGGGGGAGGTTATGCTTGTCGATGAGCAATTCAAGGGTGTCGTCAATCAGGAAGGCGAACTTTACATGCTCTTCGATCACCGCAACGATCCACAGGAGCAGGACAATCTCGTCGGCACCGCTGGCAACAGCGGGCTGGAGTCGGACGTGTGCCAGCGAATCCTTGAACACATGATTCGCACCCAGGTTCGCAGCAAGTGATCGCCACTATCGGTCAGCGTGGGATCGTACTGCTGATTGTTGCCGCGGCGGTGCCTTATCTCAACGCTCTGCCCAACGACTTTACTCTGGACGATCACGGCCTCATCTTGAGCAACGCTTCGGTTGCCAGTTTTGATCTGGCCACCATGTGGAGCGGGGATTACTGGGCTGGCTATGATACCAACGCCCGATCAGGGCTGTACCGCCCTCTGACGTTGACGAGCTTCGCCGTCGAATACGCCGTATTTGGTCCTTCGCCGCTGCCCTACCATCTTACAAATCTGCTTCTGCATCTGGCTGTGACGATACTGGCGTGGAGGTTGTTTCTTCGCTTCACCAATGACAATGCGGCACTCTGGGGGGCAGCACTCTTTGCTGTGTTGCCAGGTCATTCGGAGGCAGTGATCGCCGTCGCTGGGCGTGCAGACCTGCTGGCAACTCTGGCGTCGCTGGTGGCGTTATGGATCTGGAGCGGCGCTCGCACGACTGGCAGTACTCTTACAGGGGCGCTCTGTTTTGCTCTGGGTTTGCTGGCCAAAGAACAGGCCATCGTCGTGCCGGCTCTGTTGTTGTGCATTCACTGGTGGCAGCACCAGCGCCAGCAAAGGACCTGGCATTGGCAACCCTATGGCATGTCAGCGCTGGTCACGCTGGTCTATCTGCTGATACGCTACAGTGTGCTTGGTGGTGTTGCCGGGCTAGATGTGGAGCCCCTCGATAATCCGCTCGTCAATCTGGCGGGGCTGGAGCGTATGGTCGCGGCTCTGACGGTGGCCACGCGCTACGCCGGTCTGCTGATTGCGCCGAATCAGTTGTCTGCCGACTACTCCTTCGCTGCCATCGACGTATCTGATCTGCCTCTACTCGATACAGTTGCGGGGCTGTTGCTGGCCGCCGGCGCTCTCGCCGCGGCCTGGCGTTTCTTGCGTCAACCCGACACCTTCGGCCTCGCTATGATGTGGCTGGTAATCTGCTTTGCCCCGCTGATCAATGTGTTATTCCCCATTGGCACGATCATGGCAGAACGAATCAGCTATGCTCCTTCCGTCGGCTACGCCTTAGGCTGTGGGTGGGTGATGAGTGAGGCGCGACGCCGTTTGGGATGGCCTCTGTTGCGATCTTTGGGCTCAGCCCTGTTGTTGGTATTGGCAGTACGCACGGCAGTTCGCTGTTCCGACTGGAGAGATGAGTTGAGTCTGTTCCGTGCTGTTGTTGCCGTTCACCCTAAGAGTGCCAAAGGTCACAAGGGGCTGGCCACGGCGCTGGCAGATGTTGGACGGGTTAGTGAGGCCGAGCAACACTACCGGGAAGCAATTGATATTTACCCGCGCTTCGATACGGCGCACTACAACCTCGGACGTCTGCTCTTTGGCACGATGCGGTATGACGAGGCCCTGTTTCACTTCGAGCGCGCATGTGTGTTGCGGCCGGTACACGCCGGTGCTCATCTCAATCGTGGTGTGGTTCTGTTTCAACTGGGTCGTCTGCAACAGGCGATGGAAGCGACGCGGGCAGCCTTAGTGGCACGCCCCAACTGGGATATGGCACAGGACAACCTGCGAGACATAGAGGCGGCTCACATCCGAGTTCAGGCAGCGGACAGGCGCCAGGAGAACAGCGAATGAGTGTGCAGATCGAGCAGCTGACAGCGACGGACTGGGATGAGGGCATGGCGTTTCTCAACGAAGTTTTTGCTGAGCACAGCCCTCATGATTTCGCCACGTTGCTACCCTCGATCTATCAGCCCACCGACGAATACATGGCTTGCAACTACGCAGTCCGCGAGGAGGGCAAGATCTGCGCAATTGTCGGGCTGTTTCCGACGCACTGGCAGGTGGGAGAGACGCGGCTGAAAGTCGGTGGCATCGGTGGCGTGTCGACGCACAGTTCGGTGCGCGGCAAAGGCTACATGCAATTATTGATGAAACACTGTGTGCAGCGGATGCAGGCTGAAGACTATGACCTTTCCTGGTTGGGTGGACAGCGCCAGAGATACGGCTATTTCGGTTACGAGACGTGTGGGCAAAAGATCCACTTGAGCCTGACCAAATCAAATGTGCGCCATGTCTTCGGCTCCATCGAACCGTTGTGTTTCGAGCCTCTTGCCGAGGCGGACTCCATTCGCATGGAGGCGGCACTATCGCTGCATGAAGCGCAGGATGTCTATAGCAGCCGAGGCGGCACGGATACCTTTCATCGATTCCTCGTCAACGGCTATTACCAGCCCCACGTGGCTCTCGATTCAGGCGGTAACATGGTAGGCTATCTGGCCGCTGATGCTGTAGGTGGTAGTGTCGTAGAATTGCTCGGCATCGATTCATCGAGCGCCATCGATATGGCAAGATCCTGGGTCCAATCACGGGAACAAGAAGGAACGTGTTTCGACGTCTCGCCGACGAGCTTTGAGTTTCTGCAACGTCTGTCTGCCATCGACGACGGAAACAGTATCAGTGCCTCTGGCAATTGGCAGATCTTTGACTGGCAGGCAACGGTGCAAGCTTTGTTGCAGGTTCGGAGTAAAGCGGGTGGACTTGCCAATGGTGCCGTCGTCATCGGCATCGAGGGTTACGGGAGCCTGCGAATCAGAGTTCAGGGCGAAGACCTTTCATGCGAGAAAGTGGCCGATACGCCGATGGCGACCTGGAGTCCTCTGACGGCCATGCGAGTTCTGTTCGGACCCCTCCCGGCGTCAGCTGTGGTTGAGATCCCGACGGCTGCCGCCGCTCTGTCGGCCTGGTGTCCTTTGCCTCTTGGCTGGTCATGCCTGGATGGTGTGTAGATACATGTCCGACGAGCTCGATCTCTCTTTCCTCTATTATTTTTCCGCGGCCTCGCAGGATTTGCTCGAAGTCCGGATCAATGGCCTGCAAGAAGGCACGTCACCGGCTCTGGTCTATCACTAGCTGCATCATGACCAGGAGACGCAGCAACTGCACAAGCTGTCCTTCCAATCCATGGGTTCAGACCACGGCCAGGACCTTCGTGTGTTTGCCGAAGCTGAGCTCCGCTTTAATGCGTCGCAGGCGCAGTTGCGCTGGACGAATTCGGTGGCTGAGGAGAAGCAGGTACTGGATGCCCTCTCTGTACAGCAGATTCCATCCGTACTAACGGCTCGGGCGCAGAACTTTCTTCGGAGTTTGCGGACTTGAAACGTCCTGGGAGTCAGAGACAATCGTCAGGGCAATCGTTCGGAAAGTCGTCTGGAAGATCGCCCGCAAGGCCGCCCGCAAAACCGCGGCGGGAACAGAAGCCCAAAACGGCTTCGAGCCAGGATGAGTTGATCTGGGTCGCCTCGGCCATGCCCGGAACCGAGGATCTCCTCAGAGAAGAGATCCGGAGACGGGCATCGGCGAAGGTCCAGTTCCTCCCGAGCCGTCGTGCGGATGAGCATCACTTTCTGTGTGACATGAAGCCCGCCCGGTTGCAGGCACTGAGGCTGTGTCATGCCTTACATGTCCGCAAGGACTTCCCTGTCATCAGACCTCGTGGGTTGTTGTCCCCGGAACATCTGAAGGCGCTCGTCCTGCTGATGCGCGCCTGTATGGCAATGAGTTCGGGGCAGAAATTCACTGGCTTTCGTTTCGACGCAGCGGGTGCGGATTCACCGACCTTCCAGCGCCTCGGCGAGGCACTGGCCAAGGAACTGGGGCTGCCTCACGATGCCGAGTCGGGGGAATGCCTGCTTACCGTGCGCCCTGCAGACAATGGCTGGGAAGTACTGTGCCGAGTCGGTGCCCGCCCTCTATCGACTCGATTATGGCGTGTAGCAAACTATCACGGCAGCCTGAACGCCAATCTTGCCGCCGCCATGGTGGAACTATCAGCTCCGTCTCCCGCTGACAGATTTCTCAATACCATGTGTGGCAGTGGCACACTGCTAATTGAACGACTCAAGCGCGCCAGGGTCGCCTGTGCATGGGGTGTAGACGACTCGGGATTCGCCCTCGAGACGGCAACGAATAATCGTCGCAAGGCTGCCGTTCAGGATGGCGTCGGCCTGCTTCGCGCAGACGCGCGCCAGTTGCCCTTTGCGGAGGACTCCTTCGACGTTGTCTGCGCAGATCTGCCCTGGGGAGAGTCCCATGGCAAGCGCTCTTCGAACCCGCAGTTATACCAGCAGAGCTTTGCCGAGGCGGGTCGGGTATGTCGAACAGGTGGCAAATTTGTCGCGTTGACGCAGGATCGCGAGTCGCTGGCAGCCGTCGATGACGAAATCAGTCGCTACTGGGATCTGTCTGCGGAACGCACTTTTGTACAGCGAGGTTTTCGCCCAACCTGTCTTGTCTACGTGCGGCGATGACGACCTTGGCCGTGGCTACTGAAGTCCCAACTTTGCCAGCACATCTCGATTTACAACCTGTTTCGGTGTTCGTCCCTGCAGCACATCGACCATACTCTGCGCCGCCATCTGTGCCATCCGAACACGGGCGGTGATCGTCAGCGATCCTGAGTGTGGGGAAGCGACGACCTGGTCCATTGCCACAAGATCCGCCGATACGCCAACGGGAGGCTCTGTTGCCTGACAGTCGAGTCCGGCACCGGCGAGTTGACCACTCTGCAAAGCTTTGATCAATGCCGGTTCATCGACGAGGCCGCCGCGGGCGGTGTTGATCAGGTAGCTGCCTTTTTTCATGGCTCCCAGGAAATCGGCATCGACGATGTTGGCGTTCTCGTCTGTCATGGGCACGTGCAGGCTGATAGCGTCTGCTTCGGCGAGCAGGGTCGCGCGGTCTACTGCTTCGGCGCCCATCGCCTGCAGGCTGGCTGCATCAACGAAGGGGTCGTGGACGAGGATACGCATGCGGAAGCCCGTTGCCCGACGAACGGTCTCTGCGCCTATGCGCCCGCAACCGAGCAGACCAAGCGTCATGGAGGGCAGGTCTTCACCGATGGGGACATCGTACTCACCGGCTTTGATGGCGCGGTCGCCGGTGGAGATGTTGCGGACCATGGCCAGCAACAGTGCGAAACTCAGATCGGCAACGGCATCAGCCATCACACCAGGTGTATAGGTGACGACAATGCCGCGCTCTGTGCACTCCTCTAGATCACACTTGTCATAGCCAACGCCATTGCGGGCGATAACCTGCAACTGGTCGGCACCCTCGAGGGTCTTGGCATTGAAGTATTCCGAACCGGCAAGAACGGCACTGGCACCTTGCAGCACGTCACGTGTAGCATCATCCTCCCAGTGTGGCCCGCCGTAGCGGTGGGTCCAGGGGAAGCCAGCGGCTTCGAGGATGTCGGCTGCCGGTTTGCCTCCGCCAATTTCAAGTCCAACGGTGATGATGCAGCGATTGTCACTCACGAAGGGCTGTGCCTTTCTCTATGAACCGGCGCCGAAGCGCGTGTTCTCGTACTGGTCGAAGGGTGTATTGACATCTAGCTCGTCGGCGATGTCCTGCAATGAGGCCTGGTGTCTTGGAGAAACGGGGATGCCATGGCGGCTGAATTCAGCCTCATTGCGCCACTCGATGCCCCCAGGCAATTCAGCAATCTCATGTCCAGGGAAGGGCTCAAGCTTGCGACATTCGGTGACAAAGCGAGCCATCTCAGCGTGAAACTCTTCTACCGGGCCAAAGGCGGCAATCTGAAAAGCGGCGAAAAAACCACCTTGATTCGATTCCCATTTCGAAGTCGGCGGAATGCGGCCAGGTTGCCAGATGCCGGCAAGGACACCACCCAGGGCGTGGGCAACGGAACCCAGTCCCAGATCCTTGAAATAGGCGTAGGGCATCTTCTCGAATAGAGCTTCATCCCAGGGCAGGAAGCGGGTGCCCATGTCGATTACCAGAGGTGGCACGTCTGCACCCGCCGGAATCGCAATGCTCAGAGGAGAGCCACCGGTAGCACCGGCGTGAATCATGCCCTGTCGATCCCAGCGATGAGAAGAGACGGCTAGTCCGATGCAGTCGCGCTGAGCGGCAACACGGCTGTATTTGCCGGCTCCACCGAAGTGAAAGTGGTTGCCCGTCGTCGCCGCAGCGACGCCAAGCTCTGCTGCCGCATCGGCGACGAAATTAGCCGCTTTCCAAGAAGGCAGGTGACCCATGCCTCCATCCCCGTCGAAGACACGACTGGTGGCCGTGTTGGCTGTCACCGCTATATTGGGAGTGGCGTTGACGCGGCCCGTGCGGATCATGTTTACATAACCACTGGTCTGATTGGTGCCGTGACTGAAGACGCCGCGCAGATCGGTGGCTACGAGCAGTTCGGCCATCAGATTGGCGTCGATGGCCCTCATACCCACATGTTCAAACAGTGCCTGCACGAGATCGCGCAACGCCTGCGCGGAAACTCGGATGCCGGACTCCGGGGGCAAATTGGCTCCCAAACGAATCTCTCCTGTGATGATGCGAAGCGGTGTAATAACGGGGCCGATGCAGACCCGCGCCATGTTGATTATTGCTGTCATGGTGTTGTCGAGTCTGTTCTCTGGCTGTACGTCAGCCTTGCAGAAAGAACTGCGGCTGACGCGGCAACAGTTGCAGGAAAAAGTGGAGCAAATCTTTCCCATCGAACAGCGGCAGGCCTTCGTCCATATGGTTTTCAGCAAGCCGCAGATTCTGCTGGCAGACAGTGGCGAACGCATCGGACTGGCCTTACACGTAGAGGCGTCGATGCCCGGTATGGGGGTTATGCAGGGTCAGATGGAGTTGGATGGAGGGCTCGAATACCGTGCCGAAAAAGGTGAAATCGCCATCACTGATACACGACTTATAACACTGGATATCGAAGGGCTGTCGGGGGGGTCCAGCAAGAGCTTGCAGACACTGGCGGCAGGGGTAGTGAAGAAGTATCTCGCCGAGGTGCCGATTTATCGCCTGGATCAGGACGACTTCAAGCAGTCGCTGACGCGACTCATGCTCAAATCGGTGGCAGTGCGCGAAGGTGAAGTGGTAGCGACGCTGGGCTTGTAAGGCATGATATGCCAATAGAATCAATCAGCGAAAGGACCTAGTACGGATGGTGCAAAGGACAGATGATCTGAGAATTGCGGAGCTGCGACCCCTGATCCCACCAGCGATTCTGATGGAAGAGTTGCCTGTCACCGAGGCGGCGTCACTCACTGTACGCACGGGACGCGATCACGTGAACGCCGCCCTTGAGGGTAGCGACGATCGGCTGGTTGTGATCGCCGGGCCCTGTTCCATCCATGACCCCGAGGCTGCGCGAGAATATGCGACACGTCTAAAGAAAGCCGCTGACCAGCACGCGGCGGATCTGATCCTCGTTATGCGCGTGTATTTCGAGAAACCTCGCACAACGGTTGGGTGGAAGGGGCTGATCAATGACCCCCGTCTCGATGGCAGTTTCCAGATCAACGAAGGGCTGCGAGCTGCCCGGGGACTGTTGCTCGATGTGTGCAACCTAGGTCTGCCCGTAGGCAGCGAATTTCTGGATACGATCAGCCCTCAGTTTATTGCCGATCTCGTTTCCTGGGGAGCGATTGGCGCGCGCACCACTGAAAGCCAGGTGCATCGCGAGCTCGCTTCCGGCCTCTCCATGCCCGTGGGCTTCAAGAACGGCACAGGCGGCAGCACACAACTGGCAATCGACGCGGTCAAAGCGGCAAAGGGTGCGCATCACTTCCTCTCGGTGACCAAACAGGGGATCTCCGCCATCGTTGCTACTACCGGCAACGAGGCCTGCCATATCATCCTGCGCGGCTCGAGCCTGGGGATCAACTTCGACCAGGGGACCGTCGATAACCTGGGCGACGAGCTCAAGGCTGACGGGGTCCCACATCGACTCATGATCGATTTCAGCCACGGCAACAGCGAGAAAGACCACAACAAACAGCCCGCTGTCGCTGCCGCAGTAGCGGCTCAATTGGCGGATGGTTCAGACAACATCTTCGGCGTCATGCTGGAAAGTTATCTGGTGGAGGGTCGTCAGGACCTTGTTGCCGGTAGCCAGGGCACCTACGGGCAGAGCATCACCGATGCCTGCATCTCCTGGGAGACGACGGAGGAAGTCCTCGATCAACTCGCTGAGGCCGTTCGCCTGCGCCGGGGCAAGCGCTAGCGTGGCCCCTTGATCGATCGCTCCAAACTGCAGATCGGGCTGTTGTTTCTGTGTGAGGCACTGACCCGCTCGTCCGCAATTATCGTGTTGACGACGATGTCCCTTGTTGGTCGCAAGTTGGCACCGGATCCCGTCCTGGCGACCCTGCCTTTGGCGCTGGTTCCCGTGGCGACTACGCTGACCACGATCCCCGCAGCCCAGTTCATGCGTCGACGAGGTCGGCGACCGGGCTTCTCCCTGGCCGCCATCATCGGTATCGCTGGCGCCAGCGTCGCTGCCGCTGCTGTCTGGTCGGGGTTGTTCTGGCTGCTGTGTATGGGTGGTCTGCTCATTGGCAGCGTTAACGGCTTCGCTACGTACTACCGCTTTGCCGCAGGCGAAGTGGCGACGCTGGAATTCCGCACGCGAGCAATTTCACTGGTCATGGCCGGCGGAGTTCTGGCAGCTTTCCTGGGTTCCACGCTGGCGACGCACTCCAAGGACCTGCTCGCAGACCATCCCTTTGCTGGGGCCTTTGTCTGCATCGCCGTGCTGCAAGCATTAATTCTACTGCTCGTGTCACGCACGAAATTGCCGAAGCCCGAAGCCAAGACGAAGGCCAGTGACGGCAGGCCTCTGGGTGCTATGGCGTTAAATCCTACCTTCGCTATCGCCGTGCTCGGAGCGGTTGCCAGCTGGGGCCTCATGTCGCTGCTGATGAACGCCACACCCCTGTCCATGGAACGCCACCATCACGCCTTCGGCGACACGGCCAACGTGATTCAGTGGCATGTGCTTGGCATGTACGTGCCCGCCTTTTTTACCGGAAGTCTGATCAAACGTTTCGGCGAGCGGCCCATGCTGCTCGCCGGCATCATGCTCATCGGATTCTCAGCCTGGATCAACATCGGTGGCACCGAGCTTCTGTCCTACACGCTGGGTCTCACGGTACTGGGTGTGGGCTGGAACTTCCTCTTTGTCTCCTGCACGACACTCATCGCTGATACCTACCGGACCGAGGGTGAGAAAGCACGCGTTCAGTCCGCAAATGACTTCCTCATCTACGGCACCGTGATTCTGTCCACGTTCTCGGCGGGGCCGCTCGAGGAAAGCATCGGTTGGTTCGCCCTCAACGAGGCGGCACTGGTTGTGACAGCTGTTGTCGGCGCGGTGCTGGTGCTGCTCATGTGGAAAGAACGACGCAGTGCTGCAGTGGCTCCGAAGTCAGCGGGCAGGTAACGGCACTGTGTCTCCTGTGGCGCTCTGCCACTGGCGGATCCTGGCCGTCAGCGACTGCACACGATCTTGTTGCGAAGCATGCAGAAAGAGATTGCTCAGTTCGTGCGGATCGTTGGCAAGGTCGAAGAGTTCGCAGTCGTCTTGGGCACACAGGTTCAGCTTCCAACGATCTCCGGTGACAATCGAACGCCAGGCGTGCAGGCTCGCGGCATTGACTGCGGCGCTACCTAGGTTTCGGTCGCGGACAACACCCTCTTTGGCGTCGTGGCGGTACCCACCTACCTGCGCCGCCCCTACGCCGTTCCACTGCAGAAAGGCGTCGTGTTTGCGTAGATCCGCGGCGCCTGTGAGGGCTGTGGTAAGAGATCTTCCAGGCAGCGTCTCCGGCACCGAGTGCCCCGCCAGATCGAGCAGCGTTGGCAGCAGATCGACATGGCTCGTTACACCACGCACGCGCCGCTGTTGGTCGTTGAGCCAGGGTACCCGTAACAACAAGGGCACACGGGCTGATTCCTCGTAGAGCACACGTTTTTCCAGCATGCCGTGGTCACCGGCCATCTCACCGTGGTCGCTGG
>Ga0114999_10008582_pt1 | contig 11364 bp, 8 predicted proteins | sample ArcticOcean_MG_C_3_FD_89820 | JGI IMG/M metagenome (GOLD analysis project Ga0114999, IMG submission 89820) | Marine microbial communities from western Arctic Ocean - ArcticOcean_MG_CB8_126 | ecosystem: Environmental > Aquatic > Marine > Oceanic | place: Arctic Ocean: Canada Basin | collected...
GAAGAAGTCGGTAATGCGCATTCAGAGATTCCATCGTCTCGACCTCGGAAATCCCCCATGATCCCGAGATCGATTCCACACGTCAAATCAAGCAGCACCCACTAAAATGCGCGAAGAACCCTTCTGGGCGAGTGCAACAATAAACCTGCACCTCACGGTTTGTATGTGGAAATCGTTATATGGGCGAAATGTCACATCGTGCCCAGAAACAACCGCCGAGTGTGAGGTCACGCCGGAGTGGGTAGCCGCAATGGTCAACCGAAGCGTAAGCGAGGAATGCCGTGGAATGCAGCTTCGCCCTCGCTGACGCATCGGGTTACGATGCCAATGTTCTACCCCGAATTGAATTCTTACAAAGTGCCAGAACAAACCGACTGTCCGCATCGGATGCAACTGCTCGCCGAAGCGTTTACCATGAACAGTACGAGTACAGCGTTATCGTTCCTTTCCGTTTTTACAGGATTCGTGATGAAAGCAGATTTCGTTTCACACACCAGCGGCTTCGCTTCACAACGGTCGATACAGGGTTGCCGGAGGGCATTGGATTCTCGCGCAATCTGGATTCCCCTGTTGTTCATTGCGCTCACAGTGATCGGTACAACGCGCCTCGCGGCCGCCGACAAGGAGTTTCCGCCGGAATTGGTGAACTGGGCAGCACACAAGGCGAACCCGCTATTCGCCGGAGCTGGCGAGGGGAAGTGGGATACAAAAATCCGCGAACGCGGCTGGATTCTTCGTGACGGTGATACCTGGAAAATGTGGTACACCGGATACGACGGCACGCGCGAGGGCGTGAAACACATGGGCTATGCGACTTCAAAGGACGGACTCAAGTGGACGCGCCACGCCGACAACCCCGTATACGACAAACACTGGATCGAGGACATGATGATCGTCAAGCAGGGAAAGACGTATTACATGTTCGCCGAGGGGAAAGGCGACCAGCCATTCCTGCTGACATCGACGGATGGCATTCAATGGGAGAGTCAAGGGTCGCTCGACGTTCGTCTGGTCAGCGGCAAGCCGATTGATAAAGGCCCCTACGGCACACCGACGGCGTGGTACGAAAAAGGCACCTGGTATCTGTTCTACGAACGCCGCGACCTGGGCGTCTGGCTGGCGACATCGAAGGACATGCAGGTCTGGCGGAACGTGCAGGACGAACCCGTCCTCACCCCCGGACAAGGAAAGCACGATATGGATCTGATTGCCATGAACCAGATCATCAAACACAAAGGAAAGTATTACACCTGCTATCACGGCACGTCGCGCGAGCCGAAGCCGAACCTTTGGACCTCAAACATTGCCGTCTCGACCGATTTGCTTCACTGGAAGAAGTACGCGGGCAATCCGCTGCTGCCAATCGGCGAAAACAAATCGAGCAACATCCTTATCCGCGACGGCAAACGATTTCGGATGTACACAATGCACGGCCAAGTCAACGTGCACTTCCCGCGCGGCCGGTGATTGGTCGAGGGCGTGGGTGGTCGTGCTGCACTTTTGTTTCTTGACGCGGAGGCACAAAGTGGCAAAGGTTCGCAGAGAAGGAAGGAGCCTGAAGCGCAAGCGAAGGAGCGGCAAGAGTCCGATTACCTACCTGGATGCTCCTTCGCTTGCGCTTCAGGCTTCTATTGGTGGCCTTTGGAGAATCTGTTGCATCTCCCATCGTGCAATTGCAGTCGAGTTGTTTTCACTCTGCTTATTTTCTCTTTGCGGCTCTTTGCGTCCTCTGCATCTTTGCGTTGAATCCGATCGCGGTGAGTGCGTCGCCCCCTCCGTGCAACTGTGCAACTGTGCAACTGGGCCGATATGGCGTCACCCAAAAACCACCTTGACGGAATTCCCGGATTCGGCTACCATCGCCGAATGTGTAGTCGTCTACACGGTTAAATAGGCGAGAAAAGGCTGTCGGCGGTCGTGTTTCTGTGCGGCTGCCTGTCGAGAATACGGAGGTTCTTGAACAGACCTAGCAGGAGGCACACTTCATTCGCCCCCTCTCCGCGCTCTACGTGAGAGGCGCGTGCAGTTGCTCCTCGCATGGTTTTCCGGGGACGTCCACCACCGATCGAAGCGACTGCCTGTGGCCCAGGCAGGAAATACGTCAGAAAGAGCTTGGGAATATCTGGCAATGCGGTTAATCCGGCGGCAACGATCATTGGTCGTTGAAACGCCAGCGAAACTCAACCTGTTTCTGGAGATACTAGCGAAACGTGCCGACGGCTTCCACGAGTTGGAAACGCTAATGGTCAGCGTCGGCCTTTACGATACGTTGTCTTTCAGTGAGGAGGCTTCCGGGCAAATTCGCCTGAGTTGTTATGCGGCAGGCTCAAAGTGCGGCGCGAAATTGCGTGCCGCCGACAAGCTGCCAAGCGACGGGAATAACCTCGTCGTGCGGGCGGCACGACTGCTGCAGAATCACACCGGCGTAAGTCACGGAGTTCGCATCGAGTTGCAAAAACGAATTCCGGCCGCAGCGGGCTTGGCAGGAGGTTCAAGCGACGCGGCGGCGACGTTGATGGCGTTGAATCGATTCTGGAATCTGGATCTGTCGCACGACACATTGAGTGAACTGGCATCGCAATTGGGAAGCGATATCCCGTTCTTTCTCAGTCGCTCGACAGCCGCCATCGGCCGTGGTCGCGGTGAAGTGATCGAACCTGTCAGGATTCCGCTCGGTCTGTATTTCGTCATCGTCTGTCCGGACGACGGGCTTTCGACGGCGTTGGTTTACCAGCATTGTCGGCCGGCGAGCAAGCCTCGTTCGGTCGAGACACTGGTGGATGCGTTAGAAAGTATGAGACTCAGCCGGGCCGGACAATTGTTCTATAACGCGCTGCAGTCTGCTGCGGAAGATTTGAATGCTGGTGTTTCTCAACTTTGTCACAGGATTTCCAGACAACCGGTTCTTGGTCACATGATGAGCGGCAGCGGCACTGCCTGTTTTGGTCTGTGTGAAAACAGACCGCAGGCAATTCGCGTCGCCGCTCGACTTCGCGCGGCACGGATAGGCCGCGTGTTTGTGGCTCGTTGCCGGACTTAGTCTGCATCAAGTTTGTCTGCACCGAGAAGGAGGACGGCCGTGGAGATCACAGAAGTTCGCGTCAAGCTCATGGACGATCCACATGATCGTTTGCAGGCTTTCTGTTCAATCACGTTCGATGGCAGCTTTGTCATTCGAGACCTGAAAATCATTCAGGGGGCCAAGGGATCGTTTGTCGCGATGCCCAGCCGCAAATTGACCGACCGCTGTCCGCGATGCCATTCAAAAAACCATCTGCGCGCACTCTTCTGCGGTCAATGTGGAGCCCAACTCAACGAAGAACGCGCGATCAAAGACGACGAAGGACGGGCCAAACTTTACGCCGACATTGCCCATCCCATCAACTCCGGTTGCCGTGAGATGATTCAGAATCGCGTTCTCGAAGAGTTTGAGTCCGAACTCGTCAACGCAAAACGGCCCGGCTACGTCTGCAGCTACGACGATTACGGCGAAGATCGATTCGCCACATTGGCTGAAGAGCCAACCGAAACTGTCGCCGCCACCACTGTTGCTGCCACCAGAGTGATCAGCGACAGCGACGACAATCAACATCGAATCGAGCCGGCAGCCGAAACACCCGGTGCACCTCATCATTCGGTGGGTACTCCCCAACGAAACAACGAAACGGCCGCCGCAGGAAGCAGCCAACAGCACAAATCGGGAGACGGTGAAGACTTTGGAGCCGGCCTGCTGTAGATGCTTGAGCAACGGGTTGAACAGGGTTCGTCGTGACCGCATTCATGCGGTTCGATCGCTTCCCCTCGCGCGGGTGCCACTGGCGTGTCGCCAGTGCGATTGACCAGCTGGCTGGCCGCGTCGAGAACCGTTAAATCGCAGCCCAGACAGGCGCTACGAAAAATACTCGACGGCGTTGCGGAACAGCTTCAATCCGTCGCCTTCGCCCGTCAGGTTGCGCCGCGTCCATTGTGGATGCTGGGTGGCGTGAATGAATCGTTCTGGGTGCGGCATCAGTCCCAGCACACGACCGGTCCCATCGCTCAGCCCGGCAACGTTGCCCGCCGACCCGTTCGGATTGTCGGGAAACGGTAACACAGCAGAACGGTCGTCGCCGCTAGCCGACTCGCCCGATGTTGCGCAGTACGTCATCGCAACCTGGCCTTCGCTTTGCCACCGCTTTAGCTCTGCCTCATCACGGGCGACGAGCTTTCCTTCGGCATGCGCCACCGGCATCTCAATTTCGTCGATACCGCGCAGGAACACGGAAGACGACGAACCGGTCCGCAAACGAACCCACACGGCCGTGTATTTTCCGTTGTCGTTCCAGGTGAGGGTCGCTTGCGGCTTGGTCCCGGTTGCGGGCGGCCACTCCGATTCACCGCCCGGCAGGATCCCCGCTTTCAGTAACACCTGAAAACCGTTGCAAATTCCCAGCAGCAATTTGTCCGCCTGCAGGAACTCGCCAAGAGCTTCGCCGAGTTGGCCGCTAAGTTGCCGCGAAAAAATGACGCCGGCGCCAATGTCGTCCCCGTAGCTGAAGCCGCCGGGTATGCACAGGATTTGATAGTCGGCCAGCATGGCCGGGTCTTCGAGTAGCCGAAACACGTGGGTCCGTTCTGAACTCGCGCCACACATGTCGAACGCGTGCGCCGTTTCCACGTCACAATTCGTACCCGGTGCCCGAAGCACACAAACCTTGGGTGTTGCCATCACAATTCCGTCGTTTCACTCGTCCTGCGGACCATTTCGGATACCCGAAACAGGCTCGCGATATCCTCAAATCTCTCGTTCGTGCGTTCTCGCACGGCGAAGCTGGATGCTAGCGTTCCCGGCCGATTTGTTCCAGCAACTGTCGCGTCAAATTCTATTCCGTCAGATTGATGGCAATGACTCGCCCACCGCGCAAGCAAGAGTTTCAACGGTAGTCGTGATCGAAGACCCTTGCTTGCGCTTCGGGCTGGTGTGGTATGTCATTCCCTGCTTGTCCCCGTCGATGCACGGTTGTACGATCGATGCTTGGCCATCAATCTGTGTCAATGAGGTGTACACCGTGATGCGAGTTTTGGCGATTATCTTGTCCTCGATGGTGTTCGCATCATCCGGTTCCATTTTATTGGCGGAATCCAATTCCGTTGAAGACGACATCAAGACGGTATTAACGGTCGGTCCTGGTGGCGTCGGGTCGAAGGATGCCCGCATTGCGCGGGACCGACTGGCCAAGGGTGGCGTCAAGCAGCTGCCCCGTTTGCTGGCGGCCATGGACACCGAAAACCCGGTCGCTGCCAACTGGTTTCGTACGGCGTTCGAGCAGATTGTGCGTCGCGAAGAAGCCAAGCCTCAGTTGCAATTGCCGATAGCGATCTTCAAGTCGTTTGCACGCGATCCGAAACGGCAGGGAAAAGTTCGGCGGCTGTTACTCGACCTGCTCGATCGACACGATCCGGGCTTTCGTTCGAAGCTGATTCTCACATTGCTCGACGACCCCGAGTTCCGCGGCGATGCGGTGACTGAAACGCTGAAGCGGGGCGATGCTGCGAGAAAGCAGGGCGACGATGAACAGGCAAAGTTGTTATTCCATGCGGCGTTTGGCGGCGCACGCGACAGCAGCCAGGTCATTGCAGCCGCCGGTAGACTGAAGGCGGTTGGCGAAGAGGTCAACATCATTTCGCACATGGGATTCGTTATCGACTGGCATTTGCTCGGCCCGTTCGATGCGCCGGGCAAGACGGGTTTCAAGCTCTCGTTTCCGCCCGAAGAATTGATCGACCTCACCGCCGCCTACGATGGCAAAGCTAGCGGTCAAATCCGTTGGAAGCGGTACCAAACGTCAGATCGGCTCGGGCAGGTCAATCTGGCAACCGCGATCGCGCCTGTCAAAGAAGCGGTTGGCTATGCCTACTCGGATATCAATTCGCCCCGCGATCAGAAAGCCGAACTGCGCTGCGGAGCCGACGATAACATCACTGTCTGGCTCAATGGCAAGAAGGTCTTCAGCCGGCTGCAGTGGCTCAACGGGATTCGGCTCGACCGTTTCTCTGCTCCCGTTACGCTGAAAAAAGGCCACAACATTTTGCTACTGAAAATCTGCCAGGGACCGCAACACAAGAATCCCGCTGTGCCGAATAACTGGTCGATGCAACTGCGGTTCTGCGACACCAACGGCGCCGGCGTTGGTATTACGAATGCGTTGAAGTGAAAAGCCGAGAGCCCAACATGAGAAAAACGCGAATCATCCCACTGGCCGTTATCGCGGCAGCGTTCTGTTTGACCATCGATAACGCCGCGGCCGAAAACTGGCCCGGTTGGCGTGGGCCGTTGGGAACTGGTGTGACCACTGAGACGGGTATCGTTGGCAAGTGGTCTGCCGATAAAAACGTGGTGTGGAAATCGCCGTTGCCCGGTATGGGCATCTCGAATCCCATCATCTGGAACGACCGCGTGGTCGTCACCGCTTCGGACGGCTACCAACTGTCGAACCTGCATGTGATCTGCCTTTCGCTCAAAGACGGGCGGGAAGTGTGGCATCAGCGGTTGTGGGGAACGCGGCCCACGCGGCATCACGGCAGCAAAAGCAGCATGGCCAGTCCCGCACCGGTGACCGATGGCCGTCATGTCTTCGCGTTTTTCGGCACGGGCGACATGTTTTGCATCGAACTCGCAACCGGCGCATTGGTTTGGCAGCGTTCGTTAGCGGCCGAATACGGGGTGATCGAAAACCGCTTTGCCGCCTCGAGTTCGCCGTTACTGCACCGAGATAAACTGTTGTTGCAATGCGATCATTACGGCGATTCGTATCTGCTGGCGGTCGATAAGGCGACCGGCAAAAACGTGTGGAAAGTCGAACGCCCCGAGCGCTGGCTGTCGTGGGCATCGCCGCTGTTGGTCCCGTTGGGCAACGACAAGTTTGAGCTGGTTGTCAGTGGGTCGCATCAGCTTGAAGCATTCGATCCCGACACCGGCAACAAACTGTGGACCGTTGACGGCATGAGCCGCGAGTGCATTCCGACACCCCTTTATGCACATGGATTGATTTACGCGGTCAGCGGTCCCAAGGGGCCGACGCTTGCCATCAAACCGGGGGGACGTGGCAACGTGACGGAGTCGCGGGTCGTCTGGCGAAACACGCGCGGGGCGCCGTTTGTGCCGTCGGCAATTCTCGTGGGCGACTTCTACTACCTCATCGACGATCAGGGAATCGGCACCTGTCTCAACGCGCACACGGGCGAACGCGTCTGGCAGAAGCGGTTCACGGGAAAGTACACGGCCTCGCCGATTGCGGCCGACGGCAGAATTTACTTCGTCAATGAAGCGGGCCTGACGACGGTGATTCAAGCGGGCGTGAGCAACTACGTGGAACTGGCCCGCAACAACGTGGGCGAGGCGGTGTTTGCATCGCCGTCGATCGCACAGCAGCGGCTCTTCATCCGCACATCGCGCCACCTGTTCTGCATCGGCACGGCAAAGCTTTGACGGTAATCACACACCCAAAGCCCACGGGTCGCAGCCCGTGGGACTCTGCGTATTCTTATTTCCTACGTGTGCCAGTCGGTTTGGCACTGGTACGGCTCGTCTTGTTGTACAGCGTCAAAACAATTGACATGCCCTTTTTCAGCGGCGTACCCGGCTGGGGCGATTGCCGGTAGATGCGAAACACATCCTTCTGCTGAGGGGCCGGTGCGCCTTGCTTCAGCTTCACCTCGTAGCCGGCCTTTTCCAGTATCGCTTTGGTCGTCTTCCAATGCTGCCCAATCAGGCGCGGCATTTTCGGTTGCCCAGTTGCAGCCACTCCCTGGGCCTTGGGTGGCTGATGCACAATTCGCTTGAAGCCCGCCCGCTTGATGACAAACGGGTTTCCACCAAATTGCTTTGCAAAGAATCCCGGCTGGCGGACGTTACTGAACTGGTAAACCGACTCGCTGTTTCCACCGGGATCGATCAGCTTGATCGCCTGTGGATAGTATGTTTTCGCATCGAGCATCACCTCCGCTCGACTCCAGTTATTTGCGTCCTTTCCAAGACGAGGAAACGCGATGAGGTGAATGCGTCCTTTGGCCGGATTGTTGTGCGGTCCGACGCTCAAGTCGTAACGGACTTCCGCCTTCTTGGCCTTCATGCCGAACAAAAACGGCAGCGGACTTTCCGTGATCCCCTGGCCTTGAATCTCCTTGGGAATGGGAAAGACCTCAATCGTCTTCTCTGCGGCGTCGACCTGGATGATTTCTTTGCCGTTGCTCACCCACTGCTCTTCCTTGCCCGGCTGCACCTTGAACGGCTTGCCTCCGGGGAGTGGTTTCCCATTCTTGCCGAGTACGCGCGGTTTTTTTGTGGATGTCCACGGCTCGATGTCCATCCGGCCTTTATCGGGCGACTCGAACCAGAAACTTCCCTTCGTTCGCCGTTCGACGTTGAAGACAAAATCGTAGATCCAACGATGATGTTCGCCCTGCAGCTTCTTGAACTTGCCGGATGCGTACTCCCAGTCCTGCAGAATCTTGCGGACTTCGGCCGACGGCGGTTTGACGCGCAGCGGTTGGCCAACGGGGCGTCGGCTTCTGGCGGTTGGTTGCCGCGTTTGCGCAGCGCGCGGTGCGCCTTGTGCAAAAAGTGAAGCGGGCTGAAGCGCGAGCAGGCAGGGCGAGACCGTGCCGGCCAGGCAGAATTGGAAAAATCGTCGGCGATTCATCGTAATCGGAATCCTTTCCGGAATTAGGATGTGGCCCGTCATTCCGGCGGGAATTTGGAGGGTTCGGCGTGGCAGATTCGATGTGGAAATCGGCGGGAACAACGCAAGGTGAACGTCTGCAGTGGGTTACTCGAACGGTGGTGGATATGGGGCCGGGGATTCTAGCAGGAGTTCCCAAAAGCGAATACCCCGGATTTCGGCTGTGTTTCACACTGGGGAGCTCAGCGAAGAGTGGGTGCTAACTGTGGGAACGATGACATGGCTACACAGTTTTTGCCGTTCGGGGGTGCCTGTGGCAGAGTCTTCGATGCCACAGCGAGTGTTCCTGCATCTTTCCAGGTCTTAAAACTGGGGGCTGCGCTCCGAAAGCGTCGCTTCGACCCCAGGCACCCATTTGCCGTTTTGATTTACTGAGCCGCCCTGGTGGCGATGAAAATCAGCGTTTCAGCTCATTCCGGAAATTCAAACAGCGCGGCCAGCGGTACGCCGCAGCGCTGGACGACCGCGATTCGCCTCGCGGATGGCGGCGGAGAGTCGAACAGAGAGATTCCCGGCGAGTCGGCTCGCCGGCGATAGATCAGCACATAACGGGGGTGCGTCTTGTCGGAATCGTACCAAGGTCGCAGTTTGATTCGATGTTCACGCAAAATGGGCGATTGGAGCTGCAGGTCGTCGATGACCCATTGATGTGGCACGGGGAAGAAGGTGACCGTCGATCCGTCGGGGACGGCGTCGGTAGTTTGCTGTAACAGTTCGCGGGTGAGGCCGTCGCCCCAGTAATTGGTTTCCATGCCAAGACCTTCGGCTCCGCGAAGTCCGCCGACCAGCAGGTTGTAGTAGCCAAGGTAACACGGATGCACCGCCCACATCCCGTATCCCTGTAGCGCAAACAAGAGTGTGCAAGTCGCGACCGCAGTTCGAGCCGACAGTTTGCGCCTCAGCCAGTCAAGAAAAACACTTGCTCCCCGCCCAATGAAGACGGCCCACAACGGAAAGACGACGAGAAACAGCCGAGCACCGTCGTAGACGGCGACGCCGGGAAGCGCAAACAGAACGAGCGGGAACACCATGCATGCCAGCAGTAACTGCTCGCGCGGTTGAGTTTTGAGGCAACGCCACCCGCGCGGCAAGCCGGCAATGCCCAGCAGTTGAAGTCCGACGGGAACGCTCACCAGAAACATGACCGCCGGATAATGCCAGGGAACATCGACGTCGGCGTAACGCTCGCCGAAGTAGAACACATACAACGTGATGCGGCCGGTGGTGCGACCGAAGTATTCAACCAGATGATCGACGGGCGAAAGCCAAAGCCAGGGCCAACCGATAAAGAAAACGGTCAACCCGGTCAACGACCAAACGACCAACGGCAGCAAGCTGCGCATTCGCCAATTCCACACCGCCCACAGCACAATGGGCAACGGCAGTAAAATGGCCTGAATCTTCGTCAGCAGCGCCAGTCCAAACAGAATGCCCGTGAAGCAGGCCGTCTTCCATTTGGGCGCGGTATCGCCGGTCCACCAGTGGGCAATGCCAAACACGGTGACGCAATACGTCAGGTTGATGAATGTCTCCAACGCGGCCAGATGCGCGTGGCCGAACAACCTCGGCATGAACACCAAAGCAATCGCCGCCGCTGTTCCTGCCGTTCGCCCATACCACAGAGTTGAGAACCAGCCGACGAGAAAGACGAGAGCCGCAAAGGCGAACGCGGCACCCGTCCGCGCACAAGCCGTCGCCACAAATTGCGGCGGATGATCCCTTGGCGGGAACAACGCCCGCGTGAGCTTGTGGGCCAACCCCAGACCGAACCGTCCTAATGGCGGATGATCGGGGTTGTGGTAACCGATCCCCATTCTGCCGCGTTGTTTGTCTGCGAAGTGTGGAAGCGGGCTATCGCTCGCATCGCCGAATGATTCACTCAGCGTCAATCGTCCGACGATCAGTTCGGGCAACGTTTGAACGAGCCGTACGCCTTCCTCGACGTTGAACATTTCGTCGGTGGTCAGTCCCGGCCCTTCCGGCATGCCGGGATAGCTGCCAGCCGGATCGATTGCCGAAACGATCGCAGCGAACGCAAGCACGGCAACCAGCGCCGGAAACGCCCAACCGTGTCGCACAGCGCTAGGTGGAACAACATCCATAGGCGGGGGATTGAAACTCCGTCTGGAAGGTCGTGAATCGTATGCTTAAGAAATTCTACCACCAACTGGCCCCTTCTGAACAATCCACCGACCCCTGATGCAATTCGTTGCCGGTTAGGGGGGAGAGATTCTGGCACGCCAGGAAGCATTCGAACCGCATGAATGCGGTCACTGCGAACCTTCAATTGAATTCTTCCGCATCGCTGTTCCGACCGGGCGACTCTGCCCCATCGGTATGAGGGGACACAGCCGACACAACTGTTACATCCGGACGGCAGAATATTACTGAAAACGGCAGGTCGGCAAAGTCGTGCTGCCAATCACACGCTAGAGTTGTACGATAGCCCGCTGCTGGAACGGCCCACTTTGCAGGTTCGTAAGGCTTGTGGGGAGTGATAGGACAATGAGTCACGACGATTCTTTTTTCGGTTCTTCACCGATTTTAATGGGTGTTTTCAGCACGGTTTGAGTTTCAGTTTTCCACAGAAGAACAGGATGCGGGTGCGGTAGTTCGCAAAGTTGCGGAAGCCGCGGGCGTTCGA
>Ga0114999_10008583_pt1 | contig 11363 bp, 13 predicted proteins | sample ArcticOcean_MG_C_3_FD_89820 | JGI IMG/M metagenome (GOLD analysis project Ga0114999, IMG submission 89820) | Marine microbial communities from western Arctic Ocean - ArcticOcean_MG_CB8_126 | ecosystem: Environmental > Aquatic > Marine > Oceanic | place: Arctic Ocean: Canada Basin | collected...
AGTGTGTCCCCAGTAAATTTAGGAACCAACAAGGGCTCAGCCGTTTCCAGCTAAGCCCTTGAAAAGAAAGGTGGCGATGACGGGCTCGAACCGTCGACCCGCTGATTGCCAGTCATTACATCTTTTTCGATCCGGCGGCCAACCGTACGATCGAAGGCACCATCACGTTCGATTCCGATGTCGTCGCGATCATAACCTCGCGCGACAATCTGATAGCCAGCGACGGGCTGGTGAACCTGACGGCCAATTACCTGAGCCCCAGTTTGCGGGGGCTCGAAGGCGGGGCATCGCAACGATCGGCGGCACAAGAACGGTTTTCGTTGATTTCTTTGCCACCTCTCCCGGCGATTACATTCGCGTCCTGACCCAGTTCTCGCCGGCCGCAGCGCTCGAGTCCGGCACTGTGGTGATCATTGTCCTTGGCCTTGCAGGAATCGGTTTGCGAGACGCAAACGGGCCCACTGTCTTCATCCCGGGACGGTTTAGCTATCGGCGGTTCTTCGGAGCCGCCGTTTTCGTTTTGGCACTGATAATCCGCCGTTGACCGGCCATTTCAACGCGACAATCTCTATGCTAGCCTTCGCGTCAGCAAGGAGAACCGTCATGTCCGTTACGGCTGCGGTGCAGACCGCCGAACGCCCCAGAACCATCGCGGAATACATCCACGAGGACATCGCGCGCCCCGAACACCGGTATCTCGGCACCACATTGGTGCGGCTGATCACGTCGGGCCGGCTGCCAAAGGAGGCGCTGAAGGATTTCGCGCTGATGCGCTGGTCGTTCCAGGCCCATGCCGAGCCCAAGATGATGCTGAGCCACGCCGCTTTCATGCGCGGCGAAGACGTTCATCACCTGCTCGAAAATACCTATGACGAAATCATGCGCCCGGAGGACGAGGGCGAGCACCCGGGCCTCTGGGTGCGGTTCGCCAAGAACCTCGGCGCGACCGACGAAGAGCTTGACGATGCCGCCCGCAATCCGATCGCCGAGGTGATCGGATTTTCGCGCACGCTGGCCTATTACTGCCGCCGCGGCGCCACCGAGGGCTTGGCGACCTGGTATGCCGACGAGGCGCAGCTTCCCGAATCCCACGGCGCGTCGGCGCTGGCGCTGCGCAAGTTCTACGGGCTCGATGACGACACCATCGAATATTTTCTCGAACATGTACGCGCCGATATCGAACATGCCGACGCGTCTTCGGGGCTGCTCGAAGCCTATGTCAGAACCGGCATGGAAATCGCCCAGGCGCGGCGCGCCAGCGCGGCGACCCTGTGGGCGTGGCGCGAGATGCATGAAGGCATTCTCAGAACCCTGCGTCGCAAATTCGATTTTTGACGCAAATTGCCCGGAGGCACGGACTTGGCGAACATGGATGACGATATTGAGGGTGGCATCGAATGGTCGGTGCCGATGCTGGCGCGGCGCGACGCCGACGGCAAGCTGGTCGTGGAAATCCCCAACGCGGTCTCCGAACGCCTCGATCTCGGGGAAGGTGACGTGGTTTGCTACACTGCGTTTTTCGACGGCGGGATCGAATTCTGGTCGGTGAAAAAGAATCCCTATACGTCGCTCGAAGACGAAGAGGTCGCCGCCCGGCTGTCCGGCGAGGTCAAATCGTGAAAATTGTCGATGTCGAGACTATCGTCGCCAGCGCAACGCCGGCCGAGCTTCTGCGCGAGGACGAGACCGCGCCAAACATGCGTCTTGCCGACCATCCGGTATGGCGGTCGGCGCTGGCCGGCGAGCTTGCGGCGGACCGGCTGCGCGATCTTGTGACGCGGGTCTACCCGGTAATCGGCGGGCCGGGGCGCTATGCGTTCATTGCCAAGATCGGGGTATCGATCGCGAAGACGGCACGCGGCTGTTCGACCGGCTCTACCATGTCACCCACGATGCGAATTCGGACGCGGATGCGGGCTGGGGACGCTTGGCCGAGGTGCTCGGCGCGTCGGTGGCGAAGCTGGCGGCAGTGCTCGACGATCCGTCGCCGGAAGCGCGCGACCTGGTCGACACGATCCGCCTGCACGGCGAGCAATCCGGCGCCGCCCAGGCGGCGGGTGTCGCCTGGGTGCTGGAACGCCAGCTGCCAACGCTGATGGGCGCGCTGGCGGACGCATTGCGGGATCATTACGGAATCGCAGAGGACGCGCTGACGTATCTGCGGGCCGAAGCCGCGCGCGCCGGGGAAGTCGAGACCTGGGTGACGCACCTGATCGACAAATATTTCATGACCGCCGATGCCTTCACCGTCTACGAGGCGCGCCGCGCCATGCGTGAGGCGGGCTGGGGCTGGACGGCGCTTACCGAGGCCGAATGACCGTGCCGGGGATTCGGGCAGCCGCTTTGCGGGCCCTCCGCAGGCGGGTTTCGCCGAGATTATGAAACGGATCTCCGTTTGCCTGTTGATTTTTTCAGCAGCGCTGGTTTTCGGACTTGTTTCGGCCCAGACGTCGGCCCAGACATCAGCCCAGACGGGGGCCGATAAATCCTCGGTTCTCAAGCTCACGGGCGAATTGAAGATTTCCGCGCGCGATTCATTCCTCTGGGACCGGAACCAAAAGACCTTGATTGCCAAGGGCAATGTTGTCCTGATTCACAAGGACAAGACGTTCTATGCCGACAAGATGGTCTCCTATTACCGCGAAGACACCAAGGACAGCCGCGATTTCTACAAAATCCTGGCGACAGGCAATGTGCGCCTGTTGACCACCGAGCATGAATTGATCGGGCCCAGGCTTTCCTATGACGTCGCGACGCAGATTGCGACGATGATCGGAAAATCGCGCGTTATTTCGCGGAAGTAATCCGGCAGGGATCGCCGTCGCGCGGACATTCGGACAGGTTTGCTCAAGCCTGCGGCCAGTGCGTGTCGGCAAAGTCGAGATCGGCCTGCAGCCAATGGCTTCGGCGTTTGAGCAGGACACTGCGTCTGAAGCTGCAGACTTCCTGACCGTGCTGGTTGGTCAACACGACGCTGTAATCGAGTTGGCCGCTATGCGCGAAATCGTCGGATGGCGCGGTCTGGATCACCGTGCTGACGGCGGTGACGGTGTCGTCGGGAAAGCACGGAATCGATATCCGCAATTCGTCAAGCGCCAGTTCCCGGAACATGTTTTCGCTCATGTCCTGGCTGGTCAGCCCGACGCCCACCGATAGCACGATGGCGGCATTCATCAACGGCCGGTCGAACTGGCCGTTGAGATAGGTCTTCATCGATTCCGAATTCCAGTGCGCCTGCGCGGTATTCATCGTTGCCAGGCTCCAGCGCGCGTTCTCAGCCTGAGAGAACGTGCGCCCGCGCCGATGCTCGAACACGTCGCCGACGGTAAAATCCTCAAAATAGCCGGTCTGGCGGGTGGCCGTCATTCGGCCGCTCCGGCCGCGCGTCGGCCTACCAGATTAGTTCGCCTGAACGACAGGACCGGACAGCCGTCGTGATTGTGGGCCGTGGTCTCCCATTCGACCACGCCGTAATCGGGGCGCGAACGGGACTCCCGCCGCGACATCACTTCGGAGACGGCGAACAACGTGTCGCCCGGATGAACTGGATGGTGGAACCGAATATTGTCGGCGCCGAGGAACGGGCCGCCGGATTCGGACAAATCCTCCACCGACAGGCCAAGCACGACCGAAAACACCATTTCGCCGCTGACTACAATATCGTCATAGCCGAGATGGCGGGCGTAAACCCGGTTGAACAGCGCCGGCTCATGCAAGAGATGCTCGGTCGCGAAGCCTATCGCCTCGGCAGCCTCTATCGTGCGGCCCCAGTGATGGCTAAACCGGCGGCCAATCTCGAAATCCTCGAAATGGTTCACCGTCCCGGTAAAATGCCGCCCGGCGGTAGCGCCAGGGTCCGTCTCGGTCATTCGTTTTCCCTCTGATCGGGCGGGCGGGTGCCAGACGCCCCGGTGCTATCCCGGTGCTAGTCGTCCTTGGGACGGTTGTCCCGCCAGCGCCGTGCTTTGCCTTCGGTGCGCGCCAGCGTTTCGGGGGCGAGGCATTCGACGTCGAAATTTATGCCCCAGGCGGTGGTCATGGCGTCCCGAATACCGGCATTGACGGCGGCCGTGTCGCGGTCTGGATCGACCTCGACCTGCAGCGTCAGGACGTCCCGGGAATCGACCGAGTCGATGACCAGCTTGAATTCGCCGCCGACGCCCTCCATCGGTGCCAGCAAATCTTCCACGCCCGACGCGAATACGTTGATGCCCTTGACCTTGACCATGTCGTCGAGCCGCTCGCTAATCCACATCCGCCGGGTAGACCGGCCGCATTTGCACGGCTCATCGGTATAGGTAGCGCCGTCGCGGGTGCGGAAATTGAACCAGGTCGCCATGGCGGTCTGGGAAATCGACGTGAATACATGTTCGGCCTGTTCGCCGGGCGCCGCGGGCTCATTGGTGTCCGGTTTCCAGAACTGGTGGATGGTGTCGCCTTCGAACAAATGCAGCCCGTCCTGGTATTCGCATTCGCCGGCGAACAGGGGCCCGCCTTCGGTAATGCCATAGAAGTTCCGCGTGCCGCCCGGAATGCCCCACAATTCTTCAATCAGCTTGCGTTTGGACTCACCGAACGTCTCGCCGCCCATCAGCAGACCGCGGACGCCGAAATCCGACAGCACCATGTCATTGGCGCGCGCTTCGCGCCCCAGCGTCACCGCGTAGTTCGGGGTTGCGACGATAATCGACGGCCGGTACTGGCGGATGAGGTCGAGCCGCATGCGGGTATCGGCGGGCGCGCCGCCCGGGACGGCCAGATAGGGACCCATCCGGCAGCCGTGATAGAACCCCCAGGATGCGGCCCAGAAGAACAGCGGCCAGCTGATAAGGATCGCGTCCCCAGGCTTTCCGCCGGCTTCCTTGATCAATTCGTGACCTTGAAGTGAAAAGACATCAAAGCCTTCCATCGTATTGAGAAAATTACCTTGTTTTCCCGATGTTCCGGTCGTCCGGTATATGATCGAGCCGGCTTCGTTGACGGTCTGGATCGGCATGGTCATCAGCCCGCCATAGGTCTGCGGAGACCGCGAGGGCGGCGGCGTATTGATGTTTGTCCAGCGTGGGTGCCGCATAAAGCTCGTCGGGATGCGTGATCGAGGCGGGATCGAACCCGGTCTCCTTAAAGCGCGCGTTCCAGTACGGCGACGCCGCCACCAGCTTCATGGTTCTTTGTAACTGTTCCGCCTGATACGCAACCAGCGCCTCGCGTGAGCCGCTCTCTGCGGCGCGGGCCGAAACCCGAGGATCGTAGTCCATTTTACTCATAATCGTTGCTGCTCCCAAGATGCGAATGGATGACCATTGGGTCGGTTCGGTGTCTTTCCCGCTTGCAGACCGGCCAGCCGGTCGGTATACATATTGTTGTTTCCAGCGTCAGGATTGTCAATGCTAGATCGCCGGCCGGAAAAAAGGAATACATGATGAGGAGCCTCGCGACAGCGTCCGACGCCGGGTCCGAAATGCCGTATATAGACCTCGACGCGTATCTCGGCGAGGGCGGGGGCGCCCGCGGCCGGATTATAGCGGCGGCAGCCCGTCTGTTCCGCGAACGGGGCTATCAGCAGGTGACGATGCAGGATGTCGCCGGTGCGATCGGGCTGTCCAAGGCCGGCCTGTATCACCATTGCCCGAGCAAGGATTTGATCCTCGCCGATATCGTCGGACTGTGCGGTCAAATTCTGACCCGCCAGCTCCAAACGGCCAGCGAAGCCGAGGGGACACCCCTGGGGCGGCTTCAACGCTTCGTGGTGACGCGCATGGAGACGATCGCCCAATATCAGGATTTTTTCACGATCGTGTATCAGGAACGCCCGTATCTCGGCACATCGACATTCGGCAGTATCGCCAAAAGCGCCGAAATCTACCGCGCCGGGGTCCGCGACCTGATCGAGGATTGTAAGGCGTGCGGTCAATTGCGGGCCGATATCGATGCACATTTGATGATGCTGGCGATCGACGGCATGACTGGCTGGGCCTATGTCTGGTTTCGCGACGACGGCACGCAGAACCCGACGCGGATCGGCGAGAGTTTCTGGTCGTTTCTGATGAACGGGGTCCACCCGGTGGAACCGCTGGTGGCCGGACGCGACCGGCCAAGGAGAAATTCGGAATGAGTATTGAAGCAGATCACCCAGTGTCGGACGGGCCGGGATGCCCGTTTGGGCATGGGGCTGACACCCAGACCCTGCTGACCGAGGACGCGCTGAAAAACCCGTTCCCGATTTACCAGGCGCTCCGCGAAGAACGTCCGGTCGCGTATATGGAGGATCAGGGATTCTGGCTGATCACGCGCTATGACGACTGCGATTTCGTGCTCAGCCATCCCGAGCTTTTTTCGTCCCGCGAAGCGGTTTCCAGCACCAATGCCTATCGCAATTCACCGGAAGCGATGGCCATCCTGAAGCGCTCCAAGGCGCAGCCGCGGGCGCGGACGCTGATCATGGCCGATCCGCCGGAACATGGCCGCTATCGTACCGTTTTGCAGCGCGCCCTGTCGCCGGCCAGAACCATCCGGGAGCTGACACCGCGCATGGTCGCCATCATCGACGAGCTGATCGACGGGTTTTGCGAGCGCGGCGCTTGCGAGTTCGTCCGCGAATTCGCCTATCCGCTGCCGATGCGCGTCGTCGCCGCCATTCTTGACGTGCCCGACGGCGAAATCGACACGCTCAAAACCTGGTCGGACGATTTCATCTCGGTGCAGGCAGGCAACATTCCGCCCGACCGGGCGGTGAGCTCGGCGCGCCACACGCTTGAGTTCGAAGAATTCGTCCTCGCCAAGCTGCAGGACCGCCGGGACCATCCCAAGCCGGATTTCATGGGCTGTCTGGTCGAGGAAATACCCGGGGAAGCGCCCCTGACGGCGCCGGAACTGGTCAATATTTGTCTCCAGGTTCTCGTCGGCGGCAATGAGACGACGACCAATTTCCTCGGCAGCGCCCTGTACCGGTTGCTGACCACGCCGGGTTTGATTGACGGTCTTTGTCAGGACCCGTCCCGCATCCCCGATTTGGTCGAAGAGATCCTGCGCGCCGATTCTCCGCTTCAGGGATTGTTCCGCATCGCGGTCGAAGACCATGATTTCAATGGAACAATCGTGCCCAAGGGCGCAAAGCTGATGATGTGTTTCGGATCGGCAAACCGCGACGAAAAATATTACGGCGACGGAGAATTCGATCCCGTACGCGACAACCGGGAAACCATGCATCTGGCATTCGGTCAGGGCATCCACGCCTGCGCGGGGCAGGGCTTTGCTCGCCGCGAGGCGGTCCTGGCGCTCACGCGCCTGCTCGAACGCCTGCCGGATATCAGCCTCGACGAAACACAGCCGGCGGCGCGGCAGAACCTTTTCGGCATCAGGGGCATGAAGGAACTTCACATCAGGTTTGCGCCGAGTCCCGTTCAGTCCGGCTTGCCCGCCGCGCCCGCCCAGTCCACCGCGCCCGGCGTGCGCGGTGCATAAGTTCTGGAGGGTCGGATGAGGATTGTCGTCGACGAAAAACTTTGCGAGCTTCACGGCCAGTGCGTGTTTCTCGCCGCCGATCTGTTTGAAATCATAGACGACGAGCTTGTCTACAAAGAGACCTTGGAGCCCGAACAGCTTGAACGGGCGCAGAAAGCCGTCAAGCACTGCCCGCAGCTCGCCATCAGGATCGTCGACTAACCGATGCAATTGCCAAGGATATCTTCATGACTGCGCCCCCGGTTCCGGCGCCGATCGCAGACCTGGTCAGCCTTCAGGGGCGGGTTGCCGCGATCACCGGCGCGGCGATGGGCATTGGCGCCGCGATCGCCCACCGGTTCTCCGAAGCCGGCGCCGACCTGCTGCTGATCGACAGGAACCAGGCCGCGCTTACCCAGACCGCTTCGGTCCTGCCCGGGACCGCACGGGTGGAGTGCCTGAACATCGATATCACCGATGCCGATACCCTCCGAACCCAGGCAGGTGCCGCGCTCGACCGGCTCGGCGGCGTCGATATCTGGGTCAATAATGCCGGCATCGCCCCGCGGCGAGGCGTTCTCGACATTACCCCGCAGGAATGGGACGAGGTTATGTCGGTTAATCTCGGTGCTGCGCTGACCGGCGCCCAGATTGCCGCCCGCGCGATGATCGCGGCCGTCCGTCCGGGCGTTATCCTGAACATTGTATCGTCCTCCGTGCATCGGATGAGCGCCAATCCGGCGCATTATCGCGCGTCAAAGGCAGGCCTGGCGGCGCTGACGCAGAATTTGGCGGTAGAGCTTGGCCGAAACGGAATCCGCGTCGTGGCCATCGCACCGGGCCTGACGGCCACACCTCTGGTGGCCTCGCTCCGCGAGGACGGGTTGGGCGACGGTCTCGACGAATTCGTGCGCCGGCTGCCCTTGCGCCGGATAGGCTTGCCCGACGACATTGCGCGCGTGGCACTATTTGCGGCAAGCGATCTGGCCAGCTTCGTGACCGGATGCGTGCTGGATGGCGACGGTGGCGAAGCCCAGAAGTGATGGAGACTGGCGCTCAACAGCCTAAACGGATTGCCGCGCCGTGAGCGCGCCACAGGCGACGCTGCTTCCAGACGGACGGCGGTTGCATCTGCAGCACGGGCCGATCGATTTGGTGATCGAGGCGTTCGGCGACAAGCACGAGACAGGCGCGGCGTACCGGCAGGCGCGAGACCGGTTCGGCACTGTTCTGTCCGAGCTGGTTGAAGAGCTCGTAGACCTTCGCCGGCCGGTTCGGGAACCCCGTTGGCAGCCGGCCGGGACAATCGCGGCCCGGATGATGAGGGCGGTTTGGCCGCACCGGGGAAACTTCGTGACTCCCATGGCTGCGGTCGCGGGGGCTGTGGCCGACGAAATGATGGATGCTCTGGTCGCCGGCCGCGATCTGGAAAAGGCCTATATCAACAATTCTGGCGATATCGCCGTCTATCTGACCCCCGGGGCAAGCTTGCGCCTCGGTATCGTCGGCGAGATATTCGACGCCTCGATCGATGGCACCGCTAAGCTGAATTTCGACTGGCCGGTTCGCGGCTTGGCAACCAGCGGATGGCAGGGACGGAGCTGGTCGTTCGGCATTGCGGACGCGGTCACTGTGCTGGCGGCGGATGCCGCCGCCGCCGACGTGGCTGCGACATTGATAGCAAATGCCGTGAACGTGAATCATCCGGCGATTGAACGGGCGCCGGCTTCGGCGCTGGACGATGATACGGATCTTGGCGACGCGCTTGTGACAATTGCGGTGGGCGCGTTGGACCCCGGATCCGTCGCGGCGGCGCTCGACAACGGCATCTCGGCGGCCGCCAGGATGGTAAAAGACGGATCGATCGCCGGTGCGGCATTATTTCTGTGTGGCGAAATGCGCGTCGCCGGCGACGTTGAAACGGCATTGCTGGGTCATGCTGCCGGAGCCGCCCCTCCAATTTTGCAGGTTTAGGGGCGAAAATTTCGCCAGACACCGGTATATGCCCCGGGTGGAACATTTTTATCCCTTATACATCTGGCCTGTAAAATGGCGGTAATCCGCCGGATTTGAACCGGGTTTTCTAACCCAAGTTGAGTTTATTAATAATCTGATCGTGTTTGCACGGTAGTGAGTGTTATGCGATTGGCAGATTCTATGGGGACGATCCGACAATGATTGGGGCTGCCGGGGACCGCATAAGACAATTTCGTCCGCGCAGCCGGCTGGTGCAGATCGCGCAGATTGAGTTGCTGCTTCATCACACGCGGTTTCAGACCCTGGTCGCGCCGTTTCTCAGTGTGTTTCTGGTTCTCGCCTTCGCCGGTGCCGGGAAACCGGCCTGGGCATGGGGCTGGATCGGCTGTCTGGTGCTTGCCTATGGTGCACGTATTGTGGCGTCCCTTCGTCTGCGGCCGGGCTGCGCTAGCGCCTATCCCGCGTTGAGCGCCTGCCAGATGCGGTGGGGCGTCGCCGGAATGCCGATTTCCTTGCCGCCATTGCCGTCGATCGCATCCATGATCGCGTTGTAGATCACCGGATACGCGCCGCCGTTGCCGGCTTCGCCGCAGCCTTTGACGCCGAGCGGATTAGTCTTGCACGGCACCGCATGGGTGGTGAAATCGATATGGGCGATTTCGTCTGCGCGGGGCAGGGTGTAATCCATATAGGTTCCGGTCAGAAGCTGGCCGTCCGCATCGTAAACCGTATCTTCGAACAACACCTGGCCGATGCCCTGGGCGATGCCGCCATGGACCTGTCCTTCGACGATTAGCGGGTTCACGACAACCCCGAAATCGTCGACCACGGTATAACGATCGATGCCGATATCGCCGGTATCGGGATCGATTTCGATTTCGGCGACATGGCAGCCGTTCGGAAAGCTGATCGGCGCCGTGTTGTGGTTAACCTTGTGGGACAGTGAATCCGGCAGATCGTCAGATGTACAGGTAATGCTGCGGGCTTTTTCCGCAAGGCTTATGATGCCGATATTACGATCGGTGCCGGCGACCGAAAATACGCCGTTGGCGAACTCGATATCCTCGACCGCCGCTTCCAGCACATGGCCGGCAAATTTCTTGCCGTTATCGATGATGACGCCGGAACATTCGACAATCGCGCCACTGGCCGCAATCATCGAGCGCGATCCGCCCGAACCGCCCGCGCCTTCGCTCATTTCGTCGGAATCCCACTGGACGAGATTGATCGCCTCGAACGGAATGCCGAGCTGTGCCGACAATACCTGCGCGAACGGCGTGGCGTGGCCCATGCCGAAATCCTTGTTGCCGGTCACCAGGGTCACCGAGCCGTCTTCCTCGAAGCGGATATCGGCAAGTTCGGTGCCGGGGCCCGCTGTCGTTTCGAGATAGGGCGCGATGCCGATGCCGCGCCGTTTGCCGGCGGCTTCGGATGCCTGTTTGCGGGCGGCATAACTAGCGTAATCGGCGCGGTCGAGGCACATGTCCATGATGGTTTCGAACTCGCCTGAATCGTATGTCAGATCGACCGGCGTTGCGTGCGGCAGCATGTCTGGGCTGATCATGTTGCGGCGCCGGATTTCGATCCGGTCCATGCCGATTTCCTCGGCGGCCCTGTCGATCAGGCGCTCAAGAAAGAATTTCGATTCCGGCCGGCCCGCGCCGCGATAGGGGCCGGTCGGAACGGTGTTGGTGAACACAGCTTTCACGTTGTAGGAGATCGCCGGTGTCTTGTAGACGCTGATGATGTTGCGGCTGACGACCATCGTCGAGGGCCACGGGCCCATCGCGGTCAGGTACGCGCCGAGATCGCCGACGCCGTCGACGCGGAGCGCGAGGAAATTTGCGTCCTTGTCGAGCGCCATCGCGAGCTCGAACGTCATCGCCCGACCATGGTGATCGGACAGGAAGCTTTCGGACCGGTCGGCGGTCCATTTAACCGGG
>Ga0114999_10008584_pt1 | contig 11362 bp, 11 predicted proteins | sample ArcticOcean_MG_C_3_FD_89820 | JGI IMG/M metagenome (GOLD analysis project Ga0114999, IMG submission 89820) | Marine microbial communities from western Arctic Ocean - ArcticOcean_MG_CB8_126 | ecosystem: Environmental > Aquatic > Marine > Oceanic | place: Arctic Ocean: Canada Basin | collected...
GATAGCCCGACAGGTCCGTGCGCAGATCGATATCGTCGCCAAGGGCCGGGACACGGGGGTCTCCTGGCTCCGTCATGCCGATCAAGGGGCAAGGCTTGGGATTTAGCTCGCAGAAGACCCGAAAGTCCTCAGCATACTCTGCGGGCAAGATAACCAGATTGCCTTGAACGATACCGCGCGCCATGCCGGTCGTACGATCACGCCAACGGCCCGCCCGCACTTCCTCTCTCAGAGTTCGCGCCGCCTGAAGCGCTGCTTCGCGTCCGCCACCTATCATATCGTCCATGTTGTGCCTCCATTACCTCCGGTTAGCCACTCTTCGGTCTTAGCCTATTCCTTAACAGGGGTACCCGCAATGGAACGCACGACCCGCTACCAACGCTCTAGAACCACCATGCCAAGCCATGCGACATCACCAGCCGCTGTTGCTGATTGTGTGGATCTGCATAAGTCTTTAGCGAAAACCTAATATGGATTGCAGGTCGTGCTTCTTAAGACATTGCTAGCTAGGCGTGCAGGATAATATCTATGGGTATATTATGGGAGACAACACAGTGAGCAGCTTCCGGTCATTTTCTATTTCAAAGATCACCAGGTTGTTAGCTTCTGCTAACGTTGCTGCAGTCATGCTGCTTGCTGGCTGTTTCTGGCTCTACACCGGCTCACAAGCCGATGTGACACGAGCGCATGAAACCCAATATGCGTCCTATCTGTTAGCTGACAAATTAAGGCAAAGCTCCGACGATCTAACGCGCTTAGCGCGGACCTACGTGATTACTGCCGATGCTAAATATAAACAGCAATACCTTGATATCCTCGCTATCCGTAATGGCGAGAAGCCGCGCCCGGAAAAATATCACCGAATATACTGGGACTTCATAGCTGCCGACATGCCAAAACCGCGACCGGATACAGAAACGATCCAACTTCAAGAATTGATGAAACAGGCTAACTTCACTGCCAAAGAGTTTGCCTTCCTCACCGAAGCGCAAGCTAACTCTGACGGTTTGGTAAATATTGAAGTCAAAGCGATGAACGCCGTTAAGGGGCTATTCGACGACGGCGCCGGGAATTACACAGTTCAAGGGAAGAAAGATTTTGCGCTAGCGCGAGATCTAATGCACTCACCCGAACATCATAAATTCAAGGCCGACATCATGGTGCCGGTTGACGAATTCTTTGGTGCGCTCGAAATACGCACCGGCGGGGCGATCTTGGCGGCGGAAGATAACTCCAAGAACTACGCTATTCTTTCCCTGATAGCCCTTGTGATTTTGGCGGCGATTTCGACTGTTACATTCTGGGTGCTTTTCTCTCGCGTCATTAAACCGATTTTGTCCATGAAAGGCACCATGATACGCCTCAGTAAGAACGATACCGACGTTGAACCTGAAGGGCAGAACAAAAACGACGAGATCGGAGATATGGCACGGTCTATTTCAGTGTTTCGGGACAATATGATCAAAAACCGAGAGTTGGTGACGAAACAAAAAGAAGAGCAAAGCGCCCAATTAGCCCGCGCGGAGTTGGTCGATACATTAAACACAACGTTCGACAACGATGTCAGCCTCATGCTGCAAAAAGTAGAAGATGCGGTAGGCAAGCTTGAAACGACGGCTACCAACATGACAACAGCCATCGACCAAACGAAAGGGCAATCAGCCGCTGTGGCCACCGCTTCCGAAGATGCCTCAACCAACGTACAAACCGTGTCGGTAGCGACTGATGAACTCAGTACAACGGTTAGTGAAATCTCTATAAAAGTTGCTCAATCGGCCACCGTATCAAAGCGTGCTGTTGAAGAAGCGAAGCGCACCAATACGATCATTCAAGGGCTTGCTACGGCCGGACAGAAGATCGGTGAAGTGGTCAGTTTGATTACCGATATCGCATCGCAGACTAATCTACTCGCACTGAATGCGACGATCGAAGCAGCCCGTGCCGGCGAAGCCAGTAAAGGGTTTGCAGTAGTTGCCTCCGAGGTCAAATCCTTGGCGACTCAAACGGCGAAAGCGACCGAGGAAATTGCGAACCAGATCAGTGAAATGCAAGCAGCAACAGAAAGCTCCGTGGAGGCGATCGACGGCATTGGCCAAACCATCGAGGAAGTCAGTGAGATAGCGAACGGTATCGCTGCAGCCGTGGAAGAACAGGGCGCTGCGACACAAGAGATCTCACGCAACGTGCAACAAGCTGCTGAAGGGACGCAAAACGTTAGCAACAACATCAGCGGCGTCACCAAAGGCGCAGGAGAAACCGGCCAAGCTGCCGGTCAGGTTTCAGAAGCAGTCAACCAATTGACCGCACAATCGGGTAGCCTAAAAAAAGCTGTCGAAATATACTTGTCTGAGGTGAAAGCGGCGTAACTAACAGTTCAAAGCAGCTTGTTTTGCACAGCATTCACGCTGTGTAGGGCAACTGTTGAGATGACCATCGCGACACGTTTGGATAGAGAGTGCTCAAGAAGGCAAACCTCTATCGGTGTGCGGGAAGAGTATCGAACCACGTGAACAGAAGTTTTTTCGATCTCGCGCAAATAATTGTATCTCGGCCTCGCAGGCAATGTCGTAACGCTAAATTTCTTCAATATGTTCCGCAGCGGCAATCAATTCAAAACCACTTCTGGCACATTTTTGCAAGGAACTCGTCTGTAATCTCAAATCCGGAGTCATCGCCGACTACGCTGTCGATTCCACAGTGAGGACAAAGCGCGGTTTGTTCGGGCATTGGCTTCGACACGTCGGTCCACTCCCTAATTTTGTTTGAGCGGAAAACACTTCGGCAATGAAAGCAACCGCACAGATAACTATTTTCGATTTCCGTTCGGTGATAGATGGATCTTTTGTGCGCAACGTAGAGCCACTGCTCTTCAGGTCGTTCAGAGTCGTTTCCCATTTGGTCAAATCCAACCAGAGCCAATCATTTTCCTGGACCCAATAGAAAGACCGTCAATCAACGCAGCAATGACCACCTCGCGTCTCCTCCTAGAAGCGCGAGAACAGCTGCGTATAACCTGGGAACTGGTCCTTGATCCCCAAGGAACGCAGACCGTGCCAGTAGGTCACGACGTTGATGCTGATGACGGGCTTGTTCAACCAACGCTCTGCTTCGTCGGCTATGCGAGCCATCGGCAGTGCCGCGCCGAACTGGACCAGGCACTCGACTTCCGGATCATCGATCGACCTGATCGCCTCGATCATGTCCTGCTCGCTGACATGCGAATAGGTCGCAGGGCTTTTGCCTTCCATATGACGGTATTTGACGATCTCATAACCAAGTTCACTCATGATGCCACCCATCCGGGGTTCTATCGACGCGAAGTACGGCTCCATGATCGAGATTTTTTTCTTCACGCCATGCAGCTTCAGCGCTTCGCGGACACCGTCGACGGCGGTTGAAACGCCGATATCGCGGCCCGCGCGTTTCTTCATGCGCTGCCGCAAATCCTCGACCGACTGCAAGGTACCGCCCCACACCGACAATGCGGAGATACCGAGCACCAGATAATCGGGATCGCTGGTCATGACACGGTCCACCGCCTCATCCAGTCCGGCATCGATGAGCCGGATCGATTCATTGAAGCTGTCGTTATCATGAACATCGATATTTGGAATATGCATGCGGGCGATGTGATTGGTCACACCGGGCGGGCGCATACTGTCATATTCAGGTTGTACGACGGTATTCGTCGACGGCGTCGTCACGCCAATCTTCGCGCGATAGCCTAAAAAATCACTCACCTTCGCCCCCTCACAATCACCCGCTGCACTTGTAGCACACCGTAAAGGCAGATCTAACCCACAGAGCGAGAGCTAGCTCAGGCTTAAAAGAATTACGGCGCCGTAACGAACTTTGGATCCGACCAAACGCTAAGAACTAATCGTCTGTATTATCCATTTACTGATAACAAATTCGTGCTTTTCTTGAAATAACCTTTAATAAAGCTGATACTACTTCTAATTATTGTACAATAAAGCATATCGACTAAACGGTACTAAGAGATAATCCATGGCCGTATTTGAGAACTCTTCATTCGATCACCATGAAGCCGTCGCCTTTCACGCCGATGCGGCAACCAGGCTCCGCGCTATTATCGCAATACACAACACAGCCCGGGGGCCCTCTGTTGGCGGCTGCCGCATGTGGCCATTTGGCAATGAAGAGGAAGCGGTTACCGATGCGCTTCGGCTGTCGCGAGGCATGTCCTACAAATCAGCGCTGGCGGGGCTGCCCTTCGGCGGCGGGAAATCGGTCATCATTGGGGATCCATCGACAGATAAGTCCGAAGCGCTATGGCGCGCCATGGGGCGCTTTGTCGAGTCGCTTGGCGGACGATACATCATTGCCGAGGATGTCGGCACCAGCCCTGCCGATATGGAAATTGTCCGGCAGGAAACAACCCACGTCGCGGGCATCGCGGAAGGCGGGAGCGGCGACCCCTCACCTGCGACAGCATGGGACGTCTTCGTCGGCATCAAGGCAGCGGTTCATGCAAAACTCGGCCGCGACGATCTCAAAGGCATCGGCGTCGCTGTCCAGGGCCTAGGGCATGTCGGCTACGAGCTTTGCCGAATGCTTGCCGCTGCCGGCGTTGTCCTTTACGTCGCGGATTTGGACAGGACACAATTGGCGAAAGCCGGCAAGGAGTTCGGTGCAACAATTGTCGACCCGAACGCCGTCTACGATTTAGATGTCGACGTCTTTGCCCCTTGCGCGCTGGGGGCCGTCATAAACGACGACACCATCCCGCGTCTGCGCGCCTCAATCGTCGCCGGTTCCGCCAACAACCAGCTCGCCGAGCCCCGGCATGGGGTCGCGCTTACCAAAGCGGGTATCCTGTACGCGCCAGACTACGCAATCAATGCAGGCGGCATCATCAACATTGCCAACGAAGGTCCCGACTACAACCGGGAACAGGCCTTCGGTCAGGTCGCTCGCATCTACGATACGCTGCTGGAAATATTCGCCCGTGCGGAAAGCGACGGTGTCGCAACCGACGTGGCGGCAGACCAAATTGCCGCACAACGTCTAAAATCAAACGACGTTTAGCGAATGCGTGCGGTAGGCAACTCCCTCAAACGCCTGCTATAATCTGGAGCGGTACGTCAGCTCTAGGGGTTTCCCATTACCGGACGACTCAAACCAGACGAGCAAGTTCGCTTCCACAACTTGCTCAAACTGGCCAAGGAAAGCCCCTTTTCCGGGGAACGGAACAATGCGCTCGCGGCTGCCGAGCGGTTGGCGTCTCGTCATGACCTGACTCTGGAAGAAGCCGCGATTGGGGCTACACAAACGCAAAAGGCAAAATCGGACGCCGATTCGGCAAAGTACGCGCGAGACCTCGCGGCCTTCGTCCATATGACCGACTATCAAATCTACGTCGAAAAACAGCAACGCGATGCCGCGTTAAAGGAAGCGGAAAAGCTTGGTCTCGATACCGGCAAGAAAAAGCCGCAACCGAGAGCCCCCACCCGTCAGGCCCGACGCAGCACTGCGCGCATGGAACCGAACAGGCATGCTTGGAACTTGGTACGGGAAACGAAGCTTTCCTACCAAGAAATCGCGACCATCACCGGGCTGGATATTTACGAAGTACTGCTGATGAAAATTCAGTACCTGCGGGCGGCATAACAAGATCAGATCGCGGCTTGCGGGAATTGAGATCAGGTGTCGCACCACGGAACCGCATAGATCTGCAGACAAGCAAGCTCGAAACTGTTTCAATCCTTAGACACCCGCATTACAGTGCGCGCATGTGCGGCATTGCCGGTTTCCTCGATCTTAAACGTCAAACCCCTGCGGACGACTTGGCAGCCGCGGCGCGTGCGATGACCGACGCCATGGTCCATCGTGGCCCGGACAGCGGCGCTGTTTGGACTGACGCGGAAGCGGGTGTCGCCTTTGCATTCCGGCGGCTTGCGATTATCGACCTGTCCCCGCAAGGCGACCAGCCGATGACGTCGGCCAGCGGCCGCTTCATCATTGTCTATAACGGCGAAGTCTATAACTTCCAGGAATTACGCAAGGAACTCGAAGGCGCGGGCGTTGGGTTTCGCGGCAACTCCGATACCGAAGTCATGCTTGAAGGCTTTGCGCATTGGGGCGTCGAAACGACAGTAAAACGCCTTGTCGGCATGTTCGCCTTCGCGCTTTGGGACCGAGAGGAAAAGCGGCTCTGGCTTGGCCGTGACCGGCTCGGCATCAAACCCGTTTACTATGGCGAGGTGGACGGCCTCTTCCTATTTGGTTCCGAACTAAAAGCACTCAGGGTAAAGGATGGCTGGCGCCCCCGTTTGAACCGCGATGCCTTGGCATCCTACACCCGGTTCAACTATATCCCGGCCCCACACAGCATCTATTCCGGTATCCACAAACTTGAACCCGGCACCCTGCTTTCTTACACGCAAAGCAAACCGCCAGAGCTCTTTAGATACTGGGATATGGCATCCGTCGCGACGCAGTCCCGTCGTGATATCAGCGACGCAGAAGCCATCTCCGAGGCGGAAACGCTGCTCACCGACGCGGTCTCGCGGCGCATGGTATCGGACGTCCCGCTAGGCGCGCTTCTATCCGGCGGCGTCGATTCAGCAACGGTCGTCGCATTGATGCAAAAATCGAGCGACCGGCCGATACAAACCTTCACAATCGGCTTTCAGGAACAAGGGTTCGACGAGGCGGGACATGCCCGCGCCGTGGCGGCACATCTTGGTACGGACCATACCGACATCACCTTGGCGCCGGAACATGCGCGAAACATTATCCCGAACCTTGCCGATTGGTATGACGAGCCCTTTGCCGATTCCTCCGCGCTGCCGACTCGGCTGGTTTCCGAGCTTGCGCGTCGGCATGTCACCGTTGCCTTGTCCGGCGACGGCGGCGACGAGACCTTTCTTGGCTACAACCGTTACCACACGGCTGACGCGCTGTGGCAACGCATGCAGCGTACGCCCGCGGCATTGAGACGATTCAGCGCCAGCATTCTTGGCGGCGTCTCTTCAGGATTATGGGATTCACTTTCACAATTGATCCCCGCATCCCGGCGGCCCAGCCTGGCCGGAGACAAAGCCCACAAGCTCGCGGATGCACTTCGGCAACCCGAAGCTGATGATATCTACAAAGCATTGGTGAGCCATTGGCGCATCCCGATCGTTCTAGATGGCGCCGAACAATTCACACCTGTCTGGGAAGCCGCACGCGCGATACCCGATTTTGGTGAACGCATGGCGTTTCTCGATACGCAAACCTACCTGCCGGACGACATACTGACAAAAGTGGACAGGGCCAGCATGTCCGTCAGCCTGGAAGCGCGCGTGCCTTTGCTAGACCACCGACTTATGGAATTCGCATGGTCCCTGCCCAAACGGATGCGGTTACGTGACGGGCAACGCAAATGGCTGCTGCGGCAAGTTCTTTACCGTCACGTTCCGCGTGAAATGGTCGAACGCCCGAAGAGCGGTTTCGCCGTGCCGATCGCGGACTGGCTGCGCGGCCCCTTACGGGACTGGACCGAGAACCTGATCGACGAACAGCGCCTTCGAGAAGAAGGTTGGTTCGATCCGGCGCCGATCCGGCACGCCTGGGCGGAACATCTCGCCGGAAAAGGCAATCATTGGGAAGCGCTGTGGGGCATCTGTATGGCGCAGGCCTGGCGCGAACGTTGGGTTGTCGGCCTAGAATCATGAACCTTGCAGGCGTGAAGCTGCTCTTCCTGGTGAACGAGGATTGGTATTTCTGCTCGCACCGCCTGCCGATTGCACGGGCGGCGCGAGATGCCGGCGCGGAAGTCGTCGTCGTCACCCGCGTACGCGACCATGCAGCGCAAATCGAAGCAGAGGGCTTCCGGCTGATCCCAATCGAACTGGCGCGCAGCGGCCGAAACCCTATCCATGATGCTCAAACGCTTGCCACTTTAATCCGCCTCTATCAGCGGGAAAAACCAGACATCGTCCATCATGTCGCACTCAAACCTGCATTGTACGGATCGATTGCCGCTTGGGTTACCGGCATAAGAAGCGTCGTGAACGCGTTCGCCGGTATGGGATTCGTATTCATCTCCGACGGCTTTTTTGCGCGTACCGTTCGGCCATTTATCCGGACGCTGTTCCGGTTCCTGCTCAACCGGCCGGCCAGCCGCGTCATCGTACAGAATCCCGACGACCATGCGCTGTTCAAAGAAACAATCGGCGTCGCACCTCAGAAAATCTCGATTATTCGCGGTTCCGGGGTCGATATAGAGCGCTATAAGCCCAATCCAGAACCTAACGACACCCCTGTAGCAGTCTGTGTCTCTCGAATGCTATGGGATAAAGGGATCGGGGAGCTTGTCGACGCGGCCCGCCTGCTCAAAGCGCAAGGAACGGTCATCCGCATTCGGCTTGTCGGCCCTGGCGACGATAACCCAGCAGCAATACCTGACCATGTTTTGGCGAAGTGGCACGCTGAAGGCATCGTCGATGTAGCCGGTCCGAGCGATGACATTCCGCAGGAATACGCCAACGCCCATATCGCCGTCTTGCCGTCATACCGGGAGGGCTTACCGAAGTCGCTCCTCGAAGCTGCAGCCGCGGGCCTGCCCCTGGTAGCGACGGACGTGCCAGGCTGTCGCGAAATCTGTTGCGACGGTGAAACCGGGATTCTGGTTCCGGTCTGCACTGTCGCCCCGCTCGCCGAAGCGCTGGCGAAGCTGGCCGAAGATGCCGAACTGCGCAAGTCCTACGGTGCGGCGGCGCGACGGATGGCTGAGGCCGAATTCGCCGAAGAAATCGTCATCGCGAAAACCCTCGCCTTATATCAGGATTGTGCAGGTCTTCCGGATTCTGCAAAGCGACGCTAACAAATTTCGAAGTAATCGTGCTCTACCGGCTCAGGTTTGTTGCGGACTGCCAAGATCTTCTTTTTAAGCTCGTGCGGCGCAAAAGGTTTCGAAATACAAGCCGTCACTTTGGCTTCAAGAGCAGCGAGGATTTCCTCTTTCTTGGACCGTCCAATCAGCATTATGAAGGGAAGTTCGGGACGACGTATTCGAATCTGCTGGAGCAGCTCCAAGCCGTTAACCTCCGGCATTTCCCAATCGGAAATGATAAGATCGTAGATATTCAGGTGCTTGCGCAGATCATTAATAGCCAATCTGCCATTGCGGGCTCGTTGAATATGCGTCGCGCCCGCATCGCGAACAATCATTTCAAGCATTCGGAGCATATCGATATCGTCGTCGACAATCAGAACCGAAAATCCATCCTCAAGGGTCATCGGCTGCGCATTCTTCACTTCAACCCTCCTTGGATAGGATCCACCCTATCCACCGACATTTGCGGCGTGCAGCTTAGAAATAAGTCCTTAACAAATCGAGATGATTTCTTCTTTCGGAGTAATCCGCCCCGTAATCGTCAAAATTTTCATCTGCAAGTCGCCCACCTTGAAGGGTTTTGACATATAGGCGGTGACGCGCGCGTCCTTCGCAGCAAGGATCTCAGCACTTCCCCTGTTCGCAGTCAGCATAAGGAACGGCAGTTGCGGACGCCTTTTCCGCAATTCTCGCAATAGCTCGATACCGCTGACTTCCGGCATTTCCCAATCAGAAATGATAAGATCGTATATATCCAGGTTCTTGCGAAGATAGTTGATTGCTTGCCGCCCGTTCCGGGCGCGCTCTATCCGACTCGCCCCCATATCCCGCAGCAGGGCTTCGATAAGCCTGGCCATATCGATGTCGTCCTCTACAATAAGAACAGACAAAGGTCGCTGATTTTCAGATGAACTGGCTTGCATTGCGGGCCGCCCCCAGCCGGCATTGTAACAACCTAAATACAATCGGTACGTGAAAACTAATCTGGCAGACATAAAGCTAACAAATTGTAACCATCACATTCAACAACATATCGAAATGGCAGCGTCAGCGTTCACATCGTATAATTCGTCGGAACAAGCGCAAACTCTCTCATAATAAGGTTCCCCAATGTCAGATCTCGTAGAGCGCCTGTGCCGCGCAAGGCTTGATGGGCACACCATCACCGTCCAGGACAGCGAGTTAGGCGACTCGCTGGATGCGGCCTATGCCCTACAACAACAAGTTCTCCAACGGATCGGTGATCTATCCGACAGTTGGAAAATCGGCTCAACCAGCGCGGAAGCGCAGGCAACGCTCGGAACTTCACAACCCGGCGCCGCACGCATTCCAAAACGCTTCTGCTACGATAGCCCCGCTGTCGTTCCCATATTTACAAACCACAATGTAAAGCTTGAGGGTGAATTCGCCTTTCGGCTCGGTGCTGATTTACCACCGCGCGACACTGAATATACCTATGCCGAGGTCGCAGCGGCCGTTGCGGGAGTAGCACCATCATTGGAGATTGTCGGCTCCAGATTGAGTGGCGGTCTGCTCGGCGCGGGTCGTTTGGCTACAACGGCAGACGGCAGTGCGAATATTGCCCTCATCACAGGCGCATTCATCACGGACTGGCAGCGCTTCGACCTCCCGTCTCATCAGCTTAGCGTCTCAATTAACGGCACTGTCCGCGCGACAGGCGAAGGACGGCGGGCGCTGGGCGACCCGATGAACGTGATGGTGTGGCACGCCAACCGGCAACGAACCCGGGAAGGTCTTCTCGCCGGCGAGACTGTTACAACGGGCACTTGCTCCGGCATACTGGACCTGAGCGTCGGTGACACTGTAGTCGCTGACTATGGCGACCTCGGGCGTGTCGAAGCGACATTTGTCGACGCGACCGCAGCTACGGCGTGATGCTGGCCTGAGCCAGCGCCATATCAAGGCGATCCTGTCCCCAAAAGAGTTCGTTTTCGACAATCAGGCTGGGTACCCCGAAGACTCCTGCCGTTACCGCCTCTTCCTGTATTGCCGCTAGGTCGCGCGGACCATCGTCTTCGAGGAAAGCAGGAAACCCCACAGCATCGCAACCGCACGCATCAAGCAAATCCCTTATTGCAACAGGATCACCGGGCTCGAGCTCCCGCTGAAAAAACAACGCGTACGCCTTTTCAATGTAGGCTTCGTGCACACCTGATTGCTTGGCATAGAGCATGCCGATTTGGGCAACCGTCGAATCGTAAATCTGTTTCGGGCCACGAATGGTCAGCCCCAGCGGTGTCGCGAAACGGCGTACGTCACGGTACACGTACCGGATCCGCTGCTGCCAACCCAGCCCGCCGGCACGTCCCGCAATATCGAGCGTAAACGGCAGCCAGTCGAACTCCGCTTTCCCCTCACGCGATAGGGCTAACCCTCGATGTGCGGCAACGTAGGAATACAGGCTTTTAAGATCGATGTAGAAAGGAATAGCCGTCATGTGTGTGGGACTGCGTGGTTGTCGACTTTAGCTGCGAATTTCGTCCAGAACCGGAAGAA
>Ga0114999_10008588_pt1 | contig 11360 bp, 11 predicted proteins | sample ArcticOcean_MG_C_3_FD_89820 | JGI IMG/M metagenome (GOLD analysis project Ga0114999, IMG submission 89820) | Marine microbial communities from western Arctic Ocean - ArcticOcean_MG_CB8_126 | ecosystem: Environmental > Aquatic > Marine > Oceanic | place: Arctic Ocean: Canada Basin | collected...
CACTTCAACCCATGAGTGTGCTTGATATTGACGCACCACCACGTGGCCCGTGATTTCATTAACTTGTCCGCCTTGGTAACCGCCTACCATCCGCGCCGGTATCCCCACCGATCGCAATGCGAAGACCATCGCGCCCGCGTAATGCGTACAGAAGCCACCTCGCCCATCGAACCAGAACTGATCGATGCCGTCATCGCCGGTGAACAACGGCGGTCGTAACGTGTAGTGATACGTTTCACCGCGTATGTAGCTCAACATGCGCTCGACCATTTCTTCAGGCGACTGCGATCTGGCAAGTAAGTCTGCCGCGTAGGCTCGCAGGCGCGGGTTTTCGCCCTTCGGCAATACCAATTCGCGCGCATGCGTTCGCTGGTCGAGTACTTCATCCATAACGAAATCCGGATGGCTAACCACCCGGTAACGTAGAACTGACATGATGGGTTCAGCGTTGACCAGCCGGTAGTCTCTGGTCTGCTCAATCCGGGATCCAAAGGTTACGGCGGTATCCAAGGCAAACAACCATTTGCTAAGACTTGGTTCCGTGAACACTTGGTAGGCGATTCCAGGACTCGTGGAGCTTAGCGCTTCAATCCGTCGCGGGTCGTTTAGCACCGACCAAGTCCCATCTTCATATTTGGAGTACACCAACCCGCGCCAATAGAGATCTCTCGGTGCCGGCGCCGAGCCGTCGAAAATAGCGCGAAAAGCAAGTTCATCCGACTGGCTTAAGCTGCCCACATCGCCAGGTGTCAGCCGTTCGCTTAATCCTGTCGTCGCGCCCGACGGGATGGGTACATTCCACAAAGGTTCGACGCGAGGAAACAACAAGAATAAGACTAGCGTCAGCGGTAGCGCCTGGAATACCAATCCGGCTGCAGTCCACAAAGAAGCACCAGGCCGCACGCGAGTCTGCAGCTGATTCATACCGACCGTCGCAGCCGCTACCACAACGGACGCGATGAGTTCATAGGCAGCGAGCGTCATCGACTGATCAAACAAAAACGCGGTGGCAATAAGGAAGTAACTCAAAAAGATCACAACGTATGCATCGCGACGACTCTTCATCTCGACAAGCTTCAATGCGAATGCAAGCACCAGGAGCGAAGTGGCCGCTTCAAGACTGAACAACCGAAGGCCGGTTAACGCCACGCCAAACGATGCCGCTCCGACTAGAACTGCCTTGACCCAATTTGCCGGATAACCACCCCGCCCCAAATACACCTGCGTACGCCAAACACCGCAAAACAAAGCGGCACCAACAATCCACAGAGATATGTGAGCCGCCAGCGGTAAAATGACGACCACTTGCGCCACCATCAACAACGCCAGATTGTTGCGCGGAATTTGATAAGCGATGCCCAGTGCTTTGCCGGGCAAGGCTTGGGTGGCGACGATCTCAGAAGCCATACAGCGCAAGCTCCCGCAACGCGTTTTCTAGGTGCGCATCGCCCAACCCAGGACCGATTTGTTTGTTCGGCAGACGTATACCACATTCACGCTCGAGCCGACATGCTTGAAGGGCAAGCCCCGCAAGACGGCTCAGCTTCTCTTCTGTGTCGCCCGCTAGATCCGCAAAATCAAACCACAGTCGAGGTTCCACATAGCTGGCATAGCGCTTAAGCATGAGGTCGTCTCCGCGCGCATATGATCGCCAAATAATGTTTTAGATCGGGTCGCCCGGCGAATAAGCTCTGATGTCTACAAAATCATCCGAACCGACCGGATCGATCAGTTCACCCTCGTCGCGTCTGCCTATGCTTGTACTGGGAATTTCTTGAAAAATCGGTTGCGGGTAGACCAACGCTTTGGCCTTCACGTCGACCCAGGTCCAAGCGCGAAGCAAACCCAACGGATAATACGTTTCGATAAGCAATCGCTCGGGATTGAGCCAACCCCTACTACTAGACTTGACGTAAAGGCGAACCACTGTGGCTTCCGTCGAAAAAATCTCGACCCACTGCTTCAGGCCAGTTGGCCAACCCGTCTGAACGCCTTCCCGACCATTGCCTTTGGGCCTTGTAAAACGCACGTTGAACTCGATGTCCTCACCTACAAACCCGGTCTTGGCTTCCGCCAATTCGATCGACAAGCCAGAGAGGTTCCTGAACGTATACAGGATAGTCACGATAAACATGCTGCCCAAGAGGAACGCCACGCCATAGACTATACTTTTCTGATAGCGGCGCGCACCGAGAATCAGGATAATTAACAAGCCGCCGAATACAAACCCGAAACCAGTTGGGAAGGTGAAGATATTGGCCTGGTTAAGCGTTATCCGTTGCGCTGGTGGTATTCGACGATCAAGCCACGCGTCAAATCGCTTGCCAACTCTACTTTCAGGGACTTCAGCAACAGCGTCCATCTATCGTTGACGTCAGCTTACGACGTCGACGCTAGCCAACAGTTTCTGTACAAGCGCACCACCGCCGTGCCCAGAAAAATCTGCGGCTTCGCGCAGTCGATGTTCGACCACTCCGGGCAGTATCGCTCGCACGTCCTCGGGAACGACGTGTGTTCGATCGTTAATCAACGCCCAAGCCTTGGCACCAGCGATTAGAGCTAACGCGCCACGTGGGGATAATCCGAATGCAAACTCATGCCCTTGACGCGAAAACCACACGAGCCGTTGCACATAGTCGATAAGCGGTTCTGAAACCTTAATGGCAACGACCGCTGCTTGAATATCTCTGAGTTCACCCTTCGAGACCACCGGGCGCATGTCTTTGACAGCATTGCGCCGGTCGCCTGTAATCAACAGTTCCCGCTCTGCGTGGGGCTCTGGATAACCAAGCTCGATGCGCATCAAAAAACGATCGAGCTGCGATTCCGGGAGCGGGAATGTCCCCGTTTGGGTCGACGGATTCTGCGTTGCAATCACGAAAAACGGCTCGGGTAGCTGCATCGACTCGCCGTCGTTCGTGACCTGTCGTTCCTCCATCGCCTCGAGCAACGCACTCTGGCTTTTCGGGTTTGCTGGATTGATTTCATCCGCCAGCACGAGCTCGGCAAACAAAGGACCCGCCACGAATCGGAACTCGTTACTGCTTCGATCAAATATGGTGGTGCCGATGACATCCGCTGGTAAAACGTCAGATGTGAATTGAATCCGGTTGTAGCTCAAACCAAGGACTTTAGCGATGGCCTGGGACAACAACGTTTTGCCCATACCCGGAAGGTCTTCGATCAATAGATGGCCACCAGCAAACAGACAAGCAAGGGCGAGCTTGATCTGTGGTTGCTTCCCGACCAGCACGCCATTCAGCGCTTCAACGAGCGCTTGGATTTGCTCTTTCACGCTGCGATCTCTGCCGTCAACAGGCGCAGCTTCAGGCGTGATTGTGGAGTTCAAGAACGTTTGAGTCGGCGGAGAGTTCGGTGTCACGACGCTGCTTCATCTGATCATTGCGACGCAAGGATACCTTTTGCAGGTAGGCGGCATCTATGTCGCCGGTCACGTAATCCCCATTAAAGGCGGAACACTCGAAATCGTCTATTTCCGGGTTACCTTCATGCGCACTGGCTTTTAGGTCCGCGATATCCTGATAGATCAGCCAATCGGCACCAATCAGCGCTGCCACCTCCTCGTCCGTACGCCCATGTGCGACAAATTCTTCTCGTGCGGGCATGTCGATGCCGTAAACGTTCTGATATCGCAATGCAGGCGCTGCTGAGGCCATATAAACCTTGCGCGCTCCGGCTTCGCGGGCCATTTGGATGATCTGTTGGGTCGTCGTGCCCCGCACGATGGAGTCATCAACGATCAGCACGTTTTTGTCGCGAAATTCGAGCTCCACGACACTGTATTTTTGTCGGACTGACCGGCGCCGCTGTTGCTGACCGGGCATTATGAACGTACGCCCGATATATCGGTTCTTGACGAATCCCTCGCGATATTTGACATCGAGCTTATGTGCCAACGGCAGTGCCGCGGTGCGTGCCGTATCGGGCACTGGTATGACGACATCGATATCATGTGTTTGCTGCGAATAGCGTTGCACAATTCTCTGGGCGAGATGTTCGCCCATCCGCAGCCGGCTCTTGTAGACGGAAACACCATCGATAATCGAGGCTGGACTTGCCAAGTAGACGTGCTCGAATATGCAGGGAACAAGCTGCGTTTTGGTCGCACATTTTTGCGTGTGGATCTTGCCGTCGTTGCTAATAAATACGGCCTCGCCTGGTGCCACGTCACCAATAATACTGAAACCAAGCCGATCCAAGCTGACCGACTCCGAAGCAATCATGTAGTCAATGCCATGCTCGCCTTCGCGCTTACCGTAGATCAACGGACGAATGCCATACGGGTCTCGAAAACCCAAAACACCAACACCAATAATCATTGCAACCGCTACATACGCACCTCTGCAACGCTTGTGTACCCCGCTCACCGCACGAAATATGTCCCTCGGCGTAGGCACCAGCACGCCTTGCTCTTGTAACTCGTGTGCCAATACGTTCAACAGGATTTCCGAATCGCTATTGGTATTCATATGCCGCAAACCTTCGTGGAAGAGCTGCGTCTTTAATTCTTCCGCATTCGTCAAATTGCCGTTGTGGGCAAGCGTGATGCCATAGGGTGAATTGACATACATCGGCTGCGCTTCCGCCGAACTCGACGACCCGGCCGTGGGATAGCGACAGTGGCCGATACCCACATTGCCTTGCAACCTTTGCATGTGATGCTCCTCGAACACATCGCGCACAAAGCCATTCGCTTTGCGCAGTTGCAAATGTTGGCCATCGCTCGTGACCATACCCGCGGCATCCTGGCCCCGATGCTGAAGAACCGTTAATGCATCGTAGATCTCTTGGTTGACCGGTTCGTGACTCACGATTCCGACGATTCCGCACATACGTTAATGCCTGTGTATTGTAAACGTGGGTTTGACTAGAAAAACGGATTTAACAAGTTATCAGACACATACTCTAGTTGCTCTGTCGCCAAAGTCATAGCGTGGACGTACCTATGTCGCTCAATACGTCACGTGCTAATGAGACAAAGTCTCGGACTTCATCTTCAAATGCGAGCAACTCGTGGTGCAATACTGATTCATGCCACCAATCTGCTCCTGCGGCCACTTCGCGCAGCCCCATTAATAGGACGATACATACCAGTAGTCCTCGCGCGCTGCCGAAGAGGAAGCCTAGAAACCTATCGGTTCCCGATAGCCCAGTCGAAACAACCAGTTTGCCGATCAACCATTGCACGATCGCGCCCACAATCAAAGAAGTGACGAAGATCATCGCAAACGCGATCACCAACCGAACCGAATCACCGCCCCATTGCGCAGGAATTTCACCGGCGAGGTATGACGTAAAATAGAGCGCCAGAATAAACGCAACCACCCAGGATACAAGGCTCAGTATTTCTTTGATCAAACCGCGCACCAGACCAATGAGAGCGGATAACAAGACTACGACCATGATGGCGATATCGAGACTAGCCACTACCGTTAATACTCAATGTGTGTTTACTCACTGGGCGAGATCCATGATTCGCGCCTCGACGTCGAACTGCTCCGATATGGACATCTGCATGGTTGCGGCGTCCGTGCGGCTCAACAACGGGCCTACAGCAACACGGTAAACCAGCGACCCTGCCGCGAGCTTGCCCGTCGAGACGAAGGCTTCGAAGCCAGCCCCACGAAGCGCTTCGCGAAATGCTTCGGCGTTTGACAGTTCCCCGAAGCTTGCCGCCTGGACTGCGTAAACGTCACTGTCGTCGGTGAGCGGCGTCAATATCGGTTCACCAAACCTCGTCCCATGAGCCGTGTCGAAGCCTTCGTCATCGATTTCGGCTCTGAATTCTTGGACCCGAGCGACCACGTCTGTCTGCGGAACGACTTCATCGAACCCTGGGCGCGTATCACGCGTCGGTTGAGTCCCTTCACGAATAGGCACATCGGGCAACACCAGCGATTCGGCTCCCTCGCCGTCGAACAACATCGGCGCAAAAATTGCCGCCAAAGCTAGAAGAAACAAAGTGCCTGTAACGCGATAGCGGGTGCGTTCCTGCATTGCTTTTGCTATTTCTTTCTCCAGACTGATCGGAAATAAAAGATCAGCACATCGCGAATTGCTGGGGTGCCGACATTATGCCTTGCTCGACCGCATTGAACGAGCCGAAAACTAGAATAACTTCGCCAGGCGAGGTCACCGAGCGCACATATTCGCGCGCGGCCTGAAAATCAGTGCAGCCATGCGACGCGATACCCATGGATGTCGCAAGCTCGTTGCTGCTGAGTGCCCGATCGCCCACGGTGCCAAACAAGACCCAGGCTGCTGAGAAGGCTTGGCCGACTGCCCTCCTCACCTCCTGATGCATTTTGCCTCGCAACATGCCACACAGGATCATTTTCGGTTCGAGGCCACGGTCCGTCATTTGACCACAACAAAACTGCGCGCCTGAGGGATTGTGACAAACATCAAACACGTAACGACGTTCATCGATTGTGACCTCTTGCAATCGTCCAGGTAGGTTCGCAGCACTGGCCGCCGCACAAATGGCTGGATCACGTTGCACCAAGGGCCGTATCGCCGTTAAGGCGAGCGCTACGTTGTGCGGCGCTAACGACCCTAGTGGAAATTGCATTTCACCTTCCGCATCGGTAAAGAGCCATTGCCGATGGTCATCGCTCATCTCGTAGTCAAACTCTTTTCCACACACTTGCGGCGCGAGGGCTAGCTCCTCGCACACGTCGTAAACAGAACCCGGCAAGCTGCGTCCAAGCACAACAGACTGATCGCGACGCAGGATTCCGGCTTTTTCTCGGCCGATTAGTTCGACGGTGACACCCAGGTATTCTTGATGATCTAGGCCAATGCTTGTGATGACTGCCACATCAGCTGCAACGGCATTGAACGCATCCAGGCGTCCTCCCAAGCCAATTTCAAGCACTGCCACTTGCACCTCGGAGTGGCGAAAACACCACATCGCAGCCAACGCTGCAAATTCAAAATACGTAAGGGGCAGGTTGTCCCGCGCGGCCTCGACTCGACTAAATGCTTTGACCAGATCGGCGTCTGCCGATTCCTGGCCGTTGATTCTGACGCGCTCATTGAATCGTATGACATGCGGTGACATCGTTGTACCGACGCGGAGGCCATGTGCCAGCAACAACTGTTCGATAGCAATACAAGTCGATCCCTTGCCATTGGTTCCAGCCACCGTAACGATCGACGGCGCGGGACGCTCAAGACCCAGGCGCCCAAGCATTGTGTGCATTCGCTCGAGACCCATAGCGATCGTTTGGTCGTGTTGATGGCCGATAAACGTCAACCAATCGTCTAAAGAGAGCCCCTTCAACATGATGCTTGTTGCTGCTTATCCGAGGCTATCCAGGCCATCGCGCAGCTTCGCGGCCGCTTGCTTTAAGCTAGCGGCCACGTCGACCGGCGATTGCTCTTGCGTCATCAGATTAACCAACGCGCTTCCAACCACCACCCCATCTGCGTATTCGCCAACTTGCGCCGCGGTGGTCGCGTCCTTAATTCCAAAACCCACGCACAGCGGCACGTTGGACATCGCCCGTAAGGCCTGCAGCTTGTCGGCCACTTCCGCCGTTCGCAGGTTGTCTGCGCCCGTGATTCCTTTAAGTGACACGCAGTAAGCAAAGCCAGAGGTTTTACTAAGGATGAACTTTGCTCGCTCAGCGGTGGTCGTTGGCGCCAGCAAATAGATCAGGTCAATGTCGTGCGCTAGAAGCTGCGCTTGGATTTCGGTCGCTTCTTCAGGAGGTAGATTGACCATGATCAACCCGTCTACGCCTGCACCACTGGCCTTCTCGGCAAACTGGTCCATTGCCAGAATCGAATTCAGATATCCCATGAGCACCACTGCAGTAGTCTGGTCTGTCTCACGAAACTGCCGCACTACATCTAGCACCTGGTCTAATGTAACGCCGTTGGCCAAGGCTCGTTCACTCGAGCGTTGAATCGCAGGACCCTCCGCCTCGGGGTCCGAGAACGGTACGCCCAATTCCAGTATGTCGACGCCGCCCTGCACCAGTGCATTTAAAGCCGGCAGCGTGTGGGCAAGCGTCGGATCACCCGCCGTCACAAAACTGATGAGCGCGCGGGTGCCGTCGACCCCGCGATGCTTGAACACTTCACTAATCCGCGACATCAGATCGTAATCCCGTCGATACGGGCAACTGTAAATATGTCCTTATCCCCCCGGCCCGAAAGATTGACCACGATGATGTCGTCTGGCGCCATTTGCCCGGCTATTTGTATCACCCATGCAATTGCATGACTGGACTCGAGAGCCGGCAGAATGCCTTCACAACGATTGAGCAAACGGAAAGCACTCATGGCCTCATCGTCGGTGACCGCCTCGTAGCGCGCGCGGCCAATATCTTTTAGGTGGGCGTGCTCGGGACCAACGCCCGGATAGTCGAGCCCTGCGGATATCGAGTGTGTTTCGAGAATCTGGCCGTCTTCATCCGCCATGAGGTAGGTGCGATTACCGTGTAGTACGCCGACTGTGCCATCATTTAGAGGTGCCGCGTGGGCGCCCGAGGCGATCCCAAGCCCGGCGGCTTCAACGCCGACCATCGCAACGTCAATGTCGTCGATGAACGGATAGAACAACCCCATCGCATTCGAGCCACCGCCTACGCACGCGACCAACGTATCCGGCAATCGGCCCGCCTGTTCGAGGATTTGCGCACGCGCTTCCTGACCGATGGTCGAGGCAAAATCACGCACCAACGTCGGATAGGGATGAGGTCCTGCCACGGTCCCGATGATGTAGTGGGTATCGTCAACGTTGGTCACCCAGTCACGCATTGCTTCATTCATCGCGTCCTTCAAAGTACGCGAACCTGAGGTGACCGGAATGACATTCGCACCAAGCAGCTTCATTCGGTAAACGTTAGGGCTCTGCCTTTCGATATCGTCCGCACCCATGTATACGTCACACGCCAAGCCCAAACGCGCAGCCACCGTTGCTGTCGCTACTCCGTGTTGGCCCGCGCCTGTTTCTGCGATCACACGCGGTTTGCCCATGCGTTTGGCCAACAAGCCTTGACCGATGGTATTGCAAATTTTGTGCGCACCCGTGTGGTTTAGGTCTTCGCGCTTCAAATAGATTTGCGCGCCGCCTAATTCCGCGGTTAAGCGTTCTGCCAAGTAGAGCGGCGTTGGCCGCCCCACGTATTGCGTTAGGTCGTTATGTAGCTCGCGCTTGAAATCCGGATCGTCCTTTACCGACTCGTAGAGTTGCGCCAATTCGTCCAGCGCGTGCATGAGCGTCTCTGCAACAAATCGGCCACCATATTCGCCAAAATGGCCCGACTCACTCGGCTGCGCATAGTTACTGCCATTGCTGTCCGACACTTATGCCTCCTGGATCGGCACGTTATGTGCCTGCTTTACAAACCGTCGAATCATCGCATGACTCTTGACGCCCTTGCGCACCTCGACGCCACCGCTCACATCGACACCGTATGGGTCGCTTGCGCGAATCGAATCCGCCACATTATCCGCATTCAACCCGCCCGCCAAGATCAACCGCGCAGCTGAGCGTTGCGGCCACAGCGCCAAATCAAACTGCTGCCCTGTTCCGCCCGCGACGCCAGGCAAGTAGGTATCCAACAATAGTCCCCACGCATTCTCGTAGTGATCCTCGACGCGACCCATATCGATCTCGGGCCGCATTCTTATTGCCTTCAAATACGGCAAGCTGAACCGCGCACAAAACTCGGGCGCTTCGTCGCCATGGAACTGCAGCATGTCCAGTTCCACCGAATCCAAAATCGTCTCAACTTCTTTGGCTGATGGATCAACAAACAAACCAACTCTGGATATGGAATGGACCTCCCTCGCAATCTTAGCCGCGATCTCTACCCGCAACGCTCGCGGGCTTGGTTCATAGAATACCAGTCCGTAGGCTTGGGCACCGGCTTCGGCGACCACGCGCGCATCCTCGACACGGGTTATGCCGCAGATCTTGCACCAGCGAGAGGAATTGATATTGCTCATCAGCCCAGCTGCGAAAAAGCGCGTAAGTTTAGCGGTTCACCTGCGGATGCGAAAGAGATCGAGGCGAAGAGGCTGTTGTAAAACAGTCTCTCAAGGACGCTGAGAGCTCATCAGGCCCTCCTACAGCAGGCAGTAGCAATTATTCAGGTCGCCGTGAGGATTGGCGGCATGACCGGACCCGGGAAGGACTCTTCTGGGTAGCGTACCTGATAAAGGTAGAGGCCCTGTGGCGGCGCGGTCGCGCCGATTTGATTTCGATCGCAAGCAAGTAGCATTGACCCAATTGAAGCTTCGACCTTGCGTTGGCCGATATCAACGAGTGCCCGCGCAATATTGCGCACCATGTGCAAAAGAAACGCGTTTGCTTCGATATCCAACACGACGTATGCGCCAGTCCGTCGCACTTCGCATCGATCAACTCGACGTCTGGGGGTCAACGATTGACAACCGGCCGCGCGAAAACTCGTAAAGTCGTGTTCGCCAAGAAGGTTCTGTGCTTGGCGATGCATGACATCCGCGTCCAGCGATTGCGTGGCCCAGGCCAACCCATTCACAAACGGGTTTGGTGCAGCGTCGTAAAACACATAGAGATAGCGTCTGGCGGTGGCGCTGTAGCGTGGGTGAAAGTTTGCATGTGTTTCGCGCACCCAACTCACAAGGATAGTGCTCGGGGTCAGCGCATTGATGCCGCGAAGCCATTCGTGACACTCACGCCTTGCACTGGATTCAAATGTAGCGACCTGCCCGGTTGCATGAACACCTGCGTCGGTGCGACCAGCAACGGCAAGCGTGATTGAATGGTCGGCCACTCGCCCGACGGCAGTTTCAAGCAGCCCCTGGACCGTCTGTTGGCCTGGTTGCGCCTGCCAGCCATGCAGGCCGCCTCCGTCATATTGGACGCCAATAACGTACTTGGTATTTTCGGTAGCCAACGAAGTGGCAGTAGTCATAGAAAACTTGTTGGGACCGACCCTGCGTCAGGCGATCTTCGCAAGCATGCCTTGCGCTTTTTCCCGTTGATCGGGCGAGCCTTCTTCCACGACCTCCTTCAATATATCGCACGCTCCGTCGTCATCACCCATATCCATATAGGCTTCGGCAAGGTCGAGCTTCGTCGAATTGACGTCAACGTCGTCATCATCGAAACTGAAATCGTCGTCGGTCGCAGACGCAGCTGAGCGCTCGCTGCCGTCAATTGTCAAATCGTCGAGCGACACGTCCTCAATATCGGCATCATCGAGCGATGCGTCCTCGAACGCACCATCACTGGATAATTCATCCTCAACGGTATCGTCGTCGTTGTCAGCTACATCCTTGTCTGGGTCAAAATCGATACCCAGATCACCGCCCAAATTATCCCCTAAGTCATCCCGGGG
>Ga0114999_10008590_pt1 | contig 11356 bp, 11 predicted proteins | sample ArcticOcean_MG_C_3_FD_89820 | JGI IMG/M metagenome (GOLD analysis project Ga0114999, IMG submission 89820) | Marine microbial communities from western Arctic Ocean - ArcticOcean_MG_CB8_126 | ecosystem: Environmental > Aquatic > Marine > Oceanic | place: Arctic Ocean: Canada Basin | collected...
AGTTCACAATGGGATGTGTTGGAGACACAGTGATACAGAGGTAGCTATTAAACCCCTTGAACAATGGTTCATAAAAACAACAGAATACGCAGATGAACTTTTAGAACTAGAAAAACTTGACTGGCCAGACAGAATTAAATCCATGCAAAAAAATTGGATAGGAAAATCTCACGGAACAGAAATTAAATTCAAAGTTAATGATGAAGACTGGAACGTATTTACAACAAGGCCTGACACAATATATGGAGTAACTTTCTTAGTTATCTCTTCCCAACATGAAAGACTAGACGAATTAATAACTAAAGAACAAAAATTAGAAGTTAGCACATTTCTTAAGAGGATTAAGTCAACTTCCGAGAAAGATATTGGAAATTTAGAAAAAGAAGGAGCCTTCACTGGAAGCTATGCAATAAACCCCCTAACTAAAGAAAAAATACCAATTTATACAGGAAATTTTGTAGTTGCAGATTATGGTTCAGGAATGGTCATGGCAGTTCCAGCACACGACAAAAGAGATTTTGAATTTGCAAAAAAGTATGATATTCCAATAAAGGTAGTTATCCAACCAGAAGATTTTAACTTAGATCCAAAAAAGATGCCTAGAGCATATACTGGAGATGGACATCTAATTAATTCAGAAGAATTTAACAAACAGAAAAATAGAGAAGCTATTACAAAAATCGGCAGCCACCTATCAAAACTAAAGTTAGGCAAGAAAGTTACACAATATAAGTTAAGAGATTGGTTAGTTAGTCGGCAAAGATACTGGGGAACTCCAATTCCAATAATTTATTGTGAAGATTGTGGAGCAGTTCCAGTTCCGGAGAACCAATTACCAATAGAACTTCCAGAAAAAATAGAGTTTGGAAAAGGAAATCCCTTAGAAACTAATAAAAAATTCTTAGAAGTAGATTGTCCAAAATGTAATAAGAAAGCAAGAAGAGAAACTGACACTATGGATACATTCTTTGACTCTAGTTGGTATTACTTAAGATTTACAGATCCCAATAATGATAAAAAACCATTTGATCCAAAGTTAGCTAGTTTCTGGATGCCGGTAGATCAGTATATTGGCGGGGCAGAACATGCGTGCATGCATTTAATCTATGCAAGATTTTTCACAAAAGCACTTAGAGATATGAAGATGTTAAACTTTGATGAACCATTCAAGAAACTATTCAATCAAGGAATGCTTCATGCAGAAGATGGAACAAAAATGTCAAAATCTGAAGGGAACGTTATTGATCCAATGGAGATTTCAGGAAAATATTCTGCAGACGCACTTAGAATCTACTTAATTTCTGTGGCTAGTCCAGATAGTGATTTCAATTGGAATGAAAAAGGTATGAGATCTATGTTTAAACTAACAAACAAGATATTTGAAACCATTCAATCAATAAAGATAGAAAAATCTTCAAAAAGGCTTCAAAGTAAATTACATAGATCCATTAAACAAATTACCGAAGATATCAATAATTTCAAGTATAATCTAGCAGTCATAAAATTAAGAAATATAATTGATATTTTTGGAGAAGAAGAAAAAGCCAGCAAGGATGATCTTGAAAATCTAATAAAACTTATTAGTCCATTCTGTCCACATCTTGCAGAAGAACTTTGGGAAAATTTAAAGAATAAACCATTTATTTCACTAGAATCTTGGCCAATTTATTCTGAAAAGCTTATAGATGAAAATCTTGAGAAACAAGAACAAGCATTAAATAATACATTTAGAGATATCAATAACATATTATCTATCATGAAAGAGAAAAACGCAGAGCCAAAGAATATCTACCTATATGTAATGCCTCATGAACTAACAATGTTTGATGAGAAAAAACTTACAGAAAAGATTGGAACACAAACAAAAGTCTTTGCAGTAAATGATAAAGACAAGCAAGATCCAGAAAATAAGAGCAAGAAGGCAAAGCCAGGCAAACCCGGAATTTATATCGAGACATCTGATTAAAGAGTTTTGCGATAGAAATGCATCAGATGTCTTCTTAGAAAACTGAGTTTTTTATAGAATAAGATTTATATATCCAATTTGCCTAAAAGAAATATATAAAGAGGCTAAAATGTTCACAACAATAGAAATAATCGCATTAATTTTCATAATTATTTCTCTAACCAAAATTATCTATATCACATTAAATCCAACCTCTTGGAATAAAAGGATAGTTAAAAAAATCTGGAAAAATCCTCATGCAACTTCATTCATCTCATTAATTTTAGCCCTAATAATATTATTTTATCTAATAAAAGAACTAACTATCATCCAGATATTAGCAACATCTGCATTTGTAAGTATGCTTATCCTATATGCTTTCTCAATTTTCTCAAAAGAACTAATGAATCTAACAAATAAATTCTATAAAGGTCGAACAATCCTAAAAAGAGCATCAATCTACATAATACTCTGGCTAATCTTACTTCTCTGGGGATTAAAAGAAATATTAATATAAAAAAAAATAAAAATCAATTTACGCAATCAATCATAGATAATAATTACCCATAGAGAACTTTGATTGAATATCTTTCCAAAGACTTCAAAATCTTTGATTTTGAATGGATTAAGAATTTGAATTCTTAAGGAAACGCTTCAAAATTCTTATCTGGAAATCTATTAAGATTACCGGTAATTATCTTCGCGCTTCTTTACCAAAAAATCGCACTTAGGACTACTACATTTCCACTTCTCGAAAACGTCTTCCTTAAATGAGAATGGTAATAAATATCCTTCACCACATTCTGGGCACATAGGAAATATACAATTATCTTCCGCCATTTTAACTTTCTTCCTCCAATTTAATTAATCATTTACTAATTTAATATAAATATAAGGAATTTATAGAGATTATAAAGTTAACTAAAACTTAAATCCCATAACACTAGACTATTCACACTCTTTTTCTTCTTTACTATTCCTTTTCTAAACTAAACAATCAAAACCATTATTTAAACTTTATTCAAGTACGCCTTTTATTCTCCTCACACCCATCGAGGAACTCTCCTCTTTCTTAATCCTAAACTTACCCATTTCTTTTGTATTCTTAACATGAGGCCCTGTACAAATTTCTTTAGAATACAAATCCTTACCCTTTCCAACTGAATATACGCTTATCACATCGCCATACTTATGTTCAAAAAATCCTAATGCCCCACTCTCTTTAGCTTGTTTAGGATTCATTTCTTCACTAGTAACTTCCAACTTCTTATTTATAGCGCCATTAACTAAATCTTCAACTTTTTTCTTCTCTTCTTCACTCATCTTTTTGTCATATGTAAAATCAAATCTCAATCTCTCTGGAGTTATGTTACTCCCTTTCTGTTGAACTGTATCTCCAAGAACCTCCCGTAAAGCTGCATGTAATAAATGTGTAGCAGTATGCAGTTTAGTTGTTTCCGCCCCCTGATCTGCCAATCCACTAGCAAACTTTCCCTTACTTGCAGTCCTACTTAATTCCTGATGTTTTTCGTTCTCCTTAAAAAATCCTTTTTCATCAACCTTAATCTTATTCTCCTTAGATAACTCAACAGTCATCTCAATAGGAAATCCATAACTTTGATATAACAAGAAAGCTTCTTTCCCACTAATGCCTCCATCAGTACTTAGTTTACTAAATTCACGAATCCCCTTATCCAGAGTTTCTAGAAAATTAGTTTCTTCTTTTTTCAATTCTTCAAGTATCTTTTTCTTATCATTTTTCAAATGTTTATAATCGTCATATATCTCAAAAACAATTTCTGAAACTTCATTCACAAAATTAACTAAACCTAATTTCTTACCATAGCGTACAGCTCGCCTAATTAGTCTCCTTACTACATATCCTTGTTCGCTGTTTCCCGGTACGGCGCCATCTGAAATTATAAAAACTGCCGCCTTTAAGTGATCTGCAATTATTCTCATAGCAATTTTATTTCCCTTATACTTCTTACCACTCAATCCTTCAATTTTCTCAATAATGGGCAAAAAATGCCCAGTCATATAACTATCTTCCAATCCACTTAAGGTCATAACCATTCTTTCAACCCCTCCCCCAAAATCTATATTTTTCTGCTTAGCATCATTATATTTTCCATTTTCATCCTTAACATACTGCATCAAAACATCATTTCCTATTTCAACCCAATTGTCGTCAGTATTATCAAATTTCTTTGGAACTTTCTTATTTGACTTCCAATAAAATATCTCTGTATCTGGCCCACATGGCCCCGTTTTTCCAGCAGGCCCCCACCAATTTTCTTCCCTATCTAAAAAAACTATTCTTTCATCACTAAATCCAATTTCCTTCCAAACAGAAGCAGCTTCAATATCCTTATCAATTCCCTTCTCTCCCTTAAAACAACTTACTGCCAATCTTTCATGATCAATCCCTAATTCCTTAGTCAGAAATTCATAAGTATATTCTATAGCCTCCTTTTTCCAATAATCTCCCAGACTCCAATTCCCTAACATCTCAAAAAAAGTATGATGAGTAGCATCTCCAACTTCCTCAATGTCTCCAGTCCTTATGCATCTCTGCACATTAACTAACCGATTTCCAGATGGATGTTTCTTACCTAGTAAGTAAGGTACTATTGGTTGCATTCCTGCAGAATTAAATAATGTAGTGGGATCATTTTCAGGAATCAAACTCGAGTTAATTATTTCTTTATGCCCCTGCTTCTTAAAATATGAAATATATTTCTTGATTAATTCTTTACGATTCATGATTATCTCCTAAGCATGAATGCTTGAAAATTTTAATTTTCATTGGATCCATAGAAATCTTAGATTAGCTACATTTAAAAAAGTTTCACTGCCTACATTCCTATAAAATATATCTTACTCAACCCTAGAAAAACCATTAGCTTCACCCCACCCAAAAGGGTCCTCTCTCCACTCCTGCAACATTGAAGCCTGAGTATCATTGATATAACCTATATCCTTAGCAACTCTCAATAAAGTATCATAATCTAACAATGACTTAACATTACAATCAGGATCCAATTGTGTAAAGGCATCAACAGATTTTCTCAAACCATAATCAAATATTGAATAACAATTATTGCATTCACCATTAGCATCTCTAATTGCCTGAACAGCTCTTGCAGAACTACTTCCAGTAGATATCAAATCCTCTATTAACAAAACACGATATCCCTCTAAATCCCCATCTGCATCAATACCTTCTATCTGATTTCTCAGCCCATGCCCCTTAGGTTTATCTCTAACATAAATCATAGGTTTAGAAAATTTATCAGATAAAATAGCTGCATGAGGTATTCCTGCAGTAGATGTACCTGCAACAATATCAAAATTTAAATCTCCAACAGCCTCATAAAATGAATTTGCAATCATTCTACGATTAGTAGGATCAAACAAAAACATCCTATTATCATTATAAATAGGCATCTTATAACCTGAGGCCCAAGTAAATGGGTCATTAGGGCTTAATTTAATCGCATTAATTTCCAAAGCAGCCCTTGCAATATCTTCTCCAACCATCTACAAATCAACAACAAATTATATTTAAACTTTCTCAAAAAAAATTCATCAAATTAAAGTAACTACTTATACCCAATTTCATCTGCAATCCTACTATAAAAATCAATAGGATAATCCTTAGTCCTATCTTCAGTTGGACTATTCCTATTATCTACATCAACTCCAAACCTATCTCTAGCATTTTCAAAAGTCAATCTTTCAATCATCCCACCATCAAAATCATTGAAAGCTAAATATTCTCTAAACAAATCCCACCTATTAACGCCAGTTATACCTGAAGCAGCATTCTGCCCATTTTTTTGACCTAATGTATGTGGAGCATGATCTGTCGCCAACCAATCAATCTTACCACTCCTAAGATATTGAAACAATCTATCTCTTGATTCAACACTTCTCAGTGGAGGATTCATCTTATACAAAATTCCATCTGGTTTATCCATCTCACCGTAATCAAAAATAAAATGATGTGGGCAAACTTCACAACTAACATCTAAACTACTTCTCGCAGTATCAATCATTTCAACTGCCGTTGGACTTGAAACATGGACGATATGTAACTTGCCAGGAAAATTATATTGTCCCGCAAACTTTAACTGATCCCCAACAGATGCAATCTCTGCACTTTCCGGACGAGCAAGACAATGACTCATTGGATTTCCTGGATTCCAAATACTTCCATCCATCTCACTCTCCTTCTCACAATGAACAGCTAATATTCCTTCATAACCCACTTCAGACAAAGTTTCATAAACTCTTTGTTGATCTTCTTCACGAATAACTCCCAAATCCCCCGTTGAATGCCCTGCATATAATTTCAATCCAACAACATTAGTAAATTCGTTAACTAAATCAGCAGCTGCCTTGACCTGCTCCATTTCAGCAGTCACTCCAACATAAACTCCATAAAAAACCCCTTTAACTCCAGCCTCTCTTCCCAATCTTAATCGATCTATAACATTCTCTCTAGTCATAATCGGAGGGTCTGCATTAGGCATATCAAAGACAGCATCAACTCCAGAAGCCAAAGCTACTTCCAGTCCATGTTTAACAGACTCTTTATCAACTTGATTCCAATCTCTCAAATGCACATGGGGATCTATAAACATATATGATAAAGTGAAATTAAACTTATAAAACTTCATTACCACTTCAAGCCAATGCAATTCTTTCGAGAACAAATAGACGCACAATATCTTAAAAGAAGAAATAAGGTGTTCAAAAAAAATGGAAACGATGCCCATAAAGCTTTTGTAAGGTGGGCAAAAGCGATAACATTCTCCCACCTAGAATGGATTTTACTTGACAATCCTAAAGTACGTTCATCAGCAATATTTCCGCTTTCTAACGGTGCAGGATTTAATAAAAATGCAGAAATCCCATTAACATTCTTACATCATCTAGGATTAGATAGATTTGTAATTGGAACTGTTACAGGAGAACCATGGGTTGGTAACCCCGAACCAAATATAAAAAGATACACAGAATCAGAATCTATGGTAAATTGGATGGGATTACCCGGAATAGGGGCAGAATTAGTTTCAAGAACACTAAACAGTCAACTAGAAACCTATGGGCGTAGAATACCTCACACAAAACCAAAAGTAACTATCAACCTAATGGCAACACCCCAATCAACAGATCAATTAGCAGATATAGAAAAGACAATTAGACTGACAAAAGATCTAGAAGGTGTTGACAGATACGAATTAAACATTTCATGCCCAAACACTGAAGGACTAAGAGATTATGAAACTACATTAAAACATTTAATAGAAACGGCAAGTACCCATAAAAAAAACCAATTACTTTACCTGAAGATCTCTCCAGATACAAACGATCCATTATCAAATGATTCATTAACATCAGATGATGTAGACTTAATAGTATCCGTAGCTAGAGAATTTGAAGTTGCAGGATACACAACCACAAACACAACAAGATTCCACGATCCAACCCATATTAATACATCTCCAGGCAAAGGCGGAGCAAGTGGTAACGCAGTCTATGATAGGTCACTAGCCGCACAAATACTATTCCATAATAGATTGGCAGATTATACCACAGGAGATTACCTAACAGCATGTGGGGGGATTAATTCTCATGAAAGATTATCTGAAAGATTGGATCATGGAGCAAGAGAAGCACAGATATTCACGCCATTAATATTCCAAGGTCCAAAATTATTAACAGATCTAAAAACTGCAGAATATAGAAGAAAATAAAGATCTATCTTTTAGCCAACTTAGCCAACTTATTCTTAATCTCTGCCAACTCGCTATCAATATTTCTTTCTGCATCAACCACCTTATTTTTGTTCTTTCTTTTATCAATCTTAATGTCTTCGGTAGGTAAATGTTTCTCTAGTCCTTCCATTAACTTACGTAACCTCTGCAATTCTAATTTCAGCTTATTCTTCCCAGCCATCTCCTTCTTTCGAATCATTCGATAACTCTTAATCTTACGAATTATTTGCAACAAATTAATTTCAGCCCCCAGTAAATTCTTCTTAGCACTCAATGCACTTACATAATCTAACCTAACATGTCTTGTTTCCATTTTTTACCTATTCAACATTCCTAAAAACATCATTATCAATTTGTTCTATCCTTGCCTTAGCAACCTGGATCTCCCTCTCCCATTCCTCTAGTTCTCTTTCCTCTTTTTCTTTAGTCTCACGGATCTTAACCAATAAATCCTCAATCTCAGTTAATTTTCCTTTAATATCCTCAAAACTTTGCAAGCCTGCTTTAAATTTATCAAGTCTAATATAAACTGGCCTCGCACTTTTAACTGAACTTCTAACTTGCATATTACTTGGCATCTCTATAGTCTTAGGTTCATGAGTCATCTCATGATTAATTTGATGTTCTTGCGGATATCTTTGATGATGCTCTTGTTCATGAGCTTCCATAACGTGACCAGGTTCAGCAACTATTCTGGCAGGCATACTCCCGGAATCATAATGGGGTAAAGGTTCAAATTGAGATTTCTGTAAGTTTCCCTGAGGAGGTTCTAAATTTCCATGAATTTCATTTTTTATTGCCTCTTGAGGATTTCCATTAGGAACCGCTCCAATATTATTAACAGGGACGTCACTATTCAGATTAGCATTACTAGAACCATAATCTGGTAGATTAGGCAACTCCTCATTGCTAACAGGCAAATCTGGCAACATGCTCGTTTCTTCCTTTTTCTTACTAAATAATCCCATCTTTACTCTTCTCTTCTCCAGTAATTATAAACTTCTTCAATTTAAAAACGTTTGTTTTTATCTCAAAAACTTTAGCTTTATCACGTAAGAACTAATAATTTTAAATCAGTTATGAATCCGAAGGATTTTTAAATCATATTTTCAATAGAATAATATTAAACTCACAATTTTCCCTAAATTATATTTAATATGCTAAAAAAAGATACCCCTAAAAAAAAGATTTCAGCAAAAGAAGCTAAGGAAATAAGTCAAAAAAGACAAATAAAAATTCTAAAAACAATAATCGAAGATCTAATCAATAAACAGTCTGTAGAAATAATTGACCTTTTAGCAGGAAAGAAAAATGTCAATGAGTTTTCTATTGCAAAAAACTTAGAATTAACAATAAATCAAACACGAAATATCCTCTATAAATTATCTGACTTTGGCCTAGTATCATTCATAAGAAAAAAGGACAAAAGAAAAGGATGGTACATATATTTTTGGACACTAAACACTCATCAGGCCCTATCACTATTAGATGAAAACATTAATAAGAAATTAGATCTACTAAGGGGCCAATCAAAGAATAGAAAAGACGGGAGACATTATCTTTGCGCCACATGCACAATTGAAGTAACAGAAGAAACTGCACTACTAAATGATTTCGCATGTCCAGAATGTGAGGAAGTTTATGAACTATCTGATGATTCAGAACTTGTAGATGAAATAGGAAAGAAAATAGCTAGAATGGAAAAAGAACTAGAACTGGTTTTAGAAGAAAAAGAGATTGAACAAGGCAAACTAGACAAAGAAAAAGCAAGAAAAATAAAGAAAGCAGAAGATGAAAAGAAAGCTAAAAGGGTGGCAGCGGCGGCTGAAAGAAAAGCAAAGAAACTAGAAGAAGAAAAAAGATTAGGAATAAAACCTAAGATGAAAGTTGTTAAAAAGAAACCAGTAAAGAAGAAGAAAAAGAAAATTGTTAAGAAAAAAGTTGCTAAAAATAAGACATCTAAGAAAAAATAGAACCTCAACATTATTAAGATACATTTTTGACAGATCCTAGAACACCCAAACCATTATAAAAACAATATCTTTCTCTAAAATATAAAATGGCTGATAAATGGTTCGAAGATAAATTTGAAAAGAATAATCTAAGAAAATACACAAGTAGAAGATTAAATGAAAATAAATCTATTAATAAATTAATTAGAAAATTTTCAATAACAAACTGGTTGATTATAATTAATATAATAGTTTATTTACTAATTGTAACATTAAAGATATCAGGATATTCTGAAGATAAGATTTTTAATATTTTTGCGTTACAGGCAAATGCACTTTTTTCTGGAGCATACTGGACAATACTAACAAGCATGTTCACACACATATGGTTGCCTCACTTATTTTTTAATATGATTTCATTATTTTTTATTGGATCATTCTTAGAGAAGTTAATAGGTAGGAAGAAGATGCTTGGAGTTTATATGCTATCAGGGCTATTTGCAGGGATATTCTATGCTACCCTATCATTCTATTTTGGAAATTCAGAACTGGGTGCAAGATTATTCGTTAACCCATCTACATATTCAGTGGGGGCATCAGGAGCTATCTTCGGAGTAGCAGGACTCTTAGCAATACTAACTCCGAAGATGAGAGTCTATCTTATTGCAGGCCCAATATTGGCATTAATATTACAATCAATACTCCAGGCAGCAATCCCTGATAGTCCAATACTAGGACTAATAAATTTTGCAGTAATGTTTTACATCTTCTTTGCAATATTTACAATGTTCTCATTTAATCCTAAAACTAGAAAACTATCTCTCCCATTAGCAATGCCTTTCTGGGTTCTTCCAATCGTAGCAATAGTACCATTAGTAATTGTGGGATTATTTGTAGATCTTCCAATAGGAAACACGGCACATCTAGGAGGACTTTTAGCAGGTCTAGCCTATGGAAAATATCTCAAAGACAAATATAAAAAGAAAACTGCAATGATCAGCAAAAGATTTAGTTAAAATGAAACAAAAACACAACTACATTTACACAAATTTCCTAATAGCAATCAAAGATCTAAAAAAGATAAAAACCTACTTCCTATTTTCACTAACAATATTCTTACTATTCACAATTATTGGACTAATATTTCCAGACTTTTTTAAGGATAAGATTTTAGAATTAATTCGTTCATTAATTAGTCAAACGCAAGATCTATCCATATTACAATTAATATCATTTATTACAGCCAACAATATACAAGTAGCTTTCTTTGGAATAATTTTTGGAATAATTTTTGGAATTCTGCCAATAGTAGCATTAGTAGTTAATGGATACGTATTAGGTTTTGTAGCAAACCAGGCAATAGCTGCAGAAGGGATCTTTGTATTAGGGAGATTACTGCCTCATGGAATTTTTGAAATACCTGCAATCTTAATAAGCACGGCATTAGGAATAAGACTAGGAACAGACCTTAAGAATATTAAAAAGAATTTTCTATCCTCAATCAGGATATTCTTACTAATTATAATCCCATTACTAGTAATAGCAGGAATCATTGAAGGAACATTAATTGGATTAGGATAATACTTACTGTTTAAATAAAACCCTATCTTTTCTTCTACCCCTATTATATATATGATAAAACTATTTATACAATTAAAAAAAAATAAAAAAAA
>Ga0114999_10008593_pt1 | contig 11353 bp, 8 predicted proteins | sample ArcticOcean_MG_C_3_FD_89820 | JGI IMG/M metagenome (GOLD analysis project Ga0114999, IMG submission 89820) | Marine microbial communities from western Arctic Ocean - ArcticOcean_MG_CB8_126 | ecosystem: Environmental > Aquatic > Marine > Oceanic | place: Arctic Ocean: Canada Basin | collected...
CAAGCGGCTTTAACCAATTTCTCACCAACGCAAACTCCGTAAAAAAGTAGATAAAATTATTTACCAACCCAGATTTTCATTTGATGCTATTAGGTCAACATTTTAACAACAACAAGAGATGCCCTCACAGACATGCGAAGGCATCTCTTGTTCATTAGCAGTTTGGTGGAGGTAGAGGGACTCGGCGCCTCAACCTCCTACTTGCAAAAGAAATGTTCAGGATATTGCCGCCAACATAGTGGACGCCAATATCTGCGTTGAAAATTCGTATAAACAAAAAGATCCGAGCGCTACCCTCGACTCTCAGTGATCATAATGTCGGTCGATCCAACCGCCAGTACCCTAGATGCCTTCGAGAATCGAATTGAGCGTTTCGCTCGGGCACATCGCAGTGGTCAGCAGATCGACATCGGCCCTGTAGTAACCGCCTAGATCCTTCCCCAAGCCCTGCGACGCATCAAGCTCAGCGACGATCTTCTCTTCATTCTCGACCATCGTCGACGCAACGACACCGAAACGCTTTGCTATATCAGCGTCGTCTGACTGCAAAGCAAGCGCCTGCGCCCAGTACAAAGTTAGGTAGAAGGTTGCACCACGGTTGTCGAGTTCACCAACCTTTCTTGAAGGAAGTCGACCATTCTGCAGATATTGACCCGTAGCAGCATCCAGAGCATCTCCAAGTACGCCGGCGCCCACATTGTCGAACTGGTCGCCCAAGTGTTGCAGCGACGCTGCTAGAGCCATGTACTCACCAAGTGAATCCCATCGGAGGTGTCCCTCTTCTTGAAATTGCTGAACATGCTTCGGTGCTGACCCACCAGCACCGGTTTCGAACAAGCCACCGCCGTTCAAAAGAGGCACTACGGAAAGCATTCGAGCACTGGTCCCAATTTCAAGAATTGGGAACAAGTCGGTTAGATAATCTCTCAGCACGTTTCCGGTTACGGAAATCGTGTCATCGCCCTTTCGAATTCGGTCGAGAGATAGCTGCATTGCATCTTCAGGCGATAGAATTTGAATATCAAGCCCGTCGGTGTTTTCATCTACAAGATATTTTTCTACCTTGGCGATAACTTCGGCATCATGTCCGCGTGTGCTGTCGAGCCAGAAGACGACCGGCACCCCTGTTGCACGACCTCGACGAACCGCGAGCTTGACCCAGTCTCTAACAGCAATATCTTTAGTCTGACAAGCACGCCAAATATCGCCCTGCTCAACCTCATGAGACAGAAGCACTGCACCCGAGACATCAACGATTCGGACGATTCCAGCAGAAGCCATTTCAAACGTCTTGTCGTGTGAACCGTATTCTTCGGCCTTCTGAGCCATGAGTCCAACGTTCGGAACACTGCCCATAATTGCAGGATCGAGCTTCCCATGAGTCTGACAATCCCTAACGGTCACATCGTAAATACCTGCGTACGTGGAATCCGGAATGACCGCTTTCACATCTTGAAGCTCGTTATCTGCATTCCACATTTTGCCTGAATCTCGAATCATCGGAGGCATCGAAGCATCGATGATCACATCACTCGGCACGTGCAAGTTTGTGATTCCCTTGCCCGAATCGACCATTGCAATACTTGGGCCGTTGGCAAAGTCGTGTTCGAGATCAGAAAGAATCGTGCCTTTGGGATCTCGAAGCAGGCCCGAAAGTTTGTTCAATACATCACCAAGACCGTTGTTAGGGTTGGCTCCGAGTTCATTAATTTCAGGCTCGTGATTGGCGAACAGAGTTGAGAAATATGTGCGCACACCGTGACCGAAAATGATCGGATCAGAAACCTTCATCATGGTCGCTTTGAGGTGAAGCGAGTAGAGCACGTTCTGCTCTTTAGCATCTTTGACCTGCTCTCTGAAAAAATTCACCAGTGATTTCTTGCTCATGAACGTAGCGTCGAGCACTTCGTCCGTCATCAATGGCAGTGATTCCATCAAGCTCGTCACCCTACCGCTCTTGGAAATATGTTCGATTATCGCAGTAGTTTCGGCAGCAATTGTGATCGACTTTTCGTTGTGGAAGAAGTCGCCTTCCGACATAGTCGCAACGTGGGTCTTTGAGTCACTTGGCCATTCGCTTGCGCGAGGCGGATTTGCCTGAGCGAAGTCCTTTACTGACTTCGGAGCACGTCGATCTGAATTTCCCTGTCGAAGCACAGGGTTCACTGCACTTCCCATTGCCTTGCCGTATCGCGCTTTGGCGTCACGTTCAGCGTCGGTACCGGGATCGTCCGGATAATCAGGAATTACGAATCCAAGGGTCTGCAGCTCAGCGATACATGCCTTCATTTGCGGCGTAGAAGCTGAAATATTTGGGAGCTTGATGATGTTCGCTTCAGGAAGTTCAACCAATTGACCCAAATATGCTAGATCGTCTTCTACCGCATTGTTACCCAGCACATCAGGGAACTGTGCCAAAACCCTTGCTGCTAGCGATATGTCACGTGTCTCAATCTCTACTCCGGCGGTTTGCACAAACGCACGAATTACTTTGAGGAATGCATACGTCGCGAGTGCAGGTGCTTCGTCGGTCCACGTGTAAATAATTGGAGGTGATTGGGTCATGATAGGGGATATCGAAACTGCCGTCCGACGGCGTGGATTTGTGAGTCAAACAGCGCTCAAGTATATGACTTAATCAGACGTCTCACGAGTCCGATCGGCTGAGTTGACCTGAGAACGTAACCTACCCGCCAAAAAAACCAATGTCGTCGGATATGTAGTCTTCACGAATAGGCGACCAGATATCGAGCGCAACGCACCCGCTCTCGGTCGCAACCACTCGATGTGCAACATCACCTGGAATGACGTAGTGGTCGCCAGTTTCCAATAACTGCTTCGAGTCCCCGACGTAGAACCACGCTGCCCCCGATAGCACCCTGCCGCACTGTTCGTGCGGGTGCGAATGCTCAGGAACTTCAGTGTTGGCAGCAATGTCGATAATGCCCATCATGATCTTCTCACCCCACATTAGTCGGGCGCAAACACCGGGAAGAAGCTCCCGCTTCTCAACATCATTCTCACTATAGAAGTACTTTTCTGGAAGCATTCCGTTACCTCATCGACTCTACGAAGACCTATCCGTGTGATCCGGTCTTCCGACTAATAGCAGCCTCGGCAACCGGGCTAATCACTTGTTCTATATCAATATTCAACAACGCAGGGCCATCGTGATCGAACGCGCGCTTCATAGCACCTTCGAGGTCTTCAGCCTGCGTGACGTGCTCACCGTAAGCGCCAAGGCCCTGAGCCATAATGTCGTACCGAGTCGGCAGCAAATCGGTCCAAACAGGTCGACCGTATAGACCCTTCTGAATCTGCCAATCGATGCCCCAGATCGAATTATTACCAACCATCATCTTAACCGGCAGGTTGTGCCGAACCATCGTATCGATCTCCATGCCATTGAACCCAAGCGATCCGTCACCATTCACCAGAACCGTCTTGCTGTGTGGAAGGGCAATCTGAGCGCCTAGTGCGTAAGGCAAAGCGACACCGATCATGCCAAAGCTCGACACGTTATGAAATCGATACGGATCATCACGCTTGATCGAAGCACGCAAAAAGTGACAATAGTCGCCACCATCGAACGTCACATGAGTGTCATCATCGATAAATTTTTGAAGTGTGTTCGAAATGTGCATCGGGTGCATCGGATTCTCGGCCTTGCCAAGCTCGTATAAGCTTTTATGCCAGTCATCGAATGCCGTTCGCAGTCGTGTTACCCACTCGGTTCGTTCTGTCCAAGTTCGCTTTTCAGCTGCATCTGCCATTTGAGTAACGACGGGGCCAACATCACCAACGATTCCTACAGCAGCAGTTCGAGCGCGAGCCACCTGAGCCGGTGAAGGATCAACAACGATAAACTTCACATCAGCGGCAAACGGTGGGTTTCCACCAAATCCGTTCGTGTAGTCGAGCTTCTTCCCAAGCAGCACCACCACGTCAGCATCCCCAACGTTCTTCACAGTCACGTTCAGAGGCTGGTACCCGAGTCCCACAGAATACTCGTGCGAATCTGGAATTAACGCTCTCGCAGAATCTTCTGAGAAGAACGGAATACGCAACGTCTCGACAAATCGTTGAACTTCGGCAGGCAAAGCCGTAGCCCCGGCTGATGACCCAGCAAAAATGACGGGCCGCTCTGCCGAATTTATAACATCAAGTGCACGTTCGATCTGGGCAGGATCACCAAGAACATTCACGGGAGTTCCGTACTCGTTCGGTGCGTATCGGGCTGCTTCAGCATCGTCGACTTCCGCCATCTGGAAATCGTGCGGAATCGTCAGATGGACTGGCCCCTGCCGACCACTCAAAGCGGTTCTAAACGCCAGCGCAACATATTCAGGAATTCGGGCAGCAGTTGGCACGTCCCAGGCGCCCTTGGTGATATGTCGTGCAGCACCGATCTGATCGAACTCTTGCATCGCACCACGGCCCATGTTTGCAGATTCGGCAGATCCTGCGATGTTGATCAGCGGAGCCTCGGAGTGCATGGCATTAGCGAGCGCAGGCAAGGCATTGGCGTGACCAGGGGTGGTCGAAAGCATAACTCCACCCTTTTTAAGAATCCTCGAATAGGAATCAGCCGCGTGGGCAGCACCTGACTCGTGTCGGAAGTCGACCATCCGCAACGGTGCGTCGAACATCTTGTCGAGCATGTGCAGAATATGATCGCCAGCAATACCAAAGACGGTATCAACGCCTTCTGCTCGTAGTGCGCCAATTAAAAGATCACTACCGGTAGTCTTAGCCATATTTCTCGAGTGCTTTCGTTTCTTAGGGGCAGATCATCGTTTGCCACACGGAGCCGCTATCACATAGTTGATAGCCGGTTGAATCCCGAAGTCACAAACAGTTGAAAAGATTAGCACCAGATCGAACGGTTTGTGGTGTAACTAATCGCCCGACGGAACCAACAAATCCATTAGCTCGTCGACAGCCATCAACTCAAGTACCTGTTGATCTGTGAATAGCACTACCAACCTCTCAACTGTGGCAGTGTCTAACTGGGTCGCCACATTGGAACGGAACTTGTTGAGCAACAGCGGCTTGGAGTCATCACGACGGCGGCGGTGACCAATTGGATATTCGACCACCACGTTTTCTGTCGTCGATCCATCCTTGAACCGCACTTGCACGGCATTGGCGATAGAACGCTTGTCAGAATCTAGATACTCATCAGTAAATCGCTGGTCGTGCTTCATCACCATCTTGTCACGTAGTTGATCTACCCGTGGATCTGCCGCCATTTCGTCCTCATAGTCCTCAGCGGTAAGCGATCCCTTCAACAACCCAATCGCGGTCATGTACTGAATACAATGATCCCGGTCCGCAGGGTTATTCAGAGACCCAGTCTTGTCGATAATACGAAGAGCAGATTCTTGCGTTGTGATCACTATTTCTTCAATATCGTCCAGCCGCGAAGCAACATCCGAATGAAGTTCAAAAGCAGCTTCGACCGCCGTCTGAGCATGAAATTCAGCCGGAAACGAGACCTTGAACAGAATGTTCTCCATCACGTAGGCATCGAGATCGCGTCCGAGCGTGATCTCCTGCCCCTTAAACCAAACATCTTGAAATCCCCAACCAGGAGCTGTTAGCGCCGACGGATAACCCATCTCACCGCTCATAGCGTTCAAGCTAAATCGAATCGCCCTACCAAGCGCATCACCAGCAGCCCACGACTTGCGTGAGCCAGTGTTCGGTGCATGTCGATATGTCCGTAAAGTAGCGTCGAGCCACGCGTTAGATACTGCATTTTCAACCTGATTAACGTCGCCGCCCAACATCGCAGTAATCACGGCCGTAGAAGCAATCTTCACCAACAGCACGTGATCGATACCAACTCGATTAAATGAATTCTGAAGCGCCAAAACCCCTTGAATTTCATACGCCTTGACCGCGTATTCGAGAACCTCTAATACGGACATCGGACACTTAGATTCCGACTTAGCAACTCGACTCAGATGGTCGGCCATAGTCAAAATCGCACCTAAATTATCTGACGGATGACCCCACTCAGCAGCAAGCCAAGTGTCGTTGAAATCGAGCCAACGGATAGCCGCTCCGGTATCGAACGCAGCTTTCACTGGGTCGAGTTGAAATCTTGTGCCCATCACCCGAGCTCCGTTCGGAACAATCGTCCCTTCAACCTCGGGACCCAGCAACTTCGTGCAAGCAGGGTATTCCATCGCAAGCAACGCACAGCCGATCGAATCCATCAGCGTGAGTCGAGCAGTATCGAGTGCAAGAGCCGACTCTGGCTTGTAGTTAACCGCATAGTCAGCGATAGCGGTGATAACAGAATCGGTTTGTCGAACCTCTGCCACTATCCCCGCTCCTCGACACCCACGTACGCTCTCGGCTCGGGGCCGGTGTAGTCGGATAATGGACGAATCAGCTTGTTGTCTGCCCGTTGTTCAATCACGTGAGCGATCCAACCTGATGTTCGGGCGATCACGAAGACCGGTGTGAACATTGCAGTTGGAATGCCGCACATGTGGTAGGCAGTCGCTGCGTAGAAATCCAGATTCGGGTGCATGCCTTTTTCTCGCATCATCACGGTTTCGATCTTTTCAGAAATGTCGAAGTAAGACGTATTACCAGCCGCTTCAGACAGTTCTTTTGCAAGCTGTTTTACAATTGGAGATCGAGGATCGCCGTTTTTGTAGACCCGGTGACCAAATCCCATCACAAGTCGTTTTGCTGCCAGCATATGAATCATCGATTTTTCAGCGTCTTGCGGTGAATCGAAAGACGAAACCAGTTCCATTGCAGCCTCATTGGCGCCGCCGTGAAGAGGACCTCGTAAAGCACCAATTGCACCGGTGATCGCCGAGTATGTATCGCTCAATGTAGAGGTGATTACTCGCGCAGTAAACGTAGATGCATTGAACTCGTGTTCGGCGTACAAAATCAACGTCATGTCGAGTGCTTTTCGCTTCAGTGGGTCTGCCGGTTTACCCGACATTAGACTGAGGAAGTGACCAGCGACGGTATCTTCGTCCGACTCCGTTTCGATTCGTTCATTACGAGAATGAAATCGATACCAGTACGCCAACATCGATCCGAAGCTGGCAGTAAGACGATCTCCAATTGCAACAGCCGTACGGCCACCCTGACCTTCAGTCTCTACTGTCCCTAAAAGGGAAGTACCGGTTCGCAAAACATCCATCGGATGAGTCGAAGCGGGTAACGCTTCGAGCAACGTCTTTAACGCATCAGGAAGCGACCGCATCCCAACAAGTTTTTTCTTGTAAGCGTCAAGTTCTCGTTGTCCAGGAAGTTTGCCATAGATAAGCAAATAAGCGACTTCCTCGAAGGTCGAATTGGCTGCCAAATCGGTGATCGAATAGCCGCGGTAGCTGAGTCCAACGTCCTCCTGCCCGACCGTTGAAATAGCCGAAGATCCCGCCGTAACCCCGTTCAATCCTGATGATGTCATTTCGATAATTCCTGTTGGTACACCTAGTTAGCAGACTCGGACTCAGACTCGGCTTCGAAGAGCTCGTCCAATTTCGATTCGTAAATGTGATATTCGAGATATTCGTACAGATCAACACGGGTTTGCAGATCGCCAATGATCGCCTTCTGCGTACCAGCCGTTCTAATCTCTCTCAAGGCATTTTCAGCTGCTTGATTCGCAGCGCGGAACACCGTCAGAGGGTAGAGAGCGATATCGACGCCAACGCTACTCAGTTCCTCAATCGTGAACGCAGGTGTTTTACCAAATTCCGTGAGGTTTGCGAGAATCGGGACACCCACAGCGTCTTTGAATTTTCGGAAGTCGCCCAACTCCATCACTGCCTCAGCAAAGATCATATCGGCACCTGCTTCGACATACGCCACCGACCGTTCAATCGCTGCGTCGACGCCTTCATTGGCGATAGCATCGGTTCGTGCCATTAGTACGAAATCGTCGTACACTTTAGCATCGGCAGCAGCTTTGAGACGATCACACATCTCAGCGGTCGAGACGATTTTCTTGCCTGGACGATGTCCACATCGCTTTGCCTGAACTTGATCCTCTATGTGAACTCCGGCTGCCCCCGCACGTGCCATCTCTTTCATCGTTCGTGCGATCATGAACGCTCCACCCCAACCCGTGTCGACATCAACTAACAGAGGCAGTTCTGAGGCAGCCGTAATCCGACGAACGTCCTCAAGAACGTTATCGAGTGTGGTCATTCCCAGATCTGGGAGTCCATACGAGGCGGTGGCAACGCCCGATCCTGAGAGATACAAAGCATTGAAGCCAGCGGCCTTGGCCATCACAGCGTGATAGGCGTTTGTGGCGCCCACTAACTGGAGCGGAGACTCAACTTGGATAACAGAGAAGAGTGATGTTCCGGGAAGCATTTCCATAATCAACAGATTATAGGTGCGATTAGGCGATCTACGGGTAGCCATTTGAGGCGAACTAGCCCCAGAACGCGTCGTAGAAGACCAACGGAGAAACAACGAGCAACACGAGTCCGACCACTAATCGGAGCTTTGTAGGATTGACGTTTCCGCTCATTCGAGAGCCGGCAAACATACCGATCATAGCCGGTATTCCTATTACCGAAACGAGAAGCCAGTCGACTCGCCCGCGAATAAGATGCCCGGTGAACCCTGATGACCCAACGAGTATCGTCAGTGCTAGATTTGTCCCTGCTGCGAGCGAAGGTCTCATCTTGAGCACGTGAATCAACGCCGGCATACGAAGTACGCCAAGTGCCAGACCAACGGCCCCCCCAATGAGCCCTATTACAAATCCTAGAATGCTTTCACGAGCGATTGTTTTTGAGTTGAAATCACCCCGACCCGCACTCCGGTCGCCATCGTCCTCGTGCGGTGCGGTATTGCCTCTTAATTCAGACGTTGCTCGAAGAATCATCATCGACGACGACCAAACGAGCAAAAATGCAACAATTGTTAGAAGAACCGTTCGTGAGATGAGGTCGGCGTAAAGTCCACCGACGAAAGATCCGGCAATCGCCGGAATTCCGATGATAACCACCACTCGGAATACGATTCGATTTTGAAGAATTGCAGGCCACGAACCTGCAAACGATCCAAGCACGCTAACGAAAAGATTGGTACTTGCGGCAATGAGCGGGTCGACTCCGATGGCGGTCATGACAGGTAGTCGAACAACACCAAGGGCAATTCCCACGATTCCGCCAACGACACCAACGACCAAAGACATGATCGCCAGTCCGGTCAGCTCCACTCTTGATAGATCAGCTCCAACCAACGCAAGAGTCGTCAGACCGTCACCCATTAGTCCGTCACCCTGAATCTAGGCGAAGTCAGGGCTGCCGGAAGATCGCTTTGGCGGCGACAACAGTCGGATGGACAGTCGGTGGGTTCAGACTCGAATGCAGGCACTTCGTCTTCTTTTCAAACTAATCTGTAGGGAATCGATTCTATCCGCTCCCAGTGGACGTACAACAGCTCGATTGACCAGAATTATTTACCGATGAGGTCGAGGCTTTCGAGCAGGCTATCGATTTCTTTGTAATGCTCGGTATCTGGCTTCAACGCTGGGTGACGAGCGAAATCAGATCCCGGTGAAAATACTCCCCGCCGAACCATTATGTGCTTGTAAATCCAGTTGGCGAAACCTTGGCCCTGAGCCAGCATTCCAAACAATGCAGAGTGTCGCCGCATTTCGTCGTTCGCTGTGTCTTCATCCCCAGCTTGGAAAGCATCCCAAACGCGAACGAACATATCGGGCAAGGTCGAACCTGGCATGGTTCCAACCGAACCTCGTTTGAACTCTTCAACTGCGAATGCACCACCGGCACCACCGAACAGAATCAGACCAGTTCCCTCGGCAAGTTTTTGCGTCTCACCCATTCTTGGGATCGTTGGAGGGGTTTCCACCTTGATGTAACAAAGGTTCTCGTGTCGCTCGGCACATGCCACCGCCATCGCTGGCGGAACTGGAGCGGTGTTCTGGTCCTGAAGGAAGATAGGAAGCGATATAGATTCAGCTATTTTACCGAAGTATTCGATATTTTCAGAGGCTGAAACAGGAATGAACGATGTTGGTCGAATCATCAGTGCATCGGCACCAAGTTCTTCGGCCCGTTTCGAGAGCGCAATCGCTACGTCTGTGCCCTCACCTCCCGTATTCATAACGACCTTGACTCTACCGTTCGCAACCTGAACCACCGTACTGAGAATTAGGTCACGTTCTGCTTCTGAGAACTTATAGATCTCAGTGGCCACCGCTATTCCAAGACCGTGAACACCTTTGCCAATCATCCATTCAACCTGATTTTCGAGGTCGTCCATCACTAGCTGACCCTTTTCGTTAATCGGGGCAGCGAGGATCGGGTATACACCCTTCATTGAGCGATCTGGCATGTTTAGGTAACTCCAAACAGTAGAGGGCGGCAAACTTGAACACCTGAACAGACGGGTGTTACTCATATACGACGCAGATATTCGCATTACTCCCGAGTGAACGCAACAGAAGAACCCGCGTTACGAATTGAAATTCAGCATGAAGTTACGTTCGCATCACCGTCAAAGTAAACGCCTAAAGCATCGTTTCGACAACAGCGAGCAGTACACCGGCGACGGTAGCTGTACCGATTACACCGGCAACGTTAGGCCCCATTGCATGCATCAGCAAGAAGTTCTCGGGATCTTCTTTTTTACCCATATCCTGCACAACTCTTGCCGCCATCGGCACCGCAGAAACTCCGGCTGCACCAATCATCGGATTAATCTGATCCTTGCTTACAAGGTTCATCAATTTAGCAAGCATAATTCCAGCCACAGTCGCAGTCATGAAAGCAAACAGACCAAGTAGGAAGATTCCGATTGTTTCTGGCTGCAAGAAGATGTGCGCAGGCATTGTCGATCCCACCGCAAGTCCCAGCAGAATAATCACCACGTTCATCAACGAATTTTCTGTAACGTCAGCTAATCGAGGAACCACACCCGAAACCTTGATGAGGTTACCGAGCATGAGCATTCCAATGAGCGGCGAAGCAGAAGGCACCAAAACGCTGATGATGATCGTCGTGAGAACCGGGAACAGCACCTGGGTTCGCTTTGAAACCGGCGTTGCTGAATATTCCATACGAATCAAGCGTTCTTTTTTCGTAGTCAGCAACTTAATGATCGGTGGCTGGATGATCGGGACTAGTGCCATGTACGAATACGCAGCAACCGCTGTAGCGCCGACGATGTCCCGAACGTCAACATTTGGCAGCGATTCGCCCAGCTCTCGCATACGAGTGGCGATGAAAATAGTTGTCGGTCCATCAGCTCCACCGATGATTCCAATCGACGACGCTTCGAGTAGTCCGAACTCGAAGTAATCGGTCATTCCCAGTAGCAATGCTCCGAG
>Ga0114999_10008594_pt1 | contig 11353 bp, 8 predicted proteins | sample ArcticOcean_MG_C_3_FD_89820 | JGI IMG/M metagenome (GOLD analysis project Ga0114999, IMG submission 89820) | Marine microbial communities from western Arctic Ocean - ArcticOcean_MG_CB8_126 | ecosystem: Environmental > Aquatic > Marine > Oceanic | place: Arctic Ocean: Canada Basin | collected...
AAAGGCATCTCTGAACGATCCACCGGGGTAGGCGTCTATTACAACCCGGGGGACTCCGGATATATAGACGTGCTGGTCGATGTGACCGTCGGCGACCGGTGGTTTTGTAACGAACGCGAGGCTATAGACGCGGGCTGGGGCCACTCCCCCGGCTAGGACGCGGCAAGAACGTAGAACGAGGGCCCAATGGCGGCCTCGCCCCTTCATCCGGCCCCGCCATTGGGGAACGCCATGTCTATCAGAAACTGCAGCAAATACCTGGACTCGGGATTGAGGCGCAGGTAGTCGTTGAGCACCGTCTGGGCGCCGGCCATGTCATCCTCGAGCAGGTACTGTTGGGCCTGGGCCGCGAACAATTCCACCCGCTCGGGTGCCAGCTTCCAGGCCTCATCCAACAGAAACCTCGCCTCTTCCAGGAAGTCTATATCCGCTATGGCCGCGACCTGGTAGAACTCCGCGCCAGCTACCTTGATTCTCCAGTCCTGGGGTTCGGCCTCTATCCCGGCATCGAGCTCGAAGATCGCGAACTGCATCGCCTTCTGTCGTTGGTCAGTGTCCAAACCCCGGTACTCCTGCGTCAGGCCTCTCAACAGGTTTAGTCGCGCCTGGTTGCCGAGAGAGGGGAATCTGTTTATCCCCTTATCGAACCGTTCCATCCGTACTTCCCAGTCAGCTCCCTCCTCCAACGCGTCGCCCACCAGCCTGGAGGCGTTGAAGGCAAAAACGTTGAGGAAAATGAGAGCTACCGTAACCACTCCCAGTACAACCGGGACATGCATTTCGGGATATTTCCACAGACGGACAACCTGCTCGCCCGCAAGTCGCACACCCTCTCCGTACCACGGTCGCTCCGGTGCACTCGCCCCATAGTCGCCTTCTTCGGTTTGCTTGGCGGGGTCTCGCTGCAGATTCACCTCCAAAACAGCGGCGAAACCCAGCAGTATGTACACCTGTAGGGCGGTCGCCGGAGTGTCGAACAGGAACAGGTTCTGCACAAAGTAGCCCAGCGTCGCCGCGCCCATGAGCAACGTGAAGTGCTGGCCCCTCAAATTTGGCCGACGCAGCGTTCTGATGTACGCCCAGGCCACCAGTATCCACATGATCGCGAACGGCACGAACCCGACCAGCCCCTTGGTGGTCAACTCTTCGACCACCTTGTTGTGTGCCTGGTCGTAGGCCTCGGCCTGGAACGAGAACCGTTCGGCCCCCACGTTGGCATCGTACGCAACGGCGAAGTTTTCCGGCCCCCAGCCGAACAGCGGGCGTTGAGCGAAGCCCACCAGCCCCATCTTCGTCGAGTTGAGACGCGTGTCTGTGCTGTCCTCACCGGTTCCGAACGAGGCCAGCTGGGCCACCATGCGGTTTGACTCCGCAATCCGCTGCACGAATGAGGAATCGCGGGCCAGGCCAAGAGTCGCCACCACTGCCACGATTAGTATTAATCCACCTACCGAACCCACCTTGAGCCACGCATTGGGGCCGCTGACCAGGTGCCGAAGTCCCGCTGCCACAGAGCGTTCGGCTCTCGCCACGAGCCCGGCCTGGACGATGAAAACGATAGCAACGGTGCCAAGGGCAACCGCCAGGCCGATGAGAGCACCCCTGGCACCGGCCATCAGCAAAACGATGAAGTCGAGAGCGATAGCCGTCATCCAGAACGCCCGCCACAGCCATTTGGGGTCTATGCCGCCGTCTGCTGAACGGGCCTTGCGCTGCCTACGTCGTCGTCGAGCCCGTGAACCGGCGCTGGCAGCCGAGGCTGGGGCGGTCTCTGAATGTTCGAACGAGTGAGCGAGAAGCGCCAGCGCGGTGGTCAATGCAACCAGCATGTACGCACCGACGTAAACGGGGTTACCGAGGGTTATATCTATCCGGTCGCGGTCCACCAGGTGGGGCAGGAGCCTGACGTCGAAGCTCTGGGTAATTCCCATGATTGCCACGACCAGGCTGACCGCAATGTTCGCGTTCACGAACACCCGCCACGAGGCGAGGGTGCGAAGGGTCGAAACCGACACCAGCACGAAACCGAACCAGTGGACCAGGTCCACCACCCCCTGCATTCGTTCGTAGTTAGACCACAGGCTGCGCGTGATGCTGACACCCGCCAGCGCGGCGATAAGGCTGCCTAGCAAAAAGATGGCGAAGACAGCCACGATCCACGACTTGGGGGGGCGATAGGCAGGAAACCCGGTTATCAAAATGATCCACAGACCGAAGATGATCTCGATCAGGAATCGGCCGTACAGGGCCTTACCGACTATGTAAGGGAAGTACGTTTGAGGAAGGGGTTCGCTCGTAACCACGAGCGGAATGAGCAGCACCAGCATGAGGCCTGCCCGGATGAGCAGGAGTAAGGGTCTTTCCATCGCTCGATTATACGATTGCGGCGGCCGGACGGCTCGCCCTATCATGGGCTGGCGCACTCAGCAGCGCCTCACACGACCAACTCCGTATGAATGACTCCAAACTCATAACCCGGCTAAAGAAAATTGTCGGCCGCGACTACGTCGTACACAAACCCGACGGCCTGATCGTCTTCGAATACGACGGTTCGGTCGACCGCTCCATGCCCGCGGCAGTGGTGCTACCAGCCTCAACTTCTGAGGTTTCACAGGTAGTGGCGACGGCACGGGAACTCGATGTTCCGATAGTCGCTCGTGGCGCTGGCACCGGGCTCAGTGGCGGTGCCGTTCCCACGCAGGGCAGCCTGGTATTGTCGATGACACGGATGAATCGGATACTCGAGGTCGACCCGGAAAACCACATCGCGGTCGTGGAGCCGGGAGTGGTAAACCTCGACCTGTCGGCTGCCGTGGCCGAGCACGACCTCTACTACGCGCCCGACCCGTCCAGCCAACAGGCCTGCACCATAGGCGGCAACGTCGCCGAAAACTCCGGCGGACCGCACTGCCTGGCCTACGGGGTGACTACCAACCACGTACTTGGCGTCGAGGTGGTGCTGGCCGACGGCTCCGTGGTCTGGCTGGGCGGAAGAACGAGCGAAACCTCTGGCCTGGACATACGCGGAGTCGTAATCGGCTCTGAAGGCACGCTGGCGGTGGTCACGAAAGTGGTCGTGAGGCTGCTGAGGCGTCCGGAGGCGGTGAAAACATTGCTCGCGGTGTACGCAAGTCTGGACGAGGCCAGCGCCGCCGTATCCGACGTGATCGGCTCGGGCATAATACCGGCCGCCATGGAGATGATGGACGACCTGGCAATCGCCGCCGCCGAACCGGCCGTTCACGCCGGGTACCCCGACGGCGCCGGTGCCGTGCTGCTGGTCGAAGTGGACGGTCTTACCGAGTCGGTAGAAGAAGAGTCGGAGCTGATTGAGGCGGTGATGGCCAGACACAGCCCCATGGAAGTCAGGGTGGCCAGGGACGCCGACGAACGAGCGCGCCTGTGGGCGGGCCGCAAGGGCGCGCTGGGGGCCCTCGGGCGCCTGGCGCCTAATTACTACCTCATCGATGGGACGATACCGCGTACCCGTCTGGTCGAGGTGATGGCGAAAATCAAAGACCTGTCCGCCGAGTCGGGGTTCCCGATCGCGAATGTTCTCCATGCAGGAGATGGCAACCTGCACCCGTCCATCCTATTCGACGAACGCAAGCCCGGTGAGACCGAGCGCGTACTGGAACTGGGCGGCAGAATCTTGAAGCTCTGCGTCGACGTGGGCGGCGTGCTCTCTGGCGAGCACGGCATCGGCATCGAAAAGCGAGAGTACATGCCATACATGTTCAACGAGCGCGACCTGTCGGCCATGAAGCGGCTTAAGGACGCGTTCGACACCCGTGACGCCCTCAACCCGGGCAAAATTTTCCCCCAGGGCGTTGACGAAAGCCAGTACGCCCAGTCCGGGTCAGTGAGCAAGGCGGGGCCTGGGGCTCACGCTTAACACCCATGTCGAACGATACCTACGCTATAGACGGGCTGACCCCCAACACTGTCGCCACACCCACCTCTGTCGAGGGGCTGTCAGAGGCGCTGGCGACCAGTGCTCGCGACGGACTTGCCGTTTCTCCCGCAGGGGGGCGTACCCGCACCGCAATCGGCATGCCGCCTGCCAGGTACGATGTCGCGCTCGACACCACCGGGCTCGACAACATCGTCGCCCACAACGCCGGCGACCTGACTGCCACCGTGCAGGCGGGCGTGACCATAGCCACCTTGCAGGCGAAATTGCAAGAACACGGCCAGTTCCTCGCTATGGACACCCCCCTGCCCGACCGCGCGACTATCGGGGGAGTGCTGGCCGTCGGGGCTTCAGGCCCACTCAGATGGCAGGGCTGGGGCGTCCGTGAGCTGGTCATCGGCATGACCGTGGTGGCCCCAGACGGCGTGACCACAAAGAGTGGCGGCCACGTAGTTAAAAACGTCAGTGGCTACGACATGTCCCGGCTGCACATAGGAGCGCTGGGCACTCTCGGCGTCATCGCCGAGGTGTCGCTCAAGCTCACGCCGCTCCCAACCGGGCAGGCGACCATCACCGCCTCGTTCCGCAGCGCAGCCGATGCCTTCTCCGCCGGAATGGCCATCTTCCACGGCCGCACTTCGCCCCTCGCGCTCACCTGGTTCAGTCCCGTAGCCGCGCAGAAGCTGGGCCGAACCCGCAAGGGCAGCCACCACCTCGCTGTGCGGCTCGCTGGCAGGCCTCGCACCCTGGCCCGCATGGTGGACGACGTCACGGCCTCCTGTAACGAATTCGGGCCCGTGGACACCGGCCGGGTCGACGGCGCCGAGCACGAGGCGCTCTGGCGCGGCGTGGCCGACTTTGGCTGGGACGAGGCCACACGACCGGCTGCATCCCTGCGCCTCTCGCTTCCCCCGGCCGCGGCAGGAGAGGTGCTGGCCTCGCTGGAGAGTGCGGCGGCCACCCGGGGCCTTATGCCCGCAATAATCGCCCATATGGCCGCCGGTACGGTGCTGGTAAACTTGTTTTCCCTCGATGACAGTGGCCTGGCCGCTGGCAAGCTCGACGGAGTAGTGGCCGACACGCGGAAGCTGGCACGACAGCGCCGCGGTACAGCCGTGCTGGAGCAGGCCCCTGTGGAAGCGAAACGCCGCTTGGGGGTGTGGGACGGAGGAGGCGAAGCGACGGCAATCATGCGACGACTCAAAGCACAGTATGACCCCGGTAACGTCCTGAACCCTGGCCGGTACCTAGATGGCATCTAAGGGCAGCATTTCTGGGGGCGGCACTTCTGGGTTGGCCGGGTTCATAGGTCCCGACGCACCGGCCGAGGAAGACCTCTACAAGTGCGTGCACTGCGGGTTCTGCTTGCAGGCCTGTCCAACCTACGTACAGACGGGGCTGGAGACCGAGTCTCCCAGGGGCCGCATCGCGCTGATGAAGGCCGTCAACGAAGGCCGCATCGGCCTGGACGAAGACGTTTATCGGCACTGGGACATGTGCATCCAGTGCCGCGCCTGCGAAGACGTGTGCCCGTCGGGCGTCCCCTACGGACGGTTGATCGAAAAGACGATGGTCCAGGTAGAGATGCGGCGCAAAGTCTCCCGCTTAGGCCGCCTCGTTTCATGGCTCATTTTGGGCAAAATTCTGCCGGGCCAGAGCGCCCTCACCGGCCTGGTGGGCGCGCTTCGCCTGTACCAGAAATCCGGGCTCCAGAGAGTCGTGCGGATCAGCCAAATTCTGAAGCTAGTACCAGGCGGCGTAGCGGAGTTGGAAAGCTCGCTGCCCGTCTTGCCCAATGCCTTCTTTGCAGCCCAGGGCCAGGTCTACCATGCGCACGGCAAGCCCCGGGCATCGGTGGCGCTGCTATCAGGCTGCGTTATGCCGTTAATTCACGGCCCGGAAATGCGCACCGTGGCCCGGGTCCTGAACCGCAACGGGGTCGAGGTAGTCGTGCCCCAGTCGCAGGTATGCTGCGGTGCCATCCACACCCACGTCGGGGACATCGAGCGGACCCGTGAACTCGCCCGCCGAAACGTCGACGCCTTTCTCGCTTTGCCCGTGGACGCGGTCATCACGGCGTCTGCCGGTTGCGGCACCAGAATGAAAGAGTACGGCGATCTGCTGGCCGACGACCCCGACTACGCCGAGCGAGCGGCCGAACTGTCGGCAAAAGTCCGAGACATCCACGAGTACTTGCATGATCTCCCCATCGAACCCCCGAAAGGCAGACTCGACTTCGAGGTCACCTACCAGGACGCCTGCCACCTGACGCACACCCAGGGCATCGGTGCGCAGCCCCGGGCATTGCTGAAGTCCATCCCCGGCCTCACCCTGGTCGAGATGCAGAATTCGACGAGATGCTGCGGCGCCGGTGGCACCTACACCGTCACCCAGAGAGAGATGTCGTTGAGGCTGCTCGACGACAAGATGACGTCCATCAGCCAGACCGGTGCGACGGTGGTCGCTACGGGCAACCCCGGTTGCCTCATGCAGCTCCAGTACGGTGCCCAACGCAACGGCCCCCCGGTAACCGTGAAGTACGTCACCGACCTGTTGGACGAGGCCTACACCGCCGAGAAGTCTGTCGGGACGAAGGCGCAGCCGCCTAAACAGCCAGGTAGTGAAGATTCCCCCTGGGAGGAAGAGCGCGATGAACTTAGGACTCAGTGGAAAAGCCGCCCTGGTGACAGGCGGCAGCGACGGGATAGGTAAAGCCGCAGCGCACAGGCTGGCAGTTGAGGGCGTGGCGGTCGCGATCACCGCGCGTCGTGCCGACCACCTGCAAGCCGCCGCCAGTGAAATCGAGGCAGCCACCGGCGGCCGTGTCCTGGCACTGCCCGGCGACATGATCGACCCTGACCAGGTCGAGTCCGTCGTAGCTCAGGCGGCCTCTGCATTTGGTCGCCTGGACATTCTCGTCAGCAACGCGGGCAGGTCCGCCGCCGACCACATCGACAACATGTCCGACGAAGTCTGGCGCGACGACATCGACCTGAAGCTAATGGGCGCCGTCAGGGGCGCACGAGCCGCCTCTCCCCACATGCGCAAACAAGGCGGCGGACGCATCATCAACATCACCACCCCCTCCGGCAAAGCGCCAGGGGGCGGCACCGTGCCCACGTCCGTATCGCGGGCGGCAGGCATCGCGTTAACCAAAGCCATGTCGCTGGACTACGCTCCCGACGCCATCACCGTGAACACCGTGTGCATCGGGTTGATCAAGAGCATGCAGCACGAGCGCTGGTGGCAGCGCTCCGGGCCCGAAGGAACGCTAGAGGAGTGGTACGAGAAGATGGGCGCGAAAGTGCCCCTGGGCCGCGTCGGCGAGGCCGAAGAGGCCGCCGACCTCATCGCCTTCCTCGCCTCCGACCTGGCCGCCTACATCACCGGCACCGCCGTCAACATAGACGGGGGCATGTCACCGGTCGTCTAGAGGAACGACTAGCCCTGCAGCGCCCTCTGCATCAGCAGATGATCGCACAGCACCAGCGCGACCATCGCCTCGACCATGGGCACCGCCCTCGGCAGCACACACGGGTCGTGGCGACCCCGGCCTGCGATAGTCGTTTCGTTTCCCTGGTCATCTACGGTGTTTTGCTGTTTAGTTATGGTGGCCGTAGGTTTGAAAGCGGCCCTTATGACAATGTTCTCGCCGTTGGAAATACCGCCCTGCACGCCCCCCGAGTGGTTCGTGCGCGTGCGAATCCGGCCGTCGTCGTTGTAGAACGGGTCGTTGTGGGCAGACCCCGTCATCTCGGTACCGGCGAAGCCCGAACCTATCTCGAATCCCTTGCATGCTGGCAGCGACAACAGGCCGCGAGCAAGGTCCGCCTCCAGCTTGTCGAAGACCGGCTCGCCCAGGCCCACGGGTACGCCCCTGGCGACCGCTTCCACGACGCCGCCGAGCGAGTCGCCGTCCTTGCGGGCCTGTTTAATGCGGTCGATTATTCGCTCCGCCATTGCAGCGTCCGGGACGCGGGCGATGTTCGCTTCGACATCCTGTCGAGTAACCGTTTCGGTATCGACGGGCGCTTCGAGAGTCCAGACCTTCTTCACGTAGCCGACTATCTCCACGCCCTCGGCGGCCAGTATCTTGCTGGCGACTGCGCCCGCAGCAACGCGGCCAATAGTCTCTCTCGCGCTGGCGCGTCCACCGCCCTTCCAGTTACGAATCCCGTACTTGGCCTGGTAGGTATAGTCGGCATGCGAGGGCCGGAAAACCGACTTCATATGCTCGTAGTCCTTGCCCTTCGCGTCTTCGTTACGGACGGATATGGCAATCGGAGTCCCGAGCGTGCGCTCCTCAAATACGCCGGAAAGTATCTCGGCCCTGTCGGACTCGCGCCGCTGGGTCGTTATCTCGCTCTGGCCTGGGCGACGTCGATCAAGGTCAGCCTGAATTTCGGCAACGTCGAGTTCGAGACCCGGCGGGCAGCCGTCTATGACCACCCCGACGGCGTCGCCGTGGGACTCGCCCCAGGTGGTTATACGAAAGAGATTTCCGAACGTACTTCCCATGGCGCTATGGTACCATCCGACCATCGTCGCCCCCGTCACAATGCGACACAGGGGCCGGTGCGGCGCAAAACGGATTACGCGGGTCCGGGCCGAACACCCGCGAGGACCTTCCTGACGTGGCTCTGCCACGCCGGGGCGAGCGTACCTCGTGGCCCGGACCCTTAATTCCGTACCTGGTTCTGCTTGAAGTTGCCTCCTGCCAAAGCCTAGACTTGGCCAGATGGACCCCGACTTACCGGCCTCATCGGCCTCCCCGCCCGAAACACCAAATGGCCCGGGCGAGTCCCCTGCCCCTCCCACGCGCTCTCGACGGCGACGACCGCCCGCCTGGTGGCGACACACCTTCAGTTCCCTGGGCGAGCGTGACTACCGTTTACTGTGGTTCGCCATGTTCGCCTTTATGGGCGGCGTGCAGATGTCGTTCGTGGCAATGGGCTACCTGGCATATGAACTGACCGGTTCCGCCACCCGTCTCGGCTTCGTGCACGGGGCCCAGGCCATACCAATGCTGGTACTGGCGCTATTTGGCGGCGTCGTGGCAGATCGCTTCGACCGCAAGCGTGTAATGCAGGCGGGCCAGTTGCTAGCCGGGGCAGTCGGCCTTTTCGTCGCATTCGCCGTGTGGACGGACACCGCTACCTGGTACCACCTGATGGTCATGGGCTTCGTGTACGGCACCGTGTTCGCCGTCACCATGCCTGCGCGGCAGGCGGCGATACCCCAGCTGGTAGACCGTCGCCACATCGGCAACGCCGTGGCCCTGAACGGCGCGCTGCTCAGCACCACGTTTCTCATCGCCCCCGGCGTCGGAGGCGTGCTCTACGCCTTCGCCGGAGCGGACGTCGTGTTTTTCCTCATCGCCGGGCTCGGGTTCTTGTCAGTAGTGCTCACGGGCTTCCTACCCACGCTGAGGCCAAGCGAACACAAGGTCCGGGCGGTCTTCAGTGAAATCAGAGCAGGGCTCCAATACGCCGGGAGGACTCCAACAATCCGGCTACTGCTCATTTTGACTCTCATCACCGCGTCGCTGGCCATTCCCTTCAGGTTTGTTCTGCCGGTGTTCGTGGTCGACGTATACGAGCGCGGTCCGGAGGCGCTTGGGCTGCTAGTAAGCATCATGGGCATCGGGTCGCTGGCGGGCTCGCTGGTACTGGCCACAATGCGAAAGGCCAATCGAGGCATCATTCTTATCCTCGCTGGCGGGTTGTCCGGGGTCGCCTTACTGGTCCTGTCGGCTGTGCCCTTCTTCGCGGTCGCTGCCGTATTGATGGTCGTCCTCGGGGTGGCCGACACATCTCGCCGCACCCTCACTCACACGCTCATCATGGAGCACGGCGACCCGGAGTACAGGGGCCGCACGATGAGCCTGTACCTGATGACCTTCGGCCTGGTGCCACTGGTCGTAATGCCAATCGGGTTTGCCATTGAGCACCTCGGCGGGCAGATGGTCATCGGGGCCATGGCGGTGGCGCTGCTCGTAGCCACGACCGCTATTTTACTGACTCAAAAGAAACTCAGAGAGCTTAGCTAACCGCAAAAATATGAGCGAAAAATCGAACAGCATTATCCGCTTGGGCCTGGTCGGTTTCGGTAGCTGGACGCCCATGAGCTACGTCCCGTTACTGGCGGAACTCCCGGACGTACAGGTAATCGGGGTCGCAGCGCGATCTGAACGAAGTCGCAGGGCCGCGGCCGATGTCCTCGGCAACGAGGTGGCCCTATACGACAGCTACGAAGGCCTTATCGAATCTGGAAGGCTGGACGCCGTCATGGTGGCGCTAACGCCCGCGCTGAACGCAAAGGCAGCAGTGGCGGCGCTCGAACGCGGCCTGCATGTCTTTATGGAGCCGCCGTTCGCAGACCCGGCAGACACGAAGCGCGTGCTCGAACTGGCCGAAAATGGAAGCGGAGTTTTCCACTCCGACGTGGAGCCCCGGTACCTGCCAGCCGTAGAGGCGCTTCGCGGGCTCTTTGGCAGCGAGGGAGTGCTGGGGCAGTTGCGGTCGTTCAGCCTGGACCAAGAGATGATGCTGTCTTCCGAGTACTCCGGGTCGAGCATATTCTTTGGCCTGGGTGCCTGGTACGTAGACCTGCTGGACGCGTTCGCCCAGTCGCCAGCTACCCAAATCAAGATGGTCCCGAGCAGACGGCGAGATGACGGGCTGCTGGTGACCGGCCAGGCGACAATCGGGTACGAATCCGGGGTTACGGCGCTATGGCGCTTCGGCTTCGAAGGCCCGAGTGAACTCGGTCTGTCGGTGTCTCTAATGGGAGATAGGGGCGAGGCTCAGGCCGACCTTACGACCGGGGAGTACCGCTGGCGTCTCGCAGGCGGCGATTGGCAGTCTGCGATGGCCGATTGCTCCCGTCCTGAGGCCGGTTTCATCGGCATGCGGGAGAGCATTCACGCGTTCCTCGCCGCAGTCCGTGGCCAGGGCAAAACAATGTCCGGCCCCGACGTCATCCGACGCACGCAGCCGGTCCTGCTGGAACTGCAGCGACAAGAAACCCTGACGAGCCGGTCGAAGCCCGCGCGGAAAAAGCGATGAGCGCTCGCGCGAAGAGCAATAGAGCGAACCCCGTGAGTGGAGACGCGCCCCTGGCCGTCTTGCTCGACTTCGACGGTACGCTGACCGTCCTGGATGTCGGGCAGATGGTCATGCACGAATTCGCCGAGTCCGAATGGCACGCGTCCGAGGGCGTCGAGTATGCGTCGTTCCGGGAGCACCTGGAGCAGGAGTGCGAGACGCTGCCCTCCCGCCAGGCCGAAGAAATCGAGCGGTTCGCCCTCCAGCACGCAGAGGCGAGAGCGGGCGCCGTGGAGTTGGTCCAATACTGCGTAGACAATTCGATCCCCGTAGAGATCGTCTCCGGTGGCCTGAGCAACTACATCGAGCCATTGCTGAAGCACTTCGGCATACC
>Ga0114999_10008595_pt1 | contig 11352 bp, 10 predicted proteins | sample ArcticOcean_MG_C_3_FD_89820 | JGI IMG/M metagenome (GOLD analysis project Ga0114999, IMG submission 89820) | Marine microbial communities from western Arctic Ocean - ArcticOcean_MG_CB8_126 | ecosystem: Environmental > Aquatic > Marine > Oceanic | place: Arctic Ocean: Canada Basin | collected...
AGGCGAGTGTTTGTGCTTGTCAGTGCTTTCGAGCACGGGAGTGAGTCCATAGGACTTGTCATTGATGACAGTAATTAGCGTTGGGTCTCCGTTCCATTACCATTAGGGGGGCAGGCGGTGGCTAAATGCTCGCATCGAATTTACGTCAAACCAACGATGGCTGCGCAGATCCTCAGTAGTTAGTTTGTTATCCGTTTTGGCCATGGATGTCAGTCCATACAAAGACTACGTCCTATCACTGTTGTTCATTAAATACATCAGTGACCCCTGCGTGGGTCACGCACCAAGCGTTCTCCGAGGAAGATCCCGGAAAGAGGTGTCAAGAACGGCTCCTTCTATTTATAGTCATCACCAGCACAAAAAAGGTGGAGCATCACCATGCATATGAACTTCAGCGTCGGCACGGGCCGGATCACCGACATCCAACAGGCAGCCCAGCTTGCCCGCACCGCGGAGGAGAGTGGCTACACACGGATCAGTTTCCCCGACACGCCAGCCTTCAATCGAGACGTCCATGTCATGATGACCATCGCCGCATTAAACACACATCGCATCCACGTCGGCCAGGGCTTCACCGACCCCTTCACTTTTCATCCCTTCGTGATTGCCAACGCCACGGCCACCGTCGATGAGCTTTCTGGGGGCCGCGCCTACGTTGGCCTGGGCGCTGGCGGGCCGTACGGAAAATCCATGAAGCCAGTTCCAATCCAGGAGCTTCGCGACGCGGTCCAGTTCATCAAGGCCTATACCTCTGGCGAAGAGGTGGAATGGAAGGGCGCTCGTTTGCACTCGGAGTGGATCAGAAGGCCGCTACCTATCTATCTGGCGGTAGAAGGTCCTAAAGCCTGCCAGTTGGCCGGAGAATTAGCCGACGGCATCGTTTTTCTTGGTGTTCATCCAGAGCATGTCAAGTGGAGACTCGAACTAATCGAAAAGGGTGCTCAGAAGGTCGGTCGTCGCCTGTCTGACATCGATATCTGTGCACGCGGTGTCGTTTACCCGTGCAAATCTAAAGAGGAGGCGCTTAGCGGGATAAGCCCCCATTTTGCAGGTCTCGAGTACATGTACAACGCTTTTCAGAACCCGACTCCAGATATGGCAGAGCTACGTAAGCGTTTAGATCAGGCCGATCCTGGTTTGACCGAGACCCTAATAAAGGACTACGACACCTTCGCCGCTCGTCGGCAGAAAGGTGATGAACATCAGTGGAGCAAAGTGGTCAGTCAACGAAGTCTGGACTTCTTTAGCCTAGCCGGTACACCCAATGAGATCACCCATCGCATAGAGGAGTTGGGCAGGCTAGGCGTCTCCAACATATCCACCATGCTCTATACCCCGATGGATAAGAACCAACTCATGAGACTGATATCGGACACCATCATGCCCGATTTCAGCAACTAGACTGCTCAGACCAAGTCGAGAAACGAAGAAGTTTGACTGGCCGACGCCAGATTGCAACGAGAGGACGTTAACTTAGCTCCTGAAATGAATCATCACCTTTTCCCCGATCTCTCTCAGCATGCCCTTCTTGTCGCTAAGGGGGTAAGTAACGGTAGCCATGGTCTTAATGCCTAACTGGCCGACCTGGTGTATCTTTTCGCAGATATCCTCCGGCTTACCTACCATGTGATAGAGGCCCGTTGTGAGCTTTGTGATGAATTTTGCAGCCGGCGCATCTTTATGCTCGTTCCACTGGGGAGTCCACGCATCGGCGACACGCTGGCACTCGTCTATCAGGCCAGGTGCTTCCTTCTCCATCTCATTGATGATCTTTAGTTGATCAGAATTTCCACTGCGTAGTGCTTTGATAGTGCTGCGAGCGCTGTTCATCACATACCCGGCCACCTCCGGTAATGCCTCTTCCATTGAGTCGGCCACGTAGATCATGGCCCGCGCCCATACGTCGATTTCCGATGGATCTCTGCCTGCTTTTAGTGCGCCTCTCTCAATCTGTGCCAGCCTCCACTTGAGCATCGCTGGATGTGCACCGAAGGCGCTTGAGAGGATGACCCCGTCCGCCACCTCGCCAGCCATCTCCAACATTCTAGGGCCGTTGGCACCTATATAGACAGGTACTTGCCTATTGTGGAACGCGCACCGTATCTCCTGACCGTATGCCTCTACTGCCTCACCTTTAGTAAAGCGCTGTATGAACATTACCGCGTTTCGAAGTTCCTTCACAGTCCGAGGGCGCATCGTTTCGCCAAAGGCGCCTCCAGGTCCTATACCCACGATGACTCGCCCTCCGGACAGTTCATCTATGGAAGCAGTGGCGCCTGCAATACCCAGTGGGTGGTGAGTCGTCAGGTCGACAACTCCAGGACCTATACGGATTCGTCGCGTATTTAGTGCTGCAATGGTTGTGGACGCGAACACGTCACGGGACATGTAGGGCTGGTCTACGTAGGTAATAAAGCTGAACCCGCTTTCCTCTGCAACTCGCGCATGTTCCCCAATTTCGTCCATTCTCTCGTTGGCGTTCATACCGACGGCGAAGTTCATCTTCATGATAATTGTTTCTTCAATTGAACAAAACTACGTCCGTTTCAAGGCTGTGTGGAGGGTATAAAGGGGACAATACCATCGATATGGGTTGATACTGTGGGCTTATGAATGTTAGCAGATGGTTTATTATGGAGACCTACCGGAATCCAAATCTGCAACAGGTGGGACTGCAAAATACGAAATAAAAGTAAGGGATCAGAGTTATTCGAAGCGGCGAAGGATGAATCGAGCTCGCGGTGGGTTGCAACTCGTCTGGTCGATGATGGGGCACCGAGATTGATGCTGTTGTGGACTGCACTGTGACCTCCAGAGCAACTCTTTACCAGCCCTCTCCCCCCCCGAATTGAGGGGGAGGGGTCGTATGCGTGCGGTTGCAGAGTCTGCGATCCACCGCAAGTGTTTTAGCTTTCCAAGTACAGGTTTCTATAATCGATTATCGAGTCCTGGGTATGAACGAAGCCCTTTACATTCGGCAGGTGGCCCTTGAAGTCTGATCCATAGTGGTACGGTACGTATACCGCATCTTCGTTCATCAGGCTCGAAATCTGACGGAACAATTTGCGTCGTTCACCTAGGTCTGTGACGGCACGCTGCGCATCCATCAATTTATCCATTTTGGGATTGTTGTAACCCATGCGCTTGGCTTGTTTTCCGGTCGAATGGAGCATGACGTAAAGGTATTGGTCCGGATCTGGTCGATAGCCCCACCAACCTTCGAGTATGAGTTGCATTGTGCCCTTGCGCATGGCAGCCCAGTAGCCCCCCCCCTCGACATTCTCGGTATTTACCGTAACACCAATCTCGGCCGCGTTGGCTAAGAAAATCTGCGCGGCGCGCTGCTTGACTGGATCAGGTGTGAGTGGTGCCAGTAGCTCGATAGGCTGGTCTAGGCCAGACTCGTCGATCAATCGTTTGGCCATATCGAGATTGCGTTCGTACGGTTTGTAGTTCGGATCATGAAATGGACTGCCGGGCAAAATCCCGTCAAAGCCAATCGAGCCAGTTCCGAAGTAAGCCGCATAGTGAAGCGCTTCGCGGTCGATTGCATATTGGAACGCTTGACGCAGCTTCTGGCTTCGCCCAGCGTATTCTTCTCGCACGTTGAATCCAAACCACTCCCAACGGAAGCCGACTTTCTCCGAGACGACGATTTCGTTACCTTTGCGCAGCCGTTTGATGTCCTGTAACGGCAACGACTCGGCAAATTGTACGCCGCCGGAGCGAAGCTCGGCGAGGCGGGTACTGTCAACGGGGATCGGCCGGAGCACGAGCTGGTCGAGACGCGGCTTGTTTGCGATATGGTAGTCGCCGTTGCGGTCTAGTATTGTGTGCGCGTCCTTGCGGTACTCGACGAACTTGAACGCGCCGGTTCCCGACGGATGGTGGCCATACTCCTTACCCCACTGTTCAACAGCGGTCGGGGATGCGACGCAGCCGGCAACGTCGACGAGCGGGAATAAGAAAGCTGCGAATGGTTGTTTCAAGCGGAGTCTGACCGTGTTCGCGTTGAGCACCTCGACGGTGTCAAGTGCACTGATCTCACCACCGCGAATGGAGCCGGTTTCGGGGTTGCGGATCCGCTCCAGGTTGTAGCGAACGGCTTCGGCGTCGAATACCGTGCCATCGTGAAACTTTACTCCCGTGCGCGTGGTGAGCAAGATTGTGCGGTTGTCTTTCCACTCCCAGGACTGGACTAGCCCCGGGGCTAGCTTGCCATTTACGTCGAGTTCTAACAACGTGTCGTGGATGGCCTGGGTCGTCCCCCGGCCTTGTAGATTGCCGGCAGTGTGGGGGTCAAAGGTGCGTGGGTCTGCGAACAGGGCGACCTTCATGGTGCCGTTGTTTTTGACCGCTGCTGGCGCGCGGGTAGCGTAAGGCAAGAGTCCGCTTGCCATCGCCACCGCAGCAGTTTTTAAGACATTTCTGCGAGTTGTCATATTGTCCTCCTCATGTTGTCGTTCTTACATCTCCTGTTGGAACCATTGACTATGGGGTAACGCCAACTGAGATATTGACTTCAATGCAGTCGTACGTCGACAAGCCATTCGCGTCACTGTGTAACTCTCCATATCCGCAACGGTTCGACAAGGATTTCACATATCAGTCTAATGCTTGGTGGATCTGTTGTTCTACCGGATAGTTTGTCGGGTTGGCTACCGGATAGGCATGGTTACCGAACTGGACCATGAAGGTGGGCCTTCTGAAATCGCTTGAAGGGATACCGTATCGTAACAACCATTACAACACTAGGTGATAGGCCGATGCTGATCGTCTGGTTGCCGTTCTGAGTTACGAGTATTATGCCGAAATTCTCCTAAGACTCTGGGCCGGGACGTACGTATGCCGCAATTGCTTGAGGTTGATGATCTGCATGTCCAGTTCAATCTGCGGGATGGGGTATTGCCTGCAGTCGACGGCGTTTCTTGTTCAGTGGATGAGGGGCAAACACTGGGCATCGTTGGTGAATCTGGGTGCGGTAAGAGCGTTACTGCGTTGTCCATACTGCGTCTCATTCCCGAACCACCAGGCTCCGTTACAGCAGGCTCGATACGTTTTAATGGCGTTGATTTACTCGACCTTTCAGAGATCGAGATGCAGCAGGTACGAGGCAAAGACATCTCGATGATTTTCCAGGAACCGATGACTTCACTCAATCCGGTGGTCACAGTCGGGCGGCAGATTGGCGAGACTTTCGTTCTCCATGAAGGGTTGAGTAAGACGGATGCGCGGGAGCGGGCCGTCGACATGCTGCGTCTGGTGCACATGCCCGAAGCTGAACGCCGAGTGGATGAATACCCCTATCAACTTTCCGGCGGTATGCGCCAGCGTGTAATGATTGCAATGGCGCTCGCTTGCAACCCCAAGATCTTGCTGGCTGACGAACCAACGACTGCACTCGACGTCACGATCCAGGCGCAGGTGCTCGAGCTCATTTCAGAGCTTCGAGAAAAGTTCGGTACGGCAGTCATTCTGATCACGCATGATATGGGCATAATTGCGGAGCAAGCCGAGCGGGTTATTGTGATGTATGCCGGGAAAAAAGTAGAAGAAGCGTCGGTGAATGAACTCTTTTTCGCACCCTGCCATCCCTACACCCAGGGTCTGCTCGCTTCGATACCTCGATTGGATAGTGATGACGTCGAAGACCGTGCTGCTTTGAACGAGATTGAGGGAATCGTACCCTCGCTTGCTAGCCTAGGGCCTGGTTGCGCTTTCGCGCCGCGTTGTCCGCACGCAGACATTGATTGTCGGTCGATCTGCCCGCCACTTGAAGAAAAGCATCCTGGGCACTGGGCGGCATGCTGGCATACAGATCGCCTGGCGGAGTTAGGTGGATGACAGTCCTGTTGCCAGTCGCCAGAGACAATCGGGAACCGTTGCTCGAAGTAAACGAACTGGTGAAATATTTCCCCATCAAAGAGGGGATTTTTTCGCGGACGGTAGGGCAGGTGCACGCCGTCGATGGTGTGACGTTCTCGATTCGCCGTGGTGAAACGCTGGGACTGGTCGGAGAGAGCGGTTGCGGCAAGTCGACTGTGGGCAGGACAGTGCTCAAACTGATGAATCCAACATCTGGCAACGTTAAGCTTTCCGGCCGTGATATTACCCACTTGAGCCGTGCCCAGATGCGCCCGTTGCGACCCGAGATGCAGCTTATCTTTCAAGACCCATTCTCGTCGCTTAATCCGCGTATGACGGCCGGCGCTATAGTGGGTGAACCGCTCACCCTGCATGGCGCCAGGTCGCGAAAGCAATCACGTGAGCGCGTAGCAGAAGTTTTCGAACGAGTGGGATTGCGTCCCGAGCAGGTCGCCGACTTTCCTCATCAGTTTTCGGGAGGACAACGACAGAGAATTGGTATCGCGCGCGCGTTGGTGCTTGGACCTAGCCTTATAGTTGGAGATGAGCCGGTGTCGGCTCTGGACGTTTCGATTCAGGCGCAGGTCATCAATCTGATGATGAGACTGCAGGACGAAATGGGGCTTGCGTATCTGTTCATCGCCCACGACCTCGCAGTGGTCAAACACATCAGCCATCGGGTAGCAGTGATGTATTTGGGTCGTATTGTCGAGTTGGCTGACAAGCCTGTGCTATTTAGATCGCCATTACATCCGTATACCAAAGCGCTGCTGTCTGCAGTGCCCGTGCCCAACCCGGCGACTCGTCCAAAGGGGCGCATGATATTAAAAGGCGATGTGCCCAGCCCCATCACGCCGCCTAGCGGCTGTCACTTTCACGAGCGTTGCCCGTCTGCGATGGACAGATGCCGAATTGACGCACCGGTGTTGTTTGAAAAGGCCCCCGGTCATTGGGCTGCCTGCCATTTAGAAAGTTAAGTTAGTTAAGCCTGGGATTGTGGGTCGAGCGCGTCGCGCAGCCCATCTCCCAACATATTGAATCCCAAGACCGCAAGGAAGATTGCAGTGGCTGGTGCCAGTGCGAACCAGGGTGCGATTTCTAGAAACTGAAACCCGACCTGCACCATATTGCCCCAGGAAGCGGTTGGAGGTTGCGCGCCGAGGCCAATAAAACTCATGCTGGATTCGAGGATAATGGCGAATCCGATACCCAGCGAAGCCTGTACGATGATAGGGCTGAATGTGTTCGGTAGGATATGACGCATAAGGATTAACCAGACGGGTGCGCCAATACTGTGAGCCGCTTCTACGTAGTCATTCTGTTTTATGGAAAGCACCTGTCCGCGGACCAGTCGCGTATAAGTGGGTGCAGTGACGACTGCGATGGCAATCGTGGCATTGATGAGACCCGAACCCAGGACGGCGGAAATTGTGAGCGCGAGCACCAGAGCTGGTAACGCCATCACGCTATCGACCACGCGCATCAACAACTCGTCGACGTATCCGCCGATATAACCAGCAATTAAGCCGAACGGTACGCCAATTACAACCGCGAGCACCACTGCCATAGTGCCAACCGTCAGAGACAGGCGCGCTCCGTACATCATGCGGGTAAAAATATCTCGCCCGAGTTCGTCCGTTCTAAGCAAGTGCTCTGCGTTTGGTGCGGTGAGCAATACCGTGTAGTCCATTTTGTTAGGTTCGTAAGGCGTAATTATCCCAGCGAATATTGCAAGGCCTAGTTCCAAAGCTACCAGTAATGCCCCCAGGACGGCGAGTCGGTTGTGCAGTAAACGCCGCAGTCCCTCGCGTAATGGGCTGCGGCTTTGCTTGGTTACCCGTGGGGATGCCCGTGTCGCTTCAGTCATGTGAAGTGCCTTGGCGAATGCGCGGATCGAGGAAGCCGTAAGTGATATCGACGGCAAGGTTGGCCAGTACGACCGCGAACGTGATAAACAGAACCACGGCCTGAATCGTTTGGTAATCACGTGATAGGATTGAGTCGACCAGTAACCGGCCAATGCCGGGAATCGCGAAAATGGTCTCAGTAATTACCGCGCCGCTGAACAACGAGCCGAGCTGGATCCCGAGGATAGTTACCACTGGTAACATTGCATTCTTGAACGCGTGTGCGAAAATTACTCTGCGCTGAGAAAGCCCCTTGGCTCGCGCGGTCCGTATGTATCCGTGCTGGAAAACCTCGAGGAAGCTTGAACGAGTCTGGCGCATAATAATGGCCGCGAGCCCAAGCCCCAATGTTATGGCCGGTAGTATCGAGCTCTTCAAACTGGCAACAGGATCGTCAAGAGGTGATACGAAGCCGGAAGCGGGCAACCACTTGAGCCTAAGCGCCATCACGTAAATAAGCAGTCCACCGATGAGAAAATAGGGCATGGCAGCCCCTATGAGGGAGGCTGCCGTGCCCACCCAATCTTTCCACGAGTGAGGAGAAGTCGCTGCAACAACGCCGAGAGGGATCCCAATCAGTAAAGCCATAAACCAACCGAGTAATCCGATTTGCACGGTTGGTAAGATACGTACGCGCATGATATCCCAGACCCGTTGGTTGGTCTGATAAGACCAACCAAGGTCACCGCTAAGCATATTACCGAGCCATATGATGTACTGTGTGGAAACCGATTTATCTAGTCCGTGCATGGCGCGAAGATGGGCAATCGTCTCCTCACTGACTTCGGTTTGTGCGCCTTCGACAAGCAGTAAAATAGGGTCGCCAGGCAGCAGGCGCATCAACCCGAATACGATAATTGATGTCAGCAAAATAACGGGGATCGTTGAGAGCAGGCGCTTTATAAGAAATTGGGCCAATGGTTGTTCTCAAATGTGTGCGATTTCAGTTGTGTAATGAACTCGTCCGTGACAACACAGCTTTGTTTAAGGGACATCCAACCGCTCAAAGATATCAGTGTTGGTGTGGGTAAAAACGAGCAGGGGTCCGTCTGAAGTTATCAGGTTAATAGCACCGTCGTCACCTTCTCTTTTGAGTGGAGGGCGCTCCGGATTTACGCGGAAATTCTCGAGATCTTCACGCGTCTCCCAAGTGGTAATGCTATACCCTTTGAGCGGATCGTCTAGCGCGAAGAAGATTTCTCTGGAGATAAATCCTTGTGCTTTTCGTGACAGCTCGGTGTTTTTCGTCAATACGCCAATCGCCTGCTGCCGATGCTCTTTTGTCAACATGTGCAACGTAATCATGGTCACCATTTTTTCTTCTCCACCGTTTATTGTTGAAGTCTGTGCGGCAGAAATGGGTGCGGCGGGAAGCCACAGTGCATTCCTGTATCCGGTACAGGCTCTTAATTCGTCAGTTGTACGACCTTTGGCATTACGTCTTCTGCGAAAGATTTGATAACGTCTTCCACACGCTCACCGGCCACCGCATGTGGTCGAATGGTAATGCTACTGACTTCTGGTCTCATGACGCGCGCAAGCTGCTCGGTAACGTGTTCGGCATCGCCGGCAAGCACCGTATAGTCGACCAGTTTCCGTGGCATGGCTGCCGCTGCCGCGTCGGTAAGCCTTCCATCTTTTTTTGCTGCGATTTCGATAAATTCCGGCGGCAAAGTTACGCCAAGTTCACTAAGATAATCCCAGTGTGGGTACTGCCCGATGAGACGTGCTGCCATCCGTCGGCGCATCACTGTGAAGGCGGCTTCGTAGTCACTAGAGATACAAACTTCCACACGCAGGCCAAAGTCGAAGTCTTCGAAGGTGCGCCCGACGCGCTTCATGCCTTCCCCGATCCGATCCAGATAGAACGACAGCATTCGCGGCAGCAGGGTATTCGCGATCAGCACCCCGTCTGCTACCTCACCCGCAAGCTTGGTGACTTGGGCGCCGTGAGTGGCGAAATACGTCGGAATAATGTCGCGCACTGGTTTAAAGGTTAACTGAGCGTCACTCAGAGAGACGACCTTGCCGTCAACATCAACGCGCTCGCCGCGAAGCAGCGCGCGGACCGCTGTAACCGTTTCGCGCAAAGCGGCGATAGGCAACCTGGGTTCGATACCGAGTTCGCGAAACCCCTGTCCGCCGACACCCAAACCGAGAATCGCCCGCCCATTGCTCAACTCATCGAAGGTTGCGATAGTGGCAGCGGTCATTGCCGGGTGTCGACTGTAGGGGTCTGATACGCCCGGGCCAAGCAATAGCTTGTTTGTGGCTGCAGCTACTGCCGCGAGGCTGACGTAACATTCGCGGCCGAAGCGGATATCCGTGTACCAGAGTGATCGATATCCCAGGTCCTCGCACAAGCGCCCGAGCTGAACGAGCTCCGCGAGAGAGTAATCCGCATACAGCAATAGCCCCAGCGACGGTCGCATACCGGTGTTGCCTCTGATCGACCGGATTCAGGTCAGCCGTTTTCGCCCGACTCGGCAAACTCGGGAGCGCCGCCGATCACCCAATTATTCTTGGCGTGTTCATCGAATAGCACATTGACTGCCTTGCGGTTCGAGCCTGCAACACGTACTAGTGCATCGGTAATGATCTCCGCGATCTCTCGTTTTTGCTCGTCCGAGCGCCCTTGATAAAATGATACGCGAACTACTGGCATGGCAGTGCTCCCTTATTGATTTCTTGTTGGTGATTCATGTGATACCGACCGGCGACCCGGTTGTTGCTCTAGAGAATAAACTAGAAGATCTTACCTTTCCAGATAGAGCTCCTCATAACGAATGATGAACTCCGGATGGTGCACGAGCCCTTCCACGTTAGAATGGTGTCTCTCGAAGTTCGAGCTGTAGTGCTAGGGAATGTACACCGAATCGTCGTTCATGAGATGTGGCAGCTGGCGAAACACGCTACGATGCTTATCTTCGCTCCGTGGCCTACGTTTTCCTTCCAGAAGCGTGTCCATGTTGGGATTATTGTAGTCTCGGCATGAGATAGATGCATTCAGAGTCGGCGAAGAACCTCCTGAGATGGTGCCGTAATGCTGAGAATCGATGGCGATGTTCCCGTTGGTATTGCAATTCAACGGGTGACAAGCGTTGGATCGTTACAAACGACAAGAGAACTCAGAAACGGTCACCCCTCTCAGTCAAATGTTTAATTATTGGGTCCTTTCATTGTTCCGATTGTGTATGGAAACACGCTATATTCTGATTCTGTTGACGTAGTAAACAAAATAATCTAATCACAGGAGATGACGATGGCTGGAGCCAGAAGGAAGAGTTTTTCGACCCCAGATGAGACACGCACACCCGATAAAACGGTATTGGAGCTGGTAGACCTGGGGAGCGTCAAAGCTGCACGACTGACCGTTCAACCAGGCTGGACCTGGTCAAGTTGCATCAAGCCGGTGGTGGGGACTGACAGTTGCCAGGCGAACCATGTGGGCACGGTGGTGTCGGGTCGTTTGGGAATAAAACACAACGATGGAAGTGAGATGGAAATCAGTGCCGGCGATGCCTATGTTTGTGAGCCAGGGCATGATGCATGGGTCATCGGTGATGAGCCATGCGTGATG
>Ga0114999_10008599_pt1 | contig 11351 bp, 8 predicted proteins | sample ArcticOcean_MG_C_3_FD_89820 | JGI IMG/M metagenome (GOLD analysis project Ga0114999, IMG submission 89820) | Marine microbial communities from western Arctic Ocean - ArcticOcean_MG_CB8_126 | ecosystem: Environmental > Aquatic > Marine > Oceanic | place: Arctic Ocean: Canada Basin | collected...
ACAGGGGCAAGAGTCGGAGACCTCATTCTCATCGTCGCGGGCCCCTCCACCGTGGTGAACACCGCGCTCTCGCAGCTGCGCAACGAGATGGGCGAGCGCCTCGGCCTCATCAACCACTCGGTGCTGGCCTTAGCCTTCGTCACCGACTTTCCGCTCTTCGACTGGGACGAGGCAACGAGGAGCTGGAGCCCCGCCCATCACTTGTTCACGTCGCCATGGGAGGAGCACTGGGAGCTCCTGGACACGGACCCCGGGGCCATCCGCGCGCGACACTACGACCTCGTCGCCAACGGCATGGAGCTTGCCTCTGGCAGCATCCGCATCCACGACCGCGAGCGCCAGGAGCGCGTCATGCGCTTCCTTGGCTACACCGACGAGCAGATGGAGGAGCGCTTTGGTCAGCTCCTCAGCGCGTTGGAGTTTGGCGCCCCGCCCCATGGAGGCATCGCTCCCGGCATCGACCGGTTCATCATGCTTCTGACAGACCATGCCGAATCCATTCGCGACGTCATCGCATTCCCCAAGACGCAGATGGGCACCGACCCGCTGTTCGGCACACCCGCGCCCGTGCCGGTGAGCCAATTGGACGAACTGCACATCTCCGTCGTCCCGCCTAGCGGCACCCCCGCCTAGCGGCATCCCTGGCGTACATGGCCTATGCGTATATGATGCTGCGGACCCCACGCCGGAGAGAATTCCCATGCCAACGCCATCCGAACGCCTGCGCGAACTCGGGCTCACGCTACCGACGCCCGCGTCGCCCGTCGCCAACTACGTCGCCCACGCCCGCACTGGCAACCTGCTGTTCATTGCGGGCCAGGTGTCGCGGGACGATGACGGCAAGACGCTCACCGGCAAGCTCGGCGAGACCATGAGCGTAGAGCAAGGCTACGCGGCCGCGCGCTCCGCCGGGCTTTACGCCATCGCGGCCATGGAGGCCGGCGCCGGAGGGATCGACAACGTGCGCCGCGTGGTGCGCATGCTCGGCATGGTGAATTGCGCGCCGGACTTCGGAGAGCAACCCTTGGTGATCAACGGCGCATCAGACCTGTTCGTCGAGGTGTTCGGCGACGCCGGACGCCACTCGCGCGCGGCCGTCGGCATGGCGTCGCTGCCCGCGGGCGCGGCCGTCGAGATCGAGGTCATCTGCGAGGTGGCCTAGCTGCGAGCGAGGCCCTCTTAAAGGGTTCGGTTTCTTGCAGGCGAGTTCTACCGCATACAGGCCAGGCCCACGCTAGTACTTGGAGTTGTTGGCCTTGGTCATCTTCCCGGTGACCAGGAAGAGGCCCGCGCGGTGGCGTTCGTGGCTCGGCCTACCAGCCTCTCGAGATCGTAGTCGCCCTGTCAAAGTGAATGGGTAGGCTGCCGGACTGACCGCCTAAGCGCGACGAGACGCTTGTCTATGGGCGACCCGCGGGCTCCATGAGGGGCATGAAAAACACCGCGATCCGTCTGAGTCTTCCCCTCATGTTCACTCCGGTCGGCCACCAGCGGCGAAGCGCGCCGCCTTGAGCGTGTTGGTCAGCAACATCGCGATGGTCATTGGGCCGACTCCCCGCGGGACCGGAGAGATGGCCTTGGCTTTCTCGGCAACCGCATCGAAGTCCACGTCACCCACGAGGCGCGTCCCCGACTTGGTCGACGAGTCGTCGATCCGGTTGATGCCAACATCGATCACCACTGCACCTTCCGCCACCATGTCGGCCGTGATGGCGCGGGGCCTGCCGATGGCTGCGACGACGATGTCGGCCTGCCGTGTCATCGCGCCGATGTCCGGCGTGCCGGTGTGGCAGACCGTAACCGTGGCATTAGCGCCAGGTTCCTTCTGCATGAGCAACGCAGCGAGGGGCTTGCCGACAATGTTGCTGCGCCCCACGATCACCACGTGCTTGCCGCCGGGGTCGTTGCCGCTCCTCACCAGCATGGTCTGGATGCCGGCGGGTGTCGCAGGCACGAACCTCGGTGCGCCTGCGGTCAGACGTCCGCCATTGACCGGGTGCAAACCGTCGACGTCCTTATCCGGGTCGAGCGCCATGATGACCTTGCCCTCGCTGATGTGCGAGGGCAGTGGCAGTTGGACGAGAATGCCGTGAAACCGATCGTCCGCATTCAGTCGAGTGACCAGCGACATCAGCTCGGCCTGCGACGTGGACGCGCCCAACCGGAGCGTCTCGCTGAACATGCCCGCCTCGTCGCAGGCCAGGCGCTTGTTGCGTATGTAGACCTCAGAGGCTGGGTCCTCGCCGACCAGCACGGCCGCCAGCCCCGGCGTCACGCCGGACTCCGAACGCAGCGCGGCGACGCCCTCGGCTACTTCGGCCCGCACGTCGGCCGCCATCTGCCTGCCGTCGATGATCTCCGCGGCCATCGAGCACCTCCAAGCGCTACCTGCTGAAACGGCGGCCCCACCTGTCGGAGCCTCGGCAATGATAGCAGCGGTTTGGCGGGGCGCCTGCTCGCAATGACCCCGAGACATATACTGCCCCGGTATGGATGACCTGACCGTCGGCGTCGACATCATCGAGATCGAGCGCGTGGCCGCCACCCTCGACCGGTTCGGCGACCGCTTCCTCCATCGCATTTATACATCGAGCGAGATTGCGTACTGTCGCGGCCGAGCGCCGCAGCTCGCCGCCCGGTTTGCAGCCAAAGAGGCGGTGATGAAAGCGCTGGGCACCGGGACGCGCGGCGTCGCGTGGCGCGAGGTTGAGGTCGTGCGGGCGAAAAGCGGCGCCCCGTCCATCGCACTCCACGGCCGGGCTGCGACGCGGGCCGAGCACATCAGCGTCAGTTCGCTGGCCATCAGCCTCTCTCACTCGCGCGCCTACGCCGTCGCCTCCGTCGTCGGGAGTCGCCGATGAAGGTCGTGACGGTCGAAGAGATGCGCGCGATGGAGCAGCGGGCCATCGACGCCGGCGTCAGCGAGGACACGCTGATGGAAGCAGCTGGCCTCGCCGTGGCTCGGCGCATCGCACAGATCACGGACGGCGTGCGGGGACGTCGCATTCTGGTGCTCGTCGGGCCCGGCAACAACGGCGGCGACGGCATGGTCGCCGCGCGATACCTGACGGACTGGGGCGCCTTGGTGACGCTCTACCTCGTCACGCGCGGGCGCCGCGAGGACAAGCTGGAAGCCTGTGAGGCCAGCCGGGTCCGCGTCGTCGAGGGCGCCGACGATACAGGCCAATGGGCCCTGGGCAACTACTTGCCCATCACCGACATCGTCGTCGACGCGGTCCTCGGCATCGGCTCACGACGCCCGCTGGACGTCACGGTCAAGCGGGCGCTGGACGTCGTTGCCGCCGCCAAGCGAGACCAGCCAGGCATGCGCGTGGTTGGCGTCGACGTGCCCTCCGGCATTGACGCCAACACCGGGCATGCCGACGAATCGACACCCTTCGCTGACTTGACCCTCGCCCTCGGTGCACCCAAAGCCGGGCTGTACCGCTTCCCTGCCGCAGCACATACCGGGGCCGTAGAAGTCCTCGGCATCGGCCTGCCCGACGGAGTCGACAGCGACCTGCGGCTCGACCTGGCGGAGGATGCGACCGTTGCGAGGCTCCTGCCGAGGAGAGCTGCCGACGGGCACAAAGGCACTTTCGGCACGACGCTCATCGTCGGCGGCTCGCGCAACTTCGTCGGGGCCACCGTCCTCGCAGCATCGGGCGCCTACCGCGCCGGCGCCGGACTGGTGACGCTGGCCGCGCCGGACGCCGTCTACCGCCTAGCGGCCGCCCAGCTGCCGGAGGCGACATACGTTCCGCTGGCCGAGACCAGCGGCGGCTTCGTTACCCCACAGGCCGTCGAGGACGTGCTGCGCGCGATGGCCTCGGCAAGCTCAGCCGTCATCGGGCCCGGGCTCGGCGGCGCGGAGTCGGTCCAACGGTTCGTGCAATCGCTGCTACTCAACGGCGAACCGGTGGCATGCCCGCTGGTCATCGACGCGGATGGGCTGAATGCCCTTGCGAAAACCTACGGGTGGCAGGACTTCCTGTCCGCGCAGGCAGTGCTGACGCCTCACCCCGGCGAAATGGGCCGGCTGCTCAGAGCCAGCGTCGGCGAGGTCCAGGCCGACCGGGTCGCCATTGCGCAGCAGGCGGCACGCGACTGGGGGCAAGTGATCGTCCTCAAAGGCCCCTACACGGTCGTAACGGCACCGGACGGCCCGACCAGCATCAGTCCGTTCGCCAACGCCGCGCTGGCCTCGGGAGGCACCGGCGACGTACTCTCCGGCATCATCGCTGCGCTCCTCGCGCAAGGGCTGACCCCGTACTCCGCTGCCGTCGCGGGCGTCCACCTGCACGGGCTCGCGGCTGAGCGATTCAGAGCCGCGTCGGGCGACGCCGGGCTGATGGCCAGTGACCTACTGGCCCACGTACCTACGGTCATGCGAGACTTGCGGGCCATTGGGTTTCGGCCGACGACCTAGGTCGTTCGGCTCCATCGTTGTAGCGTGAAACAGGGGGAAGCGAATGGAAGCGAAGCATCTCATCTGCAGCGTCGAAGTCGAAGACCTCGCAGGGGTCCAGGCCTTCTTCGAAGCGATGGGCGCCGTGCCCCTTCGCGACTTCGAGCACGACAACGCGCCGGGGACCTGGCTCCAAATCGGCGGCGGCATCCTCGAGTTGCTCGCCAGGCCGCACGGCCAGCCGGACTACCCACCCCTCAGCGTGAAGCTGGTCGTCGACGACGTTGCCGGATGGCACACGGGCATGGCGGGCCGCGGCGTGGAGCTGGGGGAGGTAGGTGCAATGCCCTGGAACGCCGAAGGCTTCGTGGTTCGATCCCCCGCGGGGCCCGCTTTCAGCGTCACGGCGCCGAGGCCGGGCATCGATGACGCACCGCTCGCGATCGAACTTGACCCGGCAGGGCCCAATGTCCTGCACTTCCAGACGACGTGGTGGTCGAAGCGCTGGCAAGACGATTTCGCCTTCGTCTCAAAAGGACTCGGGCTGGTGACCTCCCGCGGGCGTGGTGAGCCTGCGGGTAGCCGCATCGCATTTCTACGCGCCGCGTACGAAGGCAAGGCCATCGTAGAGATCGTGGACGGCCTCCATGACAGCTACGACGGCCCTGGTCTCCACTGGTTGATCTCGTTGGTCGTAGACGACGCCGAGGGTTTCCATCAGCGCCTGATCAAAGCAGGCCAGCCGGTCGGGCGGCTGGGCTACACCAACTGGGGCGTACCGTCGTTCACTGCGAAGGCCGACGCTGGGCCGTTGCTGTTCGTCTACCAGGAGCGCGATGGCGGCACGCCCGGCATGGTCGGCGAGCCCGCCGGCCTCGCCGCGATGGGCTAGCGGCGCGCGGGGTGATCCGGGTGGTTCCTCCGCGGCCTGGCCTTGAGCGTGGTCCTGTTCCATTAGGGTCTTCCTCGGGTGCTCGCCAAGCGCGAGCCTACGTCGCGAGGGCCATCTGGAAGGCGCCCGGATCCAATCGCTCCTCAAAAAAACTACACCGTAGGCTTGGACCTCGGTGGTACAATCAGGCGCAGCGGATACGGGCACGGCCCGATCCGACCGTAACCATGCTGCTCGCCGTTGACATCGGCAATACAAACGTAACGCTCGGCGTGTTCGACGCCGAGCGTATCGCTGCCAGTTGGCGCCTTTCGACGGACCCGCGCCGCCTGCCCGACGAGTACGCCCTCCAGCTCAGCGAGCTCTTGCCGATGAAGGGCGTGAAGCTGGCCGACGTGGACGCCATTTCTATGTGCAGCGTCGTCCCCCCGTTGACGCAGGTATTCGAAGAGGCCTCGCGAACGCTGTTCGGAGTCAAACCGCTCATCGTCGGCGCTGGCACCCGCACCGGCGTGCGCGTGCGCTACGATAGCCCGCACGACGTAGGCGCCGACCGCGTCGTCGACGCCGCTGCCGCCTACCACTTCCACGGCGGCCCTGCGGTGGTGGTGGACTTCGGCACTGCGACGGTGTTCGATGCCATTTCGGCCGACGGCGCCTACCTCGGCGGAGCAATCGCGCCGGGGCTAGGCATCGCAGCGGAGTCGCTCTACCAGAGCACGTCCATGCTCCGGCGCGTCGAGATGACGGCCCCCGAAACGGCCATCGGCACCAGCACGGCCCACTCCATGCAGTCAGGGTTGGTATTCGGGTACGCCGGGCTGGTGGAGGCCATGGTCCGGCGCTTCAAGGACGAGCTCGGCGACTCGAGCGCCACTGTCATTGGCACGGGCGGTCTCGCCGAGCTCATGGCCCAGGAGACCAGCGTGTTCGACATCGTCGACCAGGAGCTAACACTCCGAGGCCTGGCTTACATCTACGGCCTGAACGCCCTTGACGCCGACAAGCGCGGCTCCTGATGGGTAGGCCCTTTGATGGCAAGCGCGTCCTGCTCGGCGTCAGCGGCAGCATCGCCGTGTACAAGGCCGTCGATCTCGCCAGCAAGCTCTCGCAAGAGGGCGCTCTGGTCGACGTGCTAATGACCTCGGCGGCGATGGAGTTCGTCGCGCCAATCACGTTCAGAAGCGTGACGCACCGAGCCGTGGTCACAGACCTGTTCGACACGAACTCGCACGAGGCGGTAGAGCATGTGGCGCTGGCCAAGGCTGCCGACATCCTCGTCGTGGCACCTGCAACAGCTAACACGCTCTACAAACTCGCCCATGGCCAGGCCGACGACCCCGTCAGCGTGACGGCCCTCGCGACAACGGCGCCGTTGCTCATCGCCCCGGCCATGGACGGCAACATGTGGCATCACTCAGCAGTGCAGGCCAACGTCGCTCTGCTCGAACGGCGCGGCGCAGTATTCGCCGGGCCCGCAAGCGGGCACCTGGCATCAGGACTCGAAGGCTGGGGCCGTCTGGTGGAGACGCCAGAGCTGCTGGGGCGCATCGCCCAGGTACTCGGCAAGCACGGCGACCTCGCCGGCAAGACTATCGTGGTCTCGGCAGGCGGCACGGAGGAGGCCATCGATCCGGTGCGCGTAATCAGCAATCGGTCCTCCGGCAAAATGGGCTACGCCATCGCTGTCGCCGCCCGCGACCGTGGAGCCCGAGTTACGCTGGTCGCCGCACCGGGCGCATTGCCAGACCCCGTGGGGATGGACGTGATTCACGTCGCCAGCGCCGCCGAAATGGGCCGCGCTGTGCTCGCCGCCTGCGAGGTCGCCGACGCGCTCATCATGGCCGCCGCCGTCGCCGACTTCCGTCTCGCCGAGCCCAGCGCGCACAAGATCAAGCGCCGGGACATCGAGCAACTTTCGTTGGATCTCATCCCGAACGAGGACTTCTTCAACGCCGTGCCAGATGGCGTCATGCGTATCGGCTTCTCGGCGGAGAGTGACGACATGCTGGCCAACGCCCGGCAGACGCTCGATTCCAAGCACCTCGATCTGGTCGCCGCCAACGACATCACCCGCACCGACGCAGGCTTCGAGGTCGACACTAACCAGCTGACGCTGCTGGACCGCGACGGCGGCGTGGACGAGCTTGAGCTCATGTCCAAGCGCGACGCGGCGTGGGCGCTGCTTGACCGCGCCACCGCGCTGCTCGCTGAGGGCAAGCGCGGATCCTGCCGCGCGTAGAGGACGCCGGGATACGCAGCGAGTTCTTCGTACACCACACAGTGAGGCTGGGGCAAATGGTCGGGCAGTCCACGTTCCAACTCCTGAGGGATCAGGGTGGGGTATGAGGATAGAGTGGTTATCTTGTTAATCACTCATGCACCACAAGCTGCTAGCTGCTGGCTCCACTCGCATCGGCGGGCTCCGTGCTCACGGCATAGACCCGCGAGCGCGTTGAGGGAAGCAGCACCAGCGCGGTGATGGCGATGACGGCGAAGAGAACGACGTTGACGGCGAAGACGGCCCGTAGCCCTAGGGTGAAGGCCACCGTACCACCGAGCAGCGGCCCAGCCGACAGTGCCCCGGCCATCACGGTCTGCTGGGCACCGAAAACCGCACCCTCACGCCCGGCGGGTGCGGCCATGGCGAATAGGCCGTTGAGCGAGCCGATGAGCCCCCCTTGGAAAAGCCCAATGGCTGCCAGCATCAGCGCCAACTGCACCAAGCTGTCGGCGAACAGCGGTGGCACGTGCAAGACCGAAGCCACCGCGGCAAGGCCAACCAGGGTTTTCTTCAGCCCGACCCGCATGGCCAGGAACCCTGTGACGATCGCCGACGTGGCCGACGCCACTCCGAACGCCATGAAAACCATGCCGGACGCACTAGCTGGGCTATCGCCCGTGTAGACCTCTTCAACGATGACGGGCAGCGCGGGAAAGATGACGAGCATCGCCGAATGGGCCAGGAAGACCAACGCCAAGAGCGGCGCGAACTCCCGGGACCTCGCGGTCCGCAGCGCGTCGTGAAAGGGCCTCAGCGGACTTCCGAAGGGCTCGGACGGCCGCTCAAAGTTTTCATGGACGAAGAAGATGACGAGCACGGCGGGGATGGCCAGGCCGATGCCGTTGGCGAAAAACGCCCAGCGCATACCATAGGCGTCGAACAGGATGCCGCCGATGACTGGGCCTAGCGTAGATCCGACAAACATGGCCGACTGGATGGCACCGGTAGCGAACGTCACATGCGAGCGCGGCGTGCTCGCGACGACCAAGGCAAGGATCGCGGCCCCGGCCCCACCGAAAGCGCCAGCAAAGAAGCGGCTAATGATGAGTTGCTCTGGGTTTTGTGCGAAGCCTGACAGCCCCAGCACGAGTGCTGCGGCTGCCGTGGCCCGGACGACATTGATCTTCCGTCCGTAGCGGTCTCCCATAGCCCCCCATATGGGGCTGAAAAGGCCGAGGCCCATACCCAACGTCCAGCCGGAAATCCCCGTTACGAAAGCGGCCCGTCCGGGGTCATCGATACCCAGTTCTTTGAAGAAGAGAGGGAAGAAAGGGAATGTGAAGGTGAAAGAGAGAACCGTTACCGACTGCACCAGCCACATGATGGCGAGGTTTCGTCGCCATGAGGAAGCGCCAGCAGCGGCCATGTTCACCTGAGGAAGCGGGGTGTGCCCGGGGTCGTGTAATTGTAGCAGCCTCGTGCAGCAATCCTGTGTAGCAGGCCATGACCGGGAGGCGGGCTCGCAACACTTCGAACCTGCCTCTCCGCCAGCAGAGTCCACGCGGCACGGAGATTCCCGTCACCGACCGGCGTTGACCCGTCCTCAACCGCGTCCTTAGAATGCGGCTAGCCCCCCACTATCAGGCCCAGCCATGTCCAGCACCTCCCGAGAGCCACTCCCCAAGGCCTACGACCCATCGAGCGTCGAAGGCCGCCTCTACGCCTGGTGGGAGTCGTCCGGCTACTTCAAGCCAACCATCGACCCGGCCAAAACCCCGTTCACGGTGATGATGCCGCCGCCCAATGTGACTGGCGAGCTCCACCTCGGCCATGCGTTGACCGCGGCGGTCGAGGATGCACTGGTGCGCTACCACCGTATGCTCGGCGACCCGACGCTGTGGCTACCCGGCGCCGACCACGCCGGCATCGCGACCCAGATGGTCGTCGAGCGCTCCCTAGCCGCCGAGGGCACCACGCGCCAGCAGCTTGGCCGCGAGGAGTTTCTGCGCCGCGTCTGGGGCTGGGTGGACCATTACGGCGGCACCATCGACAACCAGCACCGGCGGCTCGGTGCCTCGTGCGATTGGTCCCGCAAGCACTTCACGCTTGACCCCGGCCCCAGCAGGGCCGTCCGGACCACGTTCAAGCGGCTGTACGACAAGGGCCTGATATATCGCGGCGAGCGCATGATCAACTGGGACCCCGCCCTGCACACCGTCGTGTCCGACCTTGAGGTCGATCACCTCGATGTCCAAGGGTCTCTCTACTACCTCCGCTACCTCTACGAGGGCGGTGGGGGCCACGTCATTGTCGCCACCACGCGGCCGGAGACGCTGCTAGGCGATACGGCGGTCGCCGTGAACCCGACCGACGATCGCTATCACGGGCTGATAGGCAAGAACGTCATCCTCCCGGTCCTGGGACGCTTAATTCCGGTCATCGCCGACGAGGCCGTCGACATCGAGTTCGGGACCGGCGCGCTGAAGGTCACGCCCGGGCACGACCCAAGCGACTACGAGACGGGGCAGCGCCACGGCCTCGGCATCGTCAGCATCATGAACGGCGACGGGACGCTGAACGGCGAGGCAGGCTCGTACGCCGGTATGGACCGCTTTGAGGCTCGCGGGAAAATCGTCGAACAGCTTGACCGTGAGGGTCTGTTGGAGCGCATCGAGCCGTACCAACATTCGGTAGGTCATTCGCAGCGGTCCGGCGTCGTCATCGAGCCTCTAGTCAGCACGCAATGGTTCATCGACATCGCGCCCCTGGCCGGCCCCGCCATCGAGGCCGTCACCAGCGGCCGCATCCAGATCGTCCCTGAACGATTCTCCAAGGTCTATCTCAACTGGATGGAGAACATCCGCGACTGGTGTATCAGCCGGCAACTCTGGTGGGGGCACCGCATCCCCGTCTGGTACTGCGCGGCGTGCCAGCACGTCACCGTCTCCGTGGACGACCCGTCGTCGTGCGAAGCCTGCGGGTCCACGGAGATCACACAGGACGAGGACGTCCTCGACACTTGGTTCTCGTCTGGGTTGTGGACCCACTCGACGCTGGGATGGCCTGGCGACACCAAGGACCTGCGCTATTTCTACCCGACGGCCCTCATGGAGACGGGCTACGACATTCTGTTCTTCTGGGTCGCCCGCATGATCATGATGGGCATCGAGAACATGGGCGACGTGCCCTTCCGCACGGTCTACCTGCACGGGCTGGTGCGCGACGCCCACGGCCACAAGATGTCGAAGACTCGGGGCAACGTCGTCGACCCTCTTCTCGCGGCCGACAAGTACGGGACGGACGCGGTCCGCTTCGCGCTCGGGACGGGCAGCGCGCCCGGCAACGACATGCGCCTCAGCGAAGACCGCATGGAGTCGGCCCGCAACTTCGCCAACAAACTGTGGAACGCCGCGCGCTTCGTCCTCGGCTCGCTGCCGGAGGCAGCGGCGCTGGACGGCTGGGCCGCCGATCCGCCCCGCGTCCATCGCGAGGACCGCTGGGTGCTCGGCCGGCTTGACGAAGTGACGGCCGAGGTGCGTCAGCAATGGGATGACCTCCAGTTGGGCGAGGCGCAGCGCACGGTGCATGATTTCGTGTGGAGTGAGTTCTGCGACTGGTACCTGGAGCTAGCAAAGGTAAGACTCCGCGCAGGCGATGACGACCCCCGCCGAGTGCTCGCCCACGTCCTTGAACGCTCGCTCCGGCTGCTGCACCCGTTCATGCCCTTCGTCACTGAAGAACTGTGGCAGCACCTCACTGCCGCGCTCCCGGACGAGGCGAGCCTGCCCGCCTCCATCATGATCGCCCCTTACCCCGAGCCGTCGGCC
>Ga0114999_10008600_pt1 | contig 11349 bp, 13 predicted proteins | sample ArcticOcean_MG_C_3_FD_89820 | JGI IMG/M metagenome (GOLD analysis project Ga0114999, IMG submission 89820) | Marine microbial communities from western Arctic Ocean - ArcticOcean_MG_CB8_126 | ecosystem: Environmental > Aquatic > Marine > Oceanic | place: Arctic Ocean: Canada Basin | collected...
TGGGAGAGGTTGTTTATAGAGAATCTCTTGAGCAGTTTGTTGGAGAATACACGAAACAGATTAGTATAGGGAATAATTCTAGAGGAGTATATTTCTTAGAGATTACTGATAATGATGGTATAATTAATAAAAAAATCATTTTACAATAAATTAAATATATATGAAAAAAATATTTTCAATTCTAATAGTTTTATTTACCTCTACATCAATTTTTAGTCAAGTGAATTCTCTTTCTCTTCAAGGTATTATAGATTTTGATTTAATTTCTGCAGGATATACTGGAAAGGCAATACATCTGGTGGCTAATAATAATGTTCCTGATTTAAGCGTATATGGAATAGGTGTAGCAAATAATGCTAGTGGAGGTGATGGTCAAGAATATTCATTTCCTCAGATGTCTATACAAGCAGGTGAACATCTGCTTTTAGCTAGAGATAGTTTGGCTATGTCTTTGTATTTTGATGTTTGTTTTACAGAGTTTGACTATGTTTTACCTGCGTCTAATGCTATTTCACAAAATGGTAATGATGCTATTGAGTTATTTTACAATAGTATAATCATTGAAACCTTTGGAGATGTTAATGTTGATGGTACAGGAACAGCATGGGAATATCTTGATTCTTGGGCTTATAAAGACCCATCTGGTAGTGTGTCATTTTCTGGTGAAAATTGGATTTTTGGTGGAGTTGAGTGTACTATTGGCTCTGTAACTACAATGACTTCTCCATGTCCTTATCCATTATGTACTTCAGGAGTATATGTAGATAATAAACAAAGCACATCTATATCTATATACCCAAATCCTAGTAGTGATTACATTATCTTAGATTTAGATAGTAGAATAAAAGATTTAACAATTCATGATGCTTTAGGTAAAGAAATTAATGATATTTATTTTGTAAATAATAAATTAAATATCAGTGACTTTCCAAATGGTGTTTATTTTATTAATGCAAATAATCAAGGAAATAAAATTCAGCAAAAATTTATTAAATATTAACTAGAGAAGACGAAGACCTGAAATATTATTGAGGCCTTTTAAATTTATACATAAAACTAAATGTTGAAGTTTTAATACATGAAAAAAATATTTTTATTTTTGTTAATTCCTTGTTATTCCTTTAGTCAATCTTATGATGTTTTATTTATTGGTAATAGTTATACTTATTACAATGATCTTCCACAAATGCTGTCTGATATTGCTAGTGCTTTTGGAGATTCAATATCATATGATCAAAATACCCCTGGAGGCTCTTCATTGTATGCTCATTCACAAAATCAAACAACAATTAATAAGATTAATCAGCAAAGTTGGGATTATGTTGTTTTGCAGGGTCAAAGTCAAAACCCTTCATTGAGCCTAAATTATGTGTCTTCTAATGTTTATCCTTATGCTAATCAATTAGTTGATTTTATTGAGTTAAATGACATATGTACAGAGCCTGTTTTTTATATGACCTGGGGAAGGAAATATGGTGATCAATCAAATTGTAGTAATTACCCCCCTGTTTGCACATATTTAGGAATGCAACAAAGGTTAAGGGAAAGTTATTTATCTATGGGGATAGATAATAGTGCTAGTGTTTCTCCAGTTGGAATAGCATTTAAAAATTCTATTGCCTTAGATAGCACAATAGATTTGTATAGTCCTGATTATAGTCATCCAAGCATTTATGGGTCTTATTTAGCTGCTTGTACATTTTATTCAACAATTTTTAGGAAAAGCGCTGTTGCTTGTTCATATAAGCCAAACTCTATAACTTCTACTGAAGCTCTTTTTTTACAGCAGGTAGCTAGCTCAACTGTTTTAGACAGTTTGTCTACTTGGAATATTTTTCAAGCTAGTTTTGATTATGATATAATTAATGATTCAGTTAATTTTATTAATAAATCATCAAATTATGAGAATTGTGTTTGGGATTTTGGAGATGGTAATCAATCATTAGATATAAACCCCAAACACACTTATCTTCTAAGTGGTATTTATGACATTTCTTTAACTTGTTATAATAATTCTAGTTGTCTTGTTGATTTTTTGACATTACAGATTAATATAAATATTGCTTCAGTAGAGAATCAAAGTCCTTTTAAAAAAAAGGTTATTAAATCATTTGATATTATGGGTCGAGAGGTAGATTTAAATCATAAAGGTCTAGTATATCAAATTAATAATCAGGGTGAGGTAATTAAATGTATATATATATATTAAAGTGTTTCGTTTTTAAGTTATATTCCTTGCTATCGTATTTTTTATGTTAACTGACATATTTATATAGTTTTTTTATGTTATATATTATATAAATATAGTATATTATTTAAAAAACATTAATCTTTTTATGAAAATGTTATATTTTTTTATCATATTTGAAAAAAGTATAAAATGAATTATAATATTTCTCAGCTCTCAAAAATTAGTGATATAAATAAAATTACTTTAAGATCATGGGAAGAAAGGTATGATTTTTTAATTGCTGAACGAACAACAACTAATATTAGAATTTACGCTAAAGATGATTTAATATGTGCAATTAATACAAAAGCATTACTTAGTGAGAAAATTAAAATCTCTAGTATTTCTAAAAAATCACATGCTGATATTCAAAAGCTAGTTGACGAGAAGTTTAAGGACAAGACAAATTCTAATTATCAGCTTTATATTGCTAGGGTGTTGAGATCTGCCTTAAATTATGATAGAAATTTATTTGATAGCACTATTTATCTTGGCTTTACAAAGTTTGGTTTGCATGGTTTCTATTTAAATATTATGTATCCTGCCTTACAGAAAATAGGTTTCATTTGGTCTGTTAAGAGTAATATCGTTGAGCATGAGAACTTTGTCAACGGTCTTTTAGAATCAAAGATAAATGATATTACTAGAGAAGTTTTAGAAAATAAAATGAGCAAAGATATTTGGATGCTTTTCATAATGGCGCCATATCTTTTCTTAAATAGAGATAATAATCATTTTATTTCTTTGTTTGAAACCACTAAAATGGTTGCAAATGCAGAAGAAAATATAAATGACAATTGGAGTATTTAGATTTTAACCCATTTACCATATGATAGTAGTGTAAAGCTACCGAGATGTTTTGCACTCCAATTTTCTGGCTCAATAATACTTAAGAAGTTTGTGTTGTCTGGTTTTTTATACAGATGGTATGTTGATCCAATATCTGCCTTGAATTTATAGTCTGCTTTGTATATTAGCTCAGTCCATTGATATTCCTCTTTAAGTTTAAAGTATTTTTCTTGCATCTCTTTTAGCTGAGTTTTAAAATATTTTTGACAATCATGAGGAAGAGTTTTGTCAATCAAATCCAAATTAAAATTAGGTGATGATGAGCTTGTTGGATACTCTTTTCTGAAAGCGTCAAATTGATTTTCATCATAATTAAAGATAATATTATCTGGATATTTTCTCATTATTGTTATTTTAATACAAATTTATAAAATTTTATATAAAAATATAGTTAAATATTAAAATAGTTATATATTTGACGTATCGTAATAATTTGTTTTAGTTGTGCATTCCTGTTCCAAATAAAGCACAACGTCAAAGCCCTCTTTGTTAAGAAGAGGGATTTTTTAAAAATAGTATAGTATTATTTTATCTTTTCTCCAGATATAAGTGTGAGTTCTTTGAATAGTTTTTGTAGTTTTTCAAGCAGCTTCCCTTTATTATTAATCTTTCTTTTATCAATTTCATTTACCTGAGCAAGCTCACCCATTGTACCAGTAGTAAAAACTTGATCTGCATTATATAGTTCACTAACTGAAATATTTTTTTCATAAATAGGGATATTATTTTCTTTACATAGATTAATTATTACCCCCCTTGTAATTCCGGGTAAACAAGCATCTGCAGATGGTGTAAATACTTCGTTTTCTTTTATCATGAAAATATTTGTTGCATTTGTTTCTGCAACAAATCCATATAAGTCCAGCATGATGGCGTCATCAGCTTTAGCATGATTTGCTTCTATTTTAGCTAGTATATTATTGATAAGATTATTATGATGAATTTTTGAATCTAGACATAAAGGCGAGTTTCGTCTAATATTTGAAGTTACTAGTTTAAGTTTCTTCCCATTATATATTGCTGGCTTCCACTCTGCAAGAATAATTAGTGTGCATCCAGACTGGTTTAATTCCGGATTCATTCCAGAGGTTATCTTTTCCCCTCTTGAAAGAGTAAGTCGTATATGTGTTTCATCAAACATTTTATTAGCTTTGAGTGTACTATTAATTGCATTTTTAATTTCCTCTCTTCTTGGTATGTTTGTGAAGTCCATGCTTTTTGCTGACTCCATTAATCTATTTAAATGTTTTTCTAAGCAAAAAATACGCCCATCATATACTCGCATTCCTTCCCAAACGGCATCTCCTCCTTGAGTTAGACTGTCAAAGACAGAAATCTTAGCTTGATCTCTACCATAAAGTTTTCCATTAATCCAGATTTTAATATTTTTATTTCTTTCATCAAATTTTTGCAACATGATTTTTGTATTAGATATTATTTATGCAAGAAATTTAATTAAAAATTTGCACACTACTCTTTTAAAATAAAAGATTAAGTAATAAAATAAATATTATGGTTTGTATATAAATTTATCGATGGTAAAAGATTTAAAAAAGGATTTGATTGGTTATTAGTGATGGTAATTTTTATACTTAATTAGGGGACTTCAGATAAAAGAAATGATATAATTGTGTGATTTTTTCATTAATGAGTTGAATAATATTATTTTTGAATATTAAAAAAAAGCATGAAAGTAGAACAAATTTACACTAATTGCCTTGCACAGGGATCTTACTATATTGAAAGCAATGGGGAGGCAGCAGTTGTTGACCCTTTAAGAGATGTATCTAAATACATTGAATTAGCTAATAAAAATAATGCTAAAATTAAATATGTATTTGAAACTCATCTTCATGCAGATTTTATTAGTGGGCATTTAACACTTGCTAAAATTACTGATGCTACAATTGTATATGGACCAGAAGCTGACATAAACTTTTCATGTACAATAGCAGAGGATAACCAGATTTTTAATATTGGTGATATAACTTTAACTGTTTTACATACTCCTGGTCATACTTTAGAAAGCTCTTGTTTTTTACTTAAAAATGAGATAGGTAAAGAATATTGTCTTTTCAGTGGAGATACTTTATTTTTAGGTGATGTTGGCCGACCTGATCTTGCTCAAAAACAAATGGGGCTAACAACACAAGAATTAGCAGGTATATTATATGACTCAGTAAACAATAAGATAAAACCATTATCTGAAGATATTTTAATCTATCCAGGTCATGGAGCTGGTTCACAATGTGGTAAAAACATGATGAAAGAGACCGTCGATACTCTTGGAAATCAAAAAAATATTAATTATGTATTCAGCGATGCTTTATTGAAAGATGACTTTATCAAACAATTAACTGATGATTTACCAGAACCACCTGCATATTTTTTATCTAGTGTTAGGCTTAATAAAGATGGTTATCAAGATATCTCATTAATCTTAGAGAAAAGTAATAAACCACTTTCTGTTGAAGAATTTGATGCTATTTCCAAAGAAAAAGAGGTTGTAATTATTGACACAAGACATCAAGATGACTTTGCTAAAACTCATATACCAAATTCTATTTTTATTGGTTTAGATGGTGCTTTTGCGCCATGGGCTGGAGAAGTAATATCAGATATTAAGCAACCTATTTTATTAGTAGTAGATAAAAATAGAGAAAAAGAAGCAATCATAAGATTATCAAGAGTTGGTTTTGATAATGTTATAGGTTATCTAGATGGTGAGGTTTCAATATGGAAAGATGCAAATAAGGAAGTTGCAAATGTAGCTACGATTACTGCTAAAGATTTTGAAGAGAGACAAAAGCTGAATAAACTCAATATTTTTGATGTAAGGAGAAATACAGAATATCTTTCAGAGCATATTATTGATGCTAATAGTACACCTTTAAACAATATTAAAAATCATTTTGATAAATTTAATTTAAATATTGACAATTATATTCATTGTGCTGGCGGTTATCGTTCAATGGTTGCTAATTCAATTCTTAAGTCAAAGGGTATTCACAACTTAATTGATATTCAAGGAGGATTTTCTTCGATTAAAAAAACAAATATCGCTACTATTGAATATAGTACATTTTAACTAATTATTATGGAAGATATTTCAAAAGAAAATTGGAAAACGTTAGTTAATGAAACAGATAATGCTGTTGTTATTGATGTTAGAACTCCTACTGAATGTTTAGAAGGAATACAGCCAAATGCAATTCAAATTGATTTTTTATCTTTAGGTGATTTTTTAAGTGCTGTTAATATACTAGATAAATCTAAAACATATTTTCTTTATTGTAGAAGTGGACATAGAAGTGGTCAAGCCTGTCAGTATATGAGTGAAAATGGATTTAAAACTTATAATTTGATTGGCGGTATGTTATCTTGGGATGGTGATATAGTTCATTAAATAATAATAATGGGTAATATAATTAAAGAACACTGGGATAGTATTTATAGTTCAAAAAAATTGGAAGAAGTTAGTTGGTATCAGCCTGTTCCTCAAACTTCTTTAGATTTTATTTTAAGCTCTAATATTTCAAAGGATGCCCCTATAATTGATATTGGAGGAGGTGATAGTTTTTTAGTAGATTATCTTTTAGATCATAATTTTACTGATATTACAGTATTAGATGTTTCTAATATAGCTGTTAATCGAGCAAAATCTAGATTAGGTGATAAGGCTAAAAAAATTAATTGGATAGTTTTAAATATTAAAGATTTTAATCCCGATAGAGAATATGCTATTTGGCATGACAGAGCAGTTTTTCATTTTATGAGAGAAAAGATAGATATTCAACAATATCATCAAATTTCATCAAAATCAGTAAAGAATGATGGAAAACTAATTTTAGGAACTTTTTCTGAAAATGGTCCTGAAAGATGTTGTTCTCTTGATGTTAAAAGATATTCTACTATGGAGTTATGTGATTTATTTTCTGACACATTTACAGCTCGCAAAACTTTAAATACTATTCACAAGACTCCTTGGGGTAAAGAACAAGCCTTCAGTTTTGTAGAACTTATTAAAAACAAATTAAAATAATATATATGCAATTAATTTATAATCCATGGCTTTGGTATGTGGCTGGTCATATGATTGTCTTATTAATTGTACTTGGAAAGTCATTTGGCATGTCTTCTGATCTTAGAACAACCTATGTCATGGCTGGAGCTAGAAAATATTCAGATTTTTTTATATTACTAAAAGATAATAATGGAAAATAACATAAATGATCTTATAAGAAATAGAAGATCTGTTTATCCAAATCAGTTTAACGGAAAAACTATTTCTAATGAGGTTATTAAAGAAATATTATTTAATGCCAATACAGCACCAACTCACAGAATGACTCAGCCATGGTTTTTTAAGGTTTTTTCTCAAAATTCAAAATTGAAATTAGCAGATGAGATCATAAATTTAAAGTCTGAACAAGAAATATCTGAAAGTGCTAAAAGTAATATAATTGAAAATTTTCAATTGACTAGTCATATAATTTGTATTTGCATGAATAGAGACACTAATAATATTATTCCTGAGTGGGAGGAGCTAGCCGCTACATCTATGAGTGTGCAAAATATGTGGTTGACCTGTACAGCATATAAATTAGGCTGCTATTGGAGTACTCCTAGTATTATTAGTAGGCTTGATAGTTTTCTTAATTTACAAGAGAATCAGAGATGTTTAGGTTTTTTCTATATTGGTCAATATGATGAGCTACCAGAAAAGAATTTAAAGAGAGAAAATATTGATAATAAAGTTGAATGGATGTAAATCTAAATAATTATATATAAGTTAGCTTTATGAAAAATGTTCTAATTATATTATTCTGCCTTCCTATGTTAATTAGCGCACAAGCTACTAAAAAGGTATTGGTAATTGGTATTGACGGATGTAGAGCTGATGCGCTTAGTCTAGCTAATACTCCAACCATCGATAATCTTATATCTAACGGAATCTTTAGCCCAGACGCTCTAAATGATGATATTACTGTTAGTGGACCTGGATGGTCAGCAATTTTATGTGGAGTATGGTCCAATAAACATTTATCATTTGATAATAGTTTTTCAGGAACAGATTATGTAAATTATCCTCCAGTTTTTAAGTATATAGAAGATTTTGATAATAGTCTCCATACAGTATCAATTTGTAATTGGAATCCTATAAACGATTATATTGTTCAGAATCACGCTGATCTCAAACTAAATGTTTCTTCTGATTCTTCTGTCAGTGCTGAAGCTGCTAATTATATTACTAATCATGACCCTGATTTTTTATTTCTCCATTTTGACAATGTGGATCATGCAGGTCATGCTTATGGATTTTCTCCAAATGTAAGTCAATATATTACAGCAATCGAAGGGGTTGATATTTTACTTAGCCCTATTATGCAATCTATTTTTCAACGTCCAAATTATGTAAATGAAGATTGGTTAGTTCTTATTACTAGCGATCATGGTGGTGTAGGAACATCTCATGGTGGAACAAGTATTGAACATCAGAATGTTGTGGTGCTTGCAAGTGGAAATACAGTATCTCAAAATATTATATTAAAAGATAGTAGTTTAGTTTTTGATAGTGTATTTAATTGTTTAGCTGATACCGTCGAATTAGAATTTGATGGTATAGATGATTATGTCCAAATCCCATCAAGTTCTACTTTAAATTTTGGCATGAATCAAGATTTTACAGTAGAGTGTAGGGTTAGAACAAATTTCGCTGAAGATGTAGCTATAATTGGAAATAAAGATTGGTTTTCAGGTAATAATACTGGATTTGTCTTATCATTCAAATATCCATCCGGTCCTCAATGGAAGGTAAATATTGGTGATGGAGTAAATCGTGCGGATATTAATACTGGAGGATTAATTGCTGATAATCAATGGCATACTCTTAGTGTTAGCTTTGATAGGGATGGCTATATGAAAATGTATGAAGATGGGCAAATAATAGATTCCGTAGATATTTCATTAATTGGAGATATTACAACAAATGCTGGCTTGTTTTTTGGAATAGATATTAATCAGGCATATCCATATAATGGATCAATTTCAGAAGTGAGAGTTTGGGATGCCTTAATAGATCATCAAACTATTGATTCTTGGCATTGCAGCCACTTAGATAATACTCATCCTGACTTCAATGACTTAATCGGCTATTGGAAATTAACTGATGGTTCAAATGCTACACAGGTTATTGATTATTCTACTAATAATAATAACGGGAATGTTATCAGTGCAAATTGGTATAATTTTGATTCTACTTGGTTATATGATTACACTAATACACCAAGGATTACAGACGTTCCAGTTACTGCTTTAACTCATTTATGTATACCCATTGATGCTAGCTGGAATCTAGATGGAGTAAGTTTAATTCCAAATTGCATGGGCACAATTTTAGAAGAAATTGATGGTGATAATAAAGAGCTTATTAAGATAAGTGATATATTAGGAAGACCTACTGGTTTAAGAAATAATAATCCTCTTTTTTATATTTATGAAAATGGTAAAGTAGAGAAGAAGATTATTCTTGAATAATTAAGAGATGAATTTAAAAGGAAAAAATATTATAATAACTGGAGGGAGTCTTGGAATTGGAAAGGAAACAGCAAGATCTCTTGTTAAAAAAGGAGCAAATGTGTTAATTACTGGAAGATCAGAAAACAGATTAATTGAAGCTAAAAGTTATACTGGAGCTAAGATTATTGAATTTGATATTGCGGATAATGAAAACATTTGTAAAAATGCAAAAAAATGTATCGATATTTTAGATGGCAGGATAGATGTTCTAATAAATAATGCAGGTATTGGCGTTAGAAAATCTATTGATGAATTAAATATAGACGATTTCTTAAAAGTATTTAATGTAAATGTTTTTGGACTTGCATTATTTACCAAAGAGATAGTTCCGCATATGATCAAAGAATCTTATGGGACTATTATTAATATTGGTTCTACAGCAAGTTTAAAAGGATATAAAAACGGTAGTATTTACTCATCTTCAAAATTTGCTGTTAGATGCCTTACTCAGTGTTGGCAAGCTGAATTAAGACCTCATAATATTAGGGTTTGCCAAATCAATCCTAGTGAAGTTACAACTGCATTCGGAAGTTCTAAAAGAGTAGAAAGAGAAAATGTAGATAATAAGTTAACTCCAAAGGAAATATCTCATTCAATAATCTCTGCAATTGAAATGGATGATAGAGGTTTTATTAATGAGCTTAATGTTTGGGCAACGAATCCATTTAATTAAAAAGCAAAGATAAAAAAACGGAATACTGAAAAGTATTCCGTTTTGGTGGATCTTGCGGTCCTAATTTCGAGCTTTTTCTAGTACTTCATTGAAATTAGGAAATTTCCAAATGAACCCTTCTTTTTTTAATTTATTTACATCTATAGATACATCCGTATTGATAATTTGACTTCTTTTCCCTAAGAATAATCTTAATAGATAAAAAGGTATTCTAATAATCAAGGCATATGGAAATAATTTTTCTTTTATCTTTTTAATAAACATCCCTTGAGAAATTGGTTCTGTTGTTGCTAAATTATATGCACCTTTATAATTCTTATTAGTTATTGCTTCTTTAATGAAGTTAGCTGCGTCATCAACATGTATCCAACTTATTTTTTTTTCTTTTGAGCCAATTACGACTCCAATACCTAACTTCATACTGAGAAGGTTATATTTCAAAAAAGCTGTTTCTTGATTCATTAATAACGATATTCTCATTTGAATAACACGGCTTCCAATTTGTTTAAACTGCTGTGCAGATTCTTCCCAATCTGAAGCCATTCTTGCTATCCAATCAGTCCCAATTTCATCATTTTCAGATTTTATACCTCTTGGATTTAAACCATATATTCCTATTGCAGAGGCAGATATAAAAGTTTCGGGTGAAATATTTAATTCTTTGCATTTATTAAATAATAAGTTTGATGCATTAATTCTACTTTGATGCATTAATCTTTTATTTTTCTTTGTCCAGCGTTTTAGTATAGAGTATCCTGATAAGTGAATAATATGTTTGCAATTTTCTAACGCTTTTTCATCAATCTCATCTGTTGATGTATTCCAAAAATAGATGTTTTTATTATTAACTTTTTCTTTATTACTAGTTAATCCAATAATTTCATAATCATTTTTCAATAATTCTGTTGTTGTTTTTGCCAGTGAACCGCTATATCCGGTAATAATAATACGTTCTTTCATTAAGATAAACTACTAAATTATTTAGTTATTAAATCAATAAATTCATTAAGATTTGAAA
>Ga0114999_10008602_pt1 | contig 11348 bp, 8 predicted proteins | sample ArcticOcean_MG_C_3_FD_89820 | JGI IMG/M metagenome (GOLD analysis project Ga0114999, IMG submission 89820) | Marine microbial communities from western Arctic Ocean - ArcticOcean_MG_CB8_126 | ecosystem: Environmental > Aquatic > Marine > Oceanic | place: Arctic Ocean: Canada Basin | collected...
ACAGCTGCAAGCAGAAAAGATGTTCTCCGCGTCAGTGATGCAGTCTTCATTGACGCCATAGACAATGTTGGGGATATCGTCGTCTCCGGGGGCCGTCAGGATCACTTTGGCCACTCCCTGGGCTTGGAGATGCCGCCCCAACCCTTCGCGGTCGCGCCACACGCCGGTATTGTCTAATACAACGGCTTGATCGATGCCATAATCGGTATAATTCACTAATTCCGGCGCCTCGGCGTAGAGGATGCGGATCATATTGCCATTGGCAATAATAGCGTTCTCTTGCTCATCTACAATAATGGTGCCTTTGAAGGAACCGTGGACCGAATCGCGCCGCAGTAGGCTAGCCCGTTTGCGCAGATCGTCTTGCTGTTTCTTTTGGGTGACGATAGCGCGCAGACGCCATTTGTCGCCGCCGCCGCTGCGCTCTATGAGAATACGCGCCAGCATCCGCCCGATGCGGCCAAAACCGTAGAGTACTACATCCTGGGGTTCGAAACGCAGCGATGTGCGGCCCGTATTGATCGACTCGACTTCGCGGCGCACGAAGGCGTCGACATCTCCCTCCCCTTCATGTTGCCAGCGCGTAGTCAGTTTGCCGATATCTATTCGTGCCGGCGCCAAGTCTAGTTGACTGAGGACCTGGAGAATGGAAAAACTGGAGGTGACGGAAAGCTCTTCTCTGAGCACCTGCCGGGCGAAGCGATGAGCCTTGAGAATATCGATTGCCGAATTCTGCACCAGCGAGCGGCCGTACATCGTAGTGACCACCCCACAATCGCGGTAGAGCCGGCCAATGAGCGGAATCATCGCCTCAGCGATTTCTTCCCGCCTCTTCCAATCGTCGAAATATTCTGCCATCTTCGCGTCTATCATGGCTGCTGCCCCCTTACCAACTTTAATATTCGACTATCAGTAATCTTCTTCTTCCGGTGGCATGCGCCAATCGGGAGCCATATTCTCAAAACTCGTACACTCGGCGTTCCATGCCAATTGCACCGAATCGGTCGGTCCATTGCGCTGCTTGCCGACGATGAGTTCGGCAAAACCCTGTAGATCGCCGCCCTCGGCATCTTTGAGATTATAGAGTTCAGGCCGGTAGATGAACATCACCACATCGGCGTCCTGTTCAATACTGCCGGACTCTCTCAGATCCGACAGCTGCGGCCGTCGATCCGTCCTACTCTCCACCGCCCGCGACAGCTGCGACAACGCCAAAACCGGCGCGTCCAACTCCTTGGCCAATGCCTTGATGCCGCGCGATATCTGCGAGATCTCCTGCTCGCGACTGCTGGAGCGGTCATGTGCGCTCATCAATTGTAGGTAGTCGATGATCACCAACCCAACGCCTTGGTCGCGTTGCAAGCGACGCGCCTTAGCCCGGGCTTCTAAAATGGTGATCCCCGGCGTGTCGTCGATGAAAATGGGTGCTTGCGAGAGCTTGCCTAAATTTTTGGTGAGATTAACCCAATCCTCATCGCGCAGCTTTCCCGAGCGCAAATCTTTGAGGCTGAGGCGTGTCTGAATGCACAGCAGGCGTTGGGCCAGCTGCATCTTGGACATTTCGAGACTGAAGAGGGCCACCGGCACCTTCGCTTCCACCGCCGCGTGCAGGGCCAAGGTCAAGGCTAGCGCCGTTTTGCCAACGCTGGGCCGCGCCGCCAGAATGATCATATCCCCTTTTTGGAAACCAGAAGTCAATTCGTTGAGATCGGTAAAGCCGGTATCCACCCCGGTGACCGTGCTGACCTGATTGTGGGCCCGTTCGATCTGCTCGACCGCCTCTTCTAGCACCGACTCCAGGCTCATAAAACCCTGGCCGAGTTTGCTCTCAGCCAGGGTGAAAATGCTCTGCTCGGCGCGGTCGATTAATTCTTCTACGTCCTGTTCGTCGCGGTAGGCCAGCTCGGAGATCTGCGCTGTGGTCTCGATCAATTTGCGGCCTAGCGCCTTCTTGCGCACAATCCCGGCATGGTATTCGAAATTGGCCGCCGTGGTCACAATGGTGGCCAGATCTGCCAGGTAGACTGGGCCACCCACCTGCTCGAGCTGATTGCGCTGCCTGAGAGCCTCGGCTACAGTAATCGTATCTACTGCTTCGCCGCGATCATACAGCCCCATTATTACCTTGTAGATCTTGCTGTGGCGGGCGTCGTAGAAATAGGTTTCGCCGAGCAGTTCGACGGCGCGCCCAATGGCCTGCTGGTCGATGAACATTGCGCCCAGCACCGCCTGTTCGACTTCGACAGCCTGCGGCGGCATGCGCTCGAGATTGACTACTCTATCTGCCGGTAATTGGCTCATTGCTCGTCTTTAAAGTTCCATGCCATCGTAGAGTCGGCGCACCTGGCGCATATCGTCCCAGGTGGGCCGTTTCCATTGCGGATTGCGCAGCAGAGCAGCCGGATGGTAGGTGCAAACCAGGGGAATCCCCCGATAGTCGTGTAGCTGTCCGCGCAAGCGCCCCATCGACTCTGTCGACTGCAATAGGGTCTGCGCAGCAAAGCGCCCCAAAGTGCAGATCACCTTGGGTTGGATCAAATCGAGCTGGCGTTCCAAATATGGTTTGCACGTATCGATTTCCTGCGGATCGGGATCGCGGTTATTGGGCGGTCGACACTTGAGCATATTGCAGATGTAGACCTCCTCGCGACGCAAGTGCATGGCTTCGATAATGCGCGTCAACAATTGGCCTGCTGCCCCTACAAACGGCTCTCCCAGACGGTCTTCTTCGGCGCCGGGTGCCTCGCCAATAAAAACCAGGTCGGCATGGGGGTTGCCGGCGCCAAAAACAAATTTCTGGCGCGTCTCCCCCAAGGCGCAACGAGTGCATTCACAAATCTGCTGGCGAAAGCATTCCAAGTCTTCAACTTTGCCGCCAACCTCTTGTGGCACTGCGACTTCCACTGCGGCGCCAACAACCTCTTGAGGCGCTGCAATTTCTATTCCAGCAGGAACGACAAAATCCCGCCCTTCAAACAATCGCAAATCCTCGAGATAGCGCCGCATCTGCGCGGCGATTTGGCACGCTTCTAGACGGTCTTCCATACGTGTTTGCAAATCCTGTGTTAGGAAAGAAAATGATCGTTGGGCAAAACTGCGTCAAGTCCGCTGGCTCTGCGCTTGCAGCAGACGATCGAGTAGACGGTCGGCCACTGCCAATTTGCTCATCTTGGGCAGGGATTCAACCTGCCCTTGGGCGTCGATCAAAGTGACTATATTGGTATCGACGCCAAAACCGGCGCCCTCCTGGCGCAAATTGTTGAGCGCGATAAGGTCGCCATTCTTGCGCTGCAGCTTTTCTTTGGCGCGCTCCATCCCGTCTTCCGTTTCCATCGCAAAGCAGATCGAATAGCGCTCCCCCTTGCGTTTGCCCAAGGCCGCAGCGATATCCGGATTCTCCACCAATTCTATGGTTAGCCCACCGCCGTGGCGCTTCATCTTTTCAGTGGCGACTTGGGCAGGTCGATAATCGGCCACTGCCGCCGCCAATACCATCCCGTCCACTGTATCAAAAACCTGCTCGCACACCGCCAACATCTCCAGGGCCGAACGCACAGGGTGGTAATCTACTCCCTGAGGAATGGGCAAGGCAGTAGGGCCTGCCACCAGTACCACTTGGGCGCCGCGCGCTACTGCTCTCTGCGCCACGGCAAAACCCATCTTGCCGCTCGAGCGATTGGTGACAAAACGCACCGGGTCTAGGTCCTCCACTGTAGGACCGGCCGTCACCAGCAAGCGCATCCCCTGCAGATCGCGCTCCTGGCAAGTCAGTCCAATTACTCGTTCGACGATGGTCTCCGGCTCGGCCATACGCCCCTTGCCTATAGCACCGGAGGCCAATTCTCCTGCTTCGGGATCGAGCAAAACAAAACCGCGTTCTTGCAGCGACTCGCAATTGGCTTGCACGGCCGCGTGGAGCAACATATTCTCCTCCATAGCCGGCGCTAAAAGTGCGGGCGCGACGCTGCTGAGCATTAACGTCGAAAGCAGATCGTCGGCCAGACCGTGGGCCAGTTTAGCAATGAGATGGGCTGTGGCCGGTGCTATGAGTACGAGATCGGCCCACTCGGCCAAGCCCACGTGCAGCACCGGAAATTCATCGGAGCGCTCGAAAAGCTCGGTGTGCACCGGATGTCCCGATAAGACCTCCAGCGTCTTGGGAGCGACGAATTGTTGCGCAGCTGCGGTCAGTACTACACGTACCTCTGCCCCCTGCTTGACCAATTGGCGCAGCACCAGGGGCGTTTTATAAGCAGCGATGCCTCCGGTTGCAGCCAATAAGATCCTACGTCCCTGCAATTTCACTTTGAAAATCCTTCTTTAATGGGCTGCAATGCTACAACGATTTGCTCGGCGATCTGCTCGGGTGACCACAGCGCGGTATCGATGACCAGATCATATATGGAGAGATCTGCAATATTAATGCCGTAATGCTCGGTGTAGCGCCTGGCCTCGGACTGTTCGCGTTTTTCCATGGCCGCCAGGGCCTGGTCCGCCTGCTGTCCTTCCCTATCCCCCACCCGTTGGGCGCGCACATTAGGAGAGGCCTGGAGCCAAACCTTAAACGCCGGCAATGGATGCTGCAGGACCATCCAACCGGTGATGCGGCCCTCGAGAATAGTGCCTTTGTGCTGCTGGGCTTGCTGCATCATGCGGTCATCAACGGCGCGGTCAATTTGGGCATCCTCCTCTGCGCGCTGGCCCCAATCGGCCAAAGAAACACCGGCTTCCTTAGCCATTTGCCGAAACGTCTGCCCAGAATTGACATAGTGCCACCCCAGGCGTTCTTGCAGGAGGTCGCAAGTCGTGCTGGTACCACTGCCGGGCAGACCGCTTATAGTGACAATGTTAATTTTTTCTGTCACATTCCCCTCAAGCCAGGTTTTGCACCTGTTCGCGCAAGCGCTCTACCTCTTCTTTGACCTCGACTACTAGGTGAGTAATCTCGGTTTCGCTCGCTTTTGAGCTGACGGTATTGGCCTCCCGATGCATCTCCTGAAGCAAGAAATTGAGGCGTCGTCCCACCTCTCCACCTTCGTCGAGAGCGGCTATAAATTGGGCGTTGTGGCTGTGAAAACGGACGATTTCCTCGGCGATATCGCTGCGCTCAGCCAGCAGCGCCACTTCGATGGCCAGGCGGTCTTCCGGCACGGCGCCTGGCTCCAGTAGAGCGGCCAGTTTTTCTTGCAATTTCTGTTGTATTCGACCGCGCGCCTGCTCGGCCATTGCAGCGACGCGCTTTAAATATTCTTCTATGAGTAGGACGCGTTGGCGCAAATCTTTAGTCAGCGTCTGCCCCTCTTGCTGGCGCATCTGGAGAAACTCGCCAAGGGCCAGATCCACTGCTTCTAAAACCAGTTTCTCCAGCGCCTCGGGTTCCAATTTGGCAGAATGAATTTTAAATAGACCCGGCATGCGGGCAATAGTGGACAAGTCTACATCTCCTGTCGTCCCCCCCATTGCTTTGAGTTGCTCAAGCCCTTGCAGGTAGGCTCGAGCCACGGCTTGGTCTAGGGTCGGCACTTCGCTGACGGCTTCTCCCTCGTCCCAATCGAGCCCAACACTGACTTTACCCCGCGAAATGCGCTGTTGCAGCCGCTCTTTTATCGCCGCGCTAAAATCCTGCATGCTGTTGGGACAGCGCACTTGAATATCGACAAAGCGGCTATTTACCGAGCGCAATTCCGCCCGTATGCGCACTCCGTCGCACTCGGCTACGCCAGCGCCAAATCCGGTCATACTGTAAATCATGTATTCTGCTCCCGTGCTAGTTGGCCTATTAAATTACTATATACCTGGATTTATCTCTACCCCAAACAAATTGACAAAACCACCCAAGCGCACCAATTGCTGGCCCTCCATGGTAAATTTCCATAATGCACCGCCGGCGCCAACCCACACTCGCCGCTGCACCTCGTCTATAGCGATGGCCCGCCCGCCATCAAGCCCCGACCACTGGATCACTGCATTGCCCTGCGGACTATAAGCAATTATATCGCTGGCTCCGGCCACCCAACAATTGCCCGTGACCCGATCAACGGCCAAGGCCCGACCTCCAGCGGCAGGCAATTGTAAACGCAATAGGCCTCCGGCGCGATCTAAGCGGATCAATGTTGCGCCCTCTTCCACCAAGATCCAGCCCTGTCCGTCTAAGCCCGCGGCAAGCCCGCCAATCCCGTCTAGGCCAGTGAATTCGACAAGCTGTTTATTTTCGATACTGTAGAGCAGCGCTCGGCCAGTCACTTCGTCTGCAATCCAGCACTGACGCTCTGCAGCGGCTAGTAGTGAGACGGCTTCAAAATGGGCGTCGATTGTTGTCAACGCCAGCGTATCTACGCCGTTTTCTAGAGCAAAGTAATTCACTTCCTGGCGCTGGTTATCGCCTAACCAGCCGATGCGGTTTTCGATATCGAAGCTCAGCACTCCCAATTCGTCTATATCGACTTCCACCTGACGCAAGTCGCCCATGGGGTCGACAATTTGCAAACCTTGCAAAAAGCGGTCGCTCACCCACAACTCTCCACTCTGCCGATCCAGCGCTACGCCTTGCATATCTGGAAAACGGCCAACAGAAAGCTGGGCCGCACGGCCGTCTGGACTGAGCTTCCACACCACACCACTGACCTGGTCCGCTACCCAAGCCGTCTCGGGGCCGGGTGTAGCGCGTTGAATGAAATCGACGAAGCGCTCACCTTCATTTTCGACAAGCAAGGCCAATCGGTACGCATAGGTAATGCCGTTTTCTACATCGAGGTCGACAAATTCCTTTGCCTCTTTTCCCAGCGGCTCGACCAATTGTTCGACAAAGTCGCCGCTGCCAACACTGCGATAGATTTGATAACCTGCAATGTCGGTGAAGTGGGTGTAATCCCAGCGCAACACAACCTCGTCGTCGCCGGCCAGCACTGCTAGCGCAGTGACCGAATTGTCGGAAAAATCGCCCAGCGGGTCCAGGGGGTTGCGATGCTGGCGATCGGCACAAGCGCTGGCCAAAAGGCAGGCAAATAAAAGTACGCGCAACGAATAGAGATTCGTAAAGTTCATTTAAAAAAAGATCGCATAAGTAGTCAAAACCAGCCCCGCCTCCATGGCAATGAAGGCAACTCCGGAAATGCGGTCGTAATCTTCCGCCCTGCTGAATTTATCCTTTTGTCGCTGCTGACTGGCGGCGCGCAAATAATCGTCGTAGGCGTTATCCGCAGTGTTCTTAGTCCACAACGCCAGAGCCCCAGCCGAAAAAGCTAGAGCCGCACTCAGGTACAGACGCGTGCCAAAACGCTTGTGACTTTTTTTCTCTGCCTCCTCTTCCACTTTTAACGCAATTGGATAGCCAACCTCATAAGCAAGTTTAGAAGGTAGTACGACCGGGCTCCAGACTTCTGCAAAAAATACGGGCAAGGTCAATTGAATCGCCCCTTCTTCTTTGGCATCCACCATTGCTCTCGTCAGCAGCAGCAAAACGCCAAGCCAAGCGTAGACAATCCTTGTTCTAAAACCTGCCGAATACATAGACCGTGCCTTTCTCTGTACCGATACCGACCATGCGCTCGCCTAGGGCAATTGGACCGAGCGCCGGTCCATCAAGACGATATTTCCACTGTAGCCTTCCAGATGCGCTGTCCAAGGCGTAAAGGTGCTCATCGGCGCTGCCGCAGTAAACCGTCTCTCCAGCAGCGGCAGGTGCGCCCCGCACGACTCCTTCTGTGGCAAATTGCCACAATATTTCGCCCGAGTCACGCGCCACCCCGTAAATAGAATGATCTACCGCGCCCACTACCACTACAGCGGGCGTCAGTGCCAAACCTGCTGTCATTAAGGCGCCCAATTCGCGACGCCAGGCCACCTGCCCCGAATCGACGCGCACTGCTTGCAGCGCCCCGTCTGCCGTCCCCAGATAGACGTACGCCCCTTCTACAGCAGGCCGGGTACGCACCCCACTTTGCAGATCACAACGCCATTGTTCTGTGCCGCTGAGCAGATCCAACGCGATCAACTCCCCAGCCGCATTGCCAATGTAGACAGTCTCGGCCTCAACCGCAGGCGCCAGCTGCAATAGACCGCCGATTTCGCTCTTCCACAATTCGGTGCCGTCGGCTGCGGCCAGCGCTACAAGCTGTCCGGATTCGAGCGCGACCAGCAAGGTATCGCCCCACTCCACCACCGGGGCGCATACCACACCGGCATAACTCCAGCGCACTTTGCGTTGCTGGCGGTCGAAAGCCCGCAAATGTGGTTTGCCACCCAATTCGCCGTAAATCAGTAACTTGCCCACTAACGTCGGCGGCCCACAAAGCGGTGTCGAACCACCGCGCTTGCCCAGTAATTGACCGCTATAGCGATCGAACATATAGAGAGATGGGGCCGTCGTCTGCTGCAGCACCAGACGCTCAGTGAACAATACACCGGCCAGCGGTGGCGCATCTGATTTTTGCTGCCACAATAGACGCAACGGCGGTTCTACACCCGCTGCCCGGTACGCCCGCCCTTCTTTGCCACCCCCTGTCTGCAACCAGGTCTGCCCGCCCTGCCCGTCACCCGGAATATAGAGTACGCCACCGCCGCATCCGCCGGCTAGCAAGATCAGGGCTAAGAGCCCACTAAGGCGTTTAATAATCCCAACCAAAAAAGAAATCCCAACGAGTTACATTATCTATAGATTTGAAATCCGTGCGGCGCGAACGATCTAGGCGAAAGACAAAACCCCCGCCCAAAGCCAAGCGCGCGCCGCCGCCGATACTGCCCCTCCACTCATCAAAGGCGCCGCTCCAAGCATTGCCGGCATCGACGAAGAGGGCGCCGCGAAAGGCGCTCAAGTCGATATTGCCGAATGGCAGGCCGATGAGAATACGGTCGAGTAGAGGAAAGCGCAATTCATTGTTGATCAATATCATTTTATTGCCCCACAGCGAGCGCCAGGGATACCCCCGCAAGGTCCAGCTGCCTCCAATAGAGAAAAACTCGGGCACGTCGCCGTAGGAGCGCCGTCCCATGAGGCGCAGAGCATAGGTGCTGCGCGGCGACAAACGCAAATAGTGCCGGTAGTCGCCAAAGAGCGTGGCATTAAAACGCCGCGAACTCTTGAAGTCCACCGTCTGAGCCAAACCCATGCTATAGCGATACCCCTCCAACGGCCCGGTGGGAATCCACAGACTGCTATCGTGGGTATAACTGATGTAATTACCCATCAGCCAGCCTTTGAGTCGACGCCCCTGAAACTCGCGGTCGATGTCGGCATGGCGCACCGAAAAGCGTGTTTCAACCCGGCTGAACATAGAAAAAGGATAGCTCAATTCCACATACCCACCCGTCCGCTTCTCGCGCACAAAACGGCCAAAGCGACTAGAAAAGCGATCGTTGAGCCTAAACAGGCCCCAGGTGACATCGACCTGGCGCTGCAGATGCCGCCGCGCTATGGCAAAATTGAGCCCCTCAAAAAAACTCGTCTGGGTACCGGCGATATGCGACAATACCAAAAAGTACTGGTCGTTGCCCAACACATCGCTCAAACCGACCTGTATGCCGCCCGAGGTGCCAAACTCGGGATCCTGCGATATCTGGCTCTGGGCCACGTCCAGACTCATGTTCTTCTTATATTTTTGCTTGGCGAAGAGGCTGCGACTGTGCATGCCCTCTAAGGTCCACAACTCTTCTTCTGGCGTTGGGGCGAGGAGGGCCACACTGCTGTCTGCGTCTGCTGTCAATTCGGGCAGATCCAATTGATATATGTGGAAACGCCCCTTCTCATATCCCGAAAATAACAAAGCTTGCTGATCGACTTGCCAGGCCGGGTCGAAAGCGCCGGTAAGCGTATGGGTCAAGCGCTGCGTCTGCGCCAGCAATTCGCCCTCCACCGTATCCAGGCGGGTGGCGTAGAGATTGTACATGGTATCGCGGTCCGAGCTAAAGGCCACCCACTTGCCATCGGGCGACCAGGCCGGCTGCAAATCGTTGTGTTCCCCATGGCTCAACGGTCGTATTACCCCCTGCCCCAGATCAAAGAGGAAGAGATTATAACGCCCTTTGCGCCCCCCTTGCCAGCGGTCCGAACTAAAAACCAATTTCTTGCCGTCCGGCGACCAATCGGGGTCGCGGTCGTGGTAGATATCCCGCGTCAATTGCACCAGCTCTTGCGACTCTAATTCCACCGTATAAAGATCGACGAGTCCGCCTTTATCGGCCCCAGAAAAGGCCAGGCGCTTGCCGTCCGGCGACCAGGAAGGGGTCGAAATAGCGACGATATTGGCCAGTTCTAAATCGCGCCCCAAGCGCTTTTCTTCCATATCCCATAAGTAGAGATGGTCGCGACCATTGGTCTTGGCAGCAAAGGCCAAAAAGCGTCCATCCGCCGATACGGCAGGTTTGGTGTCGAGGGGGTGCAGAGATTCAAAAGCGGTCGAGCGCTCCCCTTCCATCTCGACTACCGGCTCACCGCCGTCGGGCGCCAAGCGGGCGATATGGGTATAACCTTGAAAATTGCGAAAAAATACTACGTCGCCGCGATCGGCACCGGCGGGAATAATCTCGGGCTTGACGTTAAACCCGTCGGTCGTCAGGGCTGTGGCCATCTGGCCGAGAGGATCGCTGTCGGCAATGTCGGGCAAATAACGCTTGCGCAAATGGTATTGCCAATCGCGGTCCAAATCGCTAAGTGGCTCGCCCGTAGTTATGGCAAAGATCTCGGCGAAATTTTCGCCGCGCCACCAATTGTTGAAGAGGCGCTCGAATATATCTTCGCCGTAATGCTGCGCCATGAACTCGCAGATCGACTGGCCCTCCTTGTACATCTGGTAGGTGCCGTAGATGTAGTGCATCTGCGCGATCGAAGCCAAACGCCGCGAGAACAGCGCATCGCGAATAACCATGTCGCCGTGGCTACCCCAGTCGCTCGACCAATATTCGGCGAGTCCCTCGCTGAACCACAGAGGCGCAAAGCGAAATTCGGTGATGCCGTGGCGTTTGAGCACGTGGCGGATGCGGTCGAAGGTAAAGACATGCACTAATTCGTGGTGTAGAACGCGCTCAAACTCGGGCAGGGAGCCGCTCAGCGGCAAGGCCACCCGGCCTTTGAGATATTCGGTGAAACCGCCGACCCCCTCGGGCAGGAGATTGGGAATGATATTGGTCTGCTGAAAATAGATATGCGAGGAGTAGACTACCAACGGGACGCGGCGCTGCACGGTATGGCCGAATTTCTTTTCTAAATCGTAATAGCTCTGCTCGGCCATATGGGCGGCGTAGCCGGCCAACTCTTCTTCTTCGGCAAAGAAATAGACATCGAAATGCGGTGTCTCCATCTTCTGCCACTCAAATTCTTCGTACTGCACTTTGTTTTTGCCAAAGTGGTAGAA
>Ga0114999_10008606_pt1 | contig 11346 bp, 9 predicted proteins | sample ArcticOcean_MG_C_3_FD_89820 | JGI IMG/M metagenome (GOLD analysis project Ga0114999, IMG submission 89820) | Marine microbial communities from western Arctic Ocean - ArcticOcean_MG_CB8_126 | ecosystem: Environmental > Aquatic > Marine > Oceanic | place: Arctic Ocean: Canada Basin | collected...
CCACGGGTCACTTACGACGAAGGCGTTGAACGCCATTGGTCAGTAGCATATACCCGCGACCAAAAAACCGTTGGCATCGAAATCGAACTCATGGAATGGCAACTCAAACGCCGCTGGACACACGAAGGCGACCTTGGCACCCCCATGCTCGACTCACCCATTGCCAAACAATCTCGCACCGGTCACATTGAAATCGGTGATGCCACTCTCACCTGTGGCCAACACCCCGCGTGGCTCTTCACCTGCCCAGACACAAACACCTACGTCGCCGCCTACCACGGCCCCAACGCGGCCCCCTTAACACTCACGCTGCCCAGTGGCAAAGTCGAAATCCCGTCCCTCACCTCTGGCCTCATCATCTGGAAAAATGGCGAAGTCACAATTGATGCATTAGACATTCTGGGTGATGCTAAGATTACCGGCGGTGAACGCAAGTAGGCGGGTAGCATCAATTCAAAACCGCCCAAAAAATTATCCTAACGGGCGGTTTTGAATTGATGGAAAAGAATGAGAGGAATGGCTGTTATGTTTCATAAAGAGGTGCTTATCATCATGCTGATGTCGCTTCTGTTTTCACCGTCTAACACATCTGCGAATAACCAAGAAATCATTCCCCCGCTTGCACAGATCAAGCAAGAACGGCCCAGACTGTTGCTGCGCCCAGATACGACGCCATTTGCCATCTCCCTGAGCCAATTGCGCAACGCTCCAAAAGGAACCGATTATGACACACTCTTAGAACAGCTCCAGCTACAAGACAATGCAGCGGCCCAAGCAATGGTCTGGTTGTTGACCGGTGAAGAGGCCGCTGCCGATTCTGCAATTGCCCGAATGTTAAGCTATCGCGTACCCGATGACTACAACACATTCCACGTGCATTCGCGCTTAACCGAATTTGGCCTGGCCTACGACTGGCTCTATACCTATTCCGGTTTCACTTCAGAAAAAAAAGCAGAAATTCGCAAACACGTACTGCCTGTTGCCTGGAAAGGATATCAAAACGCCAACGACCACATGTTTCACAACTACGTCTGGATGTCTGCCGGCGGATCGGCCATCTGGGCGCTGGCCACAGCAGGTGAAGATGCTGAAGCCGACAAGTTATTCGACGCCATTCGCACGCGTTTTAATACCGGCCTATTTCCAGCCATGCACTATTTAGATGGCCTGCCCAGCGAACCGCTCGGTTACTGGTTCTATTACGATTTCAGCCCGTGTATGCTCACCCTCTTAGCCACACAAAGTGCCTTTGAGTTTGACCTTGCCAAACAAATCCAAGAAACGCAAAACGATTGGATTACGCGTCATTTCCTCACCATGGTACACGGCGTCTTACCCGATTTACGCTTCATCCCTTGGGGAGATATGCAAAGCGGTCCCAATGGCGGAGCAACCATCCAATATGCCGGCTTGATGGATGGTGTCACTTGGTTGCTACAATCATCTCAGGGTGCCTGGATGAGCCAGTGGTTGGCAGAAAAACGAGGGATAAAAAGGTTCTACAAATGGACAGCCATATTTTACATGATCTACACCCGAAATATCCCCCAGGAAACGCAAGAACCCAATTTGAGCTATCTATCGGGTAATAAACAAGCGGGGCATTTTATGGCCCGCAGCAGTTGGGAAGATGACGCCACCATCGTAACATTTCGAGCAACAGACCACTACGGCGACCACAACCATCACGACCAAGGTTCTTTCATGATCTATCGCGAAGGCTTGCTGGCCGTAGACCCACCCGTTTATAAAAAAGTACGTGGCCCCCAAGAACCCACAGCAGTACACAATACACTCCTATTAGATGGCATGGGACAACGAGACTGTCGCGGTCAGTCCTTCCCCACCATTGAAATTTTTGAAGAAAAACGCACCGGCGGCCCCCTTCTGGAAACCGGCGATATCCTCTTCCACACAGAACGCAAAGATTGGGCTGCCGTTGCCGGGCAGTTCGCCCAAGCCTATGACACAACAAAAGTATCCTCCTGCGTACGCCAGCTTCTTTTCATTCGTCCCGCCACCATTCTCATTATAGATCACCTCCAAGCCCCCCAAGGCCAAACACTGCCAAGTGTGGATTGGCTGTTGCAAGTACCCCAAGAACCAGAAATCACCCAAGACGGTATTTTGGCTTCCAATGGAAAAAGCCGCCTCTTGCTCAAACCACTGAACCACGATTTAAAACACGATCCCCCCACAATTAAGTCCACCGAAGTTCAGTCATATACGGTATCGTTGACTTACAACGATTCCAGAAACGGCAAAAAAGCAGTGAATGAGCTTCTACTGATACACCAGATAGATATCGATTCCAAAGCAGGGGGATCGGTTGCGCAAACGGCCACACAAGGACAAAAGAGAGCAGACCATTATGATGTAAAAATCAACGGCCGAGCATTTCGGTTCAACTTAACCCACCCCTATGATGTACAACTCATTTCAGAATAAGAATACGATTCGCTGGTGGTGTGGGCCGTTGTGCAGTTGGTGTGGATGTGTTGGGTGTGTGGAGAAGGGGCGTATGGCATACGCGGAAGGGCGGGAACTGCGCGGGCTGGTAAGGGTGGCCTCCGCCCATAAAAACACTGAACATCATCCAAGCCCCTCGCGGCCAGCGAGAGACTTTTTTGCCTACTTTTTTTGTCTCTAAAAAAAGTAGGACGCCGTAGGCAAACATCAAAAAAAAACCAAAGAAAGCACCTGAACCGCTTTTCACAAAAGGACAAAAAATGCCCAACCAACCCCTTCAATTACCCGAAACCTTCAACCCAGAAACCAACCTCCTCGCCAAAACCACCGAAAACGGCACCTTCCACGAATCCCGCGCCGGCGCCCGCCTATCCGAACGCCTCCTCCAAAACGGTCACCCCGACGACATCCCCCAAGCCATCAAAACCCTCGAAGCCACCTTGGCCTGCCAAGAGACCCACCCCGACGACCCACACAACGGCAACTTCTACTGGATGGCCGAAGACGATGTCGTCGGCGACCTCAACGCCGTAGAATTCTGCCTCGAAAGCCTCATCCCCTTGATGCTCGACAATGGTTCGACGCTCCCAGAAAACATACAACAACGCACCCGCAACGCCATCCGTTTAGGCCTCGATGAAATTCGTCGCATCAACGTACGCGTCACCTACTCCAACATCACCGCCCTCGACATTCTCAACACCTGCCTGGGGGGTGAACTCCTCAATGACCCCACCATTGCCCAACGCGGATATGACAAACTCGAAGAATGGATGGCCTACACCGACCTCAATGGCACCCCCCGAGAATTCAACAGCCCCACCTATATCGGTGTCTTCATCAACGCCTTCAAACGCCTCTCCGACCATGTCCAACACAAACCCACCCAAGTACGCGCCCGCACAATGGCCGCACGCCTCGCTTTTAGCATCGGCCTACACATTCACAAGACCACCGGCCGTTGGGCGGGGCCCCACAGCCGCGCCTATCACCCCTCGGTCGTGTGTGAATCACCCGCCGAAATTAACCGCGTCAACGAATGGTTCTCATCGGGTGCCCTTCCTCCTTGGGCAAGCGACGTGCTCAATTACCCAACCCCCATCGACGTCATTGAAACCGCCGATGTCGAATGGAAAGGCTGCCTCACCACCCACCAAAGCGATTCCTTCTGTTTGGGAACAGCCACCCGTCAATACGGTGGACAATCCGATGTGCTCATGGCCCACTACACCCGCGAAGGGGCCGCCCGCCCCGGTGTGCTCTACACCCGCTATCTGCTCAACGACAAATGGCTCGGCGACTTCTATCACGCCACCGACCGCACCAAATCGCGCAACCTCATCGACGAAGGCCAATTTCGAGGCGTGCAACACGGGGCCCGCGCCATCGGCCTCTACACCCCGCAAACCTTGGGAAGCATCACCAGTGCCAAAGCCTGTTTCATCTTTACCCAACGCGAACACATCGATGAAATTTGGGTCGGTGATCAACAAATCCAAACCTTACCCGTCGATATCCCAGAAGGCCAAACCATCACCATCGCCAGTGGCAACACCTTCTTTGCCATTCGCCCCCTTTCACTGACAGACATCGGTCGCAACGCCCCCATTCGCCTCACAGAAAAACAAGGCGACCTCGTGCTTGAAACCTACAACTATCTCGGCTCCGAAAAATCCTTCTGGGAAATGCGCCCAGATGGCCCCTTCTTCCAAGGCCACCCCAAAAACGGCATCTTTATCGAAATGGCCGAACGGTCGGCATATCCAAATGCTCAAACATTCGGCCAAACAATCGCCTCAGGCACCTTACGCGACGCATCTGATCCATCCGTTGTTTACGACGGCCAAACCCCACGCAATTGGGTGGTGGAATACGAGCGCGACGGTCAAAAACTCGGCATCGAAATAGACCTCATGAAATGGGATCTCAAACGCCGTTGGACCCACGAAGGCGATCTCGGTTTTCCCATGCTCGAGTCCCCAAATGTCCAACAATCTCGCACAGGATATATTAAACGGGGCGATGCATCACTCACATTTGGCAACGGCGCAGGTTGGCTTTACAACAGCCCCAATCAAGAACTCTATATCGCAGGGTATCACGGCCCCAACCCCGGTGCAATGACACTCACCTTCCCCAATGGCAAAGTTGAAATCGAATCCCTCACCTGTGGCACCATCACGTGGGACAATGGCAACGTCACCATTGATGCGCTCGATCTACAAGGCACCTCCCAAGTCACAGGCGGTACAATCGTTTCCTAATAAAATTCAACGCACCAAAAAGACCCATCTGGTAACCAAAACACAAAAGGCGTGCTCATCGAGCACGCCTTTTACTTATCTATTCTCAATTTAAAAAAAACATCCCACATCACACCATCGCAAAAGAAATTTCCAAATCCCAATCATCAACACGATTAAGCCGCACAGAAATCATTTCACCAGGCGTGACATCACGGCTCACCCTTACATCGGCCTGCCAGGCAAAATCGACCACCTCCACTTTACAATTGCGCGACCACACATCCAAAACCAATGCGTCAAACGTTTGCCCACGCAACGCGGTCCAATACCGACACAACCAATAACGCTCTCGTTGGCGCTCCAAACGCCCTATGGTGCGCAAACGGTCCGTATTGCCCTCACTAAGCGCATTTAATTCATCTTCTGAATAGGGCAAAGTCTGCCCAGACAAAAAACCAGCCATCTGTCGCTGGGTGATCAAATCCAAATAACGCCGCAAAGGCGATGTGGCCTGACAATAAGCGGTAACGCCCAACCCACCGTGTGTACCAGGAGTTAAAGAGGACGCCGCTGGCCGCATCTGTTTCAACACCCGATACCGGTGCAACCGTTCATTTTCTGTGGGTTCTACCTCAGAAATATCGGGCGCTTGCTGCACCCGATAAAAAACAGGCACAGCCTGTGCGGCACACCAACGCCCCACCTCGGCATTGGCAAACACCATCAATTCACTCACCAACAAATCGGCACGCGAGTGGCGTGTTTGAATCGAAACCGAAACCTCACCCTCAGGTGTCACCTCCACCCTGCGGTTGAGATTGGCTACCGACAAAGCACCTGCATCAATGCGGTTTATCAACAACTGTTCACCCACCTGAAACAATGCATTAAGCATCGGATAACGAGGGTGCGTCGGTTCATCTAAAATTGCATCGGCCACATCATAACTCAACTTTTCCCGACACCGAATCACAGATCGCAGAAACTGTGTCTCGCCCAATTGACCCTCGTGGTCCACATGGCAAAGCATACTGATGGCCAACCGATCTTTCCCCGGCTGCAAACTACCCATCCCCTCAGACAGTTCAGCAGGCAACATCGGGATCTTTTGATCGGCAAAATACAAACTTGCAGCACGTTGAGAGGCTTCCTCATCTAACACAGAACCAATCGGGATTAAGGCAGCCACATCGGTAATGTGCACCCCAATTTGACACGTGCCATCTTCAAAAAACTGCACCGACACCGCATCATCCATATCCTTTGTAGAGGCATCATCAATCGTCACAGCATCGACATGACGCAAATCTTCTCGACTTGCATCCGCCAACAAATCGTCAAAAGCAATGTCCTGAACCGACGCAAGCGCAGCTTGAGAAAACTGTGTTTCAATCGCTTCCCGACTCAAATCGAGAAATACGTGCCGATCCCAAATCCCTTGTGTAACCAATCGATCGAAAGCCCGCTTGGGTGTAACCGCCTCCCCCATCATACGCTCTAACCAACGCGTTTCTTTGCTGTGCTCGCCATTGAGAACCACATCCTGAATGCGAGAAATCCAACCCGCTTCAGGCTCTCCCAAACCCGTTGTAAACCACGAGACAAATTCGAGCCGGTCAACTTCGCGCGCTTCCTCTTTTTGTGTTTCCGCGCCACGCACAGCAATCGTTTCTGCATCCAATGCACGAAAACCACGGCCATCCGGCTGAAAATAATCCCCCCGCTCCAATGCCAACACAAAAGTCGCTTGTTGTTGTGGACTCACTTCGTCACTAAAATATAGCCCGGCCAACTCTTCAAACGACCACACACCTTCTTCTTCAGAAACCAGCGTCCACAATTCTTCCAACCCAATGTCTTGGCTTTCTTTCTCCATCAATTCTTGCCATTTGCTCGCTTCATTCTTGCTCTCGGCCATTTGCTCGGTAGGCAACAACATATTCTCCAACGGCACACTGACCGACTCTTTAGACGACACCGCAAATCGCACCTTCGTTCGCGACACTTGCAAACACACCCCAGCCAAGAGCCGATTGCGGTAGCGAAACAACACTATTTCATTTTCGCGGGGTAGCCGATCCAAAAATCACCTCATAAAAAGAAAGGGCAGGCGGAAACAGTCCCGCCTGCCAGATAACCGCAACAAATTGACGCTCTATAAGGTCGGTAAAAGTGTTTCAGGGTGTTCTCGTGCAGCCACTTCGGCATGCACTTGTGCCACTTTGCCATCGGCTCCAATCACATAAGAAATGCGTTTGGCAGCACCATCTTCAGCCGTTGTACATGCACCATATGCCAAACAGATCTCCCGTTTGGTATCACACAATAACGGATATGTAAACCCTTGCTCATTGGCAAACTTGGCATTGGCTTCAACGTCATCTGTACTCACACCCAATATTTGTGCATTTTTTGCTTCATAATCTTGGATTCGCCCCTGGAATCCTAGGCCTTCAGCCGTTCAGCCACCGGTACTGGCGCGTGGATAAAACCACATGACCACGACTTTACCCTGATAATCACCGAGCGTGACATCTTTGCCCGTATGATCCTGAACTGAAAAATTAGGGGCATCATCACCAACATTCAACATAGGCATAACTGTCTCCTCTATGGGATGTCTCGTAAAGCAAACGAACGGACATAATATAGGCTGGGCAAACCAACAATGCCAGTACAATTACAACAGGACAATTGAAAGGCTTTTATAATCCATATGGTCTGGGATCATCCTCTTGACATAGCAGCACCTGTCAGGTATTTTTAGCACATTGAAACCTATCAATCCATGCCCATGCGGCTAAGGAGTTGTACTCAAATGTTTAGAAGGTCACAACCGACAAAACAACCGACAAAACAACCGACAAAACAAGCAACAAAACAGCCTGAAGTTAAAAAAGCGCCTCCAATCCAACGGGCACCAGCAACCAACAGTGACACCAAACAGGTCGCTTTTGTCTTTTTTGCATCCACAATAGACCTATCGACAATGAAAAAATTAGAGCAACACATCATTGGAATCTACACCAATGTCAAAGACGCAGAAATCTTAGAAAAGAACTTCAATGAAGCGAATGAAGGTGAAAGAGACGGTCACTTCACCAAAGCCTATTCCGTGCGTTATACGTTGCCATACCTTGCCCCAATGGTCAAACGCGCGCTGGATATGTAACGCGATATACGCATCGAAAAACACCCTATAGCCGGAGTAATCGTGTCGTTTCTTGCCCGCCATACCTTTAGCCTACTCTCGACAGCAACTTTTGCCGTCTTTGCCTGCTTGGTCTTGTGGGCTTATAACAACGACCTCGAGCACCTCACCTTGCCGCCCCCCCAACCCGCTTATCCTATCGAGCACAGCCACATCATAACGGCCTATCACAACCGTCCAGAAACCCCCAATATCAGCTACGCACTGGCCAACATACTCACCCACAACCCGATCAAAAAAGTGGCCTTTGCCATTTTATTATCCTTTAAACCCCAACATACCCTTCTCACCGCTTATGCCCATCACGCACAATTTGGGGCCGTCCAAAGCCTCTCAAAAGCTGCCCCATATTATTTTGGCGTTTCAGTAAATCATCTCTCCATTGGCGAAACCCTCCTATTACTCAAATTGGCCCACAACCCAACCCTGCCGATCACAGACCCAATCACAACCCTCCAACAACGCGATGCACTCCTCACCGATCTCTACACCCACAAAAACCTCACCCCAACCCAATACCAAACCGAACGTCATAAAGCCCTCGCCCTAACAGCCGACCATCGCCCCATCAATTAAAGAAGCGCTTTATAATACGTCACATTCTCTTGCCGAATGTTAAAGCCAGCCTTTTCATAAGCGCGCCGAGCAGGTGCGTGTCCTTCGTCTAACCCCGTTGTGACAGATGCAAACCGCAACCCCATCTCCTTAAACAAATCCAACACAAAGCTGTGCATTGCAGACCCCACCCCACGACCTTGCATACTGGGGTCAATGGCATTGTTTCCAATCGTTCCCAACGATTTTTCTTTGTTGATCTGCATCGTGACAAACCCCACGACCTTTCCATCTGCTTCATCTGCCACCACATAAAACCAATCCGGATGCTGCTCAAAGTGCCTGTGAATCTGTGCCGCTTTGTTTTCTTCCCAATTGGCGCACACCACCGAATGCATATCTGAACCCATAATTTCAGCAAAACTTTTGTGTATACGTGCCCACGCAGCTTTTGCGATTCTGCCCGCATCATCCATATCTTCTTTTTGTGCCCCTCGAATCACAAAACCCGACACTAAGACCTGCTCGCTCATAACGCACCTTTCATTTGACAAACCTGTTTGAATCCCTATCTTTGGAGCCTCAAATCATCTTTCACACCGTCTTAAGGAGCGTGTCATGAAATTAGGATTTGTTACCTATAACATTGCCAAAGATTGGGATGCGGCAACCCTCATCGAAAAATGTAACGCACTGGGTTATCAAGGTGTGGAAGTGCGCGCCACGCACGCACACGGCATTGAGCCTTCCCTTTCATCTCAAGAACGCCAAGACATACGCAAACAATTTGCAGACGGCGGTGTTGAAATTGCCGGCATCGGCTCTGTTCATGAATATCATTCAGACGATCCCGCAGTTGTGCGAGAAAACATCAATGCCACATTAATATCAGCCCAACTTGCCGCCGATATCGGTTGCCCAGGCGTAAAAGTGCGACCCAACGGTTTACAGATAGACAAAGGCATTTCAGAAGAACAAACACTCGAACAAATTGGCAAAGCCGTCGGCGAATGCGCCGCAGCCGCAGCCGACTTGGGTGTGCAAATTCGCGTGGAAGTACACGGCAAAGACACCAAACGCCCCGACCGAATGCGCGCCATTATGGATCACGCAAACCACGACAATGCCTACGTGTGCTGGAACTCAGACTTAGGCGAAGTTGAAAACGGCTCGATCCAAACCAACTTTGATCTGCTAAAAGACAAAATAGGATTGGTACACATTACCGAACTTTGGAAAACAGAATATCCCTGGCGCGAACTCTTCTCACGCCTCAAAGCCGAAAACTACACCGGCTACACATTGGCCGAAATTCCAGGCAATGAAGACGCCGATCGCATTTTGAGATATTACAAAGCCCTTTGGGACGCTTATACTGCATAATAGGGGAAAAGTGAAAAGTAAAAAGGACAGGCAATCCTTATCGATTTGCCTGTCCTTTTCTTATACAGTCAGTACGCCCCAATGACACCACCAACGCTTGGGAATAGCTTCACTTTTTTCTTCTGCCTATGACTCTACACCGAAAAATTCACGATCTTAAACGCGAACTCTCTAACCGATATCAGCTCGAAGAAGAGCGCCACAACATTTGTGGTCGCAACCTATCCATCACCTGCGTTGAAGATGCCGAAGCCCTCTTCAGCAAAATGGTCTTTGGCGACCCCGACAGCCTCGAAGTAAAAGATGAGCGCTTGCCCTATTGGGCAACGCTTTGGGGTTCTGCACTTGCTTTGGCCGACGCCCTCTTAACCGACACCCTCATCACCCCCGGTGAAGCAACGCTTGAATTGGGGTGCGGGCTTGGCCTTGCCTCTGCCATTGCCGCACTCAAACGCGCCAAAGTCACCGTCTCAGATTACCAAGCCGACGCACTCAAGTTTGCCCGTCTCAATTGCCTCCAAATAGCCGGACAAGACCCCGAAATGGTGTTGCTCGATTGGCGAGAGCCCCCAACAGACCGCCAATATCCCCTGCTATTGGGGGCCGATCTCGTCTACGAAGCCCGCTTCTTCGACCCCCTCATCAACACCTTCGATGCCTTGTTGGCTCCCAATGGCCGCATTCTCTTTAGCGAACCCAACAGAATGCTCGGCAAACCCTTCTTCGACCGCCTCGAAGATGCCAACTGGAAATTCACGCCACGCTTAGAACAAGAAAACGGCACGGTGTATGAAATTAGGCGAATAGACGAATCCTAATACAAACCCAACCCCGACATATCCAACTCCCGACGTAAAGAAGCCAAATCCGCTTCATCCAACGGCCGTGTCGGTTTAACCGGGTCGCCACAATCAATGCCCTGCCAACGCAAAACGGCCCGAACACTGGCGTGCCCACCATATTTTTGGCAAATGCGAATCAATCGATTCACTTCGCCCTGCAACTTTCGTCCCGTCTCCAAGTCACGGTTTAAGACCGATTCATAAATCCCAACAAAATGTGCGGGCATCAAATTATAAAAGGTACCAATCCCAGCTTGCGCACCCATTGTAATGCCCGCCAACGCCACTTCATCATGCCCATTAAAAATATGCGGACGATGTCGGCCATTTAAAACGCCTTCCATCAAATACAAATTGTGGTTGGTAAACTTAAGCCCAATCACCCCTTCCACATCCAACATTTCCTCAATCTGATCCATTGAAAATTCTTGGTGTGTCACCACCGGAATATAATACACAAACAACGGCAATTCAGACACGACTGCCAATTCCCGATAATAAGCCAAAATATCGGCAAACTTATATCCTTGAACATAAGGCGGCAAACTCGAAATCGCATCGGCACCCGCATCGGAAGCGTGTTTGGCCAATGCCACAGCATCGCGCTCAGACGGTGCGCCCACGTGTACCACAACCCGCC
>Ga0114999_10008607_pt1 | contig 11346 bp, 9 predicted proteins | sample ArcticOcean_MG_C_3_FD_89820 | JGI IMG/M metagenome (GOLD analysis project Ga0114999, IMG submission 89820) | Marine microbial communities from western Arctic Ocean - ArcticOcean_MG_CB8_126 | ecosystem: Environmental > Aquatic > Marine > Oceanic | place: Arctic Ocean: Canada Basin | collected...
ACAATAACAACCAAGGCCGGAGTACAGCGCGCTATAATACAGGCTAATAGGGCTAAATTACTAACCCGCGAGGAAAATAGCCGCCTTACGGATATGGCGAAGGAGATTCCAACAAGCGATAAGACCGAACAAACTGCCAAAGCGCGAGAGCTACACGGGGCGCTACTTGCTTTTACTGGCCTGAACCGTGAGTCACAGGAACGAGATACAACCCGCCGCGTGGAGCAGGATAAGAAAAAGAACCTTATAGCTAATGTATATGATCGTGGGGGGAATTTACTAACTAGACCTCGTACTCCTGGGGCTGCGGGGAGGTCTGTGTCTGATGTGACTGCACAGACTAATAAGCTAACTAAAAATTGGAAGCCGGGGCTAAACACGAAGGTTGTATCAAATGCCGCTGAGCTACCTCCAGATGTCGCTACTAGAGTACGGGCGCAAGGGATAAACCCCGAGGATTCCGGGGGTATCACCGATAATGATACAGTTTACCTACTCGCAGACAACTTAGGTGACGATGCGGATGTTGCTGCCGCGCTATACCACGAAACACTTGGGCACGCTGGTTTGGCGCGTGAGTTTGGCACCCGGCTGGATTCCATTCTTAGCTCTATCTATAAAACAAATAAAAAGTACCAAGCTGCTGCAAATGAATGGCTAGCGGCCAACCCCGAAGCTTATAAAGATTTACCTAATCGTAATTCGCTTGGCGTATCAGAAGTTTTGGCGGTTGAATCTGAGCAAGGGCGGGTAGACGCTTCTGTGTGGAATAAGATTGTAAATCTTGTGCGTTCCTTCGGGCGGCGCATAGGGCTATCGCTGTCTTACACAGATAATGATGTACGGGTTATTCTTGCAAAGGCGCATAGCAGAGTGCTTGGTAGAGCAGGGGCTACACCTTCGTTTAGCGATATAATTGGTCAAAATGGAGTTACTGCCGATGAAACTATAAGGGCTGTGGAAAAGTCTGTAGCTAACCGCGATATAAATACCGATGTAAATGTTGCTGCCCTACAGGCTATTAGAAGAGCAATAGCTATAGCCCCAGGCAAATGGGTACGATGGACCTTAGAAAAAACGCCTTCGACAGTCCTGTTATCTTGGGTGGATAAAATATTACCTACGCTCCGTCGCGCCCGCGATAATGTCAAAGCTAAGAGCGCGGGTATAGAGCATATAATTAGGGGTAATAAGGAATTTCGTGAGAACCTTAAGAGGTTTATAAGCAAGTCTAAGGACGTTGTGCTTGCTGAAACTATGGAGGTACACCGTTTATTTAATTACGATCCTACAAGCCCAACCGACAAAATGACGGTTAAAATAGACGCCGCGCTTACGAAGACGCCTAACAGTCAGAAGCTTAAGGACGCTAAAAAACAGCGTGTGAAGGATATAGCTCGGGCTAGAGAGCTGTGGAACGAGCTAGGTAAGCAAGAAGGCGGGCAGCAAATCTACCTGGATATGCGGCAATTCTATAGAGATATGGATGCTATACTGCAGAGCGTAGAAATAGAAGGTCAGTTTGATGACCTCCCATTCACGCCTGAAGAAAACGCTAAGCTTAAAGCGCAATACGCCAAGGCAAAAGAAGAACTAGCTATCGAAGCTGCCTCAGAGGCGGATGACCGTTACGGAGGAGTGGCACGTGGGGAGATAGATAATTACTTCCCATTCCTACGTTTCGGGACTATGTATTAGTGGCGAAGGAGAAGTTAGAAACAGGGACGGGGAAAACTTTATATCGAGAACAGTTTGAAACTGAGGGAAGGCGGAAGGCGAAGGAAAAAGAAATACGAAAAAGGTATCCCAAGGCAGACATTAGCTTTGAACTTATAAAAGAGGATTCCGCAACCGACAGTAACGTAATTAAAAACGCGCTAAAAGAGATGGACAATATCATTGATAGGTCCGAACTTACAGGCAAACAATCAGCTAAAAGACTTAGGGATGAACTAAAAACGCAACTTCGGGATGCCCTTTTATCTACGCTGCCAGCGTCTAGTTTACAAAAGCGGCGAATGAAATCTGAAAACATACCTGGCATGAGTAGGGATGTTCTTAGAATACACGACGCTATGCTAACAAGTTACGCAAACCAGATACCTAAATTACAATACGCTGGGAAAATACGTAACGATGTGCGTAATGCTAGAGAGGTATTAAAAACTATCACTGATCCTCGTGCTGCGGAACGCCTTGGTTTTATTACTGATGAGATGGAAAGGCGTTTTGAGAAATCACTAAATCCGCCCGGCAGAGGTAAGGTTGCTACTATTGCAACACATCTAACTTATCTGTGGCTGCTTACTGGTGCTGCTAGTGCAGCAGTACAACTGTCAGCTATACCTATAAGAACATTCCCAGCGCTTATGGCTCGTTTTGGGCACGCCAAAGCTGCTGCGACTATAGGTAAGTACTCGAAGGTAATACCTTCTACTTTAAACCCGCGTAATTTTAAGAGGAGTGGGCGGTGGATTCTTTGGGAACGCCCCACGATGGAAGGTAGTAACCTACTTAGCACTCCGGTTCTAAACAAAGCTTTCCACGATTTTCTTCGGCGGGGGGTATATAACGAGATTCTAACTTCTGTTGTTGGTGGGCCGAGTGTATCTCCTACGGTTACAGGTGGATTAAGAAAACCACTTAGCAAAGTTGCAACTGTAATGGGCGCGCTGTTTGGGGCAATGGAAACTTTATCTCGTCAGATTACGGCTATGTCTTTCTTTGAGCTTAATTACGAAGCAAATATCGAAAAGGGTATGAAGCAACAAGAAGCGTATGACGCCGCTATAACTGAAACCTTGGAGCGAACTAACGATGCTCTTGGAGACTATAGTGACGTAGAACGTGGGACATATACGGGGAATGAGGATGTTGACCAAATAGTATTTCAGTTTAAGCAATTCTCTGTGAACACAACGAGGTTTTTCCTACAGACGGGGGGAAAAGCAATAGGGATGGATAATACCCTAACCAAAAAAGAGAAAGCGCAAGCGCAACATGAACTTGCTGGTGTGTTGCTTATGGGGGGTTTGTTTCATGGTTTGAGGGGTACGCCTGCTTATGGAGTTATCTCCGGTACAGTTGCATTACTTTTAGCCGGATTGGAAGACGAGGATGACGAAGCTCTTCGTATGGCGGAAACCCCATACACATTTGATAATCCTGATATGCGTCTTAAAAAGTTTCTGGAAGATAATTTTGGGGATGTTAAACTACCTAGCGCATCTAAAATTACAGGCGGAGTTAGTTTAGCAGACGCAATAATGTACGGCCCATTATCAGCAACTTCAGGTGTAGATGTGGGTTCTAGAACTGCTTTAGATCAAATGTGGTGGAGGTCCCCCGGTCCTTCAGCTAATTGGAAAGAGTGGGGCGCGAACCTAGCAAAGGCTAACCTTGGGCCAAGTATATCTACTGGAGAAAACATATTAAGCGGGTTTGATGATATTGCAGATGGCCGTCTTTTACGAGGGTTAGAACAAGTACTTCCCGCTTTCTTTAAAGGGCCTGTGAAAACAATCAGGTTAGGGATGGAAGGAGAGGTAAATAGAAGCGGAGAAAATGTAATACAAAGAACCGAACTAACAGATGTTGAATTAGCGGGGGCATTCCTAGGCTTTTCTCCTACACAAATAAACAAAGTTTCGCGTAATACATATAGCCTTAGAAATGCGCAGGCTGCGCAGAAGAATATGCGAAGCAACTTAGTAAATAGATACTACCGAGCAATAACTAGCCCTAACGGGGCTACTTCCTCCCAGCTTGAAAATATTGGGAATGATATAAATGAATACAACCGCCGTTACTCTGACCCGAATACACAGCTAAATAGTAAAATGTTAGCGGATGAGCTGGTGGCGCGTATGCAGGAAAGTCGACTGATGTTCCGAGGGCTTCCGCTTACAACTGAGAATTACTTACAGCTTCTCTCTGCGATGGGGGTAGACTCTTAAAAAACCCCCGCTCCGAGGTATCAAGAGCGGGGGTTAAGTATTCCCGAGAATCCAAGCCTAAACTCTCAAAGGAATGGGATGGAAGAAGTTAAACCATCCACAGGTACGCAGTATAAATTATATGCGCCACACACGCAAACCCCTAACTCCTTCTTCAATAACCACTTTCATAACAACCTCTATCTCCAGACGCTTTAGTGTTGGCCGTATCTCTTTCTTTGCGCTCTTTGGGGTTAAGCACGGTATGAAGAAAGATGTGCCAGGGGTGAAGGCTTTCCACACTATGTTGTAGTCAATATTCTCCACTCTCATCTTGCGCCTCTGAAGGTACAAATTTATCCATATCTATGAAGTCTGGGTGGCTTCCATCCAATACTAGAGCGCGTACTGAGGGTATGGCTAGTTTAGTACCTGTAGCCATACGTTTGTTTTCTATAGAGAGCAGGAAACCGGCATCAGTTAAATTATTTATTATGTCTTTGTAGTTAATCTGGTTTTTCACACAATACTTTTTGAACACGCTGGACAGTATAAATATTTTTTTAGTGTCTCTCTCCATACGAACTAGCAGCGCGCCTCGCGGTTCCTGGTCTGGCAGGTGTGTCATGCTAGAGCGCGAATCCTCTGTACTGTTAAGTATTAAAGTATTTGGTACGTGCTCCAGCAAGTAGTCTCCGACTATAGCTGTGTAATTTGTGACGGGCGCAGTTACATCCCTGCGTAGGCTTGTCAGTAAGTCATTAGCCACCCATGAGTATATACGCTTCAAGTCCCAGTCGAGCAGTCCTAGTCGCTTCGCTGCAGCCCCCGCAACTAAATTTGCAGCAAAACCTGCAGACCAAAATCGCTCCCGTTGAGTTAATTTTAGCTCACGGTCTATTTTGTGTTGGGCGCTATGGAGTCTGGCTATTTCTATTTCTAAATTATTAACTAGATATTCTGCAAATATAGCTCCAGCGTGCCCGTAGTTATGCAGTAGGTCAAAATCAAATACTTGCTTACCCTCTTCTTTAGGGATTGCATCCGTAAATTCTATAGGGTATTCGATAATGCGCATCATCTCACCTTCTGGGCTAGTCTTTAGTCCGTCTAGTTTTTCGTACAGAGATGAGTTGGATGAGCATACTGCAAAAGTCGCCCAAGTTGTTGTATTACTACGCAGCTCATTAGTCTGGGACTTCATGCGGTTCTTCCCCGTACCCTGAGAAACAGAGTAAGCGAACTCAGAAGCTGCTTCTGCTCTCATATTAGTAAGTTCATCCACTGTTGCGGGTAAATTATTAAGGATACCGAGAAGCGCTATTTTTGCATTTGGGGTGTCTTTCTGAGTCATACATAGTTTTTTTGGGTGCCCATACACGCTATTTATCATGTGCAAGATAGTCGTTTTACCTGTGCCCGACTTAGAATTGCATAAATTAATCAACGCTCCACTCTGCCCAGTAAATTTGAACATCAAAGAACCAAAAGCAGATAGCGCTGCGAACGCGTGTGGCTCTAGCCCTTCTCTGCCATACAGATTGAAAATTTCTTTCCACTTATCTAGAGAGCCTACGGGAACCATTTTTAGTGCTGTAGGGCTAGTTAGTGAAGAAGGGGGGCTGTGAAAAATACCGTCCTTGGTAATTTCTCGATCTCCTATAATTATTTTTGTGTTGTTGTCAGCCCAACCGAACTGTGTACGCATTGCTTCTGCCTTCCGTTTATATCGTAGCTCTCTTATCCCTGTATGGATGTACTCTATAAGCATGGTGAACCGCGCTTCGCTACACAACACTCCTTGTCCAGCCAGCTTCGCACGCAACTCATTTTTGTTCGCTATTTCTCTATTATGGATTGTAAACTCTCTCACGCCGTCTTTTGGCATGTGTAGTTTCATAACTACGGCATCTTCGCCTTCGTCGTTCATACGCTTCACTACATATAAGTCGTGCTCAAATACCTGTATGGGGTCAGCTTCCTGAGGCTTATTTCCTTTGGCGGGGTAGGGCTCTCTATAAATTCCGCCATTCTTCCCTCTAAAGAAGGGCTTTGGGTAGGGCGGTATCTGATGAGTCTCTGCTTCTCCATCATCGCACTCTACTGTTACTGTACTGTCTTCTTCAGTGGCTAATTTTACGATGCGCCCTAGCTGTATCGGGCCGGATATTTTATCTTTAAAGGGGCATCCTTCGCAGCCGCCGGGGCTAGTTATTTCAAATTGTGCGCATGTGTGCGGCCCACCTATATGCGAAATCTTTTTTACTGTGCTCCCATAAGTATAATCGGGGTGGTCGGAAGATAGCTTTTGGATTGCTTTTTCCGAGTCCTCGCAGAACTTAGCTACAGATAGAGCGTCAAACCATCTAGGCTCTGATATGCTGGCACGGTCTTGGTACGCACTTAGCAGCTGTTGGCAACCGTCCCCCGTAGCGCTGCGGCGCATAATTTTTGAGAAAGACGATGCGAGGTTGCTGTTTAGTGCCTTACCCAGCATAGATGTTTCTGCGCGAGGAGCGCTTGTATTTGCTACTACTGGTTTCTCGACACCCAGCGTTGTGCAGAAATCTAAAAACTCTACCGGAGGGGCTTCAGTTAACACCCGTACTTCTTTAGGTGGGTCGTCCTTGAAGTTATACGTCCCTGGCACTCTAAGTACCCGCGCTACTTCAAAAACTGCGGGGTCTATATAAAAAGCATTCTCTACACATAAGCCACGAAGCTGTGTAGCTACAGGCTCCCACTCTTCCCGCGATACCGCAGCTGTCAGCGCCCAGTATACGTGTAGGCCGCGTCCAGAGTTTACTATTATAGGCTTGGGTAGCCCGGTAGTACTACAAAAGGTCTTTAGCGCGTTGAGCGCGTCAAGCTGTGTAGCATAACCACCTGGGATGCCTGTTTTTGAATTAGGTATTGCTTTGTCTGGGCCGCAGTCTACGTCGAGCCAGAATGCTTTTAATGATAGTACGTTGTCTTTTTTGCGCCCTGCGTTGGAAGCAAACTTAGCTACTCCAAAGAATACATTTCGTTCTTCCTTAACAAATTTCTGTATAAGAGTGTCGGCGGCTTCTTTAGTATCTACTAGGTGCTGTTTAACCGCTTTCCCTTTTATACCTACTATTGCTAACCAGCCTTCTGCCGGTTGCACTACCTCTAGTAAATTAGGCATTGGGGGCTTGTTTTCCTTACGTGGCTCTAATCCTACTCATTAGTTTTTTTACCTCTGGTACGGAAGTAGTGCATATGATGGCGTGGCCGTGGAACCAGTTATATATAGTCTGTCTAGTGACCCCCAACTCAGCGGCAACGTAGGAAACAGGTATGTCTTTTCGTACACACAAGCGTCCTAGTCGCACACCGAGTAAGGCCCCATCCGCAGCCTTGAGCTTTCTAGCTATTCGGAAAGTGTAACCTATTCCCATTCTTCAACAATATCCGCTAGCTCTTTGGTGGGTTCCGCTTTGCTCGCCGTAGTCTTTTTCTTTTTACGGGCTTTCGGTTCTTCGATAGTCGTCGCGGCGGTGGCCATGATATCTGTACGATCAAGCCGCTGGAAACGGGATGTTGAGGGTGCTTTTTCCACCTTATCTACCTGCGCCACAGTTAACTCTATGTACCGTTTCGTTTCCGGCTTTTCTTGTGCTGCTACAACTAAGTTGTACTCTTCGTCTGATAGGCTGCGCACCGGGGTAAACAGCAACTCCATCGAGTCAGCATTTAAGTTATAACTGATTGTTGTAATTACGGTGTCTGCTGCTTCGTTGTTCGCCCGCAAGAACTTTACATAGCTCTCAAAAGGGTGCGTGTTCCCACTACCTTTACCAAACAAAGACTTTGCAGGGATATTGAATTGGTATACGTCCCCGCTTGGATCATTTGCTAATAGAAGTGCGACTCTACGCTGGAAGCGACATGCTCTTCCGCCAGTGTCTGAAGACCCTTTAATGTTTTGTGGGCAAGATATGCAGGTTGAACTTTGTGGGTCTGATGAGGCTTCTTCGGGTTTATCACCTAGATTAGACCAGCAATTTGGTAAAGTAGCTTCTTTGCTGGGGTCATATTTCTCTTTGTAGTAAACACGAGAGATATCAGAGAGGGCACCTACGATAATAACATCTATCTCACCACGTACAGCATCGCCCATCTGGTCGCCGTTAAGTAAGCGTTTAAAGGTACCGTTTGTGTTTGTTTGTATGCGACGGGTTGTGATGCTGGATTTTAGTATTTGAGACATCGCACTTTTGCGCGGTGCAGAAGAAGCTACCGCAGTGCTGTCTTTAAAAATAGTTACGTCACTCATTAGAGTATATCCTCTATTATTTAGCGTTTGGTTTACGGACTTGGACTACGTATTTACTGTCTGCCTGCAGCCCAATGGGCAGACAGTTTTCATTCTCTTCTAGGAACTCACGCATGTGCCCGTTGTGGACGCGTTGCTCTAGCAGAAATGGTGCTTCATGTTTTAGTATAAATTCGTGCATTGCACCCCAATCCGAGGTCCAATAGCGCGTTGACACCCGCCTTGAAACAGTGCCACCGGAAGTACGGACGCTATCCATATTTTGTTCGTTGCAGATTGCTAGTAGTGTATCCCCGATAGTGGCGAACTCTTCCTTCAGCGGTGCTAGTTCTTCGACTTGCTCTAATTCTTTTTGTTTAATCGCGGTACGTAATTCTATGTAAGACCGCGCTAGGTCTTCCATCTTCGGCTTCTCTTCTACGTCTGGCATGGCTTGCTCCTTCTATGGTTCGTATTATACCTACCTGTTTTACATTGTCAATAGACCCCGAACTACTCCGTTAATTCTTGGCGGTACAGATCAATTATCTTCGTATGGTTAGTGATATTATTTTTAAGCATACTGTACAGCCGCGCTTCGATCTCACTACCTATAATGTGGATGACCGTCATAGGGTTGAACTGACCGGGGCGGTCAATACGGGCGTTAGCTTGTAGGTAAGTCTCTACACTCGTTACTGGTGCATACCAGATTACGGTGTTCGCCGCCGTCAGTGTGAGCCCGTGTGATGCAGCTTGCGGCTGTATGATTAGTACGTGTGGGGTTGGGTTCTCTTGGAACCGTTTTATAATATCGGAACGCTTGTTCACCGATACGCTACCTTGGATAACCTCCGAGCTAATCTTATGATTATCTAACGCAGTTTTTAGTAACTCTATCGTATGTGTAAAAGGTACGAAAACTAGAACTTTATGTGAAGCTTCCCCTATGGCTTCTAGGATTACTTTAATCCGACTGCTTACATCAAATTCGATTACTTCTTTAGTGTCGGAATAGACAGCCCCACCGGATATTTGCAGTAGCTTGTTGATATTTACTGCTGCATTGACAGCCGTAACGCGCTCTCCATCCGCAGACAGCATGAATTGGCGCTTCAACAACTTGTAATACTTATCTTGCTGGCCCGTTAATGGGGCATCGCGGTTTACATACGTCACTGAAGGGAGGTCTAGGCATTGGTCTTTTTCAAATCTGACCGCAGGTTGAAGTACTCTATGTACTGTCTTTTCTGCGCTTGGTTTCGCTACCCACTTGAACTGAGACACTTTGTACATAACCTCGTTACGGTACTGCCCAAAGTATTTAGGGGTTCCTTCAGGGTTAACTAGCTTCGCTAGCCCATACGCATCAATCGGGGACTGCGCGGCGGGGGTACCCGTCATCATCCATAGCCAGGGTATGTTTGCTACAACTGCTTTGAGTATCTTCCAGCGGTTAGTGGATGGGTTTTTGTATGCGGTAGCTTCATCTGCAATTACCAGATCAAAGCCTCCGTCTATTACAGCATCCTTTACCGTCCCTAAGCCATCGTGGTTAATGATAACAAACTCAGCCCCAGCTTCGATAATCTTCTCGCGGGTAGCGGCATCTCCGTAGGCAACGGAACAACTACGGTGCATAGCAAACTTAAATAGGTCTGCTTGCCACGCGGCTTTCATAATAGAGAGAGGGCATACAACAAGTACGCGCTTTATCTTGCCTACCTTCATCAGATAGTCAGCTGCCCATATGGCTGAAGCAGTCTTACCCGTGCCTTGCTCGTTGAAGCAGAAGGCTTTCTTACGCAGCGTTAGAAACGCAGAGGTTTCTTTTTGGTGGGCAAAGGGCTTGTGCTTACCAGTCCATACGTAATCACGCGTTATGGTGGAAGGTATGTCTTGTATCTGAAGCTTGGCTAATTCCTGAGTTTCATCCAGCCCCCAGTGTATAGCTACTTTTGATATACCATCTTCTTCCTCTACGACTCTGCTTTTCTTAATTATATCTGTAATTAAGTGCGGTTGCCGTGTCTGTATCAACAACAGCTTGCCGTCTAGTATTTCCATTCTACTTAGGCCCCCTTTGTCGTCTTCTTTTTCGCCGTCTTATTTACCGAACCATCTGGGTTTCGTTTAAAAGACCTATTGTTGCTTGCAGTTTGAACGCGCACATTCTTAGGAGAGTTATTCTTAGGGTTATTGTCTTTATGATCTACGTCTTTGCCGTCGCCTTTATGGACTCTACCTTTTTTTGCTAGCTTCGCTCTAATCGCATTGCGCCTAGCTCGCCTTTTCTTTTGTTCTTCGGTGCCTTGGTAGTTGTCGTATTCGCTTCTGTAGTCCCGGTCTTTCTTATTCTTGTACGCCATGTCGGTTTCTTCACCTCACTCTATGATGTTCACAACTTGTGACGGGGCACCAGCCGCATAATGGACCGGAGTTTGCGTTCCATACCCCCGACTTTACAGCGCTACCAAGACGATCTAACTCCCACGAAAACGTATTTAAATACTTCTTGTGGTTCTCTTTCTCGTGCGTCTTCTTAATAAAGTCTTTGCTGACGAGGTAAGCAAGCGCTGATTTTATTGTGTCGAGCTGGGGGTAGTGTACAAATACTGCGCCAGCCATAACATCGAGTTGTTTAGTGTCTGCGTACTTAGCGTTCTTACCTGTCTTGTAATCGACTATCCATCCTGTACTACCGTCCACAATTAGCAAGTCCACGATAGTGCGTAACCATACATCCTTATCGAAGAATTTGCAGGGGGCATAGCCATCCCCCTCTTTTTTAACCCCAAGCTTTAATTCGCAGTGCTTCTCTCCCGGCTTGTTCTTAAGTGCGTCTATAACAGGTTTGGTGTAGCCAAACTTCTCAGGTATCGGAACGTCGTTCTTAACGTACTCTTCTGCAGCCTTATGGACCTCGTTGCCATAAACTAGGTGCTCACCCTCATCTTGCTTTACGTCCTTGAGTACTCGTAGGTGTTGGTACTTCTTCGGGCATTGATCGAAGAGTTTTATACTGCTGTAAGACCACGACGACGACGACATCTATTTCTCCTGGCACTCTCGTAGCACTGCGGCGTAGCCCGCTATGTCTACCGCGCTATCCTCGTGCTTGGGACTCTCTAT
>Ga0114999_10008610_pt1 | contig 11341 bp, 6 predicted proteins | sample ArcticOcean_MG_C_3_FD_89820 | JGI IMG/M metagenome (GOLD analysis project Ga0114999, IMG submission 89820) | Marine microbial communities from western Arctic Ocean - ArcticOcean_MG_CB8_126 | ecosystem: Environmental > Aquatic > Marine > Oceanic | place: Arctic Ocean: Canada Basin | collected...
ATTACCATCCATCAAAGGATCGCCGACTTGAACGTAGTCGCCTTCCTGCACACTCAGGTGCTTACCCTTCGGCAACAGATATTCTTTCGGCTCTTCGCCCTCCGTTGTCGGAACAACGACAATTCGGCGCTTATTTTTGTAATCCTTGCCGAATTCAACCCGACCTTCGGATTCTGCAATCACAGCATAGTCCTTTGGCTTACGCGCCTCGAACAGTTCTGCCACCCGCGGCAAACCACCCGTAATATCACGGGTTTTGGCAGATTCGCGAGGAATACGTGCCAACACGTCACCGGCAAATATTTTTTGACCCGGCGATATAGACAAAACCGCGTCCACGGGCAGGAAGTATCGAGCTTCAAGATCATTTTCCAACATGATGACTTCATCTTTATCATCACGTAAAGTGATCCGAGGTTTGAGGTCCGCACCCTTGGGCTGGGACTTCCAGTCGGTAACAATGGTGCTTGAAATGCCCGTTGCTTCATCCATACGTTCGGTCATGGAAATGCCATCAAGCATATCGACGTAATTGGCGATGCCTTCTTTCTCGGTAATGATCGGCAGGGTATACGGATCCCACTCAGCGATGACATCGCCAGATTTGATCATGGCCTTATTCTTCACCAACAGCTTTGCGCCGTACGGAATACGATGTCTTGCCCGTTCCCGCTTTTGTTTATCGGTTAGAACCGCTTCGGTATTCCGGCTCATCACGACCTCAACACCGGCACTATTTTTGACCGTGCTGCAGTTGAGCAACTCGACTTTACCTTCGATCCGAGATTCAATCTTAGATTCTTCCGTACCCCGTTGAACTGCACCACCAATGTGGAATGTCCGCATGGTGAGCTGGGTTCCCGGCTCACCAATGGACTGAGCCGCAATAACGCCGACAGCTTCACCTTCATTGACCTTCGTGCCCCGAGCCAAATCACGGCCGTAGCAGACACCACATGTGCCTTGAAGCGATTCACAGGTCAGGACCGAGCGAATTTTGATCGATTCAATTTCTGATTCTTCGACAACACTTTGATGCTCTTCAACGATCATCTCACCCGCCTTAACGATGGTGTCGCCTGTTGACGGATTGATCAGGTCTTCCGAAACACAACGACCAAGAATACGCTCACTTAAGGCTGCGACTACTTCACCACCATCCATCATACCGGCAACTGTGATGCCTTTTTTAGTGCCGCAATCTTCCTCAACAATGATGCAGTCCTGTGCAACGTCGACCAAACGCCGGGTCAAATAACCCGAGTTTGCCGTTTTTAAAGCTGTGTCGGCCAGACCCTTACGGGCACCGTGGGTGGAGTTAAAATACTCCAGCACGTTCAGGCCTTCTTTGAAGTTTGAAATAATAGGCGTTTCGATGATTTCGCCAGAAGGCTTGGCCATCAGACCGCGCATTCCTGCCAGCTGCTTCATCTGAGCCGCTGAACCACGAGCACCTGAATGGGCCATCATATAAACCGAATTAATCGGCTCGCCCGGCTTCGGTGTTGAAATTCCCTTCATCATTTCATTGGCAACCAGATCCGTACAATGGGACCAAGCATCAACAACTTTGTTGTATTTTTCGCCCTTAGTAATCAAGCCATCCAAATATTGCTGCTCGAATTCCTTAACTTGGGCTTCGGTCTCTCCAACCAGCTTTTCCTTGGTTTCTGGAATAATCAGGTCGTCCTTACCAAACGAGATGCCAGCTTTACACGCATTGGCAAACCCAAGAGCCATGATGTGATCAGCGAAAATGACTGTCTCTTTCTGCCCACAATGGCGATAGACCATATCGATGACATTGGAGACATCTTTCTTGGTCAAAAGACAGTTAACCAAATCAACTGAAATATTCGGGTGCTTCGGCAATGTTTCTGCCAACAGCATCCGACCCGGTGTCGTCTGGACACGATTCGTAATGTCAGTGCCATCCGCATCAACCGTCGTGAAACGGCACTGGATTTTACTGTGCAAAGTCACAGCTTTGGAATCCAAGGCTTGTTGAACTTCACTTAAATCCATGAAGGCCATGCCTTCACCCGTTTCGCCTTCACGCTCTAGCGACAGATAATAAAGACCCAGAACGATATCTTGGGACGGAACAATGATTGGCTTTCCGCTAGACGGGCTGAGAATGTTGTTTGTCGACATCATTAACACGCGCGCTTCTAACTGAGCTTCCAAAGACAACGGCACGTGAACCGCCATTTGGTCGCCATCAAAGTCAGCGTTAAAGGCTGCGCAAACCAAAGGATGAAGCTGAATAGCCTTGCCTTCGATCAATATTGGTTCGAACGCCTGAATGCCCAAGCGGTGCAACGTTGGCGCCCGGTTCAGCATTACGGGGTGTTCCCGAATGACTTCTTCCAGAATATCCCAAACTTCAGGGCGTTCTTTTTCCAGCATCCGCTTGGCGGCCTTAATGGTCGTCGCCATGCCATAAAGTTCCAGCTTGGAATAAACGAACGGCTTGAACAATTCGAGCGCCATTTTTTTCGGCAGCCCGCATTGATGCAGCATCAATTCTGGCCCAACAACGATAACCGAACGACCAGAATAATCGACCCGCTTACCAAGCAAGTTCTGACGGAAGCGACCCTGCTTACCCTTCAACATGTCGGAGAGAGATTTTAGCGGCCGCTTGTTGGCACCGGTGATAGCGCGTCCACGACGACCGTTATCAAACAAGGCATCTACAGATTCTTGCAGCATCCGCTTTTCATTACGAACAATGATTTCAGGTGCGTGCAATTCAATGAGTCTTTTCAAACGGTTGTTCCGGTTGATCACCCGGCGATAGAGATCGTTCAAATCCGAAGTCGCAAACCGGCCACCATCCAAAGGAACAAGTGGACGCAACTCAGGCGGGATGACAGGAACCGCTTCGAGGATCATCCATTCAGGACGCGCCCCTGAATCAATAAACGCTTCGACGAGCTTCAGACGCTTAACAAACTTTTTCCGTTTGGCTTCTGAATTCGTTTCTTTCAAATCAACACGCAGTGTCTCAAGCTCATCTTCCAGCTCGATTGCAGACAGCATTTCGCGCAAAGCTTCTGCGCCGATGCCAACTTGGAATGCATCTTCACCGTATTCATCAACTGCAGTTTGGTATTGGTCTTCGTTCAGAAGCTCATGCAGTTTCATCGGTGTCAGACCAGGTTCCACGACAACATAGTTTTCGAAGTAGAGAACGCGCTCTAAATCTTTCAAAGTCATGTCGAGGAGCAAGCCGATCCGCGAAGGCAGAGATTTCATGAACCAGATGTGTGCAACCGGTGAAGCCAATTCGATGTGGCCCATTCGCTCCCGACGTACTTTCTGGAGCGTGACTTCAACACCGCACTTTTCGCAGGTGATGCCCTTGTACTTCATACGCTTGTATTTGCCGCATAGGCATTCGTAGTCCTTCGTCGGACCAAAAATACGCGCACAGAACAAGCCGTCACGTTCCGGCTTGAATGTCCGGTAATTGATGGTCTCAGGTTTCTTGATCTCACCAAAGGACCAGGAACGGATACGTTCCGGGCTGGCGATGGAGATGTGAATTTGGTCGAAACGTTGGGTACCGCTGACTTGCCCAAATACTTTCGTTAATTCGTTCATGTGTTCTCTCCTAGCCGCTAGTTCAATTCGACGTTAAGGCCCAAGGAATGTAATTCCTTGACCAAAACATTGAAGGATTCAGGGATACCTGCTTCGAAGGTGTCATCACCGCGTACGATAGCTTCGTAAACCTTGGTTCGACCGGAAACGTCATCCGATTTAACCGTCAGCATTTCCTGCAAGGTATAAGCTGCACCGTATGCTTCCAGTGCCCACACTTCCATTTCACCGAAGCGCTGACCACCGAACTGCGCCTTACCACCCAACGGCTGCTGGGTAACCAGACTGTAGGGTCCGATGGAACGAGCGTGAATTTTATCATCCACAAGGTGATGCAGTTTCAGCATATAGATGTAGCCGACTGTAACCTTACGATCGAACGTTTCACCTGTACGACCATCGACCAACGTCACCTGCCCAGAGCCATCTAAGCCTGCTTTTTCCAGCATTGTAACGATGTCCGGTTCACGAGCGCCATCGAAGACAGGCGTCGCGATTGGAACACCGTGGCTCAGATTGCCACACAGTTCGGTAAGCTGATCATCATCCATAGGCTTGATGATTTGATCAAATTCTTCTTCACCGTAGATGTCCTTAAGTTTCGTGCGAACATCCTTGGTGTTGCCAGAGTTCCTGGCTTCATTCATCAGATCACCGATCTGATTGCCAAGTCCTTTACAAGCCCACCCGAGATGGGTCTCCAAAATCTGTCCCACGTTCATACGCGATGGCACGCCCAACGGGTTTAACACAACGTCAGCCGGCGTGCCGTCTTCAAGATAAGGCATGTCTTCGACCGGGAGGATGCGAGAAATCACACCCTTGTTGCCGTGACGTCCAGCCATTTTGTCACCCGGCTGCAATTTACGTTTTACAGCAACGAAGACTTTGACCATCTTCATGACGCCAGGTGCCAGATCATCACCGCGCTGAAGCTTGTCGACCTTGTTGTCGAAACGCTCTTGCAAGATTGCGGTGCTTTCCTCGAATTGATTTTTTAGTGATTCGAGGTCTTTCATAATCTTGTCGTTCGCGACAATAATCTGCGCCCGCTGTCCCGGCGTATATCCGTTCAGCACTTCTTCTGTAATCTTGCTGCCTTCGGCCAGATCTTTTGGTCCACCCGTGGCTTTGCGATTGATCAAAAGGACCCGCAGGCGTTGATCAAAGCTGCGTTCAAGAATTGCGCGTTCGTCATCTCTGTCCTTTGCAAGACGTTCGATTTCGAGGCGTTCAATACCCAAGGCACGTTCGTCCTTATCGACACCCCGGCGCGAGAACACCCGAACCTCAACCACCGTCCCAGCAACGCCAGGTGGCAATTTTAGCGACGTGTCACGTACGTCAGAGGCTTTCTCACCAAAGATGGCACGAAGCAGTTTTTCTTCCGGTGTCATTGGGGATTCACCTTTCGGTGTCACCTTGCCGACCAAAATATCGCCCGGGTTAACCTCGGCACCGATGTAAACAATGCCTGCTTCATCCATATTTTTGAGCGCTTCTTCACCGACGTTCGGAATATCCCGGGTAATTTCTTCCTGACCCAGTTTCGTATCCCGCGCCATGACTTCAAATTCTTCGATATGAATTGAAGTGAACACGTCGTCACTCACAATCCGCTCTGAAATCAAGATCGAATCTTCGAAGTTGTAGCCATTCCAAGGCATGAACGCGACAAGTACGTTACGTCCCAAAGCCAAATCACCAAGATCGGTAGACGGGCCGTCCGCAATGGTATCGCCAACCTGAACAATATCGCCCACTCTAACCAGCGGACGCTGGTGCAAGTTGGTGTTCTGGTTGGAACGTTGGAATTTTAGAAGGTTATAGATGTCAACGCCGGTTTCCGAATGCGACTGTTCTTCTGTCGCGCGGACGACGATCCGGGTGGCATCCACCTGGTCGATAACTCCAGAGCGCCGAGCGGTAATTGTTGCACCCGAATCTTTAGCAACAATAACTTCCATACCGGTCCCAACGAAGGGGGCTTCAGCCTTAAGCAGCGGCACAGCCTGACGTTGCATGTTCGAGCCCATCAAGGCGCGGTTGGCATCATCATTTTCCAGGAACGGAATTAGCGCTGCCGCCACAGAAACCAGCTGCTTCGGTGACACATCGACGTAGTCAATTTCTTCGGGACGAGCCATAACAAAATCGCTCGACTTCCGGCAATTCACCAAGTCAGCGGTAAATTTACCTTTTTTGTCAATCGCGGCATCGGCTTGAGCAATGACGTACCGTCCCTCTTCCATTGCCGACATGTAGACCACATCTTCGCCCAATTTACCTTTTTCTACTTTTCGGTAAGGCGTTTCGATGAAGCCGTATTTGTTAACCCGAGAATATGTCGCCAGTGAGTTGATCAAGCCAATATTTGGCCCTTCCGGCGTTTCAATCGGGCAAATCCGACCGTAGTGAGTCGGGTGAACATCGCGGACTTCAAAACCAGCACGCTCGCGGGTTAAGCCCCCAGGCCCCAACGCCGACAGACGACGCTTATGGGTGATTTCGGAAAGTGGATTGGTTTGATCCATAAACTGGCTCAACTGCGACGATCCGAAGAATTCCCGGACTGCCGCAGCAGCGGGTTTCGCGTTGATAAGATCGTGTGGCATGACTGTGTCGATATCGACAGAACTCATACGCTCCCGAATGGCGCGCTCCATGCGCAACAGTCCGACACGGTATTGGTTCTCCATCAACTCGCCGACAGACCGAACACGCCGGTTGCCCAAGTGATCAATGTCGTCAATTTCGCCGCTGCCATCTTTAAGCCCGACAAGAATTTTGACCACACCAAGGATGTCTTCCTTGCGCAACACCCGAACCGTGTCTTCCGCTTCGATTGCTAGGCGCGCGTTCATTTTAACCCGACCAACAGCCGACAGGTCATAGCGTTCTTCATTGAAGAACAAACCATTGAATAAAGCTTCAGCAGTCTCCAACGTCGGCGGCTCACCGGGGCGCATGACCCGATAGATATCGATTAAGGCTTCTTCCCGGCAGGTGTTTTTATCAACTGCCAGGGTATTCCGGATGTAAGGACCAACGTTGGTATGATCAATTGCCAAAGTTACAATTTCGGTAATTCCCGCACCATCAAGGACTTCAAGAACTTCTTCGGTAATCTCGCCACCGGGCTCCATGTAAATTTCGCCGGTCTCTTCATTAACCAATTCGTTCGCGACATAGCGCCCAATGAGATCAATGTCCGCAACCAATTGCTCCTTCAAGCCCTTGTCAACGAGGCCCTTAATGATGCGCATGGTCAGTTTGGTGCCAACTTCAGCAACAACCTTACCTGTTTTAGCATCGATAAGATCGGCACTAAGTTTAACGCCCCGCATCTTCTCGCCGGTGAATTCCGTCTTCCATCCGCGCTTTGTATTGGCGTAGGAAACCTTGTCATAGAAAAAATTAAGAACATCTTCCGGCGACATGCCGGTAATTTCCGCCGCCTCAACCGGTTCCCCTGCTGCAGCGCGGTCAATTCGAAGTTGCTCCGACTCAGCACTATCCAGCGCCATCAATAATGTCGTCACAGGTAATTTACGACGGCGGTCAATGCGCACGTAAGCAAGGTCCTTGGCATCAAATTCAAAGTCGAGCCAAGACCCACGGTAAGGAATAACCCGCGCTGCAAAGAGGAATTTGCCAGACGAATGGGTCTTGCCTTTGTCATGATCGAAAAACACACCAGGTGAACGGTGCATCTGCGACACGATTACACGCTCCGTACCATTCACGACGAAGGTGCCGTTGCCGGTCATAAACGGCAGATCGCCCATATAGACGTCTTGTTCTTTAATATCACGAACCGAGCGGGCACCGGTTTCTTCGTCAATATCCCAAACCACCAAACGGAGGGTCACGCGCAACGGTGCAGCGAAAGTCATTCCGCGCTGTTGGCATTCCTCAACGTCGTATTTTGGTTCTTCAAACTCAAACTTTACGTATTCGAGCGTGCCACGTTCTGCAAAATCCTTAATTGGAAACACAGATTTAAAAACTTCCTCAAGCCCGCTGCTCTCGCGTTCGGTCGCAGGAATATCCTTCTGCAGAAAGTGTTCATAGGAGGTCTTTTGGACCTCAATAAGGTTAGGCATCGGCGCAGTCGCACCAATGTGGCCAAAAGTTTTACGTACGCGCTTACGCCCGGTAAAAGAGATATCCATTGCAGCACCCCACAATAAGTTTCATTTGCAGGTTCTAAGTCGCGCTCCTTATTCGGAGGCATCCTAAAACCCAAACCTAATTCCAGACGTACCGGCCGTGTCTGGACTTATATACGGAAGGATGAACCTTCCATTGTGGGTGTCCGCTTTTCCGGCTCCGGCAACAGCCAATTCGGGCGGGAACACCGTAAATTTTAGTCCGAACCGCCGGTACCGGAAATTACTCCGCTACCGGCGCTAAGTTTAACTCATAAAACCTGAAGGTCTTATGCTTACTTTATTTCGACGGTCGCACCAGCTTCTTCAAGCTTGGCTTTGATTTCGGCCGCTTCGTCTTTGTTGACCCGTTCCTTAACGGGAGCGGGGGCACTTTCAACCATATCCTTGGCTTCTTTCAGGCCAAGACCGGTGATCGCGCGGACTTCTTTAATCACGTTGATCTTTTTCTCGCCGAACGAGGCCAAGATAACGTCGAAGTCAGTCTTCTCTTCAGCAGCAGCTTCGCCACCACCACCAGCCGAAGCAACAGCGACAGGTGCAGCAGCGGAAACGCCCCACTTTTCTTCAAGGATTTTGCTCAACTCAGCCGCTTCCATCACGGTCAGGGCTGAAAGGTCTTCAACGATTTGATCTAAGTTAGCCATTTTATCTCTCCTGAGACTTGAACTTATAGTGTTAACGGAAACCGGAATCTATGCGGCTTCGCCCTGTTCGGAATAAGCACTAACCACCCGTGCAAGCTGCCCGGCGGGTGCCTGCAAGACGCCAGCTATTTTAGTCGCGGGTGCATTGAGGAGTCCGACGATTTTGCCCCGGGTTTCATCCAGGGACGGCAGAGATGCAAGGGACTTAATAGCATTCACGTCGAGGATATCTTCGCCGAGCGCACCACCAAGTACCACGAGCTTTTCGTTAGTCTTCGCAAAATTCACAGCCGCTTTCGCAGCCGCCACGGGATCGTCGGAATAAGCAATTGCCGTCGGTCCTGTGAAAAGGTCATCGAGACCACTGAATTTCGTTCCATCGAGAGCGAGACGCGTGAGCCGATTTTTGGTCACTTTGAAATTGGCACCCGCATCGCGCACTTGAGTACGGAGTTCGCCCATTTCTGCCACCGTCAACCCGCTATAATGGGTGACGACAACAATAGACGTGTCCTCAAACACCTGATGCATCTGGGAGACCAATTCTTCTTTTTCGGTTCGATCCACTGATCGTCTCCACTTCTTTAAGTCCGCATCCCTATTCACCGAATAAGATGCGGACCCGTTGGACGTTGGCTTCCCCGGACAATCCGGAGAAACCGTTTTCCTGTCCAGCGCATCAGTTCAAGCCGTCATTTGGGGCCTGAAAACAGGTCCCGAATTTCGGTTGTGCACTGTCTATGCAGGCGGGAATTTCCCCCTTAAACCACCCTTTCGGGAAGCACCTACGGTCTCGGACAGGTCGAAGGCAGTTTCGCCACCTTCTACCCACCCCTTTTCAAAAGATCAGGGGCAGAATTCTTTTAACGACCAAGCTAACCAGCCTAGTCCGCAATACTTAACTTCAGACCCGGGCTCATGGTTGAACTTACGCTGACACGTTTCATGTAAGTTCCCTTGACGCCCGTGGGTTTCGCTTTGGCAATGGCATCGACAAACGTTTTAACGTTTTCAGCCAAGGCCTCTTCGGAAAAGCTCGCCTTGCCAACACCGGCGTGAACGATACCCGTTTTTTCCGCACGGAATTCGATCTGACCGCCCTTGGCGTCCTCGACCGCTTTCTTTACATCAGGCGTCACCGTGCCCAGCTTCGGGTTCGGCATCAGGCCGCGAGGGCCAAGGATTTTTCCCAACCGACCAACGATCGCCATCATATCCGGCGTCGCGATGACCCGATCAAAATCAATTTCGCCGTTGTTGATCGTTTCCATCAAATCTTCGGCACCCACAATATCCGCACCCGCTGCACGTGCTTCGTCAGCCTTGGCGTCTTTTGCAAACACAGCAACCCGAACTGATTTACCAGTTCCATGCGGCAAAGAAATCATGCCCCGAACCATTTGGTCCGCGTGGCGAGGATCGATGCCCAAGTTAATCGCGATATCAATTGTCTCGTCAAACTTTGTGTTTGCGTTACCTTTGATTATTTTAACCGCTTCATCGACCTCATATAACTTTTCTCGATCTATGCTGTCGGCGGCTTTTTTATATCTTTTTCCTACATGTGCCATTGCTCTAACCCACCACTTCCAAGCCCATGGATTTGGCGGAGCCAGCGATCATTTTCGCGGCTTGGTCCAAATTGTGAGCATTTAAATCAGCCATTTTGGCCTCAGCAATTTCTCTACACTGAGCCATGGTCACGCGACCGATAACTTCTTTTCCGGTTGTTCCGGAACCCTTGGAAAGCTTTGCAGCTTTTTTCAGGAAGAAGCTCGCTGGCGGCGTCTTGGTGATGAATTCGAACGTGCGGTCCGCATACGCTGTAATAACGCAGGGGATCGGCATGCCTTGTTCCATGTTCTGGGTTTGCGCATTAAACGCTTTGCAAAATTCCATAATGTTCAGACCAGCCTGACCCAGTGCAGGACCGATTGGTGGCGAAGGGTTCGCCTGTCCTGCGGGCACTTGCAGCTTAATCTGACCCGTAACTTTTTTTGCCATTTCAATTCCTCAGTTTAAAAGTTTACTTCTGAGTGCGTGGTGCGGCCTATGGCAGGCCTTCCACACGGTTACACCAACTCCCAAAGGAGTTGGAATTCTTTAAAGTTTCTCGACCTGTGCGTACTCAAGCTCCACCGGAGTCGCACGACCAAAGATCGAAACCGACACTTTAAGCCGAGCCCGATCTTCGTCCACATCTTCAACCAAGCCGTTAAATGAGTTGAAGGGGCCATCGCATACACGAACTTGCTCACCAATTTCAAACGTAATCGCTAACTTGGGTCGCTCGATCCCTTCCTGCACCTGATGCAGAATGCGGTCGGCTTCCTTTTGCGATACCGGCGTCGGACGACTGCCTGACCCCAAAAATCCTGTAACTTTCGGCGTGTCCTTAACCAAGTGCCACGTCTCATCGGTCAAATCCATCTTGGCCATGACGTAGCCTGGAAAGAACTTTCGTTCGCCGGCGACTTTGACACCACGCCGCATTTCCACGACTTCTTCCACCGGAACCAAGACATGCTCGAACCTGTCTTCCATGCCACGTTGCTTGGCCTGTTCCTCAATGGACTGGGCAACCTTCTTCTCAAAACCCGAATAAACGTGGATAACGTACCAGCGAAGCGCCATTACGTTCAGCCTCCCAATCCAAAAATAAGCTTCACGCCGCTCGACATGATAGTGTCGACCAACAAGAAGAAAAGCGCGGACAAAATCACCATCACAAAGACCATGCCAGTAGAGACCATGCTTTCCTTGCGGGTCGGCCAAGTGACCTTGGAGCCTTCCTGGCGGACTGCCTGAATGAACTGTGCTGGATTAATTTTTGCCATTTACTGTAAACCAATTACCCAATTAGGACGTTGCTCAAATGCTTCGAGAGACAAAATTGCCGCCGAAATGGCCCCA
>Ga0114999_10008612_pt1 | contig 11340 bp, 7 predicted proteins | sample ArcticOcean_MG_C_3_FD_89820 | JGI IMG/M metagenome (GOLD analysis project Ga0114999, IMG submission 89820) | Marine microbial communities from western Arctic Ocean - ArcticOcean_MG_CB8_126 | ecosystem: Environmental > Aquatic > Marine > Oceanic | place: Arctic Ocean: Canada Basin | collected...
AACGGGCTGCCGACGTTTTGAGTGAACTTTACCGGCCTCTCTATCTCCTTGAAACACCAATCGTCAAAACCACGTTGGAGACTGCAGAGCTAACCAAGTACGCGGCGAATACCTTCCTGGCGACCAAGATCACCTTTATCAACGAATTCGCGGATCTCTGCGAGAAGGTTGGCGCCAATGTTCAGGACGTCGCCCGGGGAATTGGTCTCGATGGTCGCATCGGTAATAAGTTTTTACATGCAGGTCCCGGCTATGGCGGGTCGTGTTTTCCCAAAGATACTCTGGCGCTCGTCCAGACCGCCAAAGATGCGGGCGCTCCAATCCGGATCGTCGAGACTGTTGTCGATATAAACGAGAAACGTAAAACGCAGATAGCGGGGAAAGTTGTCGCGGCTTGTGGTGGGTCAGTTGCGGATAAGACAATCGCTGTTCTCGGGCTGACGTTTAAACCTGATACGGATGATATGCGGGACAGTCCGAGCCTTGTTATTGTCCCTGAGCTCCAGAAAGCAGGAGCGAAGATTCAGGCCTTTGACCCTCAGGGGATGAAGGAAGCAGCTCACCTTTTTGATGATGTTGTTTTTTGCGAGGGACCGTACGAGACTATGCAGGGTGCTGACGTTCTGGTGATTGTTACGGAATGGAACGCCTTTCGGGCACTCGATTTTACACGGGTTAAGAGCCTTTTAAAAACGCCGACGCTTGTTGATCTCCGGAACATTTATAATCTTGATGATATGAAGCGTGAGGGATTTTCGTATTTCAGCGTTGGGCGTGAAGCCCTCGCTGCAGAGTAATGGATATGAGTGGATATCAGCTCGATTCAACAATTCTGCGCGAATACGATATTCGCGGTGTCATTGATGAAACGCTCACGATTGACGGAGCATACGCGATTGGGCGGGCATTTGGCACAATGGTTGCCGAAAATGGCGGACGAACCGTCTGTGTTGGATATGATGGGCGTCTCAGCTCGCCTGATCTTGAAAAGGCAGTCGTTGATGGGCTGATGGCCTGTGGTCTATCGGTTATCCGTATCGGCCTTGGGCCGACCCCGATGCTTTATTTTGCGGTGAATACTGTCCCGGCAGATGCAGGGATTATGATTTCAGGCTCGCATAACCCGCCTGAATATAATGGCTTTAAAATGATGCTCGGCAAGGCGCCTTTCTATGGAGAGGATATTCTACGCCTGGGAGAAATCGCGGCGGCTGGTGAGTATGCTGAGGGAACCGGCGAGAGTTCTGAACACCGTGTGCATGACAAATATATAGCGCGGCTTGCGGTTGATTATGACGGTAAACGGCCTCTAAAAATTGCGTGGGATGCAGGCAACGGCTCTGCTGGTGATGCCATGCGAGATCTTTGCGCAATGTTACCCGGCACGCACATTCTTCTTAACGAGAAAATCGACGGTACCTTTCCAGCACACCATCCTGATCCGACTGTGCCTGAATGTCTCGAGCAGCTTCAAGAAGCCGTTCGATCCGAAAACTGTGATTTTGGTCTGGCGTTTGATGGCGATGGTGATCGGATCGGGGCTGTCGATGGTCAGGGCCGAATCCTGTGGGGAGATCAAATTATGATCTTACTCGCATCCGATGTCCTTAGGGAGATTCCTGGCGCCACTATTATCGCTGATGTTAAGGCCAGCCAAACCTTGTTTGACGAGGTAGCCCGGATGGGCGGTGAACCGTTGATGTGGCGAACCGGTCATTCACTCATCAAGGCAAAAATGGCGGAAACCAAAGCGCCATTGGCCGGAGAGATGAGCGGTCATATCTTTTTTGCCGATAAATATTATGGCTACGATGATGGGTTATACGCAGCCGTTCGGTTGTTAAACCACGTTGCAAACCAGAGCCGGTCTCTGGCTGGTATTCGGGATAGCTTGCCGCAACCGGTAAACACGCCGGAACTGAGGTTCCCCTGTGGTGAAACTCGTAAGTTTGAGGTTGTTGACGAAGTCTTGGAACGGATGCGTGCGAGAGGCGCAAATCTTAGTGACGTTGATGGTCTTCGGGTTAAGACAGATGACGGCTGGTGGTTGCTCCGGGCTTCAAACACCCAAGATGTTCTGGTTGCACGATGCGAAGCCAATGATGACGGAGGCCTTGATCGCTTGCGTGATGCTCTAGTTGCCGAGCTGACTGAAAGCGGTGTTCAGCCACCTGATTTTTAAAGCTTAGCGATCGCCTTGTGAAACGGGGTTCTCTTCTCGGATGACAAGACAGGTGATATTTCGCCGTTTGAGGACCCTGCAGGCTTCACGGGCGTTCGCTTCGACTAAACCGACTAGTCGTGCCCGATAAATTCTTTTGCCTCTTGCTGCGCTAGATTTAACCGAGATACGACTGCGTTTAAGGTCTGGCGCAATTCGGGATGCTCTGAGGGCTGCCAGGTGTGCCGGCGTAAATCTATCAAAGGCTCCAACTTGGACACTCCAATGGCGCGGTAGCTTTTTCTTGGCCTTTTTACGTTTCTTGGCGGCTTTGCGCTTTGTTATCTGGGCTGGTGATAGACCCGCAAAGGTGACTGGCAATCCGCCATTTTTTCTTGCGATATAGCGTGTGCGGTCGGATTTATCCATTTCGTCAAGCATTTTGAACACCCGTTTAAACAGGGTGATCGCATGCCGGTCGCGTTTGTTGCCTGACGTGCCTCCAAACACTGCCCCGACAAGACGTCGTCTTTTATATTTAACGGATACCGCGATATTATATCCAGAATCGCGGATGTAACCGGTTTTGATTCCATCGGTCCCTGGCAAACGCTTTAGAAGTTTGTTGTGATTTCTGTGTGTACGTCCCCGGTAACGAAATTTAGTGGTCGTGAAGTATTTAAAGCGTTTGGGGAAATCCCGACGCAAAGCAATGGATAGTCTAGCCATATCGCGCGCTGTGGTTACTTGTTTTTTGTTTGGTAACCCTGAGGCGTTCTTAAAAGTTGTCCGGGACATACCAAGCTTCCGGGCACGATGGGTCATCATGCGGGCAAATTTTTCTTCTGTGCCGCCAAGCCCTTCAGCGATCACCGTGGCGACATCATTTGCGGATTTTGTTACGAGTGCCTTGATGCCTTGTTGGACGGAAATCGTGCTGCCACGTTTAACATAAATTTTGGACTTTGGGCGCCTAGCTGCACGTCTGGAAACTTTAAGGCGAGTACCCAACTTTATTTTGCCGGCTTTTAACTTCTCAAAGACTAAATAGAGGGTCATCATTTTTGTCAGTGAAGCAGGATATACCCGCCAATCCGGATTAACTGCGTGAAGCACGGCACCGCTATTTTCATCAACAATGATAGAGGTGTAGCGCGCTGCCGAAGCCGGCGTAAGCTGGGTAAATACAGCGATGATCAGGATGGCGATCAGTCGGAGGCGCACATGGTCCGCCATATTCGATAGTTTGCTTTCTGCGTCATATCGAAAGTTATTTGCCTGCTTGTCCCGAAGCTATTGAATCTAAAGAGATTCTAATTGAAAGTCGCTAAGAAGTCCATTTTGGTCTTGAAAATTTAAGGTTCAATTAACTCTCGTTAACCGATTGTAATTTAGAATTTTTTGAAATCACTATTGAATTTATGACTTTAGTAGGACGAATCATAGGTTATAGATTTTCGGGAATTACCCGGATTGGGGGCAGTTTGTTCTTTCAAGGTGGGTACCCTATCTAATAACATACCTACTCCCTTAGCATTTACGCATTAAGTCACAGATTAGAGCATTTTCGAAATACGATGAGCGATAAAGAAACAGACCGGCCGCCTGGCGGAGACGACGACATGAATGTCGGCGTTGTCGTCAGGAGTAAGCCTAAAACCAAAAAACCGTCGATGTACAAAGTAGTCATGTTAAATGACGATTACACGCCGATGGAGTTTGTCGTTTTGATACTCGAACGTTTCTTTAGCAAGAGCCACGAAGAAGCCCTAAATATCATGCTTCATGTACATCAGAAGGGTGTCGGTATTTGTGGTGTCTTTACGTATGAGGTCGCAGAGACCAAAGTAACCCAAGTGATGGACCTGGCGCAGCAGCACCAGCATCCTTTGCAATGCACACTCGAGAAGGAGTAACGCATGTTGTCGCGGAATCTCGAACGTAGTCTTCACCAGGCGTTGTCTTGTGCGCGTGAGCGTCACCACGAATATGCAACTCTTGAGCATTTGTTGTTTTCCTTGATCGAGGATCAGGACGCCGTCGCAGTACTGCGCGCTTGTGGAGTGGATATTGAAAAGCTCAAGGAAGACCTCGTTGATTATCTTGACAACGAGCTGGGAAATTTAGTTGTTAACCGTGACGAGGACCCGAAACCGACCGCGAGTTTCCAGCGTGTCGTCCAGCGTGCTGCGATCCATGTACAGACAGCTGGCCGTCAGGAAGTTACTGGCGCTAATGTTTTGGTCGCGATGTTCTCGGAACGTGAATCCCATGCGGTTTACTACCTCCAGGAACAGGAGGTGTCGCGCTTCGATGCCGTTAATTACATCTCACACGGCATCGCAAAAGTGCCTGGCCGTTCAGAGCCGAGACCGGTTGAAGGTACGGATGGCGATGACGGTGATGAAACTGACATCAAGGAAGGCCATGAGGCACTCGATGCTTACTGTGTTGATCTGAATAAGAAGGCCGGTGAGGGCAAGATTGATCCTTTGATCGGCCGTGCTGCCGAAATAGAACGCACCATTCAGGTTCTGTGCCGCCGTCGAAAGAACAACCCGCTTTATGTCGGCGATGCCGGTGTTGGCAAGACAGCGTTGGCGGAAGGACTTGCGAAGCGCATTGTCGATGGCGACGTGCCTGAGGTTCTCGCCGATGCAACGATTTTTTCTCTCGACATGGGCGCGCTATTGGCGGGAACCCGTTACCGCGGTGATTTTGAAGAACGTCTCAAGGCTGTTGTCACTGAACTGGAGGCTTGTGAAGGCGCCATCCTGTTTATTGATGAGATCCATACGGTGATTGGTGCAGGGGCGACCAGTGGTGGATCGATGGATGCCTCGAACCTTCTCAAACCGGCGCTACAAAGCGGAACGCTGAAGTGTATGGGATCGACGACCTATAAAGAATACCGGTCTTACTTTGAAAAAGACCGCGCATTGGTACGCCGTTTCCAGAAGATTGATGTTATTGAGCCCTCAATCGAGGATGCCGTGAAAATTCTTCGTGGTTTGAAGCCTTATTACGAGAAACATCATCGTGTCCGTTATACGGCGGAAGCGATCCGCACAGCGGTTGAACTCGCTGCGCGCTATATCAATGATCGTAAACTTCCTGATAAGGCGATTGACGTTATCGACGAAGCGGGTGCTGCGCAGATGCTGTTGCCCGAAGGCAAGCGTCGCAAAATGATCACGGTTAAGGACGTCGAAGATGTCGTTGCCAAGATCGCGAGAATTCCGCCAAAGAGCGTGTCTCGGGATGATCAGGAAACGCTCAAGACATTGGACGATGATCTGAAGCGCGTCGTGTTTGGCCAGGATGATGCGATCTCCGCATTATCATCGGCGATCAAACTCTCCCGGGCAGGACTTCGCGAACCTGAGAAGCCAATCGGCTCTTATTTGTTCTCGGGTCCGACCGGTGTCGGTAAAACGGAAGTCGCACGCCAGCTCGCCATTACGATGGGGATAGAGCTGATCCGGTTTGATATGTCGGAATATATGGAACGCCATACGATATCTCGTCTCATCGGTGCGCCGCCTGGCTATGTTGGATTTGATCAAGGCGGGTTGCTGACGGATGCGATTGATCAGCATCCCCATGCGGTTCTGCTGCTTGATGAAATCGAAAAGGCCCATCCGGATCTATTCAACATCCTGCTGCAGGTGATGGATCATGGGCGCTTGACCGATCACAACGGTAAGAATGTTGATTTCCGTAATGTCATTTTGATTATGACGACAAATGCCGGAGCCTCCGATATGGCTAAGGAAGCTATCGGCATTGGCCGAACTAAGCGTGAAGGCGAGGATGAAGAGGCCATCAAGCGCATGTTTACGCCTGAATTCCGTAATCGTCTGGATTCGACTATTGGATTTGCCGGGCTGCCGCCTAAGGTCGTCTCGCTGGTCGTCGACAAGTTTGTTATGCAGCTCGAAGTTCAGCTCGAAGACCGTAATGTAAGGATTGAGCTCGATAAGGCTTCCCGCAAATGGCTGGTTGATAAGGGCTATGACGAGCATTTTGGCGCGCGTCCGCTTGGCCGACTGATTCAGGAGAGCATCAAGAAACCGCTAGCCGATGAGTTGCTGTTTGGCAAACTTGTGCGCGGTGGTGTGGTGAGTGTTTCGGTGAAAGATAAAGAGCTGGCATTTGATATCCGGCCTGAGGATCCAAAAAAGAAGCCAACCAAACCTAAATCCAAAGCCAAGGGTAAAGGTAAGGATTCAGGGAAAGATAACGACGATGGCAAGAAGGCGCCGGAGCTCGTTGAATAGGCCGGTTAGCGGCATCGCGTAAAAGTTAAACTTCGATATCTTTGCGATAGGGAGAGCGCTCGTCTTCAAGCGCGTCCATTTCCCATTCGGTTTCTTTTTGTTCACTAACTAGGAATCCCGCGACGGCATCTCTGAACGCCGTATCCCGTATCCAGTGTGCGCTATGGGTCTCTGACGGCAAATAGCCGCGACTGATCTTGTGCGGCCCTTGAGCTCCTGCTTCAACCCGGGCAAGGCCGTTATCAATGGCGTACTCAATCGCCCGGTAGAAACACGCTTCGAAATAGAGCATGCGATAGCGGGGTGATCCGCCCCAGTTGCGGCCATATAACGTATCGGAGCCGCGTAGGTTAAGCGCAGCGCCGACGTATTCACCATCGTCGCTGGCCATGATCATCACAACTTTGTCGGCCAGTCTTTCATGCATCAGCATAAAGAAGTCTTTGTTGAGATAGGCGTGCGCCCACTTCTTTTCGACCGTTGTGAGATAGAACTGGTAAAACGCCTCCATATGCTCCGGCTTCAAATCGTCGCCTGTGAGGATTTCAACATGGGCATCCTGATTGGCGAGCTTACGTTCCTTGCGAATGGCTTTTCGTTTGCGGGAATTTAGCGCCCCCAGAAAATCGTCGAAATTTTCATAACCCCGATTGTGCCAGTGGAACTGCTTGCCTAATCGCTCCAGAAACTCCTGACCTTCGAGCAGGTCGCGCTCTTCTTTTTCACAAAACGTGATGTGCAGCGAGGAGACTTCGTGTTGGTTGGCAAGTTCTCGCAGACCGGCGACGAGGGCAAGTCGGGTTTCCGTAGTATTGGGGCCAGGGCGAACCAGCAAACGAGGGCCGGTGACGGGAGAGAAGGGCACCGATATCTGGAGTTTTGGATAGTATTTACCTCCGGCGCGTTCAAACGCATCCGCCCAACCCCAATCGAACACATATTCGCCGTAAGAGTGGTTTTTGAGATAGCATGGCACAGCACCGATCAATTGCCCCGAAGCATCTTCGAGTAACAGGTGCTGCGGCAACCAGCCTGACTCCGCACAGGCTGCGCCACTTTCTTCCAGAATGTCGAGGAAGGCGTGACTGACAAACGGGTTGTCGTCGCCTGCACAGGCATCCCACTCAGCCGCATCAATCTCGGAAATTCGGCTAGTGACCTTTACCGCTATGGCGTCTCCATCAGGCATTTAGATAGCCAAGCGGCCGCGTAAGATTTTCGCTGTTAATCTTCGTTAGCGACAGCATTGTTTCGACTACCTCTATTCCACTTCAAAGATGCCGTCGACTTCAACGGCGGCGCCTTGAGGGAGGGAAGCTGTTGCAACAGCGAAACGGGCGTGTCGTCCTGCATCGCCAAATATCTCCACCATCAGGTCTGAGGCGCCGTTCATTACGGTCGGTGGGCCTGTGAAATCGGGCATTGCGTTAACAAAACCGCCAAGTTTTACGACGCGTTTGACGCGGTTGAGATCGCCACCGAGGGCGACTTTAAGCTGGCCAAGCAGGTTGAGGCCACAGGCTCTTGCCGCCTTTTGGCCGGTGTCTATGTCGACGTTGCCGCCCAATTTTCCGGCAATCAAGCCGTCCGCAGCCATTGATACCTGGCCAGAAACAAAAATTAGGTTTCCGGTTTGGACGAACGGAATGTAGTTCGCAGAAGGGGTGCGTGGTTCAGGGATTGTGATACCCAACTCGGCCACGCGTGCGTCGATCTTTCCAGCCATTTTTCTTCCTGTCCGTTAGAGAATTCAGTGAAGACAGCGTAGCGATAGAGCTTGAGCATCGCTAGGGGGAATTCCAAAATTGGAGCGGGAGTACCAAAAAATTCTGGGGGGGTGAATTTTTTCCCCCCCCCCCCCCAGCAGTTCAGGGAGACGCAAGGTCAAATATGCCGTTGCTGGATAGCAGCGTCCGGAGAGAAAGACCCGTGCGCTGCGCTCCGTGCCGTATCCGATGCAGGACGGCGTGGAGTTTCTGCATCACCTTGGTCGTCTTCTTTTGACAAGGTGATGGCTGTTCAGTCTTTACCGGGCGGCTCTTTAATTGCAGTCCGCTCCGTCGGTAATGCGCTTGTGGTGTGGGCGAGAGCCAAAGCCTGTGACATTTCTACGGGTGATGAGTTGTTCGCAATTTCTGTTATGCGTTTTGTAGTTTTTATCTGGGCCATTGCTTCGGTTTTTGCCCCGGACTGGCCGCCCTGAATGACAGTAAGGGGTGGGGTAATGGGTCGTGCGGGTATGATCTCGTCCTGTCCTGTGGTCGCTGGGTTGCATATATTAGAGTGGTCGGTCTCATCTCGATACAGGCAGAGCGACTTAAGGCCAAGTCGCCAGCCTGTCAGCAGGAGCACATGGCAGTCGGCAACGGATGTGCTTTGCGGGAGGGAGAGGGCATGTCCTATGCCGCCGGAAATCATCGGCTGCACTGCTGCCATCATGCGAATAACGGCATTACCGTGGTCTATAGTTGTCGCTGATGTGGCTCCGGTGATGAAAACAACAGCATGCGCTGCGTCGCGATAGGGGAGTTCTGTCTCTACCAGGGTCCCGAAACAATAACGGTTAGCCCTGTTGATAGCGCCATCGCTGTAGCCAAGGGCCGCTAGCAGGTCAAAATAAGGATTCTCTAATTCATCGACATTTACGCCCAGTAACTCAATGCAATTCTCTAACCCCAATATCCAGGGATTGAAGACCTGGGACAGGTCAACGGCGTTGAGGAGGGCATTTTCGGTCTGACCGATCAGATCATCCGTAAAGCCATTTGTGCGGAGCGAGGCATGATTGACTGCTGGTGCGTCTCTAAGCGAGCGAGTCCCTAATAGACCGTTGATAAAGGCATCCGTCTCTAATGGGCTATAGCCGAGAGCTGTTAAACCTATAGGAACGGCGACAGGTATTGACGGCCGAAATTGGCCGCCATCATCGAGTTGGTGGTGGCAAAGGGCTGTGACCGGTTCAAGCCCCAATGAAGTGCTTTTGAGAATCGGGCCGGCCTCCAGATCAGTTGAAACCAGCGTTACTTGAGCATTTCGATAACCTGATACTTGTCCAAGCATCTCTGTTCGTTCCCAAGCTTTGACCGCGGCGTCGAAAAGCTCGGGGAGCGCCTGACGCGGATTAATAGGATGAGGGGCCCACCCTAGACCTTCATAACCACCGATTTGGCTCGTTGTCGCTCGTCGGTGATTGCGGATAACCCGCAACATAGTATTGCTGTTTTCTTCAAACGCTGGAAAGGCGCCCATTTCGGCAGCTAAGTTCGCTGACTCCTTGTAGGCTGTCGCCGTTATGAGAGAATAGATCGTCGCGGCGATCGCGCGGGCGTCTTCGCTGTCATAGGGCAGGCCATACGACATGATAAGCTCAGCAATGCCAGTAACAGAAAGCCCGAGCGGGCGGTAGGTCCAAATCCGGTTGGCCGTTCGTGGGGATATTTGAGCGCCATGCATGTGACCGATATCGAGGGCCAGGGTGATGAGCTCAACTGTGTGGCAGAGATCATCGACCGCAAATCCAAAATTGCCATCGCGAAATGCTGAACAATCAATTGTAGCTCTAGGGCAGGCTGTATCGTCCAAAAACAGGAAATCCCCATCACCTATAGCGGCATTTATCTCACCGGCATTGGCGCAGGTATTCCAGCCGTTACTTGTTGTTGCATAGTGAATACCGGTTTTTCGGCCGGTCCAGGCACCGTAGGCGATTGCATCGAATAATTGATACGCCCTGTCATCACCATCTACGACGAGTTCAATTGGTCCGTCGTCAAGCCGGACCATTGTGGTGTCATTTTCGCTCTGAACCGTATCCGCGACATCGCTTGGGGGTGGCCCCATAATGTCCGATGCTTTGATCTCGCAATTTTGTTCAACGAGATCGAGCGTTCGATCAATAATATTCTCAGGGACTAAGGCGCCGCGTGCCGATTGGATTGCTAACCGCAGAGGGGCACTAATTGTAGCATCTACCTTCGGTGATGTTTGGTTCTTGTGATAGGCGTCGATCACCGCCTGGATATGGCGGCACGCAATCTCATAGCCCATCATATGGGCGGCGTTTTGGGCGTCGGCGGTGCTGTCTGCCCACAGATTATTAAGCGTTTCTGGATGTGAACCATCCAGGGTAGTCCGGTGCTTACGGGGATGGTTCTGCTTTTCCTCGACAGAAATGTCATGTGTTTTGCTGCGGCGGACCAAACCAGTCTGAAATTCGGTGACAAATGTTTCAGGCTGAGCTGTCTCCATGCCGTATGCCCAATAGACGCCGGTTTGTTGCCACTCTGTGAGTTCGGGCGTGAACCGTCGATGACACAAAAGCCATCTTGTTTCGTCATAGAATGTTCTCGCGTCCTGTTCGGAATCGAAATACCCGCCTTGCCATCCGAGATACGTCCATCCGCCTACAACCCTATCGATTGCATCGCGGACGCTATTTTCACCGATAAACACATCTTTAGCGGTTAAAGCAGCCGGTTTGACCGCTTTGCGCCATAGCCATGATGGGACTTCATTGTCCTCAATCGCGACAAGTCTGCTCGGGGGTAAATCCGTAACCAGGCAGTTCTGGACAAAGAATGAGCACCCTTCGATTGACCAGTCAGACGGGACTTCGACAAATGGTTCACTATATAAGGTTTCTATAGGGTGTTTTTGATCTGTTCGTAGATCAAAGAAAACAAAACCCACGCCTTCATAAGGCGTGCTGTCGGGCTCCGTATTGCGTCGGGCAATTCTCACTGGCCCCCCCCCGATTCTCTTTGCGGGACCGCTATTTTTAGCTTGGTCCTGCAGTGTCAAGAACACCAAATCATCTTGGAACTATTAGATGATTTGGTCCCCCCAGATGGATTTGCCGCCCTAACTGGTCTTAAGATATTCAACGCTACTACACGAACA
>Ga0114999_10008617_pt1 | contig 11339 bp, 10 predicted proteins | sample ArcticOcean_MG_C_3_FD_89820 | JGI IMG/M metagenome (GOLD analysis project Ga0114999, IMG submission 89820) | Marine microbial communities from western Arctic Ocean - ArcticOcean_MG_CB8_126 | ecosystem: Environmental > Aquatic > Marine > Oceanic | place: Arctic Ocean: Canada Basin | collected...
AGAATATATTTAGGATCAAGAAGTGGTGGGTTTTGGAGGACAGTAGATGGCGGGGATAGTTGGACTAATACAACTGATTTTTTATATGCAGCTGGTGTAAATACTATAGCAGTTTCACCCAATAATCCAAATCATGTTCTTATAAACGTGAGAAACTCAAAGAATGGTGTTACGCATGGAATCTATCAGTCTCAGGATGGAGGAGAAACCTGGAACATAACCAATTTCAATCCAGATAACCTTGGCTGGGGAGGTTTAGGAACTTATAATAGTATTTATAAGATTTCTTACCACCCTACTATAGATAATTTGGTATTTATTGGTACATCGGAAGGCTTATTTCGTTCTACAGATAATTTAAATACATGGGTCAATTCTGCTACTGGTAATTCTTGGGAATGGAATTATAATTTTACTCAAATTGATTTTCATTCAACAAATGAGAATATTATATATACTGCAAGCTATGAGGTAGATTCTAAAATATATATATCAAATGATGCAGGCTTAACATTTAGTGGCTCTAATACTATCTCTGGAAATTCTAGTAATATTAAATTGTCTGTTTCTGCTGCATGTACTGATTGCATTTATGTAGGAAGTAGTGATGGTATATGGAAGTCAACAGATAATGGTCAAAATTTTACTCTTATTTCTAATCCTGGAATTAGTAATTACGGCGCTTTTGCTGTAAGTGATGTTGACACCAATTATATGCTGTTTGGTGATATCGATACTCACAGAAGTACTGATGGTGGTGCTACGTTCAATCAAGCTACATATTGGTCCACAGGAAATGCTAATTATAATACTACAGGAACATATGTGCACGCAGACATTAGAGGGGCTCGTTCTGAAAATGGAGTGTTTTGGGTTAACACTGATGGATTTTTGTGTAAAAGTTTAGATAACGGTGTTTCATGGGAGATTTATGAAGGTCAATCTATTCGTGAGAATTATTGTCTTGGATTAAGTCAATCTAATCATGAAAGAACCATATCTGGTTCTCAAGATAATGGAACAAGTATAAAGACTGAAAACTCTTGGATTGAATTTTATGGTGCAGATGGTATGGAAGGAATCATACATCCTTTGAATGATGATTGGATGATTGGAAGTTTCCAATTTGGCGGAAAAAGAAGAACAAAAGATGGGGGATTAACACAAGGTGGTATTAATCCGAGTGGTTTTGATGGAGATTGGATAGCTCCCGTATTATACGACCCTAACAATCAAATGAAAATTTTTGCTATGGATGATATGGTATATAGTAGTGATGATTTTGGTTCAACATGGACAGAGTTAGGAGCACCAAATTTTTCTGGTAATGTATCAAATGCAGCAATTGCTGAAAACAATTCAAATATCCTAGCTGTTTCTAATTATCAGGCAATTGAAAAATCTATTGATGGTGGATATACATATACAGATATTAAAGGATCTCTTCCAAATCAATTTATTACTGATATTGCTTTTGATCCTAATGATGATAATGTTATTGTGGTCACTTATGGAAATTACAATTATGACAACAATAAAGTATTTATTACAATTGATCAAGGGGCATCATGGCAGAATATAACTTATAATCTAGGCAATATTCCCGTAAGATCTGTTGTAATTGACCATACAGATGCTTCAACAATATACCTTGGTACTGAGATTGGAGTTTACAAAAAATCTATGTTAGAAAATTCTTGGACCTTATATAATCAAGATTTACCTAACATGTCAGTACTTGAATTAGAAATAATGTACGGATCAAATACACTTCGTGCAGCCACTTGGGGAAGAGGATTATGGGAATTTACCTTAGATGGTAGACAAAGTTTTCCGTCAATATTAACTACTAGAATCACAAACCAACCTACAGATACTCAACCAAAAGTTGATATAGATCAGTTTGTAACATCAACTATTTCTTATGATGGAGAAATAGCAAATGCTTACATTCAATGGTCAACTGATATATCTAGTGTAGTAAATACTACCACAATGATAAACACTTCTGATATTACGTGGGTTACTGATTCTCCAATACCTAATCAAACAGAAGGAACAAAAGTTTATTTTAAAGTCTTTGCTGAAGGAGATAATAATGATATTACGGAAACTTACAGATATATGTATGAAGTTAAGGCCAATGTTCTTTGTACACCATCCATGGATTGTTCTTATAATGATGGATTTCAGTTAGTTCAAGTAGGCGATATAAATAATCCTTCAGGATGTGAAGGTTATGGAGATTTCATGGATTTATTAACTGATTTGGAGCAAGGTTCAAATAATCAGATGACTGTTACAACAGGTTATGGTGATCAGTATGTAAAAGTTTGGATAGATTACAATGATGATTTAGATTTTAGCTCAGATGAGGTTGTTATAGATAATTATGTAATTGCGCCTGGCCAGGCTGCAGGATCTTATACTGAAACAATTGATTTCGTAATTCCTGAAAATGCTACTCTAGGAGAGCATATTTTGAGAGCTAAAGCTAATTGGAGTGGCGATGTTCCTGCAGACGCATGTGCTGAAACAACCTATGGGGAAACAGAGGATTATATGGTAAATATTGTTGAATCGTCCTTAGGATTGATTGAAAACAATTTTGAGTATAAACCTTTAGTATATCCTAATCCTACTGTTGGGAATTTCTCGATTGATTTAGGAATTATTTACAATAATGTTTCAATAACATTAACTGATATAAATGGAAGAATAATTCAATTCAAGAATAATCTATATGGAAGATTCTTTGACTTAGAAATAGATAATTCATCAGGCATGTATCTTCTAATAGTTGAATCTGGAAAAAATAAAGCTGTGATTCGAATTATTAAGAATTAGAAGCTATAATTATTAATAAAAACTACTTCTAATATTAAGGGCTGCGGCAATAATATCTACTCTTGAAATTATTCCTAAAATTTTATTTGATACCATTACTGGAAATCTTTTTCTTTTTAGTCTTAAAAATTTTTCAGCAGCATCAAAAATTGTTTCATTCGGCGAAATAGAATCTACATTTTCAGTCATGTACTTTGAAACAGTAGTCTTTGACATTGGCATATTATAATATCGGCTATCAACAATTTGCTTCATTAAATCTGTTTCTGATATAATACCAATTAATTTTCCAGACTTATTAATTATAGGAGCTCCGGATATTTTCTTTTCTAGTAAAACTCTTTTCACTTCAAATATAGAATCTGATTTATGAAATGTAATTACTTCTTTAGACATGTAATCTTTGACTAGAATATTTTGTAAAGATTTTCTAACTATTTTTTTAGATGGGCTTTTAAAATTAATTACGGACATGGACATAAAATACAAAAAAAAATTTAATTTACTTTCTATATTATTGATTATCAATGTTTAACAAGAAAAATTAATACAGTTTTATATTCGTAATTTTCAATTTTTTAACTATGAAAAAAATCTATTTTTTTTCAATATAATGTCCTATATTTATCCTCTTCATTATTAATAAAACAATCAGTTATGAAAAATTTTTTATTTCTTTTAATTGCAGTTTTTACATTTTCGTGTAATCAAACTGATCAAAAAAAATCTAAAGAAGCATCTTCCCATGAAAATATGATGGTTCTTGTAGTAAATTACGAATTACAAGACATGAGTCTTGAAGATCATGCAAAGCTTGGATCTGAGGTTGCGCCAAATTTTAAACCAGAAAACATTGATGGTCTTATTGGAAAGACCTTTATTGGAAATGTAGATACTGGGGTTTTTGGTGGGGTTTACTATTTTAAAAGCAAGGAATCTGTTGACACATATTTAGATTCTGAGCTATGGAAAGGAGTTGTTGCTCATCCAAACTTGGTAAATTTCACATCAGAAGTTTACGGAGTAGCTCCAATTGCGGTATCTAATGGAATTCCTATTCTATAATTATATTTAAAATTTTGATAAAAAGCCTGCAATTGCAGGCTTTTTTATAAAATAAGAAGAAATGAAACTAATTAAAAGAATTTCAATTTACATTATGTGTTTTTTTTATGTAAAAATTGGAATTGATCATTTTGTTAATCCAGATTATTATTTAAATATGGTTCCGTCATATCTGAAATTTCAACATGAATTAGTGCTTATTAGTGGGGTTTTTGAAGTTTTATTTGGAATAGGATTATTAACTAAATATCGAAAATATTCTGCTATAGGGTTGATTCTTCTGTTAATTGCAGTTTTTCCAGCTAATATATTTCTAATACAAAATGAGCATGCACAAACTGTAATGAATATTGACAAAAATACGGCTATTATTAGGGCTCCATTTCAGCTAGTTTTTATTGCAATTGCATATTGGCATAGTAGGTAAAAAAAACAATAAATTCCTACTGATTTTACTTCCCTGAAAAAAAAAATAGAAATTTAGTTGCTTAATTAAGCATAAAAAATTATATTTGCGCTCATTTTAAAAGCTAAAAAAATTATACTATGGCAAAGGAAAAATTTGATCGTTCAAAACCACACCTAAATATAGGTACAATTGGACACGTAGATCACGGAAAAACCACACTTACTGCTGCTATTACTACTGTATTAGCAAAGGCTGGTTTATCAGAGAAAAGAGACTTTGATACAATTGATAATGCCCCTGAAGAAAAAGAAAGAGGTATTACAATTAACACATCTCACGTTGAGTATTCGACAGAAAACCGTCATTATGCACACGTTGATTGTCCTGGTCATGCCGACTATGTAAAGAACATGGTTACTGGTGCTGCCCAAATGGATGGAGCTATTCTTGTTGTTGCTGCAACAGATGGTCCAATGCCACAAACACGTGAGCATATCCTTTTAGGCCGTCAGGTTGGTATTCCTAAAATTGTTGTATTTATGAATAAAGTTGATATGGTTGATGACGACGAGTTATTAGAACTAGTTGAAATGGAAATTCGTGAATTATTAACATTCTATGAATATGATGGAGATAATACTCCTGTTATACCTGGGTCTGCATTAGGAGCTCTAAATGGTGAGCAAAAATGGGTTGATTCACTTATGGAATTAATGAAAAATGTTGATTCATGGATTGAATTACCTAAGCGTGATGTTGAGAAACCTTTCTTAATGCCTATTGAGGATGTTTTCTCAATTACAGGTAGAGGTACTGTAGCAACTGGTAGAATTGAAACTGGTGTTGCAAATACTGCAGATACAGTTGATATTATTGGTATGGGAGCAGAGAAATTAACTTCTACTGTTACCGGGGTTGAAATGTTTAGAAAGATATTAGATAGAGGTGAAGCTGGTGATAATGTTGGTATTTTGTTAAGAGGTATTGAAAAAACTGATATTAGAAGAGGAATGGTGATTTGTAAGCAAGGATCTGTTACTCCACATAAGAAATTTAAGGCGGAAGTTTATATTTTAAAGAAAGAAGAAGGAGGAAGACATACTCCATTCCATAAGAACTACAGACCTCAGTTCTATGTTAGAACAACTGATGTTACTGGAACAATTGATTTACCATCTGGTGTTGAAATGGTTATGCCTGGAGATAATTTAACAATTAATGTTGAATTAATTGAGTCAATTGCAATGAGTATTGGATTACGTTTTGCTATTCGTGAAGGTGGTAGAACAGTAGGTGCTGGACAGGTAACTGAGATCGTAGAATAATAAAATCCATAAATATTTAATGTTAAGGTGTTTTGTTTCATTAACGAAATACCTTGACTTATGTTTACGGGTTTAGCTCAGTTGGTAGAGCACTGGTCTCCAAAACCAGGTGTCGGGAGTTCGAGTCTCTCAACCCGTGCAAAAAAAATAATATGTTAGGAATTTTAAAATATTTTAAGGAATCATTTGAAGAACTAAAGAATCATGTTAGTTGGCCAAGCTTTAATGAAGGTTTAGAACTAACAGTATTAGTTGCAGTTTTTTCTTTGATTTTTTCTTTAATTATATGGGCATTAGATAGTGTTTTCAGTAGGATAATTAAGGAATATTTTAATTTGATAAATTAATATCAATGGCAGAGAAAAATTCAGAAAATAAGTGGTATGTTGTTAGAGCTGTAAGTGGCCAAGAAAACAAAATTAAGACCTACATTGAAAACGAAATTTCTAGGTTAGGTATGGATACTTTTGTAGAGGAAATTCTTGTTCCGCAAGAAAAAGTTGTTCAAATAAGAAACGGAAAGAAGGTTACAAAAGATAAAACATACTTTCCTGGTTATATTATGATTAAAGCCAATTTATCTGGAGAAATCCCACATATAATCAGATCTGTAACAAATGTTATAGGTTTTTTAGGAGAAACTAAGGGTGGAGAGCCTATTCCTATGAGACATGCTGAAGTAAATAGAATGTTAGGCAAAGTAGATGAATTGTCACTTCAGGATGAATCCAATATTATTATTCCATTCACTCATGGTGAAAATATTAAAGTTATTGATGGACCATTTAATGGGTTTGATGGAACAATTGAAAAAATAAATGAAGAAAAAAGAAAACTTGAAGTAATGGTTAGAATTTTTGGGAGAAAAACTCCTTTGGAATTGAGCTATATGCAAGTTGAAAAGTTATAAAAGTAAATGTTACAGAGGCTTATGATTTTATTGCTTCCAAATTAAAATCATAAAAACTTAAATTAATATTATGTCAAAAGAAATAGGTAAAGTTATTAAGTTGCAAGTTAGAGGTGGTGCTGCTAATCCTTCTCCTCCTGTAGGTCCTGCCTTAGGAGCAGCTGGTGTCAACATTATGGAATTTTGTAAGCAATTTAATTCAAGAACTCAGGATAAGCCTGGAAAGGTATTACCTGTAGTTATTACTATTTACAAGGATAAATCTTTTGAGTTTATAATAAAAACACCACCTGCAGCTGTTCAATTAAAAGAAGCTGCAAAAGTAAAAAAGGGATCTGGAGAACCTAATATTAATAAAGTTTCAAAAGTATCTTGGGATCAGATAAAGACAATTGCTGAGGGAAAAATGGTAGATTTAAATGCATTTACTGTTGAATCAGGAATGAAAATGATCGCTGGTACTGCAAGATCAATGGGAATAAATATTAAAGGAGGGCAACCCCCTAAATAATTTCAATTTAGAATGAGCAAATTAACAAAGAACAGAAAATCTGTAATTGAAAAAATTGATAACAGTAAACTATATACATTAGAAGAAGCATGTGCTCTTTTAAAGGATATAACTACTACAAAATTTGATGCTTCAGTAGATTTAGCTATTAGATTAGGAGTTGATCCTAAAAAAGCTAATGAAATGATTAGAGGAGTTGTTTCTTTACCTCATGGTACAGGTAAAAACATGAAAGTTTTAGCTTTGGTTACACCAGACAAGGAAGATGAAGCAAAAAAAGCAGGTGCGGATTACGTAGGCTTAAATGAGTATTTAGAAAAAATAAAAAAGGGATGGACTGATGTAGATGTTATAGTTACTATGCCTAGTGTTATGGGTAAGTTAGGACCATTAGGTCGTATTTTAGGTCCAAGAGGCTTAATGCCAAACCCAAAAACTGGAACTGTAACTATGGACATTGGTAAGGCTATTTCCGATGTTAAATCAGGTAAAATAGACTTTAAGGTAGATAAAGCAGGAATTATTCATGCTGCTATTGGAAAAGTATCTTTTGCTGCTGATAAAATAGCCGGAAATGCTAATGAATTAATTCAGACAATAGTTAAGCTTAAGCCAAACTCATCTAAAGGAACGTATTTGAAGAGTATTTATATTTCATCAACTATGAGTCCAAGTTTAGCAATAGACACGAAAATTTAGAATTGAATTATGACAAGAGAAGAAAAATCTAGAGCAATTACTGAGATAACAGATCTGTTATCTCAGAATGAGATTATTTATTTGACAGATATTTCTGGACTTAATTCTACAGAAACATCTAATTTAAGAAGACTGTGCTTTAAATCAGGAGTTAAACTTGAAGTAATGAAGAATACACTTCTTGAAAAAGCAATGACGGATTTAGATAAGGATTTTGGGGGTCTTTTAGAAACTCTTAAAGGAAATACTTCAGTAATGTTATCTGATGTTGGAAATGCTCCAGCAAAGGTTATTAAAGATTTTAGAAAAAAATCTGACAGACCTATTTTAAAAGGAGCAATTATTAAAAATGACATATACTTAGGTGATGAAAAATTAGAATTTTTATTTTCAATAAAATCAAAAGAAGAGCTTATAGGAGAAATAATTCTGTTATTGCAGTCACCAGTAAAAAATGTTATTTCAGCATTAAAATCTAGTAGTAGCAAGTTATCAGGAATTATTCAGACTTTATCTAATAGAGAAGAAAAATCAACTAATAAGGAGGCTTCTGTTGAGGCACCTACTGAGGATGTTTCTGTTGAGGCACCTACTGATGAGGCTTCTGCTAAGGATGACTCTGAAGAAACAAATAAAAAAGAAAATTAAAATTAAATATTAACGAGAAATTACTTAAAAATAGAAAAATGGCAGATTTAAAAACTTTCGCAGAACAGTTAGTTAACTTATCAGTAAAAGAGGTAAGTGAATTGGCTGATATTTTAAAAGATGAATACGGAATAGAACCAGCTGCAGCAGCTGTGGCAGCTCCTTCAGGTGGAGTAGCTGAAGGTGATGCTGGAGATGAAGTCAAATCAGAATTTGATGTAGTTCTTAAAGCCGCTGGAGGCTCAAAGCTTGCTGTAGTTAAATTAGTTAAGGAATTAACTGGTTTAGGTCTAAAAGATGCTAAGGAATTAGTAGATGGAGCACCTAAGACTATAAAAGAAGCTGTTGGCAAGGATGAGGCTGAAGGAATGAAGAAATCATTAGAAGAAGCTGGTGCTGAGGTTGAACTTAAATAAGTTCAACATATAAAAGTTCATAGGCATTGATGTTAAGATAAATTCTTAACATCAATGCCTGTTTGTGCTTAAAGATAACTGTAACATATTTTAAATTTAATTATATAATAGATGTCATCAAAAAAAGCAGAAAGAGTTAGTTTTTCATCACTGAAAAACTCAATGAATTATCCTGACTTCTTAGATATTCAGATAAAATCATTTCAAGACTTTTTTCAATTAGAAACTAAGTCTGAGGAAAGAGAAAATGAAGGGTTATACAATACCTTTATGGATAATTTTCCGATTTCTGATACTAGAAATCAATTTGTATTAGAATTTATAGATTACTTTGTTGATCCACCGAGATATAATCTTCAAGAATGTATTGAGAGAGGATTAACCTATTGTGTTCCGTTAAAGGCAAGACTAAAATTATATTGTACTGATCCTGAACATGAAGATTTTGAAACAATTGTTCAAGACGTATACTTGGGAACTATTCCTTATATGACTCCAAGTGGAACTTTTTGTATTAATGGAGCTGAAAGGGTAGTTGTTTCACAACTTCATAGATCACCTGGTGTATTTTTTGGACAATCATTTCATGCAAATGGAACTAAATTATATTCTGCTCGTGTAATTCCATTTAAAGGATCATGGATTGAATTTGCTACAGACATAAATAGCGTCATGTACGCATATATTGATAGAAAGAAAAAATTACCTGTAACTACTCTATTTAGAGCAATTGGGTATGAAAGAGATAAAGATATCCTTGAAATATTTGATTTAGCAGAAGAGATTAAGGCTTCTAAAAATAATTTAAAAAAGTATTATGGCAGAAAATTAGCTGCTCGTGTTTTAAATACTTGGCATGAGGACTTTGTAGATGAAGATACAGGAGAGGTTGTGTCAATTGAAAGAAATGAAGTATTACTAGATAGAGATACTGAGATTAACAAGGAAAATGCTGAACAGATTATAGAAGCTGAAATTAAGACAGTTTTAGTTCATAAAGAGAGTAATCAGAAAGGTGAATATGCAATAATTCATAATACGCTACAAAAAGATCCTACAAACTCAGAAAAAGAAGCAGTTGAACATATTTATAGACAACTAAGAAATGCTGAGCCACCAGATGAAGAAACAGCTAGAGGGATTATTGATAAGTTATTCTTCAGTGATCAAAGATATAAACTAGGTGAGGTTGGTCGATATAGAATGAATAAAAAATTAGGACTTGATATTGGTGTAGACAAGCAAGTTTTAACTAAGGAAGATATCATAACTATAATAAAGTATTTGATTGAATTAATAAATTCTAAGGCTGAAATAGATGATATAGATCACTTATCTAATAGAAGAGTAAGAACTGTGGGAGAACAATTATCTTCTCAGTTTGGTGTTGGATTAGCAAGAATGGCAAGAACTATAAGAGAAAGAATGAATGTAAGAGATAATGAGGTTTTTACTCCTATAGATTTGATAAATGCTAAAACTCTTTCTTCTGTGATAAATACGTTCTTTGGAACAAATCAACTGTCTCAGTTTATGGATCAAACAAATCCATTAGCAGAACTTACTCATAAGAGAAGATTATCTGCGCTAGGACCTGGAGGACTTTCAAGGGAAAGAGCTGGTTTTGAAGTAAGAGACGTTCATTATACTCATTATGGAAGACTATGTCCAATTGAAACACCAGAAGGACCTAATATTGGATTAATCTCTTCTCTTAGTGTATTTGCTAAGATCAATAGTATGGGATTCATTGAAACTCCTTACAGAAAGGTTAATAATAGAAAAGTTGATATAAAATCAGAACCAATTTATTTAAGTGCTGAAGAAGAAGAGGAGAAATTGATTGCACAATCAAATATTCAGATTGATAAAACTGGTAAGATTATTGATGATATGATCATTGCAAGAATGGAGGGTGATTTCCCAGTAATTGAATCTAATAAAGTTCATTATACTGATGTAGCTCCAAATCAAATTGCTTCTATATCTGCTTCATTAATCCCTTTTTTAGAACATGATGATGCAAATAGAGCATTAATGGGATCTAATATGATGAGACAAGCAGTTCCATTACTTTTACCAGAATCACCAATTGTAGGGACTGGTCTTGAAAGACAAGTAGCATCTGATTCAAGAATTCTTATTAATGCAGAGAATGATGGTGTAGTTGATTATGTTGATGCTAATAAAATTATTATCACTTATAAAAGAAATCAAGAAAAATTATTGACAAGTTTTGATTCTGGAACTATTACATATAATTTAACAAAATTTAAGAAAACAAATCAAGGAACTTGTGTTAATCTTAAGCCGATTGTTTCTAAAAAAGACAAGGTTATTAAAGGTCAAGTTTTATGTGAAGGTTATGCCACAAATAATGGTGAATTAGCATTGGGAAGAAATATTAAAGTTGCATTTATGCCATGGAAGGGATATAATTTTGAGGATGCAATTGTTATTTCAGAGAAAGTTGTAAAAGATGATGTTTTTACATCAATTCATATTGATG
>Ga0114999_10008619_pt1 | contig 11337 bp, 24 predicted proteins | sample ArcticOcean_MG_C_3_FD_89820 | JGI IMG/M metagenome (GOLD analysis project Ga0114999, IMG submission 89820) | Marine microbial communities from western Arctic Ocean - ArcticOcean_MG_CB8_126 | ecosystem: Environmental > Aquatic > Marine > Oceanic | place: Arctic Ocean: Canada Basin | collected...
GAGGTACAGGTAACTTAGATGGTTTATACCTGCAGTTATAGACCATCTACCCCATACCACGGGCCCCGGCATCTACAACTGCACTGTGTCACTATACGCGCGTATGGGAGACCATTGTTTCTAAGCCCCTATAGGTATAGCTTCCCCGCCGTGTATTCCTATGCGGCCCCAACGTTTCCGGCGTACACCTTCAAGTGCATACCGGCAGGCATCGATCGTATGATTATGCCTGTCTGCCAGCACTGATACTACGTCACCTGTCAAGGGATCTTCTTTGTAGGAGTAATACATTAACTCATCCTGCACGTGCGGGCAGTCAGGATGCACAACGATGTCATAGGTCTTCATAAACTCTACACCTTCCTCAACAGAACCTGCACCTTTTTTGGCGCCAATAATGTTGAAGCCCCGGGCCTTCATATACGATATGGTCTCTGGCCTTGCACTGTCTGCCACAATTCGATGTCCGTCACGTACAGTCTGAAAGCCTTGGTGTCCGTATCTGTTAGGCCAGTACCGGGGATTTGTCGGATCGTTCAATTTGGAAGTACCGGCGAATAATGCTGGTGTCTCATCGATCTCACACTTGACTTTAAACGCCTCACGACGGAAGTACAGGGTACGACCTGAAATATAACATTCGACTAGGACTGTAGGATCAACAGCGAAGCCCCAGTCAGCACCGAGACGCGGGACTTCTTCGAGTATCCTTGTATCATCTAAGTCGTCTACAGTCCAATTGCGGAACACACGAGCCTCAGACCGGATGACAGGTTCGCCTTCCCATACATGCAGGTATTTATCCTGGTCACGACGTTTGTCCCATTCCATCTCGTCGACTAGGACGTCGGGGAACCAAGGATTGTCTCGCCAGCCGACTTTACGGATAATTGACTTAGGCGGAGGTTCGCCCCCGAGAAACATTTTGTCTACAGGGTCTTTAGTATCTCGCCTATTCCATGAGAACCAAATCTCAGAGTTAGGTTTACGTACTGTGGGGACAAGGAGCTGAATTGAACGCTGGCTGACAGTATTCGCTTCTTCAACCCATGCACCGTCTAGGCCTTCCATGGACTTCACGCTGTCCGGATTTGAGCGCAAGCCTGCAAAGAGGAATTCAGTTCGTCCGTCGCCGCCTATAATGGACCGATCGGTAATAGTGTAGTACCCATTACCTCCCTCGGACTTAGGTCCGAGCTTCGCCAATCTGATTTTATCCTCAAGCAGCTGCTTGACTGATGTGCTTATTGAGTTCTGGATTTCACGACAGAATAGCCAACGTAAATCACGTTGCTCGTAGCCCTTAAGGACTATTTCCTGCCCAAAAGAATGAGACTTAGCTCCACCTCGACCACCGTGATACGCCTTATATCGTGAGGGCTGGCGTAGCTCTCTAAAGGCGTATGGCAGTTGCAAAGATATAGGAGCATCTTTAGTTGAGGAAGTCGAACTCTTCTGTGTCACTGGCTACTGTTTCCTTTTCGGGCTCGACAGCCGGCAACGGCTCAAGCACCTCGTAATCTGCTTCGATCATTCCTGGGGGAAGTACATATGTTACCTGAATTCCGGTGTCGAGCTCTTTGCCATCTTTGCCAACAACCTCTAGGCTTGACATATCCCGGTAACGAGCATCGAACGCTTTCGCGTTGAGCTCAAGAAGCCGGTCCGAATGCTTTACCGTCGTCAATACGATCGGTTCACCTAGCTCGTCGTACTCGAGGTTACCGAATGCATCGTGTCGGTAACATAACTTGCCTTGGTGCGTCACGGGCTCTTCGTAACCGTCGCGACCGCGCCTGGTGATCTCTTCGCTCAAGCTATCACGATAGGCTTCAAGCGCTGTGAAAACTGCCTCGTCGAAAACAGGGTCATCATGACGCCAATCAGCGATCGTATGCCTCGTCTTACCACACGCACGTGCTCCTGCAGCAATAGTGCCCATGTGCTGGATACCCGACAAAGCTGCCAGTTTTCTAATCTGCCTGTTTGCTTCCCGATGTGCTGGCTGTTTAATCAGCGGCTCTACCGGAGTAACAACAAGAAAGTCTTTAGCATCTGTACCCATGATTTAGGGAATATACTACAGCTATGTTAGTCCTGCGAACCATCGTTTGCTATATCTATAACTTCTATTAACTCAAGTTTCGCTCTGCGCATCATATCAGCAGTTCCTCTGCCCCCTGGAAACGCTACAACTAAATACACTTCAAACGTATCTAACATTAATTGATTGCGAATAGGACCTGCTGCTTTACCGTCCCTAATCCAGTTTGCCGCTACCGCCTGTATAGGTATCTTGTGGAATTCAGCCCACTTGCCCGCCATACGATCTGCCCCACGTGCAGCGCCATGTACTACCAACGATGGCTTGCCATGCTTGTGTACTAGTTTCCGAAGTTCAGCGTTCATAAACTTCTGATCGCTAAAATCTCTACCTCCACAGACTAGCCAGATCATTTCTTTTGTCCATCTGTATGATGCATTGGCGCATGCTTTGTACGGGAGACAACTTCACCGTGTTGGAACCACGGTATGTCCTTTGGTTCGATATCAAGGATTTTAGCGATGAATAGATCATCTACCCCTGATTTCATCAAAGTCTTGTCGCGGGATACTAGCCAGAATACCGCGTTCTGCAGCTTCTCAACATCTTCTTCTAATTTCTTGACCTTACGAAATCTGGCGAACCACATGGCCGTCCTCTCTGTATAAAGCTTCCCTTAGTCTAGCTCTACTAGCTATCCGCCAGTCACATTCACTCTGTCGGTAGGCAACTACTGGCTTCTCTACATACGACGAGCTCTGAGCTGGATTAGGGTCTCTAGGAACACTTACCGGCTTCGGTCTGTCTGTCCGGTGGTTGAATATAGCTGACGCAACCGAGTTCTTACTGATACGGCATATTGCAGCTATCTCGCGGTAGGAGAGACCATTTCCCCACATGTAGAGAATGTTGGCATTTAAAGTAGACAGAGCTTTCTTAGGTCTTCCACCATTGAAATTATTAGGTCTCGCCATTTAACTACTTCCTCTTCGAGTAGAAGCCGATTATGACCATTACACAGTCTTCCGTGGTCGGAATGCTCTCATGCCGCCAGAAAGCTGTCGTTCCTTGTGGTGTGACAATCCCCTCAGCCTCGTGAAAGTACTGTGTAGACGTTACTGTCATCATATCAGTGGCCAAGTTATTTCGCGAGAGCATCGCATGCACTTTTCCCTGTTCCATTACCTTGTAAACTGGCGAATGATGCGCTAGGAACTTACCTGCCATCGGTCCACCAACACACATACCTGTGAATGATTCACCCATTAGTCGTCCTTCCTTCTTTCAGGTCTTTTGATCGTAAAGTCCCCGTTTACGCGGCGGACTGCGATATTCTTGCCTTCCATCTGGGGAAAGCCGTCTGCATCGAACACATGCTGCCAACAATAACCAGCGTCAAGATCGTAGGCGAACACATTCTTGACTTCCTCGCCGGTATCGTCATAATAGATGGCTAACGGCATTAGATGGGCAATTTCTTTAACATCTTCAACCTTACGGGGAAACTCAACCGGCGTTTCGTCCGGCTTGGCCATTGCATTTAAGTAGAAAGCCTTCCAAGTTTCGCCAGTAATAGCTTCGAATACCGAGGTAGTAACCTCTACACCATCCACACGGATCAGCTCTATACCGTCTTGAACTTGTATCCCCATATGATTATTCTGGAACATTTCGCCGATCGAACCATCAGGCATTACAGTCAGCTTGCGAAGAGCTTCGGCCCAACGTGTTGATAGGGAATGTTGATTTGACTGAATTGGCATTATAGTCTTTTTTAACCTACCATTAAAACTGCCGGGAATCATCGGGTTCACAACCGTTCCCATGGCGACCGGGTCAGTCCCACGTGGGTTCTTGTACTCAATGCCATGGTCTGCGAAATACTGAACAGCGTCCAGCTCGTGAGTGTTGAAGTTAAAGTTAGCGCTAGACGTTCCTACCATGCTAACCTTTATAGGTGTGCTTGTAGTCGGAGTATGTGCTTCAGTAACGAAATATTGGCCCGACGTGGCAATATCAATGGCGTTTGCTGTTCTGGTAAACGGCCCCTCTTCCTCAGTCGTCGTGTTCCAGGCAATATCAGCCTCGGTTCCGTCTCCCGACGCGCCAGCCGTAAGGCTTAGTATAAAAGAGTATTCGCTACTAGCCCAATCATTTATAGCTTTTTGAGTTAGTCTGTTCATCTCAGGTGTCCATTTAGGTAGTATTGCCATCGCTCTGTCCTACTGTTAAACTTATAGGAGAATGATAACATAAATGTTCAGCTCTGTACCCCATTGTTTATAAGCCAGCGAGGCTGGTTATGCTGGGGGAACTTTGGGTCCGAAAAATATTAGCAGAATTTTTCAAGTTGGTAATCTGGTTTCGCAGTTTCCGGTTTCCGTTGTCAGTTGCGAGGAGGGGAGAGCTATAAGGTCAAAATATGGGTGCGAGTTACTCTGCTAGGAGGGGAGAGCTATGAGGTCAAAATATGGGTGTGAGTTATTTTGCTATTGGAGGAGGCAAAATGAAAAAGGGCTTTTAGCGATTATTTAATACTTGGCACTAGTACTTTATTAGTACTAACAGAGTACTAGAGGTGAGGTTATTAGCACATCATTAGTGTTAACATGGTGCTAAGGTCTGTAAGTGTGTAAGCATGGTGTTAGTGCTAATGATATACTAGGCATTAGCATATGGGTAGTACTAACAGTAGGCTAGGCTAGCATATGGGTAGTACTAACAGTTCACATACGTGCACGTGAGTTTAACTAAATGTGGAGGACATATGATACAAATACCCTTAAAATCTTATACAATTTAATAGGGGACATTTATATAAAGTCTTATGTACTATCATCCTAAAATTTTATATAATCCAATTTATATAAGATTAGATTAAAGTTCAACTCTATTAGGTTTTATATAAATTTAATTCAATTACATACTAATTATATACTAAGCCTTAAATATTACATACTATTACAAACTACAGGATATGTATTACAAGCTTTATATACATTTACATAAAATCGTCTATACGTGTGCACACACATATTAACAAAACACTAAGCTGTAAGTATATAAGTCTATAATAAATGTCCTTAAAATCTTGCTGATTACGAGCCTTACACACTATTAGTACTAACACATATTAGTACTTCATATAAAGCCTAGTCTTATATTAGCCTTGTTTGTAGGGCCTAGCAGTTTATTAGTAAATAGAAAAAAGCTAACATTTCGTTAAGCCCTCAATAGAGCCTAGTAAGTTGTCAGTCTTTTTAAATTTTCAATCCATACAATTTTAGGCTAATTTTCCGGCCATTAGTAAATCACCCATTATTGCAATTCCTAACATTTTACTAGCTCTATCGAAGCTTAGCCCTTCGTTAACCTTGTCTCCATATTGAATTGAATAAACTTTGCCATCATTTTGCTTAAAATCTATGACATTATTTACATACAATTTTATTGGAACTTCAATGTTATTTGAAAAGTCTTGAACTAAAGTTAGGTCTAAATTAGTCATATCAATATCCAATTTGAGTTAACATTTCGGCAACACTTGTTAGTATTTCGTTAGCCTTAATAATCTGAGGTACTGCGAAATAACTAACCATTGAAATCGCTAATACAAGTTTAAACATTAGAAAAGTCCTTATTTGCAATCAGTCAATAAAGATATAATATAATAAAACTCCTAACATTCCACTAACATTCCAAATTAAATTATTTTATTTTATAGCCAATTTTTTACTAGTATTTCCTGGTGTTTTATGTAAAATCTTATGTATTGGAAAATAAAATCCAGGACTTCTTATGCAAAAGTCCTGGATTTCTTATACAAATTTTATTTACATTTTATCTATGACATTTTGAATTATTCCATCGCATTCGTCTTTTGTTAGGGCTATTTCTATTAGTCCTTGCGAATCACTAATTTCCCAAACTTTTCCATATCTTCCTAACTTTTCATTAATGACTAACTCATCATTAGCAATAGCTTGGGAAATACTAACATCAGCGATATTCAATAAAATCATTTTGAAACTCCATAAGATTGTTCGCAGTCAGTCGATATAAATATTATATGACAATACTCCTAACATTCCACTAATGGAATTAAATTATTTTATTTTAATCCGTACAATCTTCTATAGTTTCTTCATACTTTTCATATGAAATTTCGCCAAATTCGCCATAAATTTCCAAAGCATGTTCTTCAGATTCTGCACAAATGTCATATATTTCCATTGACACTCTTTTAACTCTATAATTTTTAGTCATTTTGAAACTCCATAAGATTTTACATAAAACACCAGGAAATACTAGTAAAAAATTGGCTATGAAATTATTTTATTTTATTTTTAATCCATACAATTGTCATACGATAATTGTCCAAATTCTCTTAAGATTTTATTCAAACCTATTTCAATTAATTCTAAATCGTTAGTATATTTTTGGCTTTCAGCAAATGTAGCTTGAGTAAAATTTGATGCATGTTTTATTAAAATGACATTTATTTTAGCTAATTTTTCGCTAATATTTAGTTGAGAATCATAATAAATTTCATTAAAGTCTATTGCATTACTATTAAACATTTTAATATCCTTTGTGTAAAGTTTTATTCAAATTGTCCGTCATCTTAAAATATGACTAATATCCATTAACCATAAACTGTAAAACATACGGAAACATTGTTATACAAATGCCGGCGAAAATCATACCTAACAAAATCCTAATAATCATAAATATTAAATTCCTTTGAATGTTTTACGATGTGCAACAGCTGCTGCATTTATTGAACCATGTTTGGCAACGATTGCAATTGTCATACGATCTCCAGCTTTGTATAACAATGTAATCTTTTCAATAAGTGTTAGGTCTTTGTTAGTGTTTGACATAATTAAGTCCTTATTGACATATTCAATAAAGATATTGTACAGTGAAACACCCAACATTTCACTAAGGGAATTAAATTATTTTATTTTGTTTTGTTAGTGGGATATTAGTACATCCAGTATATTGTTAAAGAGTGTTAAAAATAATTAGTAATTGAAAAGGACTAACAAATGGCTGCGAAATACAAAGTTGGTGAAAGTGTAGAGTTTAAGAGCGATGTTGAACAATGCGCTACAATCATAAAAGTTAATAAAGTGCAAAGTTGGAATGGTAAATGGAAATTTACTTATACTTTAAAAGCACCAATGGACGGATTTAGCGGAGATTATATTAAAAATTGTAGAGAATATGAAATAGATGAAGAAGACATTTTCGACTATTAAATATAAAATCTTATGGGTTATTTACATAAAATCTTAAGGACCGTTTTCTTAAAATTTGCATAAGATTTTACAGGCTTTTTACATAAGATTTTATGGGCTTTTTCCATAAGATTTTAGGTAAATCGCCGCCATCCTAAAAATCTCAAATACTACTGAAAGGCTAAAAATGAAATTTTTGTTGATCCTAATTTTCCGTTAGGAAATTTTTGTTGATCCTAATTTTCCGTTTACATAAGATTTTACGGAGTTTTTACGTAAGATTTTACGGAGTTTTTACGTAAGATTTTACGGAGTTTTTACATAAGATTTTACGGAGTTTTTACATAAGATTTTACGGACTTTTTACATAAGATTTTACGGACTTTTTACATAAGATTTTACGGACTTTTTACATAAGATTTTACGGACTTTTTCATAAAGTCGAAAGGTCCGCTGGAGCAAAAACCTGCTGAAAAACCCAAAAGGTCCGCTGGAGTAAAAAATCCTGCCCAAAGTCTAACTGACCATTGGAGCAGGATTTTATTTGCCTTTTATTTATTTGCTAGCACCATTTTAGTTCTTACCTTACCTCTAGCTCCAGCTTAGTAATTACGTAAAACTCACCATCAGAAACATCATCAGATGTCCATAAAGTTTTATTATCATCTGTGACCCATATTAGGTCAGTTTTGAATAAAGGTTTAAAGAAATGTTTGTCACATTCATCACAATCAAGCATATAATCTTTGCGGTATGAATTCATAATACTTAGCACTCTATCAACCGCTAATTCTTTGCTAACAAATACTGCAAGAGGACTGACGAGACCATGTTCGCCATTCTTTAGCTCAAAGGCATCTTGGTACGATGTGTAGTTAATTGTCCATACTTTCATAGCAAATTCTCCATTTAGGAATCAAACTCAAACGCTAATTTTCCACCAATTTAGGAATCAAACTCAAACGTAAAATTCCCGGCAGTTTTGTTTCAAATTGGATGCATCTCGTCGACGGCTTTTTCAATCGAACCATAGCGTTTTACTAACCGAACCGCGAATCGATCGCCATTCTTTAAGCCTTCCGTTAGTATTTCGATCATCTCAGCCCTATTTTCGCCAACTGTTGGTACTTGCATTTGTTCAGTCCTTGGTTTGTTTCAATAAAGATATTCTATCCCAAAGTTACCAACATTTGGTTAACATGGAAAAATAAATTGAAATAAAAAATCGTCCATACAGCTCCATCGTCAAATTTTCTTGACGAACCCTTGGAAAACCTGACGACGGAGCCTGACGGACGATTTTGGATCAGTCTAAGTATCCTTCTGACAGCAATTCGTTAAGAAGTTCGGGCAGACGACTTGCATTCAATGTGAGGCAAATGTAATACAAACCACTTCTACTTCCTATTGTTAGCTTTTCATTAGTCATAAGATGATGACCATCAATCCTATCTGCTAACTCAGCATTAGCCTTAAAGCCTGAATGATTTGTGGGAAATTTAAATTCAACTTGCATCTGATTAACCTTTCCCAATAAGTGTGTCTTCGTCACACATTGCTTGACCAACAGCAATGTTGTAATGACTAATGCCATACCACTCTGTTAGCTCTTCTACAGTGCTAATTTGTGGGCAATTGCTCCGATATTGCTCGTGATGCTTTAGCCATGCCTCGCGTATTAGCTTATCAGAAGCTTTTTCATTTGCTGCCAAAGCCCTAAAGGTAAAGTGCTCAGTTTTCATTATAGCTAAAATCATCTTAATGTCCTTTTCAATCAGTCATTTAATTCCCGGCAGTTTTTAGGCAAATGCCCCTTTGTTGAACTTGGAACGATACCAACGAACTGAGTTCAAAGTTGTCTCAACTTTATTTAAAATCGCTTCGTTAGTCTTGCCATTTTCCAGCATCTTAACGATCTGTGAGGCTTTGGTTGGGGCTTTTTTAGTCGTCTTCGTTGAGGTCTTGTTAGCCATGATATTGTCCTTCATAAGGTTGGTTAAAAATTAGTCTCTGCAGTTATTCAATAAAGATATTATACAGTGAACTCCCTAACATTCTGCTAAGGGATTAAATTATTTTTTATTATTTTTATCCATTGCTTAGACAATCATTAGCCCTTGTGTGAATGCTGATATTCTATTAAACGCATCACGTTTGGGAATATAGCCATGCCAAATTGGAGTTTGTTCACCACCGTTCTCATTTGCTATACGTGCCACACAAACGCCACCATAGCCTTGCGAAAGAAACCAATGTCCAACATTGCACTTATTATTTTCGTCGCGATATGTTGTTGGTGATTGTGTCATATCGTTCAGCAAAGCGACACGTTTTTCAAGCAGAGCAATTGTATAAGATATCATGAGTTTTAAGTCCTTGTTTGCAGTCATTTAATAAAGATATTATACAGTGAACTCCCTAACATTCCCCTAAAGAGACGTATGTCTCTTAGATTAAACTTTTACCATCATTTTTCCACCGCAAGCTTTATGTTGGTACATGTTAGCAGGATATTTACGTTTCCTTAAGATGTGTGTTTCGCCTCCGCCACATTTGCCACAAATCCATGTCTCAATTGCCTTAACTGCTCTCATATCATTTAGTGCTTGACTAGCTTCGCCCGTCTTGTCTCCACAACGTTTAGCGTCAAGTAGAAAACCAAAAATCATAATTGTTTTCCAATTTCTCCCGTGACCCGATGAGACACCATGTATCATTTTGTCTAACGCATGAGCACATTCATGGAAGAAAGTAACTCGTAAGTCTATTGGTTTGTCCAACAATGTTTCATGACATTCTATTAAACGTTTACCATAATTGCAAACTCCAAACCATGAGGTTGATGTTTTGTTAACCTTAAAATTCCATGAACACATCTCAGCAAACATTTGGCTTTGATTAAGGCGTTCACATGCTTCACGAAGTTCGTCGAGAAGTCCAAACCGTTCAGCAGCTTGTCCTACTGTTTCACTAACCGCTCGTTTTTCATAAAACCTTGCGGAATTTATTCTTCCTAGCAAAGAATCAGCATTAGTATTTTGTTTGTTCATCTTGGAGCGATACCAACGAACGCTGTTTAGCGTTGTGTCAACCATAAGGAGAATGTTGTCATTAGACATTCCCTCGCTAATTAGCTTTTTGATTGTTTGTCCTTTATTCATCTTAAATTCCTTAAGAGACACATGTCTCTTTGTTGCAGTCATTCGATAAAGATATTATACAGTGAACTCCCTAACATTCCACTAAAGGATCAATCTTTTTATTTTATAAAAGGCTTAAGACTCTTAGGGTTAAAACCCATTAGTCCTAGTCCTTCACTTTCACATATAACTTGCGAAGTACTAACACCAACAACTTTAATACTACCAAACTTCCAATCAAAAGTTTTATTCTTCAAACCCATTGGCAAGTCGTTAGCCTTACAGAACTGATTAATATGTATAGGATGTGTGAACATCTGTTTAATTCCTTATTTGCAATCAGTCAATAAAGGTATTATACAGTGAACTCCCTAATATCCAGCTAACATTCCAAGTTAAATTATATTTTATTCCGTTAGTAGAATGCTAGGACATTACTGTTTACAATTCGTTTGAGTTTAATGTAGGAGAAATTTATGGCGAATTTGAATAAAATTAGAAATGAGATTAGCAAAATTGAAGCACAACCTTTTTCCATAAGACTTGAAGCAAAACATCGACAGCTTTGTGATAAGTTGTGGGATTTACAGAAAGCTAAGAGACGTAAGGCTAAAGTTCTACATGTGAATAAGGCTGACGATAGGCTAAGGGTAGATGTTGATAGGGCTATTGGAATGCTAATGGGTTAGGCTACTGAAAGGCTAAAAATGAAATTTTTGTTGATCCTAATTTTCCGTTAGGAAATTTTTGTTGATCCTAATTTTCCGTTAGGAAATTTTTGTTGATCCTAATTTTCCGTTTACATAAGATTTTACGGAGTTTTTACGTAAGATTTTACGGACTTTTTACATAAGATTTTACGGAGTTTTTACATAAGATTTTACGGAGTTTTTACATAAGATTTTACGGA
>Ga0114999_10008626_pt1 | contig 11328 bp, 9 predicted proteins | sample ArcticOcean_MG_C_3_FD_89820 | JGI IMG/M metagenome (GOLD analysis project Ga0114999, IMG submission 89820) | Marine microbial communities from western Arctic Ocean - ArcticOcean_MG_CB8_126 | ecosystem: Environmental > Aquatic > Marine > Oceanic | place: Arctic Ocean: Canada Basin | collected...
AAGCAGGCTGGCGAGTAGCTCGCCTGTAGTGGCCCCCCCATCCTGCAACAATCCTTATCCCGACCAACTTCCTCACTCGGGCATATATAACGAAGTGCGCAGTTGCAGTGTCAGGCTATATCCTGTCCCACATGGAAAACAACGCCATTTCTAAAGTGTTCGCCGATGTCGCCGTGTTATTGCAGGCGAAGGGCGAAAACGTGTTCAAAGTACGCGCTCATTCCAAGGCTTCTGACCATATAAAAAGCCTGCCGTACTCAATTGCTGATATCGTAGACGACACCGACCGCCTTCGAGAAATTCCGGGTTTTGGAGATGCAATTGTCGAAAAGACCCAGGAGTTGGTTCGAACCGGTCGTCTTGGACTACTGGAGCGTCTTCTTGAGGAGCTTCCTGACGGCGTATTAGAACTGGTACAGATACCCGGAATCGGACCGAAAACCGCTGTGACCGCGGCGCAGCAACTCGGGATCAACACGTTTGAACATCTCGCAGCGTCTATCGAATCGGGAGAGTTCCAGTCGCTGCCAAGAATTAGCAAAAAAGGCGCGGCATCGATCCTTCGACATGTGAACATGCGGATCGAACAGGGCACCCGAATTGGGCTTGGCCCTGCCACAGAAATGGCTGCGTCTGTTATCTCGGAACTGGAAGATCGCTGCCCGCAGATTACGCGTATTCAAGTGGCCGGAAGTGTTCGTCGCGCCGCAGAGCTTGTGGACGATATCAACATAGTCTGTGCCGTGAAAAACAATTCTGATAAAGCAACCGCTGTCGATGCGTTTACGACACTCTCGAACACCCAGGACATTTTGAGTCACGAAGAAAGTAGCGCCACATTTACAGACCAATCTGGGTTGGGTTTTGGAATAAAGGTGGTTACCGAAGAGGCGTGGCCGGGAGCGCTGGTGTACGCCACAGGCTCGATCTCTCACGGCACTCGGCTTGAAGAGGTAGCGAAAGTACGCGGGCTGGTGCTGACAAAGGATGGCCTGTTCGAATCGGGAAACCTAGAAACACCCGTCGAAGCGAGTACAGAACAGGACGTTTACGCCCTATTGGGAATCCGTTTTGTACCGCCGGAGATGCGGGAAAACACTGGCGAAATCGAGCTTGCAGAGACGAGTGATTTCTCACAGATACTCACGATGGACATGATCCGTGGTGATCTCCACTCCCACACGAACTGGTCTGACGGTCGCTACCCAATGGAGGATATGGTGAAAGCGGCTGCGGAGCGGAATCTTGAGTACCTCGCAATTACCGATCACTCGCCGAGCGCTACCGTTGCCAACGGCCTGAAACCCGAGATGCTGCTGGCCCACAATGCCGCCGTTCGAGAGCTCGCCGATTCCGCCGGTGTGAGATTGCTCACCGGCACCGAGATGGACATAAGACCAGACGGCTCGCTTGATTACAGCGATGAACTGCTCGCCGGCCTCGATATCGTGATTGCTTCGATCCATTCAGGCATGGATCAAGACGAGGTGACCATGACCCAGCGCGTGATCGATGCGATGGAGAGTCCGCACGTCGACGTGATCTGTCATCTCACGGCGCGACTCACGGAACGGCGAGCGCCCGTGATGATGGACGTTGGAGCGATTCTTGAGGCCGCAGTTCGTACAGGCACCGTGATGGAGATAAATGCATCGCCAGATCGACTCGATTTAAATTCCGAGCACGTACGGCTCGGGGTAGATCTGGGTGTACTCTTTGCAGTGAGCACGGACTCGCACCGAACCTGGCAGTTTGAAAACATGTCATACGGTGTGAGGACAGCGATCAGGGGTTGGGTTGAGTCGAATCAAGTTATCAACGCCTTTCATTACGCGGAGCTGATGGCATTTCTCATGCTTCCGAAATCAGAACGCTACGCATTCAATAAGTCCCGTGATTAGCAGCAAACAACAAGAATCCGATTCCGGCACTTTGGCTAAAGAAGCGAAGGCCGTAATTTCCCGCATGAAATCAGATATTGACTCGACCGACGAAGAGTGGAAACTTACGGTGCTCGAAACGATTGCTGAATGGCCCTTTGCGCAGGAAGAGTTTGAAGGCGAGCAACTCGACTATCTGATCGGTGGAGAAGCGTTTGACTGGCGGCTCCTGGCACAGCGACTACTTGGCGAGTGTGGTTCGCAGATCGAACACGAGGTCGTGTGGGATTGGCTTTCTGAACCTGTTCTATTTGCAGGGTTCGAAGAACCGGAGTTCATGCGTGCGGTGGGCGTCGACAAGTTCAGGGCACACCTTTCGTACTTTTACGGCGTTACCGTAGAACAGTCGCTACTGGCGGCTGTCGAGGAAGAGATCACGCACAGGCGGGTGGCAGCCGGACGTCCTCTGAGTGATCGATCGTTGGAGCTGGCGTACGAGACTCTCTACGGCAACACGCGTGACCAGCTCTGGGAAGTGTTCAAGGTGGAGTCCGGAACAAGCTCCGCACGTGAGGGCTGGCGACATCGAGACGAGCATTCTCTTGCCGCTGAAGACGCCTTCACATACTGGTTGTTCAAGCTGAGGATGGAACGATCCGATCCTGCAAAAATTGCCAGTGACACTCGGAAAGGTCTTGCCAAGCTGGAACGAATGCGGCAAAACAATGCTCGACGCACAATGCTTGTTCAGTCGGACAAGATGCGAAAACAAACTCGTGCCCGCCCCCGACGAGCTCGTAAGACGAAGGCGTGAGCAAATCTTGGCATTGCAATAGTCGCGGCTAGCGACTAGCCTGAATGTGATATCGAAACAGCTTCGATGAGAAGTAGTAGCGAGTTTGGAGGGTCAAAGAGATCCGGTGGTTGGTGCGAACCGGAACCCTCGCATTCGTGAAGTCGTCTCTGAGCTGGTGAACTGAATTTTGCGGTTTTTATGTGATTAGTAAGTTTGCCTGGTGGTTCTGTTACAACCAGTTGAGTGGTTCACGATCGGTCCAGAGACTGATGTGAGCAACGAAGGTGGTACCGCGGTCAACCCGTCCTTTGATGAGGCATTTGTAGCTTCTGATGTGGATGGGTTTTTTTATTGTCAAAAACAGTAAAATCCCATTCCCATAACTGAGCAGCAGGCGCCTCAATGCTTTGAGTTAAGTTCGAAATGTTGGTCTGAACAGGAATTGAAAAAGTGAAGTCGATAGAGTTTGGTGATCTTCCAAAGCGCTTTGATATCAATGAACGCGAGCTGCACTGGCGCGACAGGTGGAGCAAACTAGGTGTCGAAAAGCGAGATCCTAACGCCCCCCGTGAGAAGTCGTTTGTAATCGACTCACCACCGCCAACCGTGAGCGGCTCACTGCACATCGGCCACATCTTTTCGTATACACACCAGGATTTGCTCGCACGATACAAGCGAATGTCGGGATGGAATGTCGCGTATCCGATGGGCTGGGACGACAACGGCCTGCCTACCGAGCGACGAGTGCAGAACTACTTCATGGTTCGAGCCGAACGGAACGTTCCGTTCATCGAAAATCTCGACGTCGAGGCAAAACGGGCTGAGCTGGGGCTGAAAAAGAACCAGCAGCTCGTAATCAACCGCCAGAATTTTATCGACCTGTGCCGAGTCGTCACCGAACTCGACGAAGTTGCATTCAAAGACACGTTCAACCGCATGGGCTACTCGATCGACTGGAGCGATGAGTACGCAACGATCGACGACAAGAGTCGTCGAATCGCACAGCGAAGCTTCCTCGATCTTCATGACAAAGGGCACATATACCAGCTCGAGTCGCCGACGATGTGGGACGTCGATTTCCAGACCGCCGTTGCTCAGGCCGAGGTTGAAGACCGCGAGAAGGGCGGGGCATACCACGACATCGAGTTTGGCGTGTTCGAAGAGGACGCTCCCGTCAAGAGCTTTGTGATCTCGACCACCCGGCCTGAGCTGCTGGCTGCCTGTGTTGGAATCACAGCACACCCCGACGATGAAAGATTCAAAGGGCTGTTCGGTAAACACGCCGTTACTCCGGGATTCTTTGCCAAGGTCCCGATCTTCCCGAGTACCGAAGCCGATCCCGAAAAGGGAACCGGCATTTTGATGGTCTGTACGTTCGGTGACCAGACCGACGTAGCGTGGTGGCGCGAAGAAGGTCTCGAACTACGCCAGATCCTGGGTCGGAACGGCAGAATCCTCGACCATTCGTTTGGTGGCGATGAAGGTTGGGAGAGCTTAAAACCAGAAAAGGCGAACGAGAACTACCAGTTGATGGTCGGAAAGCGCTCGCCCTCGGCGAAAGCTATCGTCGTTGAGCTGATGCAAGATCCTGAGAATTCTGCGACCGGAAACGGGGCACCTTTGCAGGGAGAGCCGAAGCAGATTCAGCATCCCGTCCGCTACTACGAGAAGGGTGACAGCCCACTCGAATACCTGACTACGCGACAGTGGTTCGTGAGCATGCTCGACAAAACGGATCAGATGATCGATATGGGGCGCAAGATCACGTGGCACCCCGAGTTCATGCGCAAGCGCTTCGAAAACTGGACCGAAAACCTGAACGTCGACTGGTGTATTTCTCGCCAACGTTACTTTGGCGTGCCGATTCCCGTCTGGTACCCGCTCGACGACCAGGGGGAACCGCAGTACGGCCAGGTGATCATTGCGACCCCGGACATGCTGCCGGTCGATCCGGAGTCTGTTGCGGCACCGGGCTACAGCGAGGATCAACGCGGCGTTGCCGGTGGCTTCGCGGGTGAACCAGACATATTCGACACGTGGTTCACTTCATCTTTGAGTCCGCAAACCGTTGCGCGCTGGGGCGAGGAAGACGACCAGATGAACACGCTGTTCCCGATGGACGTTCGTCCGCAGGGCCACGACATCATTCGAACGTGGGCTTTCTACACGATTGCCAAGGCGATGCTGCACCAGGAGTCTGTGCCGTGGCACAACATCAACCTGTCTGGCTGGGTGCTCGATCCTGACCGCAAGAAAATGTCGAAGTCCAAAGGCAACGCCGTCACGCCCGTCGACACACTCGACAGGTTCGGTGCTGACGCCGTTCGCTACTGGTCGGCATCTTTCAAGCTGGGAGTGGACGCAACGCATGACGAAGTGATTTTCAAGATCGGCGGAAAGCTGGTTACGAAGCTTTACAACGCCGGAAAGTTTGTGCTCGCTCAGACCGCTGACGAGGGTCCGATTACCAACGAGCTCGACCGCGCGTTCATCGCAGAGTTGAAGGAAGCGGTACGACTAGCGACTCAGGCGTTTGAGAAGTTTGAGTTCTCGGTGGCACTTCAAGAGACAGAAAAATTCTTCTGGGGGGCGTTCACGGACAACTACATCGAGCTGCTTAAAAAGCGATCTCGTTCAGAAGACGATCCTGAGGGCAGGGCGTCGGCCGTGGCAACTCTGCGACTCGGACTGAACGTTGTGCTGCGACTGTTCGCCCCGGTTGTGCCGACTATCACCGACGAGGTTTGGAGTTGGGTATTCGCCGAAGAAACAGGCGAGCCCTCGATTCACAAGGCCCCTTGGCCAACCACCCAAGAACTGGATGCAATTGCCGCACCAGAAATCGCCGGTTCGTTCCCTGCTGCCTGTGACGCGATATCGGCTATCCGCAAAGCCAAGAGTGAGAGCGGAGTGAACCTAAATCGCGAACTGTTGAGTCTTGTGCTCGAAGCAGACGAATCGGGCGAATCTGATCTACGCCTCGTGATCGACGACGTTGCCGCCGCCGGTGGTGCAGAGTCGATCAGTTTCGCCCCGGGCGAGCCATCACCCGATTGGCGCTACACAGCACAGATAGAACCAGCCGAAGCACCGGAAAAGAAGTGAGCGTGGACGGCTTGATTCTCCCTCCCATGCTGGGAGGGAGTTAGAGGGTGGGTGAGCGTACTCGCTGGCGGAAGTCGTTTATTTCACCAACTAGAATTGCGTGACCCCGCCCCAGATCCCTTGGCTCCGCTTCGCTCCACTCAGGAAATCGGGTGTTGTCGGGATGCTAAGAGTCGCAGGAAATTGCGTTCCTAGTTCTCTGACTTCCAGGATTCCCACTTGTCGATTGTGAAATCTGTAACCGAGAAGTAACGGTGCAGCGCGCCTTCTTTTGCGCGTACTTCGGCGCACATCTTTGAGACGTCACCGGCTTCTTCAATCGGCACTCGTGTCGCACCTTCCGCGTCGCAAACGAGGATGTCGCCCGGCGCTATTCGCAGACTGGCCACGGTCACTAGGATATCGTGCTCAAGCATACTAAACGGACCATGTCCGGGAACTCGCCCCGTTGCCCATAAAGGCAGACCTGCCAGTTCGATACCCGGCACGTCACGCACATTGCCGTCGATCAACGCCCCGACCGCCCCGAGTGCTTTCATCTGGTACGCCATTCCATCGCCGATGATAGCGCCGCGCCTTGAAGGCTTATCTACGTCTTGTTGGACCACGATGACCGGCGCGTTCGCTCGGGCTATCGAGTCGAAGTAGTCATTGCGGTCAACGTTGGTTCCTGCTTCGATTTCAGGTGGTTCGTTTAGGGGGACCCAAGTTGAAGTCAGTGCGTACCCGACCGCCGGTTTCGCACCCGGTGATATGTATTCACGGATGCTCGGATCGGTGTAGTCGTAGTCTTCATGGACGTACCCACGAACGAGAATTCCGGCGTTCTGGACTGTGGCTGAATCGTACTCGGCGAGCGAGTCTAGGATCGACTGGTCGACAGTTTTCATGGAGAGGCGGGTGACTTGTTGGCTATTGTTCTAGCGGAACGATGTCGGGTTCGAGCGAAAGCGGAGTGCCGGGGAAGAATTCCTGCCACGGCTCGAACTGCTCGACGAAAGTGCGTCCTTCTTCGACAGATCCAATTCCCTTGACCGCACGACCCGGGTCGTAGCCGGTGGTTTTTGCGAGGGCCTCGATACCGCGCTTCGTATCTCGTACGCCGCCAACGGAGAACGAATCACCTTCATCGTTCTCAACGATGAGATCAAACCCGCGTTTTTTCTCTTTCCAGTACAGCCTCATCTATCCACCTCGGTCCATGATTGTCTCAGACTAGCAATTACGATTATTAATGACCACATTCTAAGGGCAATTGAGTCGATCTGGACACGCCAAAACTACGCCGATTGGGTTCGAAGCGACAGCCGGGCTTGATTTGGAGACCCTATTGCTTCGACAGCAACGGCAGTGCTCGGTCAAGAATAGCGTGACCGACATCGAGCTTGTCCATCAGTGGCCGAGGGTCGGTACTGCCTTCTGAGTCGACGAAAGTGACTCTGTTCGTGTCTGTCCCGAAACCACTTCCTGGCTCGCTAACGTCATTCGCGACTACGAAAGCAGCGCCCTTCGGTGCGGCTTTCGCCTGTGCGTTTTGTTCGAGATCGTTCGTTTCCGCCGCAAACGCAACTTTCACCAGCTTTCGGCCCTGGGCGAGCGGCATGAAATCCTCGACCTTTGTCATCTCGAGCGACATGCCATCTGATTCGCTCTTCTTGATCTTCTGATCGGCAACCTGCGTCGGCGTGTAGTCGGATATCGCTGCCGCCATGATCAGCAGGTCAGCATCGGTTGATGCAGGGACGATCGCATCTCGCATCTCTTCGACTGTTGCGGCATTTACCACGTTTATCCCAGCTGGAACCAGCAGGCTGGCCGCAGTAACCAGAGTTACCGTGGCGCCCCTGTCACGGGCAGCCTCCGCGATCGCATATCCCATTTTCCCGGTTGAGCGATTTGAGATGAATCGAACCGGATCTATCGGTTGCCGTGTGCCACCAGCCGAGACGATAACGTGCCTGCCAGCGTAATCGCCGTGCCGGCCGATAGCCTGGCGAACAAGCCCGATCAGTGTTGCGGTAACGACCAGCCGTCCTTTTCCGATCAAGCCGGAAGCCAGCCGCCCGTCTTCGGGGCCAGCGACGATAACGCCGTCAGCTTCGATCGTTTTCACATTGCGCTGTGTCGGAGGGCTGGCGAACATATCGGCGTCCATCGCGGGTGCAACTATTACCGGTGCCTCTGTTGCCAGCACGGTAGCGGTCAACGGATCGTCGGTGATGCCCAGTGCCAGCTTGGCGATCGTGTTTGCGGTTGCCGGAGCGATCAACACGCAATCTGCCCGCAGAGCGAGGGCTACGTGGTCGATGCTCAGTTCCGAGTGTGCTTCCCAGAGACCGGTGGTTACTGGCCGGTGGGTGAGGGCTTCAAATGTGGATACCCCAACGAACTCAGCCGCCGAGGTTGTCATTATCACGTCGACGAACGCACCGGCCTGTACGAGCTTGCTCGTGATGTCCGCCGCTTTGTAGGCGGCGATTGATCCGGTTACGCCAAGAACCACAGTCTTGCCCTCAAGTGGGGGACGTGGAGTGGGTTGGATTGAGCTGATTGCAGGCGACATGGTAGATAACCAGTCTAAGTCTAAATATTGTTCATCTCGTGAACCATTCGAAGACCGACCAGTGTCAGTTCAGGATTCACGTGATTGAATGATTCAGTATTCTGTGCCATCAAGTTGGCGAGCCCGCCAGTCGCGACTACCGTTACCTCGTCGGGGGCCTCCGGGTGTAGTTCAGCTTTGAACCGCACCAGCATTCCTTCGATAAGTTCAGCGAAGCCATATACGAAGCCTGATTGCATCGACGCAACGGTGCTTCTGCCGATTACGCGATCGGGTGCGACCAACTCGACACGGCGCAGTTGCGAGGTGTTGTGGAACATGGCATTGGCAGCAATTTCCATACCCGGTGCGATCGCCCCGCCAATGTAATCGCCATCGGCTGTAATGGCATCGAAGACCGTGGCAGTACCGATATCTACGACAACAATCGGTCCTCCGTAAAGTTGATGAGCTGCGACTGCGTCCACGATACGATCAGCCCCGACGTCCTGGGTTCGGTCGTAATGAATTCGGATTCCGGTGCGAACTCCTGGACCAATAACCAGAGGTTCGACATTCGTGAGCACTGAGAGAGCTTCGACGTAGGCTTCGGTAAGCGGTGGAACTACCGAGCAGATGACAACTGCGTCAAACGAATTCGGTTCGACATTCTTCGAACGTATCACACCCTGAAGCGCCCATGCGTGCTCGTCGATTGTGCGAGTTTCGCGGGTCGCCAATCGCCAAGTGGCGGTCAGTTCCTGATCGTCAAAGGCGCCGATCGTGATGTTCGTGTTGCCGATATCGACGGCAAGAAGAGATGTCACTATTCCCCAAGTATAGGAGCGTTACATGGGAAAACACGGGCGTTTACACGCGAACGGGTGCATTCAGTTGTGAATCCCTGTGGAAGCTCAGTAGGGGTTGCTTTGCAAGTGATCCCGGTAAAACGATCCGAGTCGATCTGACACGTCGGTCGCTCGCATCCCTGTTTCGCCGAACTCCCTTCTGGCAACATCGGCTGCGTAACCGTGTATGAATACTCCGAGCGACGCCATCTCGAACAGATCGTCGGGTTGCTGGGCGAGAAGGCCGCCAATCAGTCCGGCCAGCACGTCGCCACTTCCGCCCTTAGCCAATCCCGAATTCACCCACGGTGAGACGTTCAAACGACCTTCTGGCGATGCGATCAGCGTTGCTGAGCCCTTTAAAACCACCACCCTGTTGAATTTGATTGCGGCTTCGAGTGCTGCTGTTTTGCGATCTTTCTGAACATCTTGCGTCGATATGCCCAGCAACCGACTTATCTCACCCGGGTGGGGTGTGAGCACAGCGGGACTCTCGAATCGCTCCCACCACTGGTGAGACTTCGAAAGGATATTCAGCGCGTCCGCATCGAGAACCAATGGGGTCGACGGGTCCATTTGCGACAGGAGGATGGAGAGGAATTCAGCGGTGTTCGCGTTGCCTCCCAGACCCGGACCGATGGTTACAGACTTAGAACGGCTCGATAACTCGAGAGCGATTCGCGCCGCTTGGGAAGGCGCTAGTTTTCCGTCTGGCGCAACCGGTAGAGGTCGATACATCGCCTCTGGAACATCTCCGGCAATCTGGCGGTACGCCGGCTCGGGCGTGGCGACAAACGTCAACCCAACTCCCGAACGGGTTGCCGCGTCGGTCGCCATCGTTACGGCTCCCAGATATTCCTGTGATCCACCGATTATCAGAGCCGACCCAAACGTTCCCTTGTGGCCGTCAGTTGGGCGCATTGGGTGGGTGAGCGTTGCAAGTTCGGCCGTCAGCAGTTCGGTTCTTATCTGCGAATCGAGGCCGGCCGGGATACCGATGTCGAGAACGACGACTTCGCCAGCAACGGATGGATCGGCTGAAATAGCGGGGCCGAGTTTCGGATAACCGAGCACGAGGGTTTGATCAGCCGGTAGTCCAGCGCTGTCGAAAACACCAGTGTCGGAGTTCAGTCCTGTGGGTAGATCGAGCGCAATGACGGGAGTCTCTGATTCGAGAGTTGCGGATAATAACGATGAAAGTGGCTCTGTGATTGGTCGAGAAAAGCCAATGCCCAGTACCGCGTCGATAACTTCGTCGGTGGTTTCGAGTTTTTGTTGAAGGAGTTGAAGACCGTCGTCAGACAGACCGTCGATTAGCGACACTCCAGCCTGCTCGGCGAGATAGCGCTTGGGGTCCGGTGAATCGCGACCCGCACACAAAACCGCAGTCACCTTGGCTCCCCATGCTGCCAGATGACGACCCACAACAAAACCGTCAGCACCGTTATTTCCCGGCCCGATCAGGATCACGATTCGCTTGCCGAACACGCCGCCGCTTTCTTCGAAATCTGCGCGAACGACTTCAGCCACCGCCAATCCGGCGTTTTCCATCAGTTCGTCGAGCGATATTCCGGCTTCGACGCTGGACTGCTCGATGGCGCGCATCTGTTTAGCGGTTACTAGTTTCATGGCTTCCAGGCGTCGTCTCGCGCCTCGCCCACTGCGGATGCCGTTGCAAGTTCGCGGGAGTGCGAAAGGCTCAATGCGATTCGAGTGATCCCCATTTTCTCGGCTCTCGCCTTAGCCGGGCCGTGAAGAATGACTTCCGGTGGTCCGCCTCGTTTGCGGGTAACTTCTATCGATTTCCACGGCACACCTCGTACGCCTGTCCCAAGCAGCTTCATGACCGCTTCTTTCGCAGCGAAGCGACTTGCGAGCTGATGGGGACGGCCACGGGCGTAGCGTTGTTCGCCTTCAGTAAACACCTTGGATAAGAAGCGCTTGGGGTAGCGTTCCAGAACTCCTGCGATTCGGGGAATCTCGATTAAATCGATCCCTGTGTAGATCATGCGAGAAGTGTCTCCAGTGCCGTCGCGTGTACCAGCCCTCTGCCGATCCCTGATGTCGAAAAACGGCCGATAAACGAGTGAATTCCAAATGATGTACGAAATAATACTTGTAAAGAGAAATCTCGGTTACGATTTATTCTAGTAATTA
>Ga0114999_10008631_pt1 | contig 11320 bp, 11 predicted proteins | sample ArcticOcean_MG_C_3_FD_89820 | JGI IMG/M metagenome (GOLD analysis project Ga0114999, IMG submission 89820) | Marine microbial communities from western Arctic Ocean - ArcticOcean_MG_CB8_126 | ecosystem: Environmental > Aquatic > Marine > Oceanic | place: Arctic Ocean: Canada Basin | collected...
AGCGATGAAATGGCTTGCTATCGAACCTACGATTACGATTGCGTTAGTTTCACCGGGCCGGAAATCATCGGTTAGGTGTTGGATAGTGTTCATGGTAGCGGTCAGACTGGTTTGTATTTCCCCTTCCCAAGAGTCGCCATCGCCTCGATACCTTTGGAAGAACACCAGGTTGTTTAATTTCCCTCTACAGGAAACAATTTCACCCAAAGTTTTCTTTAATCGACTCTGGTCTAGAAGGTCCAGGGCCCGGTAATCCACATTTGGAATCTTAGCGTCGGAGTCGGACGGCGCGCTGCGGCCAATGACAGATAGGACATGGTTCTCTGTTGCCAGGGTTTGGACCAACTCGCGACCCAATCCCCTGGTACCGCCAACTACCAGAGTATGGAGATTTCCTTTCTCTAACAAAGCTACGGTCGCTCGCTAAATAGAATGATGGCTCCAGGCATTGCTATCAGGCATGAAAGCTTTCTAGGTCTTTCCCTATCCGCGCCATATAGTCTGAACTACCTTGGTTATCACTATCTTCTGGCGACCACGGCGCGTAAACCATGTCTTCCCGTCTAAATGGTCCGTTGGTGATTTCGTGGAAAACTAGGACATCCGATGTGATTAATAATGTGTGATAGCGCGGCTCGGATATTCGGTGGTAAAAAGGCCGTCCGGATTGATAATCGCCCATCCGAGTGACCCCGGTAATGTTCCCATCGTCGTCGAATAACACAACATCGACAGCGCCTTCAACAACGTGAAAAGACTCTATCTTGCCAAGATGTTTGTGTGGCCTCACGTAGATGCCTTTGGCGTGGGTAATGACCATCTCATGGAGCCGGTCCTCGATGCTGCCATGGGCGCACAAGCGAATTCGCTTGCGCTTGTTGTGTTCGGCCTGTTCCTTGAGAAAGTCGACGTCTTGGCGGCTTACCCTGACCACCGGTCCTAGGTCGTACAGGACCTCTTCGCTCTCTCGCTTGAAACGCGCGTCATTGTTCACGGGCAGGTAATCTCAGGAACCCACAGCCATTTTGCTGCGAGGAAACATCGAAGCGAACGCCCCGCCTTGTTGAACGAAGCTTGAGTTGTTTTCAATCACCCTGTCTTCCACCTGTGGATGGACCGATAGCAGGCATAGCTTGATTCTCTCGGATACCAGTGACTCTGAACCTACTATTGGCAACCCGGAACCGGGCATGAAGAGGCCACGTTTGTTGGAGTTATCATCCACGATGAACTCGATATGCTCTTTCAGATTCAACAGATTGATGAATGCGCAGGCAAGGTGGCCTGCCCCCAATATGGCGACTTTCCCGTGGTTGCGACGAAATTTCGCGAAGTAATTTTGAAACTTCTCCTGATTCTGCACTAATCCTCGTCCATAACTGGCTATCCGTTCCTGCTCATCAGCCGAAACAGGTTCGGCTGAGTCCACTTGGCCCGAGGGCCGCACAATGGCCACCAAAGAGTCTTCCAACGCGTACGAGTAGGAAGAATAGCTGACAAGTGGCATGCCGCTGAGACTAAAGCCACGCTTGAAAGTTTCTGGCGTAAAGTACAACACGTGCTCTTCCCAAGGGCATGTGTAGTCAGAACTTTCCAGGGACTTGGTGCAATCGGGAACTTCAAACGCGATGTAACCGCTAGGTTTGACCAGCCGTTTTATCGCTTGCATAAAACTCAGAGTATCGTGAGCGTGCTCTAAGATATGCCTGACGATTACCACGTCTACCTGTCCGCGTTCCTCGGCGATTTGGCTGGCGGTTTCCATAGTAAGTCTTGCTTGAATTGTCTCAACGCCGACGCCGGCTCGGTCGATAGCCAGGTCTGACCCTGGTTCGACGCGCCAAGTACGCTGCACTCCCAGCCCTTCCAATCGGGTTAGGAGTGAGTCGTCTTTAAATGAAATGCCGCAGACAACGGAGTCGTCGCTAATGCCAGGCAAATCACGGATGATTTGAGCCAAGTTATCAAGATGGGCCTCTGGTTCGTTGTACGAGATCCAATCAACCTGGGGCGCAAGCTCTTCGGCGGGGACAGGGTTGATAATTTGCGCCATGCCGCAGTCTGAGCAAAAGCCCATGACCATCGGGTATAGAAATTCATCGTCGGACGGGTTGGTCAAGAAGCGGTTGCAGATGGGCTGCAGACCCAGGTCCAGCAATTCGCTAACAGCGCCGCCACTGCAGAGATGGCACTTGGTGGAAGAAATCAAGCTACCGATACCACGCATCTCCCGGCCTCTCCTGACCGAACAACCTCGATTCCTTGATTGATGTCATCCAGGCTGAACCTGTGAGTGATCTGCTCTCGCAGCTTTAACTTGCCGAGCTGATATAGCCGGAGATACCGGGGAATGTCCACGTCGGGCCGAGTCTCGCCGCCGTGCGAGCCGAATATTCGTCGACCGAAATGCAGCGGAAAAGAATCGATGGTGATCTTTTCTTGATGGTCGGGTACCCCAGCCAATATGGTTTTACCCGTGTCGGCCGTAGCATTGAAGGCAACCTCTCTTACCGGGCCGCTTCCAGTTAGGTCGACAGTGGCGTCGCACCCTTGCGGGCCGACTAGGTCTCTTAGAAAAGCTGCCGGGTCCTGCTTTGAGGCATTGACCACATGAGTCGCTCCAAATACCAAGGCCTGTTCCAGTTTGTGGTCGTGCAAATCGATTGCCACGATTGGGTGAGCATTCACCAGGGCCGCGCCTTGCAAGACATTCAAACCGATGCCGCCAGCGCCAAAAACGGCGATAGATTGGCCCGGCATGAGAGCAGCATTGTTAAATATAATCCCCAGACCAGTGGTAACAGCGCACCCCAACAATGCGGCAACTTCCAGGTCCACGTCCGAATCGATTTGGGTGACACGATTTTCAGACGCAATAGTGTACTGGCTGAAGGTGGTGACCCAGCCGGCACTCACCGTTTTCCCGTCCCAGTTGTACCTGGGCGGCGCGGAATCTATGCCGGAACTCTTCACCCAATGAAGAACCACGTGGTCTCCGGCCTTAACTTTTTTCACGCCGGCCCCAACGCCTTTAACGACGCCGGCGCCTTCATGCCCCAAGAGGTGAGGTATGTAGGAATCGGGACCGCGTTTTCCGCTGATCTCTTCTAATTGTTTCCCACAGATGCCCGTATAAGCCACCTTGACGAGGACTTGCCCTACGTCCAAGTCCGGTAGCTCGATATCGGCCACCACCAGGGGAGCGTTCTGCTCAGTTAAAATCGCGGCTTTCAATATTTTACTCTTAAATCCCTTTGGTTATTTGGCTACTCGAAGACGATGTAGGAGTAGTCGCCCGTGTATCCGCACTGCTCGAAGACCCATTCCCATTCTTTGGGGGTATAAAACGACCGGCAGGTTAGCTGCCAATAGAGGAGATTGGCTTTCTCGGTTTCATTACGGTACGACTCGATGGCGATGTGCTTGTTGGTTCCCTTACCAACCCGCTCAATTTCTTTCACGGCACTATTCAACTCATAGTTATAGAGATTGTGGAGAGTTGTGATTGTCACCACGAAATCGAAGGTATTGTCTTCGAAAGGCAAATTAATCGCATTGCCAGTCTGGAGGAATGGCTTTACTTCCTCCTTGGCATTTTCGATTCCGTACTCGGAGATGTCGAGGCCAACGACCTCCACACCCGGAACGACTTGGGTGAACTCGTATAAGAGGTAGCCCTTCCCGCAGCCGACGTCCAATATTTTGTCGCCGGGCTTGATGCCATAATGTTTGGCCATAGCCTCGGCTGTTGCACGTTGACGTCCGTCGTATTTGTAGCCGCCGTAGCCGTATTGTCGGTCACCGTCCCAGTAATCTTTGCCGTACTGGATGGCGACTTCGCTACATTCAGCTTTGTCGAATTCAACCACGCGCTGAACGTAGTCACGTTTTGTGCCAGAGTGAAGCTTCATTAAGAAATCGACATAAGCCATTATTAAAATCTGACCACAATTATCGAATTACGATTTTGCCAGGGGATTGGGAATCGGCTGTGCTTGCCGCTTGAGGGCGGCCTTCAACTAGGCCAAGTGTTGTCTGGGCCAGTTCGGTTGCCGTTATCGAGTACCGTTCCATCAGAGATTCTTGGGATCCATATTGGTCGGGGAAAACGTCCGGAAGCCCAATCCTTTTGAAGCGTTTGGCCGGGTCGAACCCAGCTTCAGCGATAACCTCAGCTACCGCGCTGCCCAAACCTCCGATTATCGTATGCTCCTCAACCGTGACGATTGCTCGAACGTTCGCGGCATGATCCAGAATCGCTGCCACATCCAAAGGTTTAATAGTGTGAACATGCAAGACGCTGGCACTCACCCCTTGTTCTTTGAGGATATCTGTAGCGTCCAGTCCGGTTTTTAGCGTTATTCCGGTAGTTAAAATCAGAGCATCTGAACCTTGGCGCATGGGGATAGCCTTCCCAATTTCAAATGGGACTGCATCATTAGAAACTATGGGGTCGTAACCTTTACCAAGCCTGATGTAGATGGGCCCTTGGTGCTCCACGGTCAGTGGCATGAACCGGCACATCTCATCGGCGTCCGCAGGTGCGACTACGGTCATGTTTGGAATTGCCCGCATGATTGCCATGTCTTCTATGGCCAGGTGGGTCGGTCCTAAGGGGGCGTAGACCAGCCCTCCTCCGTTCCCAATCAGCCGCACATTGACATTGTGAAGCGAAGCATCTAGCACGACTTGTTCGAAACACCGGCGCGTGATGAAGGCTGCGATGGTGTTCACGTAAGGAATCTTCCCTTCCAAAGCCAGTCCGGTGGCCATGCCAACTACGTTGGCCTCGCTGATGCCCTCCATGAGGAAGCGACTGGGAATTTCTTCTTTGAATTGGTCAAGCGTCCTTACTCCTAGATCTGAACCAATGAAGAAAATACGTTCGTCCTCTTTGGCAAGTTGGTAGACCATGTCGAGGCACATCTTGCGCATTAGCTAACCCCCAACGCCGCGTAGAGGGACTGGAAGTCCTTTTCGCTGATCTGACTCTTGTGATGCCACTCCATATCGTTCTCGATGAACTGAATGCCTTTGCCCTTGACTGTGTGACAGATGATTGCCGTCGGTTTATCAGGTGCGATGGGCAGACTGCGCAGCGTCGACCGAACGTCCTCAATGTCATGACCGTCAACCTCGGCGACGGCAAATCCAAAGGCCTTCCACTTGTCCGCCAGCGGTTCCAGGTCTTGGACTTCATGCGTGGAGCTGTAAGATTGATGTTTGTTGTAGTCCACCAGGACCGTCAGGTTGCTCAACTTGTGCTTGCCGGCAGACAGCGCCGCTTCCCAGATCGACCCCTCATTGGACTCGCCGTCGCCGATGATGACAAAGGTGCGGGAGTCGCTACCTTCGTATCTGGAATTCAATGCCATTCCGAGGCCGATCGGAAGGCCATGTCCCAGACTGCCAGTTGAGGCTTCAATGCCGGGCACTTTATGGTCGGGATGACCACCAAGGATACCATCACTCAGGCAGAATTTATCTAACTCCGACGCAGGGAAAAAGCCCTTTTCAGCCAACAACACGTAAATGGCGATACAACCGTGGCCCTTGCTGAGGATGCAACGGTCTCGGTCTGCCCATTTTGGGTTCTTAGCGTCATAACGAAGCACATCGTCGTACAAGACTCTGAGAATCTCTACCAAAGAAAAAGCGGCACCTAAATGGCCTCTTTTACTGGCGGTCATCGTCTGAACTATCTTGACACGGAGACTCAGAGACCTGGTGTCCAACTCAGGTGACATTTAGACCGTCCCGCGCATCCCGATATGGGAAGTTTTCGTAATATGTACCGACTGTATGCAACATTAATTTGGCCTTTTCCAACTGTCGCCCCAATAATTTTTTTTGCTCGGGGCCGGGGGTGTTAATAATTCCACGCTGTAGCCGATGGACGGGTGAGAATGCGTTCAAAATAATCAGGCACCACTTCAGCCCAAACAAAGGGAATACGGTTTCTGTCCGTTCCAGTAGGTCACGGTCGGGCTGAAATTTACAAAGCATATCTTCGACGAACCGCTGCTTCAAGGAAGAGCTCAACCCCATGGCAGGGTGATGCAGGAAATCACTAATCATTTTGGCCGGGTCGTCCCAGCCAAAATATTCAAAGTCCAAAAAGACCAATTCACCATTGCTCTGTCGGAGACAATTGTGAAAGCCAAGATCCGAAGGACTTAAAGTCCGGTATTCAGCGCTTAATTCGGTGTCCATCGACTTGCCGCATCCTGTGATCCGTTTCTCGCACCACGCTTCGATTTTCCGAAACGTGGGAATGAAATTTTGTTCGACGAATTCGCCAAGGTCACCTGCCATTTCAGAAGACGAATCGACCATCTGCAATGGCCCTAAGCGGGCCTCCAGATTGGAGACGATATCCCGAATCGAAAAACAGGCTTCGGCAGCGTTGGGAAGGGCCGCGGATCCTGGGTTATTTTTCAGTCCATTGAGCTTCATCACAAACCGGCCGACATGGTCTATGTCGGTGATAGTAGCCTCGCCTGAGAGAACTTGGGCGCCGTCTGCGAACTCGAATATGGCGCATTGACGGCTGGAGTCAGATACTACGGGCTTGGGAACGCAATCCACTCCATTCTTAGCCATGAACTCTAGAGCCGAGAACTCGGTCACCATGCGGTTTCGCCCGTCGGCGGTAGGTCCGGGGTAGATCTTGGCTGCATATCTTGAACCGTCTATAACGGTCACTTTGAATACCCGGCTATTTAGCCCGCCATTGACCGGTTCGACAGCAGCCACTTCCTTGCCAGTTAGCCCAGAGACGTATTCCAGAGAAAGATCTAGCATCGGGTCAGTCATTGGCACAGAACAGATAATCCCTCATTTGCCACCAGTCGCCGATCAGGTCTACATTTGCAATCGTTGGCGAGAGAGGATCAAAAGAGTAAAGCAATTTCATTACTTTGTGCGGAAAAGTCGCTTCCAGGAAAGTTTCCTCTAAGTCATCTATGAAGTGGGTGCATCCCAATTTGTCGATGCGCTCGACTTTTTCTTGCCTAGTAGGCTCAAAAAATACATTCTGGTTCGATAATCCATACGATTCCAAATCTAGTATGCAGTTCTGGTTTAGCCACGAAAGTGCCGCGTTGCGCAGATTAGTACCCGTTTCATCGTAGCTGGCAAACTCAGTCTTGTGACTAATTATATTGACCTTAACGCCACGCTGGAGGCACTCTTTAAGGAATTCCGTGGCGCCCGGAGATGGGGTTGCTTCCCAAATTCGGGGACCATAGATCAGGGCTTGAATCTTTTGCCACTCAGCTCTGCCATTTGGCAATTCCCAGATTGCGTCGCGGATTCGTTTTTTGCTGACGGCGGTATCAGGGCTAATCAGGCTTCGCTCCGTGGCTACAAGATGGATGAGGACGTCGTAGTTGACTAACGTATTGTCAAAGTCGACTCCTACTGACATAAATCGACCCGTCTGGTTTGAGTTCACTTCAAGTTCAATGACTGCATAGTTTTGATGTTGTAGTAGCGCTCGTCGGTTAGGGAATTCGGCACGGCCCCTGACCTAAACGCGGCGGTAAGATCTAGTACGGCTTGGTCCAGACCACGAGAAGGTTCATAGCCTAAATCGCGTCGAATCTTATCTGACGAGATATGGTAGGAACGTAGGTCATCGCTAGCTTCTACTTTTACTTCGACATTGCCGCCGACGCCAGCGCGGACTATTTGGGCAATTTCATTCACAGAATGGTTTTCGTAGCCAGCGTTGAACACCTTTCCATTGATAGATTCATCGGACCACTGTAGAGACTTGACGTAAAGGTCAGTGACGTCATCGATGTGGATGTTGGGGCGTTTTTGCTGACCACCGAACACGGTGATCTGATTCCGATTGACGGCGTGGTTGGTCAGGATATTAACAGTCAGATCGAGACGTAGGCGGGGAGAATAGCCGCAGACCGTGGCCGGTCTCAATATTAGCGTGGTGAAGCCCGGCTCTTGTTTCTTCTGTAGGATGTCCTCGCACATCGCCTTGTATTTGGAGTAGTCCGTCAACGGAAGTAATTTCAAGTCTTCGGTCACGTTTTCTTCATCTCTAAGGCCGTAAACACTGGAGGAAGAAGCGAAAATGAACCGGTGAGCGCCACTCTCTTTAGCAATATCGACAAGGTCTGGGAACGAGTCGTAGTTTATCGACTTGCCAAGTTCCGGGTTTAACTCGAAGCTCGGGTCGTTGGAGATACAAGCCAGATGGATTACCGCGTCGCACCCAGCCAGGGCCCGTTCCAGAATTACCTTGTCTCGAATGTCACCTTTTACCTGTTCAAGGTTGGGGTGGTCCTTAACGCTGTCTAGAACGGAGTCGCCGTACATATATAGATCCAGTACACGCACGAGATAGCCTTCGTCCAGTAATTTAGGTACCAGTACCGCTCCTACGTAGCCAGCGCCGCCGGTTACCATGACACGTTTTATAGGCTGCATGACCGTTTCTCCCTATTTGACATCGTAATCGACCCGGCAGAATTTCCAATCATGTCCGATTTAGAATCATTGGATTCGGGACGGTCTGCGAGAATTAATTCCGCGGCCTCCAACATATTTTTGGCGACCATTACAAAGTTTGGGCAACCGGCTCCCGTCTCTCCGATAATCACGCCTTTGGCGCCGGCAGATAATCCGGCCTGTGCATCCCTTGGATTGTCACCAACCATGTAGGAATCAGCCAAGGATAGGCCCATATTAATAGACGCTTGTTGAAGCATTCCGGGTTTAGGTTTGCGACACTCGCATTCCACTCTATAGGCAGTTACCGTGCCGCCCTCGAGGTGAGGGCAGTAGTAATAGGCATCGATGGCCACACCTTTCGCGGCCAGGAGTTTGGCGAGATGTTGGTGAATCTCTAGCAGAGTTTCTTCGTTAAATAATCCACGGGCAATCCCAGATTGATTCGTCGTGACCACCAACCGGAACTTGGCAGCAAGTAGCCGTAACGCTTGAGTCACGCCAGGCAATATGCGAATGTCTTCGGGTTTCCGAAGAAAGCCCATATCTTCTATTAAGACCCCGTCTCGGTCGAGGAACACCGCTGGCTGGCCGAACGAATCTAAGGAAGAGGACCGAGCGATTCCCTCAATAACATTGCTTGGCAGATGCACGTATCCCAGACCCTTGCTCAAGTTGGGCGCCAGGGGTAGTTCACCGCCCCAACCAGAGTCATTGACGCCTTCTAGCAATTAGCTGCCTTGGTTGATACATAGTGGGCAAGAGCCATGTGAGCGGTCTCCACATACGCGTAGACGCTGGAAGGTACATAGAAATTGAGATCTCCCAACTGGCGAGAGGCGTTACCTGGCTTAAAGCCCGATAACGTAATGATGGTGCAGCCTTGTTCTTTCGCGGCTTTAAGACCTCGAACTATGTTTTCCGACTGTCCAGAGCTACTAACGGTCAGAACTAGATCTTTGGGCTCGGCCCACATGGTTATCGGCCACTCGAACACCGAACCGTAACCGTTGTCGTTGGCCATTGCCGTTAATAAAGGCTGCTCGGTGAACACCATTGCCCGAACGCCGGTTGCTTTACACAAATCATTTTGTACATGGCTAACTATCGCAGCGCTGCCGCCGTTGCCAGCAAGTAGAACCTTTCGGTTAGCTGACTTCGTCTCAACCATCATCTGCACGGATGCCTCAGCGCCGACATCTAAAGAAAGGGAGGCTCCCTGCCCGTCCGTTACTTCAATGGATAATAGAATTTCAGAGAGTTCTTTGAAAAAACCGGAAACATTGTTTTGGAGCACTTATTAATTCCTCTCTACTTCATCAAGGATTCGATCTGTCTGATCAAATCAACCGATTCGGTGGAATTTCGGTGGCCCATTGTCGCCACAGCGCCCGCTCCGGCGGCGTTACCAACAAATCCTATGATTTCAATAGGAGCGCCTTGAGCAGCACAGACACCTGCAGCAGAGAATACGGCGTCTCCGGCTCCGACGCGGTCTACCACCTCGGTTGCCAGGGCCGGCACCTCGAAGAAACCTTGGGCCTCGTCGTAACAAAGACTTCCTTCCTGGCCTCTGGTGATAACCATTTTTCTGCAAGATAGCTTCTTAGAGATCTCTTTCACAACTTCTTTAAGGTCTCTGCTTCTAGTTCGCGCATCAAGCCGAAGTTCTCTTTCAGAGACACATAAAAAGTCCGTGCGGGGATACTTTGAGACAGTATTGAATCCAAGATTGCCAGCATTCGCCTGCGTGTTGATCGCGAGGAATTTGGCTTTATTGCACAAAAGCTCGACTGCTTCTGGGCCAATCATGCCGTGACCATAATCTGCCACTAAGACCATGTCGTAATCGGGCAATATTCCTTCTAGTTTGCTGCAGAGTGCTTGGGTTTCGGAACGATTGGGTTCGCCACTGTTCATGATGTAAGTTTCGAATAGTTTTTGAAAGGGATAAGGCTCTACAAAGCGCCGTTTCAGTATTGTGGGCGCGTCGTCTTCCAAGTAAAGAAATGTGCTGTCGATATTTGTTCGTAGGTTCTCTTTGACGAAATTTTCGTGCGAATCAACTGTTCCCAAGAAAGTTATCAACCCGATGCGGTCGCAGAAAGTGGCTACGTGATTGGCCACCGCCACAATTCCGCCAGCAAACTTTTCGTTGTGCAACTGCCTGGCCGCCAAAATCGGCTCTTTGCCGGACTTACCCATGGTTTCGCAGTAAACGTATTCGTCGATTATGGTCTCGCCGACCACCAATACGTTCAACTCCCGACCACCGTCTAGGAACCGGACCACATCATCGGAAGAGTATTTGGCTGTAAATGCGGCGAGGTACTCTTTCACGCCATCGTCAAAAACAGGTAGGTGCCGGTTAATTAGGTAGGACGAGCTGGAGGTGATGCCGTTGGTGAAAACGATTTTACCGCCCACCGAGCCAACAGCAGCTTCTTCCAGAACGATTCCTCCGCTCCGGTCGTCGTCTGGGTTGTTATAATCCGAGCCCTTGATGTAGTAATTAGGGCGGAGGAGTTCGATAGCTTCCACGGCCAGAGGCCAACGGTTGATCGCCACATAGTCTACGCAGCCCAATGCGGCAATTGCTTCGGCCCTGAGCCTTTCGTCAAATACCGGGCGGCCTGGGCCTTTGTTGACGAACCGGTCAGGAGTCGTGCTAACTACTAGAATATCGCCATATTCTCGGGCTTGCTCGAAGTGGCGTATGTGGCCAATGTGCAGCAAATCGAAAACCCCGTAGCACATGATGACCTTTCTACCCTGGGCTTGTTCCTGTTTCAGTACTACTGCGAGTTCGTCTAAATCTTTTATCTTATCTTGAGGCCTGTCGTTACTA
>Ga0114999_10008632_pt1 | contig 11320 bp, 6 predicted proteins | sample ArcticOcean_MG_C_3_FD_89820 | JGI IMG/M metagenome (GOLD analysis project Ga0114999, IMG submission 89820) | Marine microbial communities from western Arctic Ocean - ArcticOcean_MG_CB8_126 | ecosystem: Environmental > Aquatic > Marine > Oceanic | place: Arctic Ocean: Canada Basin | collected...
CGTTATCATTAACCTTAATAGTCGCCATATCTTACTCCACATACCATACATGTCCATTCGGGAAACCCGTCGCACTACTAGGTGCTGTTGCGGTAACCGTTTGTGTTCCTACGTTCTTTGCGGCAGATGTGATTGCACCTGTGATTGTAAGAGCCGCGAAAGTAGGGCTATTACCTGTAGCCAATGCTTGGTTCAAAGCTTTTACCGAGGCAATGCTCGTTAGCTCTGAGTCCATTAAAGCACCCGCTGAAGTTACGTTGGCAGTATCAGTAACATCTGCACTCGCTTCGATAGCATTCAGCTTAGTATGGTCTGCGTTTGTAAATACATTAGAGTCTGTAGCAGCTTCTACTGCGGCTCTTATCTCAGCATTAGTTTGATCAGCTGTGGCACTCGCCTCGATAGCATTAAGCTTAGTATGGTCTGCATCAGTAAATACGTTAGAATCACTAGCAGCTTCAACAGCTGTTCTTATTTCTGTATTGGTCTGATCGGCCGTGGCACTGGCCTCAATAGCATTCAGTTTACTGTGATCTGCGTTAGTAAAGTTATTTTGTGATAGCCCACCGTCACCAACTGAATAAGTGGTATTCGTATCCGTAGAAGCGATAGTACCATTAGCAGCTATAGTTACATTAGTACCAGCAGTTAGAGCGGCTACTACGTTAGTAGTATCAGTTACGTCAGCACTAGCTTCGATAGCATTGAGTTTACTGTGATCCGCGTTAGTAAAGTCATTTGTAGTCAAACCACCATCACCAACTGAATAAGTGGTATTCGTATCCGTAGAAGCGATAGTACCATTAGCAGCTATAGTTACATTAGTACCAGCAGTTAGAGCCGCTACTACGTTAGTAGTATCTGTCACATCAGCACTCGCTTCTATAGCGTTTAGCTTGGTGTGATCAGCATCAGTAAATACATTTGAGTCTGTAGCGGCTTCAACAGCAGCTCTTATCTCTGCGTTACTCTGATCAGCAGTAGCACTTGCTTCAATACCTGCTAATTTACTATTTTTTGTATCGGTATAAGCATTGCTTTCTGCTTCATATAAGGCTTTAATCTGAGCCCCAGTCTGATCAGCAGTAGCACTTGCTTCGATAGCATTGAGTTTACTGTGGTCGGCATCGGTAAAGGCATTAGAGTCTGTAGCAGCTTCTATAGCAGCTCGGATCTCGGCATTAGTCTGATCAGCCGTTGCACTCGCTTCTATAGCGTTTAGCTTAGAATGGTCAGCATCTGTAAATGTATTTGAGTTAGAGGCAGCTTCAACCGCAGCAGCTATTTGAGCGGCACTTACTGCACCAGTATTACCATTCACACTCAATACAGCATCTGTTGGAGTGGCAAGTAATGTATAGTCGTTCATATTTCCAGCTGAACCACCATTATGACAATAAGTTTTATTCTCATCTGAGCGAACTACAATGTCGCCTTCTTCAGCTGTGAGAGCTAAATGAGCACTTTGGCTAGAGGCAGTTTGTACTGTTGTTAGTGCTACTGCAGTAACACTAATCGCACCAGCACCGGATATAGCTACACCTGTACCTGCCGATAATGCTGCAACAACATTCGCAGTATCTGTTACATCGGCGGAAGCTTCAATAGCATTCAGCTTAGAATGGTCTGCGTTAGTAAAGTCATTAGTAGTAAGGCCGCCATCACCAACACTATAAGTAGTATTCGTATCAGTCGAAGCGATAGTTCCACCTGCAGATATAGTTACATTTGTACCAGCAGTAAGAGCAGCTACGACATTAGCAGTATCCGTAACATCAGCACTCGCTTCTACAGCATTAAGTTTAGTATGATCTGCATCTGTAAATACATTTGAGTCTGTAGCGGCTTCAACTGCTGTTCTTATCTCTGCATTAGTCTGATCGGCTGTAGCACTCGCTTCGATAGCATTCAGCTTAGAATGATCAGCATTAGTAAAGTCATTAGTAGTTAAACCACCATCACCAACACTATAAGTAGTATTCGTATCAGTCGAAGCGATGGTACCATTAGCAGCTATAGTTACGTTAGTACCCGCAGTAAGAGCAGCTACTACGTTGGTAGTATCAGTTACGTCTGCACTGGCTTCTATAGCATTGAGTTTGGTATGGTCTGCATTGGTAAATACATTTGAGTCTGTAGCGGCTTCAACAGCAGCTCGGATCTCTGCATCTGTTTGATCAGTAGTAGCACTGGCTTCTATAGCATTGAGTTTTGAATGGTCTGCATCAGTAAATACATTAGAGTTTGTAGCAGCTTCAACTGCTGTTCTTATCTCTGCATCTGTTTGATCAGCAGTTGCACTGGCTTCGATAGCATTGAGTTTGGTATGGTCTGCATCAGTAAAGTCATTAGTAGTTAAACCACCATCACCAACACTATAAGTAGTATTAGTATCTGTAGAAGCGATGGTACCATTAGCAGCTATAGTTACATTAGTACCAGCAGTTAGAGCGGCTACTACGTTGGCAGTATCAGTAACATCTGCACTTGCTTCTACAGCATTAAGTTTAGTATGATCTGCATCTGTAAATGCGTTAGAGTCTGTAGCGGCTTCAACAGCAGCTCGGATCTCAGCATTAGTTTGATCAGCTGTGGCACTCGCCTCGATAGCATTTAGCTTCGAGTGGTCTGCGTTAGTGAAGTCGTTAGTAGTTAAACCACCATCACCAACTGAATAAGTAGTGTTAGTATAGTTACTAGAATGGATTGTGCCGGCCGAAGAACCAGTCCAGTCAATATGGCCATCACCAATAGCGGCTACGGCCGCTGTTACAAAAGCAGTTGTTGCTAAAGTAGTATTATTAGTGCCTGCACTTTGGGTTGATGAAGTTAGTGTAGAAGCAAGCTGTATAACTCCGCTGGAGTTTACAATCTCTGTTCCGGCTACTTCTAAGCCATTTTTAACTCTAAAATTATGATTTGTTGCCACGGTTCACGTCTCCCCTAGGCCTGCTTTATTAAGCTACTTTTGATTAAGTTTGATACAGTATATGAGATTTCAGGTACTTTGTCAAGTATTATTTTTACTACCTCTATAGTTTATACTGCTATTGTCTGAAGGATAACCTTATATGCCATTGTGTCACCAGAGGCAGGGGTTACACGTAGTCTTACATTCGACCCTGAGATATCTGCACTAAAAGCTGCTTCAGCGGCTGCTCCTGTATATACTGTTCCATACTCTGTAATATTGGCAGTTGAGCCGTCATGAGTAAGTAGTAGTTCTGTAACATGATAAGTACTATCAGTAGAATTTGTAATTTGAATAACATACTTTGCTGATCTATAAGTTGCCTTTGCAAACGTAATTATAGACTTCTGAGTAGTGGCATTCGAAGTAGCTGTACCTGTATCTTTTGCAGCTACATCATCCTTATTTTTACTTCTCTTTACAGTACCATCAGTGCTGAGTAGTTCTGCTAGGAGTCTGCCTTTTGATTTAGCCATTTCTATGCCTCCTTAGACTGTGATACTATGTCGGACAACTTTAATAACCCTAGTATCACTAGACGCAGGAGTTACCCGAAGTCTTACACTTCCTGATGAGATATCTGCATCAAAGGTAGCTTCTACTGCTGCACCTGTAAATACAGTGCCATATTCGGTTATTTCTGGAGTTGTTCCATTATGAATTAAAATTATTTCTGTTACCTGATAGGTACTATCTGTCGAATTTGTAATTTGAACTGTATATCTTGCTGATCTAAATTCCGAAGCCCCAAAAGAATTGGCTGTAGCAACAGCAGTAGATGTAGTAGTTATTGTACTTCCACTGTTCGAGCCGGCATTATCAGCAGTAAGTGCCGTACGAACAACTTTAATAACCATAGTATCACTAGACGCAGGAGTTGCGCGAAGTCTTACGTTCCCTGATGAGATATCTGCATCAAAGGTAGCTTCTGCTGCCGCACCTGTAGATATAGTACCATATTCGGTTATTTCAGGAGTTGTTCCATTATGAATTAAAATTATTTCTGTTATCTGATAGGTACTATCTGTTAAATTTGTAATTTGAACCGTATACCTTGCCGATCTAAACTCCGATGCCGCAAAAGAATTAACTGTAGCAGCAGCAGTAGAGGCAGTAGTTACTGTACTTCCACTTAGCACCCCCTGAGTGTCTATGGTATATACGGTGCCTGCAGCAGATTTATACGCAGATATTTGAACTAAGTCATTTGTTGAGGCGCCTGCGGTTAAAACAACTGAGGTGCCGTTTGTTGCAATATAGTCCGCGCCTGAGCCTTCATCGAGCAGAATACCGTTTAGAAATACTTGAATTTTGGCAGGAGTGCCAGTGTCGTATGCTAAAGTAGCACTGTACACATCCGATCCTGAGAAAGTAGTTTGATTACTAGTTGCAACATACTCATAAGTTGTATGAGTAGATACGTCTGAAGACGAAGAAGAATCACCCCCTATTTCTACAACAGAATCTGAGCCATCATTTTTCTTGATGTACATCTTTCCGTCATATGTATTGATTGCTACCTCACCTAAAGCTAAAGAAGAGGTACTAGGAATCGCGCCTTCCGTAGAGGAACGCTTTAGTTTGATCGTTTGTGCCATATGGCCTCCTCAATATTGCGTATATACGCTGGAGTTAATTTTTAATTTTTAGAATGTACCGCCATCTAGGTTACCGGTGTAGGTTGCGGCAAAGTTTGCTGCAGTTAAGATTGGTGAGGTTACATTTGCAGTTTCTCCCGAAACAGTCTGCCAGTAGTTTGCACTTTCGTTCCAAACTAAAGATACGTTGTTAGAAGTTCCTCGTTCAACTTCGAGACCAGCATTTGCAGAAGGAGTGCCTGTCTCATCACTGTTCAATGTCATAATAGCATCGCCAATGGCAACAGTATTAGAGTTAACAGTAGTAGTTGTACCGTTTACAGTAAGGTTTCCAGAAACAATAACGTTGCCACTTGCGGTAAGAGTAGTTGCAGTGATATCATCAGAAGTAAGAGTTCCGTCTACCGAAACATTATTAAAGGTTACGTTAGAGTTAGTTGCAACAGCCTGTCCAATTGCAACAGAAACAGTATTACCAGATACACTAGTAGCAACACCAGTACCTCCTGCAATAGTAAGAGTCTCTCCACCTGCAACAGCATTTGTAGTACCGCTATCTGCATCAAGATCGAAAGAAGTAGATATTGCACCTGTAGATATTGCAGTTACAAGACCCTTAGCGTTAACAGTAACAATTGGAATTGCAGTAGTAGAACCGAAGCTACCAACATTAGAGTTAACAGTAGCAAGAGTACTTGCTCCAGTTACGTTAGCAGTACCATCGAAGTTTCCAGAAGTCCATGTAACGTCGCCAGTTATAGAAGCGGTACGAGCAGTAGCCCATTTAGTAGCTGTAGCAGCTAGTGCAACTGCTATGTCTGCTGAACCGTTGAATGATGTTCCACCAATTGTTCGTGCAGTAGCTAGTATAGTAGCGGAGCCTGCAAGACCTGAGGTATTTTGATTACCAGCTGTGTTAACGCCCGGCAGGTCGATATTTGCAGAGCCGTTAAAGGATACACCACCAATAGTACGAGCAGTTGCAAGAACAGTAGCAGTATCTGCATTACCTGTTAAAGCACCAGTGAAGCTTGCAGTGATTGTACCTGCAGAAAAGTTTCCAGAACCATCTCGAACTACTAGCTTACTAGCTGTATTTGCCGAAGCTGCTCCTGCAATGATATCAGTATAATACTTACCACCAATAGCATCAATATCACCTGTGCCGCCACCGGGACGACCAACGAATAACTTATTACTATCTGATGAATATGCTAGCTCACCATTTGCTAGTGAGGTAGGTGTTGCGGTACTGGAACTGCGTTTAATTAGAATTGTTTGAGCCATTGAGGTACTCCGTTAGCCTTAAAAGGCTCCTGCGTCAAGCACTTCAGAGGTGTTTGTGACGACTAGATTAGTCCATGCAAATACTCCTGTGCTTACTTCGCGATATACTTTCATTACATTATCATCCGTATCATACCACGTGTCCCCTTCTGAAACATTTGTTCCTGTGGGGGTGCCTGTACTACGGAAATCTTGGTCTGCGAGTTGCTCTAAAGCCGACTGCACGTTTGTTGCGGTTATTGTACCATAGGGCTGAACTGTAGTACCCGCCGCTACCATGGCGGTAGATATTGCTATACCTTTAGCTTCAATCTTGGTTATGGTAGGGGCAATACTTATTGTTGTAACATCTTCTGCTACGGTGACTCGTACTATATCTTCCGAGATTGATAGCGTTGTTTTATCTACCATTATCTTGTAACCTCTTGTGTGAGAGTTACCTCCCCGTGTAGTAATCTAGTGACAAGTGCATCACTGCTTGTATAGATTTCTAAGTCATAGTGGAATCTTCCAGAGGTTAAAGTCTTAGAAGTAGCGTTTGGTAATGACATCGTAATTTTACCATTTGTAGGTGTTGGAATAGTGCACGTAAATGTAGCAGATATACTAGCATTAGCCTTAGTGGTTCTAAGTTGTGCACGTGCGGAATACCCAGTCAGATTTTTAACCGTTCCGGACTCGTCTACTGTAAACTCTATCGCAAAGTCGGAACCTTGGTCGATAACTAGGTCATATCGGGCTGCACTCATTTCATTTTCTCCATTACAGAATTATAGCTATTTTGGGTTATTATGTCAAGGTTTATTTTTTGCATGGTATCAACTCCCTTTACTCATCATCATCATTATCTAAATTACCAATTTTTACACGCAGATTTCCTCCCGAAAAGATTTTTAGAGCGTCGGAATAAAGCTTAAGGGCGCTAGTAGTCCCTGTTATAGTAGTATCTCCGATTGTGAGCCTGTCTGCAGCTATACTACCTGTAGTGAGTCTTCCTCCATCAATCGTAGTAGTTTGTGTTACGTTATTGATAGAGGCCGAAATGTCTGCTGCTTCCACAGGGGTGATATCTCCACTACCAGATCCATCCGTTAAAGTTCCGCCACTAAAAGTAACAACTCCAGTAAAACTAGTATGTTTTACAATATTAGTGTAAGCTACAGTAATGGTTGACGACTCGGCCGCTGCTTCCGTTCCATAATACCGAACAGTATAATATGTATTACTAGACGTGGCATCTTGTGTATTTGGAGAATTTTTCCAAACATTTGTTGTTCCACTATCTAAAACTCTACTAGTACCCGAACCTCCATCTGTTATATCTCCACTGCTGAAGTTATAAACATTAACTGCTGGGCTAGGGGGATTATTAGCAGTAGTTTTTTCATAATATAAGTAGCCTTGAATAGTGCGAAGGCCATCTGGTCCTGTAGGGCCCGGCACATCAGAGTCGTTTCTTTCAGCCACAATAACAGGAGCAGACCAAGAAGTTTCATTACCTGATGCAGATAATCCGTCTGCTGTAAAGTTTCTTCGAGACATGTACACTTTATCGCCATCACTTCCTAATGCAGGTTGAGTAGTGCTCCAGCCTGCTTCTAGGCCATTTACAGGGCTTGCGTAAGTTTGGCTTGAGGCAGTACCGCCCACCGTAGTGTCATTTAATTTAAAGATCTGGACATTTTTTTCAGCATTTCCTACAAATTTTACGAAGCTATTTAAAGCGGTTATTCTCGAGTCTCCAATAGCTGGCTTAGTTCCGCTCCACTCATAGAAATTTACATATTCTCTGTTTGTATACGCACCATCTGTAATACTAAAAGATTTATTACTGCCCGAAGCATTCGAAGCATATACAGGTATTACACCTTCTGAATCACCGTCTTCTCCGATAAGTTTTACAAAAGTAAGAGCTGTAACCGCACTATCTGATAAACTAGAGAAACTACCCGTATACTCATAGAAGTTTACGTGAGTATTGCTACCTTCAGTAATAGATACAGCACTCCATGTAGTAGGATTACTGCTAGCGGCATAGAGAGCCTTGACACCTTTAGTTAGACCATCTTCTCCAGAGGCGCCCGCTACCACAGCTCCTGAAAACTCTGAAGTAGCAATAGTGTCAGAACCAGTATTAGAACTGGCCGTGGCCTGTCTAACCCACAAATAAGATCCTTGAGCTACTGTTGGTATTGTAGTAGTCCAACTATTTAGTGTACCACCCGACACGACTCCTGTTGCAAAAGTATAAGTAAATGTACCACTAAAAGCCGCAGGTGCCGAGGAGCTACTTGTAGATGCTCGATATAATGCTACTACAGCATTTGAATTACCATCAGCTCCTGTTATGCTTGCCCCGTCTTCTCCTACTCCACTATGTACGACTGCTCCTGAAAATTCTGAAGTAGGAATACTGTCAGTAGTACCAACAGCACTTGCTGTAGCTTGTCTGACCCATGCGTACTCTCCAGCAGCTAAAGAGGGGACTGCAGTAGTCCAGCCATTAAGTGTTCCACTTGATACTGCTCCAGTAGCAAATGTATAAGTAAAAGTACCACTAAAGGCTGCGGGCGCAGAAGAATTACTAGTATTCTTATTATAGAGGGATACTGTGGCGCTCTGAGCACCTGCGGCTCCATTTGTTCCATTATCTACAGTTATACTTGTACCATCACTAAAAGTAATAGTTCTAGTATTTCCACTAAGAGTATTAGAAGTTATCGTTAAAGCATCCGCATCTACGCCATCGTTTCCTTTTGTGAAGCTCTGGATTTTTGTAAAAGTAGTAGCAGTTCCTTCTCCATTCCTAGCTACTATAGTGTATGTAATAAAATCAGCAAATGCATTATTCAACATGCCACTAGCAATGCCATACCTTCGAGTATAAGTACTTACTGTGGTAGGAGAGGCGTTTGGATCAATGTCATTTCCACTAACAGCCGTTACATTGAAAGTATTCGCACCTGACGTATTATAAGCAAGAGTAGTACTACCTAAAAATACTCTTATATCAGTACCTGAATTAGCATAAGTTCTAGCTACACCTGCACTAGTAGCGGGTACTGTGTGGGCCTCGTTTGTTAAAATAACTGTGAATGCATCACTACCGTCTTTAATGCCGTATATCGATGTAGAATCAGTAGCAACAATTGTTCCGTCAGACGTAACATCCACTCTTACTGTTATCTGTTCTCCATTTGCAGGCTCTAGACTATCGGGGATATTACAAGTTACAGCATTTCCAGTAGTGGTTTGTGTCCCTCCTGTTGCTGTAATTAAAGTATTATCTACATAAAATTTATAGATCTTACTTCCTGAGGTATTCTTAGCCGTTGCAGTAAGTGTAATAGTAGTACTTTCTGTGTCAGCCAAAGTATAAGGAATAACATACTTACTAGCTGTTAGGTTTACAACTTTTGCGCCCGGACCTGCATTACCTTTTGTAAAGCTCTGTACTTTAGTAAGAACAGTAGCAGTACCTTCACCATTTTTAGCAGTTATATTATAAGTAATAGAGGCACTGGTGTCTGCATTAGCCATGCCACCTGCAATGCCGTACCTTCGAGTATCATTAGCTATGTTAAACTGCTCTGTGCTAGGGCTTGCATTTACAGTAATATCTGTATCCGAAAGAACTGCTACACTAAAATTATTTGCACCTGTCCCATAAGTAAGTGGAGTACTACCTTTAAATACTCTTATATCAGTACCTGAATCAGCATAAGTTAAAGCTAAACCCTCTTCATCTGCAGGTAGTATATGAGCTTCATTTGTAAAAACAACTGTAAATGCGCTGTCACCGTCTTTAATACCATATATAGAAGTAGAGTCTATAACTGTAGTACTTCCTTGAATAATCTCTAGTTTGATCGTTTTTTGCGAGCCATTTGCAGGCTCATCACCGTCTGCAAGTACAAAAGTATGAGTATCTAGAGTATTGGTAGTAGTCTGTTTAAGAACATTATCGACATAGAATTTATATGTCCTATTACCTGCTTCAAAATTTGTAGCGGTCGCAGTAAGTGTAATAGTAGTACTTTCTGTATCCGCTAAAGTATAAGGAATCACATATTGAGAAGCAGTTAATATAGCACTTAGCGCAGGGTTTCCATCAATAGCACCTGTAGCACTTCCTGTAATACCCCCAGTTATACTTGTTGGAAAATATAAAGATTTAACATATTTATTATTATCTGTTTTTATCTTATGTACTATCCAATAATAGTAAGTTTGAGTACTTTGATCTGTGACAACATGAGAAAATGCGTCTGTATCCGTACTGTGTAAAAACTTAAAGGAAGCATGGTTTCTGTCATTCGTAGTTGCATACCATACTTCACTTGCGTAAGTGTTAGGATCAAATGTTGATGCATTAGTCCACGCAAGATTCACAGCTCCTTTAGTGCCCGTACTGGCAGTAAGAGACTGAGGAGTGCTAGGGCTGTTCCTATTCTGTATAGACCCCGTAGCAATAGCACCGCCTACTGCGGGCTCTGCAAGACTTTTTATCAAGAAAGCGTCATTGTTATGCTCATCGGCAGTTATATTGACTAAACAATCAGTACCAGCTGCAAGACTGGCTATTCTAAATTCTTTGTTTACCCACCCAAACCTATCATAATTTAATCTTATAATAGAACCGGGAAGTAATAGTATGCCTTTAGGCGCCATTTTAAACGATATAGTCAATCCATAGCGAGACTCATCAAGCATTTGATTAATATTAAATCTAGCATTGAAGTAGTTAGTAATGCCGGGACAGCCGTAGTTACCCTTCTTCGGTATACTTTTGTCTTGCTTAAGATATACAGAGTTAAAGAACGAGACAGACCTAGATTCAAACTTAGTCTGAGGATCTTTAATACTAGTACTAACACTATTATAGGTTTTCTTAACGCCTTTATCTTTGAGAGAGATACTTCCGATAATATCTGCTTCTTCAATGACTTCGCCAACCACAAAAGTATTAGGGCTTTGACCTCTTACGTCTAATTGATACCTACCATTCGAGTAGCGTAGAATACCATTAAATTGCTTTAACATTAAATTGACATTATCAAAAATAGGGTTAGCAGTTGCTATTGTTTGGTTCATTTGATGACGAGTAACGTTTCGTTGACCATTAGAATCCCACCCTATATATTTCCAGTATTTAATATCATCTGAATCATATAAAGTATACCCTGTGCCTCTAAAGTCTCCATCACCAGTACCAGTAGTATCTCCTGAGGAATAAGGAACCCAAGATTTTGCTAGAGGATTTCCATTATCAGATTTTTGAGACAGGTCAAGAACGAGAGCGGTACCCCCACCTACTTTAGTTAGCTCCAGAGCAGTTATAAGATCTCCACTATCGAGAGTGTAACCTCCAGAGGCAGAACTATTAGCGTTTGTTTGATCAATTTGATATAAGTTACCTGTGCTATGCCATATAAGCTCATTAACTCTTACTTCTTCCCAAGTA
>Ga0114999_10008633_pt1 | contig 11320 bp, 13 predicted proteins | sample ArcticOcean_MG_C_3_FD_89820 | JGI IMG/M metagenome (GOLD analysis project Ga0114999, IMG submission 89820) | Marine microbial communities from western Arctic Ocean - ArcticOcean_MG_CB8_126 | ecosystem: Environmental > Aquatic > Marine > Oceanic | place: Arctic Ocean: Canada Basin | collected...
AAGAGCTATAAAATGAAGAGTATGCTGCTGATAAAATATAAATTCCTATAAACATTAATGGAAGGAATAACTTAGGTTTATCAAATACATATATGGATAATGGGTAAGCTAAAAGCATTAGAACTATTGAAAGTCCAAGAGATATTACCATCTTTAGTTTTAATAAATATCTTGAGCTTGCTGCAGCCAATTTCTTGTTATTATTCCCCAAGGCCTCTGCAACATATCTAATTAGAGATTGATTTATTCCTGCATCAACAAATTGGAGCATTATTAGAGATATTGAGAAGACTAAATTATAGATCCCAAACCCTTCGGGCATTAAATATCTTGCAATTATAATTATAAAAACTAAGCCACCAATACGAGAAAATAATACCATTAGAAAATTCCACAAAGAACTTATTGCTATTTGCTTGTTCACATTATTCATATAATGATTGTGATTATTAGTTATTTAAATCTTGGTCTAATATAAATAAACTTTTAAACAGAAGATTAGTGTTAGTAAGATGAAAGTGGTTGTTGTCTCTGGATATTTTGATCCTATTCATGTAGGTCATCTTGAATTAATAGAAAAAGCTAAATTACTTGGAGATAAATTAATAGTTATTCTAAATAATGATAATCAATTATTTATGAAACGTGGAAAGGGACCATTTATGGGGCAAGAGGATAGGAAGAAGCTGTTAGAGGCCATAAGATTTGTTGACGAAGTTTTTATTAGTATTGATAAGGACAGGAGCATCTGTGAATCCTTGAGAGTCGTGAAGCCAGATGTCTTTGCAAATGGAGGGGATAGGCATCGGGGTGAGGTTCCTGAGACTCCAGTTTGTAGAGCGCTTGGAATTGAAATGGTAGATGGGCAAGGAGAAAAAATAGCAAGTTCTAGAGACTATTATCTTAATGAGGAATAGCAATCTTCTTTTTATTAGTTTGATATACATATAATTGTGAAAATTTTGGATAAAATGGTTCTTTAAAATAATAATAGTCAATATAATCCAAGAATATATGTATTGCTAAACCTGTAAGAACGAACCAAATTAGAGGGAAATAATTAGCTAATAAAACTAAAGGAATCCAAAGTTCTATTCCATGAAATATGAATAAATGTCTTTTGTAATTCTTTCTTTCTCCTACTGAAAGTTTTAACCATCTTTTTCTATGTGAGAAAAAATATCTTCTTGCATTTCTTAGTGAAAAATCTTTATTTTTTACTACATATAGCATATAATGGTCCACATCTATTAAGAAAGATGATAAAAAGATTATTGCTGCTTGGATTAAGGTTAAGGGATAGATAATGTAGATTGTTGATGTGACTATTGCCCCAATGGCCATATGGTATTTTGGTAACATAGTAGCTAGAACATAAATTTGTTTAAAAAGGTTTTATATCTTAGAAAATAATGAAAATGGCTTGTTTTTTGATGGATAATTATCAAAAAGAATTATTAAAGAATAAATTTGATGATATTCAAATATTTAATGGTCCATTAGATAATAAAAATATTAACCAAGTTTTGGATGCAGAAATTTTGGTCTCTAGACCTAAAGGTATAGATCTAAAATTTGATAATGTCGTATTAAGTAAATTTAAAAAATTGAAGTTTATTTGTAGTATGTCTACAGGATTTGACCATATTGATTTAGACTATTGTAATAAGAATGAAATTGTTGTTTCTAATGTTCCTTCCTATGCGGAATCTAGTGTTGCAGAGCAAACTTTTGCGTTGATTTTGGCAATTTCTAGAAAGATTCCTCAGTCAATTAAAACCCTATCTAATAGAAATAATAGTAATCACCTTACAGGATTTGATCTTAAAGGTAAAACTATGGGGGTTATTGGTTCAGGAAAAATTGGGTTAGAAGTTATTAAAATTGCAAAGGGTTTTGGAATGAAAGTTATTGCATATGATGTTGTTAAAAATGAAAATGCAAGAAAAGAATTAGATTTTGAGTATATTGAGCTTGATGATTTGCTTAGAGTTTCAGAGATAGTTAGTATACATGCACCCTATAACAAACATACATTTCACCTATTAAATAAGGATAATCTGGCTATAATAAAAAAAGGTGCAGTTATGATTAATACATCTAGAGGAGAATTGATTGACAGTAAGGCCCTTTATAGTAGTCTATGTAGTGGGAAAATTAGTTTTGCTGGGCTTGATGTTTTAGAAAGAGATAGCAGGTATAATCAGAAATTCTTAAAGATGAAAAACGTCTTTGTTACACCCCATAATTCTGCAAATACAATTGAATCTAAGAAAAGAGTATTAGATGAGACAATAGAAAACATATCTGAATTTATTAAGGGGCGTAAGAGGAATATTCTATGAAGATTGGCTTAAGTGGACATAAAGGATTAATAGGAAAGTTTTTGGAAAAAAGATTGATTGAGGAAGGTCATCAAATTGTTTTAAGAATAGATATCCAGGATAATTGGGATGTTAAGGATTTAAAAGATAGGAGAGCTACTGAAAAAATAGATTTATTCATTCATTGTGCAGCGCTTTGTAAAATTAATAAAACAATTGAAAATCCTGAATTGGGCTTTAGCAATGCAGAGGATACTTTCAGTGTCTTAGAGTTCTGTAGAAAGAATAATATTAAAAAAATAATGTACTTTTCTTCATCTAGGGTCTTAAGTAAAGAGAAAAATCCTTATACCTCAGGTAAATTATTTGGTGAAGACCTTTGTAAGGCCTACAAAAATTGTTATAATATTGATTATATTATTATTAGGCCCTCTACTGTTTACGGACCTACTGAGGATAAAAGCAATAGACTAATGAATATATTTATTAATAATGCTTTGAAAGATGAAGATTTGTTAATATTTGGAGACCCAAATACTAAAACTCTAGATTTCACCTATGTAGATGATTTTGTGGAGGGAATTATATTGACATTAAATGGGGATTGGAATAAGGAGTATAATATTAGTGGAGATGAAGAAGTTTTAGTTTTTGATTTAGCTAGATTTATTATTAAAGAAACTGGGAGTGAAAGTAAGATTGCTATTAGGGATGGAGAGCTAGCCCAACCTCAAAAAGTTAATTTAGATTTAAGTGAGATTAAGAAATTGGGTTATGTTCCGAAGGTAGGTCTTTGGGAAGGTGTTCGGAAGAATATTGACTTTCTAAAAAGAAATTAGAGATTTCTTTAAGGGGGACTTTCCTGAGATTTCCTTTGGAAACTATCTCCATCTAAAGTTCCTGAGGAGAAATCTTGATTCTTTGAAGTAGCTCCAGGAATATCTAACCAATCCCTATTCTCTCTAAAGCGTTCGTTTAATCTCCAGACCTCTTCCAATAGATAGGGCCTGTGCATATTCTCTCTTGATAAATAAATTAGAGCGTTAAGATCTTTGGGTAAACATTTTCCTCCAAAACCAAGATCTCCATCGTGACCAGGAACTGCAATATTCTTTGCAATCCTGTCGTCAAGTAAAAGTACATCTTTTATTTCGTTGTAATCTATTCCAATAGAATTGCATATTTGGTATAGCTCATTTGCTAGTGCTATTTGCCCAGTAAGCATTGCATTATTTGCATATTTAATCATCTCTGCAGTTTTATTATTAACATGAATATACTTTGCCTCTGGGAAAATTGGCTTGTAAATATTTTCTACAATTTGGTAATCTTCAATAGTATTTGCTCCGATAACTACCTTATCTGTATTTTTCATATCCTCTAGAGCATTCTTCTCTCTTAAAAATTCGGGGTTGAATGCAAAATTAAATGGATATTTCTTTGCTAGATTATCCGTTGTTCCAGATACAGCTGTAGAACGTATTATGACTAAGGGTTTTCTTAAATTATTACTAGTTATTTCAATTAGAGTTTCTATTGAATTGTGTATTGGAGAGTAGTCTATCTCTCCACTAGGTTTCATGGGGGTTGGGACACAAATGAAGACTGCTTCTGCTTCTGAGAGCCTAGAGGGATCTGTATAAGGTTCTTTATACCTATCATAAAGAATTAGTTCGTGATTTTTTTTCAGAACTTCTGAAGTAGTTCCTCCAACAAATCCTACTCCGATGATGCCTATCTTCATTTAAATTAGAATAAGAAAGAGGTTTTAAGGATTATTGTTATTCCTTTACAATTTTTCTAACAATCTCACTAAATGCAGGTCTTGTGATAAATACTCCCACGGAGATACCAATTATTGTAGTGATTGCAAATCCCTTTAATAGACCTGCTCCAGCCCACATTAGAGGTAGAAGTGCGAATAGAGTGGTTACATAGGTTCCCATTATGATTGTTAAAGCTCTTTTAATTCTCTCTTTTAATGCTACTGCTATTATTCTTGCCTCATCTAAGATAATTATCTGGGAATCTACTCCAGTCCCAATTGCTGCAACTATTCCTGCGATAGCTGGGAGATCAAGACTTCTATTGAATAATGCAGAAACTCCCAAGATTATTAATACTTCGGATAAACTTGTTAGAAGAACTGCAAGAGATAATTTGAAATCTTTGTACCTAATTAAAATAATTAGCCCTACCATTGCTATTGCAGAAATTCCTGCTAAGATTATAGTGTTAGTAAATTCCTTACCTAGTAATGGGCTTATGGTATCAAGTTTCTCTATTTGTAGCTTGAAAGGTAGGCTTCCTGAGATCATCACAGTTTGTAGTTGTTTCATCTCAATTAATGCATTATCAAAAGCTTCTTCTTCAGTTGCTCCCACTCCTGAACCAGAGATCTGTATTTGAGTTGTTTCAGAACATTGTAAATCTCTTCCTATAAATAGAGAACTAACTAAGGCATCATCTAAGTACATATCAAGTGGCTTGTCAAGATACTGAGGCAGACTAACATTAGTTCCTAGGGCGCAAGTAATATCTGCATGTCTTTTTGCCGCAGTACTACTTAGAGATATAGAAAATCTAAACTGGCAAGCAGATCCCCCTCCATTTTGTTGGTTACATGTATAAATTCCTGATTGATCTCCTGTACGTGCTACATAAGTTATATCTTTATCTCCGCCTTCAAAGACAACTTCATCCCCAATCTTTGCTTCAAATTTCCCCTGTTGTCCAATCAAAGTTTCTAATTCTTCAGGAGTTGAGCCTGCTATTTCCACCAACATAAAGTTATTGCCTGATAGATCTCTAACAGGTTTTATTTGGACATCATTTAGGCCATAGACATTAAGTCTTTCTTCAGTAACTGAGATTAAATCGTTAAGCTCATCATTAGTAAGTTCTTTCCCTTCTGCCTTGATTAATGCTCTTGCTCCACCTGAAAGATCTAAGCCAGTCTTTATTCTTGAATTTTCTTTTTCTTTTACAGAGATCTCTGGAGTCTTATTTGTAAATAATACGAAAGTTCCCTTATCGGTATTTATTGTAAGTTTCTCATTTGTTTCTGTTGGAAATTTTGAAATTGATGATTGATAGTCTTGAAGGGTGGTTATTAAATTATCATCTATAGAAGTTATCTTCATTCCTTGCCTTAGTCCTTGTTGATATTCTAATGAACTTGATTCTACAGAAGTGATTTCTACTCCTGGAGTGAAATCTAAAGGAAATATTGCTAGTAAAGATCCCAAAATACAAAAAATTAATAACCAAATCTTCCAGTTCATTTTTTGCTCTCCAGGTACCATTTAAGTATTGAAACATTAGTTATCCAGGTATTAAGGATGTCAAAAGCTAGGCCTATGATTAGAATAGTGAAAATTTGACCTAGCACGTTTGAGACTGATTGTGTTATGAATAATGCAACAGCTATTGCAGCAATAGAAGTTAGAGTCATAGTGATTCCAGTCTTGAATGCAGACCTTAGATTTGCATCTAAATTTCCTCCCCTTTTTAATAACCTAGTTGTAAGCATAATATCACTATCTACTGAATATCCAATAAGCATTAAAATTGCAGTAATTCCTGCACTAGATATTTTAATCTCTAAAAGGTTAACAGCTGCAAGTGTCATTGCTATATCTGCAAATGCAGAAATAACTACTGCAAAACTTGGAACCTTAGATCTAAATAAGAATAATACAACCAAAGACATTAATACAAAAGACAGAATTATTGCATAAACTAATTGTTTATAGAATGATTCCCCTAGTGAGGATCCAGTTGATTCTACTGAGGAGTTTTCATTTGTTAATTTATAATCTAAGAAATCTTCTAATGCCTCCCTAGTTTCTTTTGGGTCTGATAAGGTCTCTACAACAATTGCCTTTTGCCTACCAGATTGAAAATCTGACAGTTCCCGAATTACAAAATCTTCTAATTTTCCATCAAGGAAATTAGATAATTCTGCAGTATCAACTTGTTGTTCTATAAAAAAGGTTATTGAAGTTCCTCCTGTGAGAGTTATATCTCTTTCTATAATCTCTCCAGTTTGAGAGTACATTTGACCTAATTGGAATAGTGAAAGTGCTAATAGGATTATTGGAATCCATAATAGTTTTTTATAATTCTTGTTGTACCAGGTTTGTGTAGATTCTTCTAATTCAGACATATAAGAATAGAAAGATTGTTGTTTTTAAAGATTTGGTTTTTTATTATTTAAACCCAATAGGCTATTGAAGATATCTTTCTTGCTAGGTTAGACTGCGCATAGACCCAATCCTCCAATGGATCATTTCTTCTATTATCATAGGCATTAAGTTGAAGAATAGAATTTATCCTTCCCTCTACAGATTCTCCAGAGTGTACAGAAAAATTTCTTTCAGTGTGGCGAGCAATAGAATATTTTGCCAATTCCCAATTAAGTGATTGCGAGTGCTCGTGGTCCACTCCAGATAAATTGGATGCTACTCTGCCGATTAATCCATAAATATCTGAACCTTCCTGAGCAAGACTAACCTCTAATTGAATATCACTAAAACTCATCCTAGATATAACTATTTTAGGTGAGAGAAGTATAAAAACCTATAGATGGATGCGCCGGCCGGGAATTGAACCCGGGTCAATTGGTTGGAAGCCAACTATTCTACCACTAAACTACCAGCGCATAAAATATCCTCACTTTTCCAGTATTTAAGGTTTCTTGTTTTGGCTTTACAAATGTTTATAATTGTAATTATCTAGATTTAATAGAGGTGAATAATGAAAAAATTTATATTTTCAAACATTTAAATCCAATATAAATTAAATTCAAATATAATGAAAAAAGAACAGATAAATGCATTAATTGGGTTAGCTATAATTATAATTAGTTTTGTGGGAGTCTCATATTTAACACAGGCAAATCCAGACTATATTGAGGATCTTGTTGAAGGCACCAAAATTAGAGATTTTGCGATAGTCTTTGTATTCTTGGTATTTGTAGGGACTGTTTTTGTTCCATTAACCTTTGTTCCACTAATTCCTTTAGCAATATTTTCCTATGGATGGATTGCAACTGCTATCTTTATTATAATTGGAGAGTTCTTGGGAGCAATAGTCTCTTTTGGAATCTCTAGAAAATATGGGCTCCCATTAGTTAGTAAATTAGTCTCTATGGAGGAGATAGAGAGATATGAAAAGGCCTTACCTGAGGGTAATCTTTTCTGGGCGATTGTATTTATTAGAGTTGCTTTGCCACTCGATGTTTTGAGTTATATCTTAGGCCTATTTAGTAAAATTAGATTACAAACATTTGCCCTTGCTACATTCATAGGATTTATACCTAGTGCCTTTGCCCTAGCATATTTAGGTTCCTTAGAACTAAAATACCAACTAATTGCATTTGTGATGTTTATAGCAGTAATACTTATTGGATTTGGAGTTGATAAAAGATATAGACAAAAGAATAACTTAAAAAAGAATAAATCCGAGTAATACTCTCCAAAAAACAATGCGCCACCACATACCTTAGTGCGTGGTTTTTACAGGCACTTGTTTTTTGGATCTAGAGTGATCCTACACCTTAAAAGGTGTGATTCCCTAGATTACTCAGATGAATAAGAGATTTCAAATTTTTGCTATTTTAATTTTATTAGTGGTAGTTATCTTAGCATCCTATTTCTCAAGTAGTCTTAATTTAAAGAAGGTTAATGATTTTGAAAGTTGTGTTAGTGCTGGAAACTTGGTTATGGAAAGCTACCCTAGGCAGTGTAGGCATAATGACATAACCTATAGAGAAGATATAGGAAGTGAGATTGAAATTTATTTTAGAAATGAGTTGTATGAGCAGGCTGTTAAAAATGCTGGAGGAATGCCAATAGAGGGATTTAATCCGGGCATGTACAAAAATGCTTTCCCAGGTATTGAATATATTGATTTTGATGGGGCTGAAGCAATTGGGGGGATTTGGAAATTTGATAATGGAAGATTGGGATGGATTGAAGATAATCCTTCTGGAGTGATAACTAGTGCAGATGGTACATTGACTAATGAGGGGTTAGATAAATTATTAGAAAATCTTCAGGATAGGCTTGAAATTAAAGTTAATTTCCCAAAAGATATTGATCTAATAATTAGTCTTCTGAATATACATAAATGTGAAACTGATGAAAGACTGGCTGAAGCTTGCATAGCGACCTATATCCCGGTTTGTGGGTGGAATGATTCTGAAAAAATTCAATGTATAAAGTATCCTTGTGCACAGGATTATTCTAATGGGTGTGAAGCTTGTAAGAATAAAGAAGTTAAGTATTGGACCTCTGGAATGTGTCCTGCATAAGGCTTTTAAACCCCTAAAAACAATTTTTCTTATGGAAGAAGTACATATATTGCTTTACTATAAATTTCAACCCATCAAAGACGTTGAGTATTTTATTAGAGCGCATAAAAGATTTTGTAAAGAACTAGACATAGTTGGAAAAGTGTTGATTGGTAAAGAGGGCATTAATGGAAGTGTTGCAGGAACTGTTGAACAGATGAAAAAGTATAGGCAATTTGTTCTAGGTCTTGAGGGATTTGAAGATGTTCTCTTTAAGGAAGAAGTTGGAAATAGCATTCCATTCAATAAGATGATAGTTAGAGAAAGGGAGGAGATTGTTAGTATGAAAAGGGATGTTGATATGAATAGAAAAGGTAAATATGTTAATTCTGAAGAATTTTTGGAAGGTGTTGAAGATAAGGATACTATAATCTTAGATGCTCGAAATAATTATGAATATGCAGTTGGAAAATTTAAGGGGGCAATAAATCCAAACATTAAGACATTTAGGGAATTTCCGGAATTTGTTGAGAATTTTAAAGAAAATAAGGAGAAGAAAATTTATATGTATTGTACTGGAGGCATTAGATGTGAGAAGGCTAGTTTGTATATGGAAGATCAAGGATTTACAAATGTACATCAATTACATGGAGGGATTATTAATTTTAGGCAAGAGATCCCAGAAAAAGGTTGGGAAGGAAAGTGCTTTGTTTTTGATAAAAGATTAGTTACAAAGGATAGTGAAGAAGATGAGATCATTAGTAATTGTATTAGTTGTGGGGAAACGAGTGATTTGCAGAGAAATTGTAAAAATGTGGACTGTGATGATTTGGTTGTTCAATGTACTAAATGCCAGGAAAAATTGCATGGGTGTTGTAGAAAGGAATGTATGCATGAGTTTTTAGATTATGCTAATGATCGTGCTGAAAAGAAAAAAGAGGGTAGTTGGAAAGCTGCTAAAATTGAACAAAATTATGTTAAGTGATTATTTAATTTCAGGTTTTAATTCCTCCCCATCTTCTTGAATCCAACCATAACCCTTAGCCTCTAATTCATCAACTAATTCGGGTCCCCCCTCTAGGGCTATCTTTCCACCTATTAAAATAGAAAGTTTGTCAGGTTTAATGTGTTCTAAAATTCTTTTATAATGAGTTATAATTAGGATGATTTTGTCTTTATCCATTACTTTGTTTACTCCATCAGCTACTGCTTGTAAGGCATCAATGTCTAGGCCTGAATCAGTTTCGTCAAGAATAGCTGCCTCAGGGTTTAGTACTGCCATTTGTAAAATTTCACACTTCTTTTTTTCTCCGCCAGAGAATCCTTCGTTTAAATAACGATCTTCAAATCCTTTTGGAGTTTTTAATAATTCTTGTTTTTCTTTTAGTAATCCATGGAAGTCCATTACACCAATTGGTTCTTCACCATTAGCCTTTCTTTTTGCGTTAAGCGCAGTTCTTAGAAAACTAGCAATAGTTACTCCAGAAACTTCGCTTGGATACTGAAAACTTAGAAATAATCCTTTCTTGGCCCTTTCATCTGGACTCATATCATTGATAACTTCTCCCTGGTAGATAATTTCTCCATTAGTAACTATATATTTTGGATGACCCATAATTACATTTGCTAAAGTTGATTTTCCAGACCCATTAGGACCCATGAGAGTATGTATTTTTCCAGGTTCTAGTTTTAAGTTAACTCCCTTTAGGATTTCTTTCCCTTCAATTTCAACGTGTAGATCTTTAATTTCAAGCATTTTCTAAAGCTCCATTTACTGTATCAAGTGACAGCAAGGCACATTTTAATCTCCCTGGAGAGATATGGATGTGTAACATTTCCAAGATATCATCCTTATTTAAGCTTTTAACATCTTGGATCGCCATTTCCTTAATTTTATCAGTTAACATTGAAGCGCTAGCTTGAGAAATAGCACAACCTTGGCCAGAGAATTTTACTTCTTTTATCTTATCTTCTTCGACTACTAGTTGGATAGTTATCTCGTCTCCGCAAAGAGGATTATTTCTAGAATTTTCATGTGTTGGATTCTCTAGAGTGCCCTTGTTTTTAGGGTTTTTGAATAAATCTAGAATATTTTCAGTGTACATGTCCATTTTATTTGAAAACCTCAATACATTTTTTTAACCCTTTCACTAACTTATCTACATCTTCTTTATTATTATAAATAGAAAAGCTTGCCCTGCAAGTGCCCTGGAGATTAAGTTTCTTCATCAGAGGCATGCAACAATGGTGTCCAGCCCTAATTGCTATGTTCTCATCATTAAGTATTGTGGCTACGTCATGCGGATGGATATCTTTTAAGTTGAATGAAATTACGGGTGAAGACATATCTATTCCAGGATTGTATATTTCAATATTAGGTAGGGTGTTAAGTTGTTCTAAAGCATATTCAGTTAATTCTTTTTCGTGTTCTTGAATTTTATCAAATCCAATATCATTTAGATAATCTATGGCAACACCCAGGGCAATAGATTCTGCAATGTTTTGGGTCCCTGCTTCAAATTTCTCGGGAATATCTGCATAGGTTGTATCCTGGTATGATACCGAGTTAATCATCCCTCCACCAAGAAGAAATGGTTTCATTGATTTTAGATGTTTAGCTTTCCCATATAGAACTCCAATTCCAGTTGGCCCTAACATCTTATGGCTAGAGAATGCTAAGAAATCACAGTCTAGTTCTTTA
>Ga0114999_10008635_pt1 | contig 11319 bp, 17 predicted proteins | sample ArcticOcean_MG_C_3_FD_89820 | JGI IMG/M metagenome (GOLD analysis project Ga0114999, IMG submission 89820) | Marine microbial communities from western Arctic Ocean - ArcticOcean_MG_CB8_126 | ecosystem: Environmental > Aquatic > Marine > Oceanic | place: Arctic Ocean: Canada Basin | collected...
CGGATGGGAGGGTCAAGGCATTAAACGTTTTGGCCCCGCGGGGCCCCGCCGCCTCACCGCTGAAGTTGAGCGCAGCCTGCGGGTTCTCGATGGCGGCGTGGTTGTTCTGGACGCTGTGGCTGGCGTTCAGCCCCAGTCTGAGACTGTTTGGCGCCAGGCCGATCGCTACAACGTCCCTCGCATTTGCTTCATTAACAAGATGGACAAGGTCGGGGCGGACCTGCAGCGAGCCATGGACAGCCTCGTGCGCAGGCTCGGCGCCAACCCGGTGGCCATTCAGCTGCCAGTGGGCGCTGAGAGCGACTACCTCGGCGTCGTGGATATTATCGAACGCAAGGCCTACATCTACCCGTCGGAAGGCGAGCAGATACCCGTGGAAGAACCCGTCCCGGCGGACATGGTGGAAGCCGTGGAAGAGTATCGGGCAAGGCTGATTGAGAAGACCGCCGAGTCTGATGATGAATTGCTGCTGAAGTTCCTCGATGACGAGGAGATCACGGTAAAAGAACTCAAGGCGGCTCTGCGGCGGGCAACCATTGCCAACAAGATTGTGCCGGTCGTATGCGGCACGGCACTGAAGACGAAGGCCGTGCAGCCGCTGCTCGACGCGATCATCGAATACCTTCCCTCCCCCCTAGACGTTCCGGCTATTGAGGGCCGTGACCTTAAGACCGGCGAGACGATTATCCGTCACCCCGACCCGGAAGAACCGTTCTCGGCACTCGCGTTCAAGGCGGTTACTGACGAGTTCATTGGCCGCCTGGTTTACTTCCGTGTGTACTCAGGCAAGATCGACTCCGGATCTATGGTGTTCAACTCGACCACGGGCAAACGTGAACGGCTGGGGCGCGTCGTAAAGATGCACGCGAACCACAAAGAAGACGTTGACTTCGTTTCGGCTGGCGATATAGCTGCGGCGGTTGGCCTGAAGGCCACTACCACCGGCGACACGCTTAGCGCCGAGGTGTCTCCTGTTGTGTTGGAGGCCATAACCTTCCCGGAACCGGTCGTCTCGGTTGCTATTGAGCCCAAGACCAAGGCCGACCAGGAAAAGCTGTCAGACGCGCTCGTGAAGCTCTCGGACGAAGACCCGACCCTGCACGTGGCGTTCGATTCTGAGGTTGGCCAGACGATTCTGTCTGGTATGGGAGAGCTGCACCTCGATATAATCGTTGACAGGATGCGGCGAGAGTTCCGTGTCGAAGGCACGGTCGGACAGCCCAGGGTCGCTTACCGCGAGGCGATTCGCATTGAGGCCAGTGGCGAGGGACGTTTCGTTCGCCAGAGCGGTGGTCACGGTCAGTATGGCCACGCAAAAATTATCATTGAACCGCTGCCCTCCGGCGAAGGCTTCGTTTTCGAAGACAGGGTCAAGGGCGGTAACATACCCAAGCAGTTCATTAACGCGGTCAAGCAAGGCGTCAAAGAGGCGCTCGGCTCAGGCCCCGTCGCGGGCTACCCGGTGATTGACGTTAAAGCGACGCTTCGTGACGGCTCTTCGCACGATGTTGACTCGTCTGAGATGGCCTTCAAGGTGGCGGGCTCGATGGCTATGAAGGACGCGCTGGCCCGCGCCAAGCCTTACCTGCTTGAGCCGGTGATGAGCCTTGAGGTCACGGCGCCGAGTGAATACCTCGGGGAAGTTGTTGGCGACCTCGGCCGCAGGCGGGCGCAGGTCAAGAACATTGAGGCCAACGACGAATCGCAGATGATCACGGCGACCATTCCGCTTGCTGAGAGTTTCGGTTACGCCAATACTCTGCGCTCGCTGACTCAGGGTCGAGCGGCGTTTTCTATGGAATTCGATAAGTTCGAGCAGGCGCCCCAATCGGTGGCGACCGCAGCCAAGGCGGGTTAATTAGATGGTTACAAAGCAAAAAATTCGCATCATTCTCAAGGCGTTCGATCACCGTATTCTTGACCTGTCCGCCGGACAGATAGTCGAGGCGGCCGAACGCACGGGAGCCCAGGTGGCCGGGCCTATACCCCTGCCGACGTCGATAAAGCGGTTCTGCGTAATTCGCTCCCCGCACGTGTTCAAGGATTCCCGAGAGCACTTCGAGTTGCGCACGCACAACAGGCTGATCGACATCCTGGAGCCGACCCCCAAGACGATTGACTCACTAACAAGTTTGAATGTCCCCGCTGGTGTGGACATTTCCATAAAGCTCTAGTAAGGGCAAGACCACAGGTATGAACGTTAAAGCGATACTAGGTAAAAAGATTGGGACCACAGAGATGGTGCGCGAGAACGGCGACCTGGACTGCGTTACCGCAGTTCTGGCCGGTCCTTGCGTGGTCACCCAGGTCAAGACCTCCGATGCCGATGGCTATGAAGCCGTTCAAATTGGCTTCGAAGAGGTGAAGAGGGCCACCAGGCCGCTCGCCGGGCACCAGAAGAGGGCGGGCAAGACTTTCCGCTACTTGCGTGAGGTTCGATCTGCCCGCGGCACAGGGTTAGACTTGAGTGACGTTGAGGTTGGCGCCGAGGTGGACGTTAGCGTGTTTGAGACGGGCGACCGTGTGGATGCCACCGGGACTTCCAAGGGACGCGGCTTTGCTGGCGGCGTCAAACGGCACGGCTTCCACGGCGGCCCCAAGACTCACGGCCAGTCCGACCGGCACCGTGCGCCAGGCTCGATTGGAGCGGGCAGCACGCCAGGCAAGGTACTGAAGGGTCAGAAAATGGCGGGGCACATGGGTGCCGCCCAGATCACGGTCCAGAACCTGGAAGTAGTTTCCACCGATGTAGAGCGCAACTTGATTTTTGTTAAGGGCGCACTGCCGGGTGCGAGGAACTCGCTGGTATACATCCGCAGCTCGATCAAGGGAGCCAATGCTTCCGGAACAGGCTCCAAGTGAAGATCAGGTTGCTCGACATAGAGGGTAAGTCCCTGGGGCACATTGATGTCCTTGATGACCTGTTCGATGCGCCAGCCAAGCCGGCTCTCGTTCACCAGGTGGTGGTTGGCCAGCATGCGAATGCTCGCCAGGGCACGGTCAGCACAAAGACGCGCGCACAAGTTTCTGGTGGCGGTCGCAAGCCGTGGCGCCAGAAGGGCACCGGCCGGGCGCGTGTTGGTTCCATTCGCTCGCCGATATGGCGCGGAGGCGGTATTACGTTCGGCCCGTCGCCGAGGGATTATACGCAGCGGACCCCAAAGCGCATGCGCTTTGCCGCACTGAAGTCGTCGCTGTCTTCTCGGGCGCGTGATGGCGAATTGCTGGTGGTCGACAATCTGAACCTGGCTGAGGCCAAGACCAAACATGTTGTCGCGGCGCTCGCCTCGTTGAACGTCACTGGCACGGTGCTGCTGGTCGCCGACGGCGCGAAGCCGGAGGTTTTGCGCGCGGCCAAGAACGTACCTAAACTGAAATTGATGCCTGCCTTCCAGCTCAACACCGTTGACCTGCTTAAGCACCGACGGATCATCATGACCGTCGATGCGGTGCGTGAGGCCGAACGACTCTGGGGCGGACCCTTCGTGAGAAAAGGCAAGCGCGCCCCCGTGACGGCTGGCAAGGGCGCCCCTGATAGCGGCACCCCTGATAGCGGCACTGGGGAGGACAAGAGCTAACTATGGACTCCGCGACAGTACTACGCAGGCCGATCGTAACTGAAAAGAGTACCTCTCTCCAGGAACGGGGACGGTATGTGTTTGAGGTGGCCACGTCGGCTACCAAGCTCGAAATTAAGGACGCTGTTCAGATTGCGTTCGACGTCAAGGTTTCCAGCGTCAACACCATGGTGATGAAGGGCAAGCGCAAACGGTTTGGCCCTCGCATGACCAATGGCAAGACCTGGAAAAAGGCGATTGTGAAACTGGCTCCTGGCGAATCCATCACCATCTTTGAGGGTGTTTAGTAATGGCACTTAGAGCGCTAAAACCGATAACTCCCGGGCAGAGGGGAGTCGTCCTTCAGACCAGCGACGACATAACCACACGCCACCCGAAGAAGTCTTTGACCAAGGGCCTGAAAAGGCACGCAGGTCGAGATAATAAGGGACGCATTTCTGTTCGCCATCGCGGCGGCGGTCACAAGCGTCGCTACCGTGAGATTGACTTCAAGCGAAATAAGGCCGGCGTCCCGGGCGAGGTTTCCTCGGTTGAGTACGATCCCAATCGAACTTCCCGTATCGCACTGATCAAGTACGCGGACGGGGACTGGCGCTACATTCTGGCACCTCAGGCGCTCAACGTTGGGGACGCTGTTATGTCGGGCGAGCAGGCGACCATAAGCCCTGGCAACGCTCTACCGTTGCGTTCCATTCCGACCGGAACTGCGGTTCACAATATTGAAATGAGTATCGGCCGGGGTGGGCAGATGGTCCGCAGCGCCGGTGGCTCGGCTCAAGTACTCGCTAAGGAGGGCGACCACACTCTGGTCCGCCTGCCTTCAGGCGAGGTGCGACGACTGCACAGTGAGTGCATGGCCAGCATTGGTCAGTTAGGCGCGGTAGACAACAAGAACCGCAAGCACGGCAAGGCCGGTCGCAGGCGGAACATGGGTTGGCGACCGTCGGTGCGTGGTGTGGTTATGTCCCCGAGGGATCATCCGCACGGCGGTGGTGAGGGCAAGTCCCCCATCGGCATGCCTGGCCCGAAGACGCCCTGGGGCAAGCCAACACTGGGCTTCCGCACGAGGCGAAACAAGTCCACCGGTAAAAACATTATTAGAAGGCGGGGCCAGAAGTAGATGTCCAGGTCTATTAAAAAGGGGCCGTTCGTAGATGCCAAGTTGGCCAAGAAGGTCGATAAGGCTCGGCAGAGTTCCGACAAGACTGTGATCAAAACCTGGTCCAGGCCGTCGATGATTATGCCCGATATGCTCGGATTGACCATTGCGGTTCACGACGGGCGGCGACATGTGCCCATATTCATAACTGAGAACATGGTGGGACACCGGTTGGGGGAATTCGCCCCCACTCGCACGTTCCGAGGCCACATGGGTCGGTCCGACAGGACCAGCACGGTCAGGTAGCCAGCCCGGCCCCCGGTCGGTAATGGGCAAGACGATAGGCGGAATTAGCTAACAATGACTTCGACGGCAAAAGTAAAAAATACCGGGCTCTCGGTAAAGAGAATCAGGCGCATAATTGACCTCGTCCGTGGGATGTACGTCGATGAAGCGCTGCATACACTGGAGTTCCTGCCATCGCCAGCTGCGGCGGTGGTGGCGAAGGTTGTGCGATCTGCCAACGCCAACGCGGAAAACGAGCTGGCGTCTCGCAGTAGTGAACTGAAAATTGTTTCCATATTCGCCGATGAAGGCACTAGCACCAAGCGGTTCAGGGCTCGCGCCCGCGGCCGCTCTGCACGGATCATTCGTCGCAACAGCCACATCACCGTGGTAGTTGACGACAATGAGGGGGAGGATCTAGTTGGGGCATAAGACCCATCCCATAGGCTTCCGCCTCGGGATCATCAAAGACTGGCAAGCGACCTGGTTCGCGGCCAAAACGGCCGATTACAGAGAATTGGTCAAAGAAGACCTGTTGATTCGCGACAATATTGCTAAGAGGTACCCAGACGCTGGTATTTCTAAAGTTGAGATTGAGCGCAACTCGTCCGAGGTCGTGGTTACGGTTCACACGGCCCGGCCCGGTATCGTTATCGGACGGGGCGGTCAGCGTGTCGAAGAGCTTCGCAAGATGCTCGAGTCACTGACCAACCGACGTGCACGGCTGAACGTGCAGGAAATTCGCCAACCAGAGTTGGACGCGTTCCTCGTTGCTCGCAGCGTGGCCGACCAGCTGGAACGGCGTATTGCCTACAGACGGGCCATTCGTCAGGCGGTTAGCCGGACTGTTCAGGCCGGGGCGAAGGGCGTGAAGATTGTCATTGCCGGTCGCCTGGGTGGCGCGGATATAGCGCGGCGCGAAAAGGCAATGGAAGGCCGAGTGCCTCTTCATACGCTGCGTGCAGACGTGGACTTTGCTATAGCGGAGGCCGCGACAGACTTTGGCCGCATTGGCGTAAAGGTCTGGCTGTACCACGGCGACATCATCAAGGAAGAAAAAGCGCCTGAACTCGAGGACATGACGCCCATCGAGGTTACGCTTAGCCCCGAGGAGTCGGCTGCCCAAGAGGCCGCCGAGGCCGCAGCTGCAGCAACGGCGGCGGCGGCGGCGGTTGCCGCGGCGGCGGAAGTCGAGGCGATGTCCGGAGTTGCAGACGCATCTCCTTCGATGGCGGCACCCGCACCCGCACCCGCACCTGCGGCTGAAGCTCCCGCGCCAGAGGTAAAGGCAGAGGCGAAGGCCGCTCCTGCCCCCGAAGCTGAGGCACCAGAGTCGGTCGACAAGCCGGCCAAAGAGCCGGAGGCCAAGTAATGCTTCAACCCAAAAGGCTCAAGTATCGAAACCACCACAGGGGACGGCTCAAGGGCATTGCGAATGCCGGTAGCGCCATTAACCTCGGTGAGTTTGCTCTGAAGGCGCTGGAATCTCACTGGGTCACGGCTCGGCAGATTGAGTCGGCCAGGCGAGCGATGACCCGTCACGCTAAGCGTGGCGGAAAAATATGGATTCGAATATTTCCGGATAAGTCTGTGACCGCACGAGCGGCAGAGACCCGGATGGGAAGCGGCAAGGGCGCGGTCGATCATTGGGTCGCCGTCGTCAAGCCGGGCAGGGTGCTTTTCGAAATGGCAGGCGTGCCCGAAGACGTGGCGCGTGAAGCGCTGCGGCTCGCGGCGGCGAAGCTGCCGATGGCAACGAAGATTGTAAAAAAGGATGCGTTTTAGCCGCACGCGGCTGAATGCACGCTAGGGGACCGATTTGGCGGTAGACGAAATAAGAACACTTGGCGATGATGAACTCGCCGAGGAGTTGGAAGAGACGCTGAAGGCGCTGATGAACCTTAGGTTCAGGGCGGCGACGATGCAGCTTGCCAACGTAAATGAAATTAAAACTTCCCGACGCCGTGTGGCTCGGATTAAGACCGTTATCAGGGAGCGTGAATTGGCGAAGGTCGAAGCATGAGCTTTGAAAGACGTAAGGTTCGAGTAGGTCGCGTCGTAAGCGACAAGATGGATAAGACCGTCGTGGTCTACATTGAGCGACGACGCTCACACCGTCTGTACAAAAAGTCGATCCAGATACGTAAGCGATACGTCGCTCACGACCCGGAGAACGACGCGAAGTTGGGCGATTTGGTGCAGCTGATCGAGTCTCGACCGATCTCTAAGACCAAGCGGTGGCGCGTGGCTGAGATTCTCGAACGCGGTGATGTTGCTGAGGTTCAGCCCGACGACATCAAACTGGCCGAAGACGTCCTGGTTGCTCAGAAACTAGCTGGCGAAGAGCAGGCCGCTGCGCTGGCCGCTGCGAACGCAGCGGTAGCAGTGGAGAAAGAGGCCGCAGCCGAGGCCGCAGTCGAGGCCGCCGCTGCCGCTAAAGTGGCCGCAGCCGAAGCCGCCGCTGCAGCAGAAGTGGCCGCCGCTGAAGCCGAAGCCAACGCTAAAGTGGCCGCTGCTGAAGCCGCAGCCGCCGCTGAAGTTGCCGCTGCTGAAGCCGCAGCCGCCGCTGAAGTTGCCGCTGCTACCGAGCCTGAGCCTGCACCTGAAGCAGTGGTAGAGGCCGAGCCTGAAGCTACTGTTGAACCAGAGGCTGCTCCGGAACCCGTGGCTGAGCCCGCACCTGAAGCGGTCGTAGAGGCTGAGCCCGAAGCGACGGTAGAAGAGGCGGCTGCCCCGGAACCCGAGGCCGAGCCCGCACCTGAAGCGGTCGTAGAGGCTGAGCCCGAAGCGACGGTTGAAGAGGCGGCTGCCCCGGAACCCGAGGCCGAGCCTGAACCCGAAGCGGTCGTAGAGGCTGAGCCCGAAGCGACGGTTGAAAAAGAGGCCGAGGCTGTCGAGGAGACTCCTGAGCCCGTAGCCGAGGAGACCACGACAGAGCCTGAAGCTGCCGAGGAAGAGACCAAAGAGTGATACAGATTTACTCCCGCCTCAGGGTTGCCGACAACTCGGGCGCCAAAGTTATTAGTTGCATAGGGGTACCCGGCGGCAGTGGTCGTCGGTACGCTGGACTGGGCGACATAATTGTCTGCTCGGTCAAGGAGGCCGCTCCCGCGGCCGGGGTAAAGAAGGGCGAGGTTGTGCGCGCTGTTGTTGTACGCACGGCTAAGTCTTACCGCAGGCGGGATGGCTCCCATATTCGGTTTGACGACAACGCGGCCGTCATCGTCAACCCGGAAGGCTTGCCCAGGGGCACGAGGATTTTCGGGCCAGTGGCCCGCGAATTGCGAGACAAGAACTTCATGAGAATAGTCTCGCTTGCACCGGAGGTGCTCTAAGCCTGGGGGCCGGAGCTACTGAGCATGAAAATTAGAACAGAAGACACCGTACTGGTAATTAGCGGACGCGACCGGGGGAAGCAGGGCAAAGTTGTCAAAGCGTTTCCCGATAAAGGCACCATCCAGGTGGAAGGCGTCAACATTGTCAAAAAGCACATGAAGCCTTCTGCCAGCGTGCGCCAGGCCGGGATCATCGAAAAAGAGATTCCCCTGTCGGTCGCTAAAGTCGTGCTTGTGTGCCCGTCTTGCAACGAACCCGGCCGGGTTGGCCGCAAGTTCCTGGCGGACGGTTCCAAGGCTCGCGTGTGCAAGAGCTGCAACGAAATTATTGAATAGGGCTTACCCGGACTGATCATGGCTGATACACAAGACACAACGAAAAGCGAAGACGAGAAGCCCAAGCGGGCTAAACGAACCACGGCCAAAGCCAAGCCCGCCGCGAAGGCTAAGGCTCCAGCCAAAAAGCGCGCCACTCGCGCCAAGGCCGCGCCGGTGGCTGCCGCCGTTGCCGAGGCGCCTGCCGTCGAGGCAACTGGCGCCGCGAACGGAAAGCTGGCCATGCCAAGGCTGCAGGCGCTGCATATTGAAACCGTTGGCCCGGCCCTCATTAAGGAGTTCAGTTACAGCTCCCTGATGCAGGTGCCGACCATTGAGAAAATTATTGTCAACATTGGACTTGGTGAGGCGCTCACCAACCCCCGAGCGCTGGAAAATGCCTCTAGCGACATTAGCAAGATTACCGGCCAGCGGCCGATCACCAACCGGGCTCGCAAGTCCATCGCCAACTACAAGTTGCGCGAGGGTATGCCCGTCGGGGTTAGCACGACCATGCGCGGGCGGCGGATGTGGGAGTTCTTCGACCGACTGGTCGCTTCTGCTCTGCCTCGTATTCGGGACTTTCGCGGACTTTCGCGCAAGTCGTTCGATGGCAGAGGCAATTACGCCATCGGTTTCAAGGAACAGGTGATGTTCCCGGAGATCGACTATAACGCCGTGGATAGACTCAGAGGATTGCAGGTGGTGGTGACAACCACCGCTCCGAACGATAGGGAAGGCCTGAGGCTTCTTGAGCTTTTGGGTGTTCCGTTTGCCAAGACTGACGATGGAACTGTCGCTTAATGGCACCGTTGCCGAGCGATGGTGAATTGACCAGTGTTGGCAAGCGTAAACAGGGAGGATAGTTAATTGGCAAAGGCCTCAATGGTTGCGCGCTGGAAAAGGCCGCAAAAATACTCGACTCATAAGTACAACAGGTGCAATCGTTGCGCCCGGCCTCGTGCGTATATCCGACACGTTGGCCTATGCAGGATTTGTTTCAGGGAGTTGGCGCTTCGCGGCATGCTGCCTGGTATTCGAAAGGCCAGCTTGTAAAGGCTATGTCAGTTACTGATCCGATCGCAGATATGCTCACGCGAATACGCAACGCGGTTACTGCCGAGCACGATAGCGTGCCAATACCCGCGTCGAAGATGAAGATCTCGTTAGCCGAACTTCTCAAAAATGAGGGGTTCATCCTGGGTTACGAGTTGGAAGAGACCGGGGGGCCGCAGGGAGGCATAAAAGTCTTCTTGCATTACCACGACCGCGGGGACCCCGGCATAGCGGGACTGAAGCGAGTTAGCAGGCCGGGCCTGCGCGTTTACGTCCGCAAGGGAGAGATCCCTCGGTACTTTGGCGGTCTTGGAGTGTCTTTCCTGTCCACGTCTCAGGGCGTGATGACCGGACGTGACGCATGGAAGAAGGGCATCGGCGGCGAACTGCTTTGCTACGTGTGGTAGTGCCCGGATACGGCAATGAGCGTGACCGGCGGACTGCCGAGAGCGCTACAGAGTGTTTGGTGAATTAGAAAATGTCTCGTATAGGAAATAAACCCATACAGGTTCCGAACGGTGTAAACGTCACCGTTTCCGGGTCCGATGTGGCCATTAAAGGCCCCAAGGGCGAGCTAAAGCAAAGCTTCAACTCGGACATGTTGATCGCCAGTAGCGAGGGCGTGCTCACCGTGGGCCGCCCCTCGGATGAGGGTCAACATAAAGCGCTGCACGGCCTGACTCGCAGCCTGCTGGCCAATATGGTGGTTGGTGTGAGTGAGGGCTACATTAAGAAACTCGACCTCGTCGGAGTTGGATACCGGGCCCAGCAAGAGGGTCCGGGGGTGTCACTGAGTGTGATGCTCAGCCACACGGTCGTCATTAACCCCCCGGAGGGTGTGAAGGTCGAAGTGGAGGGCCAGAACCTTATTAAGGTGACCGGCATAGACAAACAAAAGGTTGGCCAACTTGCGGCGCAGATTCGCAAGGTAAGGCCGCCCAACGCCTACACCGGCAAGGGCATTCGCTATAGCGGCGAACAGATCAAGCTCAAGCCGGGTAAGTCGGCGCGAAGGGTCTAACCAGACCGGCCTCGGCCCAGTTGACTTGGACTGAGTTGATTTGCATCGAGATGAATTTGGAGAGTAGTAGTTGGCACTGAGGAAAACATTCAAGCACCGGGTGCGCATTAGGCACGCCCGGGTTCGGAAACGGGTAAGCGGGACGGCTGTAAGGCCTCGCCTGGCGGTGTTCCGTAGTTCTCAGCACGTTTACGCCCAGCTCATTGACGACGTCCAAGGGGTGACCCTGGCCGCCGCGTCGAGCCTGGATAGCGAGGTCAAGACGGGCTCCGACGGACGCACAAAGACCCTGACGTCTCGTGCGGTTGGCGAACTTGTTGCCAAGCGGGCGGCCGAAAAGGGCATCAAGTCTGTCGTGTTCGACCGCGGCGGTAACAAGTACCACGGTAGGGTCAAGGCCCTGGCCGAGGCAGCGAGAGAGGGAGGGCTGGTCATTTGACGTCCAACAGGGGCTACGGAGGAGGGCGCGATAGAGACCGCGGACCCGATGATGGCATGGAGGAGCGGGTGGTGAAGATCTCCCGGGTCGCCAAGGTCGTCAAGGGTGGCCGGCACCTCAGCTTTAACGCGATTGTCGTGGTGGGTGATGGCAAAGGCAACGTTGGTGTGGGCCTCGGTAAGGCAGACGCC
>Ga0114999_10008638_pt1 | contig 11318 bp, 9 predicted proteins | sample ArcticOcean_MG_C_3_FD_89820 | JGI IMG/M metagenome (GOLD analysis project Ga0114999, IMG submission 89820) | Marine microbial communities from western Arctic Ocean - ArcticOcean_MG_CB8_126 | ecosystem: Environmental > Aquatic > Marine > Oceanic | place: Arctic Ocean: Canada Basin | collected...
CCACCACTCTTTGTGCATCACCGTCAGACAGGTCCGGCAATATGAGGCCAACATTCTTAATGTAAATGAGACGAGGGTAGTTTGCCAGCGCGGGGAAAGAGCTTATGGACCGGTCAACTGTTGCAAGGGCACTATCAAGGCTCCTTGCTCCACGACTTACTTCTAAAAATGCAGATTCCTTTTGATAAAACTAAACCAATTCTATAATTTCCCATTATTCAGAAGTTATGCTTCCTAGTTGCATCAAACTCCCTCCAGCCAACAGCCCTTATTAACCTTGTCAGACTTCAATTTTAATTGGAGCTCAAAACCAAGAACATTCCTCGACTTACTGCAGAGGCGGCTATTTATTATCGATCAGGCTCTGTCGAAACTCCCTGGCATCAATTCGCTGAAGCTCCATGCTTTCGAATTTCTGCAAAGCTTCGCGGATTTCTATACGTTCCGGGGCAAGCAAAGCTGATTTATCGAGATAAGGTTTGGCAGCATCTAAGTAGTCAAAATCTGCCCCCCTTATTATAACGTCTCTGTACATGTGCACCATAGCTATATGTATGCGCCAATTTTCGGGCTCACTTTCAATAGCTCGCGCGGCCTCTCTCTCCACCATCGCCATCACCCGTCCTGATTCCTCTTCTGAGAGTTCACCCCACACAGAGCCAACGATATTTATGAGGGCGAGCCTCGGGTCGTTGGCAAGCGCTGGAAAGGTTTCAATAGATCTGTCTACCTCACTAAGGATCGAGTCTACACTGGACACCTGTTCAGTAACAGTCAGAATCGTTGATGCTGCGTTCAGGGCACGAATATGCATCCACATGCTGATCATCACTAGGATAAGCGAAAAAACAACAACGTTAACGCGGCGAATGCGGGTAAACATTTCCAAGCGCTCGCCGAACATTAATCTCTCAATGGGAGCAACCTTGCGCAGCAAAGCTTCTTTTACCACATAAATCGCTTTCCAAGGCCGACTACCTGTTTGTTCTGGTGCAGACTCTTCCGTGGATTGGCTATTGGCGGTTTCAAAATTAACCACAACGGACAGAAGAAGGACGAATAGTAACATGGTTGCCGGTGTATCGAAAAGAAAGAGGTTTTGAACAAAATATGCCACCAATGCGGCTGCGACAGTCAATGTGAATGTCTGTTCAAAAGCTCCTTCTCTCCTGAGTCTACGCACGATAGTAAAAAGGATGATACCCCAGATGGCGATATAGCTAAACAGTCCTAAAATGCCTTTAGTCACAAGCTCTTCAACTGGTTTATTATGGGCTTGGTCAAGAACTTCCTGTGACGTAGCATCGCTCGAGTAAAATCTTCCATACGCTACTAAGTAGTTCTCAGGTCCCCAGCCTAAAACAGGCCTATCAATAAGACTCTGATACGCCACGGAAAAGGCAAACAACCGACTCTGAAATGGATCCTGCTCGGGCGCAATATCTATGAGACGTTCGACGAGTATGTTGACCGAGGCCAACTTCTTGACTATCGGGGCGTCCCGAAGAACTATTGCCGATACAACCAGGACTACTACGCCAACGACCACCGCTGAAGCAGCGAGCTTGATACGCATCCTAAGGCCTGACGCAACACTGCCGAAGGCGAAGGCAGCTAACCCGGCTGCCAGACCAACCACCGCTCCTCTCGTGCCTGTGAGAGTGATCACCCACAGTTCTAATACGATCACTACAATCCAGAATATTCGCCACATTAACGCTGACGAGTTCCGACTTCCTTCCTGCCTAACTCGGCGACGCTCGCGTCTCATCCTGGAAGGAGTAACAGACGTTGTTCCCTTTGATTGTTGGAATGACTGTGCCAGAAAACCCGATGCTAATAACACGTTGACCATCAGGTAGGAACCAACAAAAGAAGGATTCCCCAGGGTAATACCGATTCGCTGGGCTGATCCAAGAAAGGGGTAAAACGGCATGAGAGCGAAGTCAAAGCTCTCCGCAATGCCAACTAATGCCATAAGAAGACTTATACCGAGATTAATGTTCAGCAGGGTGAACCAGTTTTTTGTGGTACGAATCACGGAGACGAGCACCAAAGTCAGTGCAAACCAGTGAGTCAAGTCCACTATGCCCTGCATGCGCTCAAATGTGGACCACAAACTTCTCTGAATGCTGACCCCAAAAACTCCGGCCAGAAGAGACACTAGAACGTAAACACCGAAAAACGCAACCAGCCATGACCGGGGCAGCCTGTAAGAGCGATCAAGATATACGAGGATCACCCAAAAGCCCACGAGTATATCGATGATAATTCGTGAATATATGGCCTTGCCAACGATGAAAGGGAAAACTGTGTTGGCGGTTATAAAGAATGGCATTAAAAGGAGTAAAATTAACGCTGCCCAAATGCCATATAACAAGAATTTATCGGCCGATTCAATGCGCACTGTTTACCCGTTCTTCCAACAGAACTAATACGCTCGATGCCGTAGGAGGAATCTCATACGGTTACGTGTAATCCACATGGATTATAAATGTGCCATAAAGCATGGTCAACGTTACAAATCACGCATTTTTCTAGAAAGATACCGCAACCATCTCGGCGGTTACGGCCCTTTTGAAACTGGCGCAGCTACTCCAGCGACAACTTGGTCATTCGTAACATACGAGATCAAGAGCTACTTGACAGTGCCTAAGTCCTCATCTAACATCAAAGTAATGCGTTCAAAAAATGAACATAAGGAAATTGCCGGTGATTCTTACAGGGAATTACGGCTTCTTGAGGAAGTCTCGCTGGAACCTAACTCCAGCCAGCGAAAACTTGCAAAGCGGTTGGGCGTTGCTCTTGGAGTGACGAATATTTTGATGCGCAGCCTTGGTAAAAAAGGTTACATTCGCATTGTTCAGGTCAAGTGGCAGAGCTGGATATATACCCTTACGCCAACGGGTATAGCCCGGAAGGTTCAATTAACCTTCGCATATGTCGAAAACTTCCTCGGTCATTACAAACGAATTAGAGAAATTCTGCATGAGAGCCTCGATACTCTGGCTTTTGATACATGTTCCAGCGTCGCAATCTACGGTCAGTCGGAATTGAGGGAATTGATCTTCATCATCTTGCGTGACCTAGGCATCACAAACATCACCATTATAGACCCACGCCCTAGTGGCATGACATTTTTGGGTATGCCGATATTGAGCTTCAAGTGCATGTCGGTCGAAGACTATAGCAAGATCATTGTGGCCTTCCCCACGGACATGCAAATCAGGTGCCAGCAGTTACTGGACGTCGGCGCAAACCCCAAACAGATAGTGCCACTTCTTCATGACGCCTCGATCGTTACTTCCATGTTAGAAGGGGCGGAGTCTTAATTTTGAACAACAATTGGTATGTTCTGCGCGTCAAGTCCCGTGCCGAAAGTAAGGTGGCCAGCCAGCTCAACAGAGACGCGTTTACCACCTTTTACCCGCGGATCAAGACACCGCGACCTAATAGCGGACCCGTGTTAATGCCTCTTTTCCCCGGTTACCTATTCCTGCAAATCGATATTAATTCAGCAGACGCCATGTTGACTCACGATAGATCAGGTGTGCTGGGCTGGCTGCGATTTGGTGACACAAGCCCTTTCCTAACCAACGAGGTCGTAAACAAAATTAAGCAGCGCGAAAATGAAATAAATAACGCTGGAGGGCAATGGAGAAACTTCAGGCCTGGAGAAATGGTACACGTAATCTCAGGCAATTTGGAAAGTCTCGGGCAGGTCTTAAAAGAACCCGACTCATCCAATCAGCATATACGCGTTCTGTTAGATTTCATGGGGCGCAAAGTATCGGCTAGAGTCCCTTGGCACGCGTTGAGCCCTATAAATCCGGAGCTCCAAAAAGTCCAGCCGAGGAAACTACCTCGTAGGACTAGAGGCCGGGGCAGGTGGATACGAGGGATGAGCCCCAGCCCCCCGTTAGCTTAGGTATTACATAGCGCCATTCGTTGAAGCCACAGCTCCGAAGGCGACATCAATAACAACAAGATCTTTACCGGGCTGACGGCCTGGATGGCGAAGCTATTCAAATAATATTTGATAAATTTGGATACTACAATGCAACCACTTTCACCCATGTTTGAAGCAAGCAACTTTCGAGTATGGGTAAAACCAAAAGGGTAATTGCCACACAAGCAAATTAACCCTCCAATCACCTCCCTCGGTGGCACATAACAGCCACAGGGACCCAAGGATTGTTAAGCGGAATTACTAGTTTCGGGAGTACTCGATGATGGGAGACGTTAGATATTGAAAGTCAGTGTTATCGGACTGGGATATGTCGGTTCAGTGGCAGCGGCGTGTCTGGCATCTGCAGGCCATGACGTTCTTGCGATCGACATCGACGCTGACAAGGTCAAAGCCTACCGTGAACTCGATATTCCCATATTTGAGTCCGGTCTGCGGGAGTACCTAGATGCCGGTATCCAGAGCGGAAGATTGAGGTTCGCCGTACCCCAAGATGTCGGCGAACCCCTCGGAGAAGTAGTGGTTATTGCCACCGGAACACCCCCAACGGAGACCGGTGCAGCAGACCTAAACCAGGTGAAAGAATCACTGCATTGGGTCAAGGAACGAGACGGCGGCTTAAGGACAGTCTTGGTAAAAAGTACTGTCCCCCCCGGTACAGGAGAACGTCTTAGGAAGACCATTCTACAAGGCACTAAAATCAATTACGTATCTAATCCCGAGTTTCTACGGGAAGGACACGCAATAGATGACTGGTGCCATCCAGACCGGATCGTAGTTGGCGGAGATGGCGAATCACTGGTCACTATGAAAAAACTGTACGCCGAAATAGACGCTCCATATGTATTAACTGACATCACTAGCGCTGAAATGATCAAATATACGGCCAATGCTTTTCTAGCGACAAAGATTTCTTTCATTAACGAAATAGCAAGCCTCTGTGAGAGGGTGGGTGCCACAATCGACGACGTGACCGAAGGAATTTCGCTGGACCCTCGAATTGGCTCCAGTTTCCTGAGAGCAGGTGTCGGATACGGCGGCTCATGCTTCCCCAAAGATGTGCGTGCACTTGACCAGGTAGCGCTTACTAACGACCTTAATTTCGAACTGCTTAGGTCTGTAATCACAGTGAACAATCGGCAGAGGCATTTGCCGCTGTACGCGCTTCGCGAACGATTTGGCAAGCTCTCAGGTTTAACGGTCGGTATTCTGGGTGTTGCTTTTAAGCCCAACACTGATGATGTACGAGAGGCACCCTCCTTAGAATTGATTCGGCTTCTCATAGACGATGGCGCTAACGTAAAGATATACGATCCAAAAGCCAGCTACGCTGCCCAAGCCGTCCTACCCGATTCCGTGGATTGTTCAAGAACCTTTGAGGATTGCGTCAACCAGACGGACGCCTTAGTCCTAATGACGGAATGGAACCAAATAGTTGAGGCGGATTGGGAAACGGCGGCACAAACAATGAAGCCCACTCGATATATTTTTGATGGCCGAAACGCTTTGAACCCGGCAAAAATGAAGATGTTGGGATTTGATTACAGGGGAATCGGAAGGCCAGTTAGTTCAATGCAGCATGATAAAGCCATTCTCAAACTATCGACCGAATCTCGAACGAGCAAAACAATAGGCTAGCGAAACGATATGACAACATCATTTGACCTGGAAATATGTAAAATTATCGGCAGCCGTCAAGCAACTGTGGCAATTATCGGCCTTGGCTATGTAGGCCTGCCTTTGGCAGTTGCATTCGGAGAGGCTGGATTTCGTACTATCTGCATAGATGTGAACCAGGGCCGAGTTGACGCCGTCAATCGAGGTGAGTCATACATTCAAGGAATTTCGTCTGAACGATTAGCTGCCTTAACAGTCGTTGAGCCTGGTCAAACAGTGTCAACTTCGAAAACAGATCATGTTCTTCAACCTAAGATATTCGGCACCACAGATTTCGACGCTCTGGACGAGGCGAACGCTGTCATCGTTTGCGTTCCAACACCTTTAAGCAAGACCAAGGACCCTGACGTTTCATACATCGTCAGCGTGGCAGATGAAATCGCCAAACATCTTAACCGAGGCATGCTGATTGTTCTGGAGAGCACGACCTACCCCGGGACCACTGAAGAGATTATCCTGCCGAGGCTAGAGCAAGCGGACATTAATAGTTCAGACCAGGGCCCCATGAAGGCAGGAGAGGATTTCTACTTAGCCTTCTCCCCAGAAAGAATTGACCCCGGCCGAACTGATTGGACCGTATTAAACACGCCCAAGGTGATGGGAGGCGTAACCTCAAATTGCCAAAAGGCAGCGGTCGCTCTCTACTCCTGTGCCTTGGAACGCATCGTTCCTGTGTCCTCCCCTCGAGTTGCCGAGACTGTGAAACTGCTGGAAAATACCTTTCGAGCGACGAATATTGCACTGGTAAACGAATTCGCCATTATGTGCGACTACCTAGGGGTTGATGTCTGGGAAGTAATCGATGCGGCCAAAACTAAGCCATTCGGATACATGCCGTTTTATCCAGGGCCTGGATTGGGCGGGCACTGTATCCCCATCGATCCGCAATATCTGGCCTGGAAACTGAAGAGCTTGGACTACACAGCCCGCTTCATTCAACTGGCAGAGGAAATCAATTTTGGTATGCCTGAATATTGGGTAACCAAAGTTCAAGACGCTCTTAATAACGAGCGCAAGGCAATAAACGGGTCCAGTGTTTTAGTACTTGGCGTGGCCTACAAGGCGGACGTAGATGACTTGAGAGAGTCGCCCGCTCTGGACATTCTTGAGCTTTTGATAAATAAAGGCGCACAAGTCAGTTATCACGACCCAAATGTTCCGACTTTGGAGACGGATAAATATCGCCTTACCTCTGTGGAATCACATGCACTGTATGAACAACTAGGCTGTGCCGATTGCGTAATAATTGCCACGGATCATTCTAGCTATGATTGGATAAAGATAAGTAATTCAGCATCCCCAATCGTGGACACTCGAAATGCTATAGGAAAGGCAAAAAAATCTATCACTGATCTAAGGAAACTTTCAAGCGTTTTGACTGACCTTTCATGAATTTGATCGGAAGAAAGAATGTGTACGGCCGCCTAAAGACTCGAATGAAGAAGACCCTCGGGTTAAATAGGCCGTGGTATGAAGACTTGTGCGAATATTATGGCGTCACCCCGGATGAGGCCCTGGAGTTAGGCACTCGGTCGGCTGATCGAGTTCCGAACTTGCCAGGCTCGAACACGACTCACAGCGTGACGGGCAAAACATTCGAGGATATATGGGATTTACGGGAACGAAAATCCGCTGAAGATATTGATTCTTTTTACCATGACATGGGTGCATGGGCGACTTTTCGCCAAATCGTATATCACCAGAACAGCAATTTTCATCACATTGCCGATCACATAAATCCGAATTTGCGAATTTGCGAATATGGGTCAGGTGTGGCTCCGGTCTCTCACTGGTTACTGGACAATTTATCCGGCGTACCGTTGGATCTGACAATCGTAGACGTGCCTTGTGAGCACCTGAAATTTGGCGAATGGCGGCTACGCAAGCGAATCGAGCGATCCAGCACGGACCTGTCGTTGACAGCATTGGAAGTGCAGTCCGATTCCTTACCGCTTCTGATTCAATATGACCTGATAACGGTACTCGAGGTTTACGAGCACTTGAGAAATCCACTTGAGGTAACTGCACATCTTTGCGACCACCTTAAACCCGGCGGCCTGCTTTGGGAAAATTACATCATCCACCAGCACGCACATGCAAGCGACCTGGATATAGCCCAGGAATTGCGTCCTGAAGTTTTTCGGTACATTAAGAGTAATTTTGAATTAATTGTTGGCAACAGCCCGGATGCATTGGATGGCGGCGGCACACGTTGCTGGCGCAAACTGCCATAGTCGTAAATGAGAATTCAATGTTGATTGCTATTACGATTTTTAAGGTCTAAGTATGCAAAGCTCTATTTCTTCGGAGACAATATGAAGATTGGATTTCTTATATTCCGGCTGGCTAACCTTAAAGGCCTTGGAAGTCTTATTACACTGTCGTTACAGCGAGACCACGAGGTAGCCATTTTTGTAGACCCTACCTCCAAACCGAAATTGGGGGAAGCGGTTGACCAAGGAGCCCTGGCCGAAATCTGGCCAAATGCGCAAGTGGTTGATCTGCAAACTGAGTCGACCCCGCAGGGTCTCGCTGACGCGAACTGCAACGCCATAGTCGGAATGGCCATTTTAACGGCCGAAGAATATAGAGGTCGACTTGACACTGCCCGGGAAAATGGAGCACTTCTTTTTTCCATTTCCTATCTTTTCGAGGGCCCCGGACGGGACCCTTCGTTAATGGCATCTCTGGGCAAGGCGTTTTACCTGTCAGAATACGAACGTACTGTCCACGAATCGCTTTTCCCGCAGTCTTTCAATTCATTGGGAAGCGACTGGAAACAGAAATACACAGAAATATCCGGGTCTACCTGCTGTGACCAGTTGGCAGAATTTGATTCCCGGAAAACAAGACACCGGTATGGAATAAGTGAAACTTCGCCAGTGGTCTTATTCATGTCGTTAAAGATGAGTGTAACCGATACTTGGAGAAACCTTGTCTGGGGAGAGTCGAGCAAAACACGTCGTACCCTCAAGGCTATAAAAGGGAGACATTGGCGATTGATCCCGGAAATATGGACACAGGACACGTACAAAGAGATCTGTAATGAGCTAAAGGAATTTTGCATCAGAAACGGTGCACTCTTTGTAGTCAAGTCTCGGACAAAGAACGATGACCCTTTGTGGCTGCGGGAATTATCAGACGTATATGTAGGACAGGATGAGACGGAATATCCGTACACCTCAATTCAACTTATTGGGATCTCCAACCTATGTGTTCATTTCGAAAGCGCAGCAGTGTTTGAGACAGCTTTTGCAGGAGTTCCATCCCTTTCCATAAATATTCCTCAGCCGAGTCTTTACGAACAGCTCCCAGAATATTCAACCCGTTACAGATCCAAGGAGTTGGGCTCCTTATTTAATTATCCTGGAGTTATTACCAGCATTGACTGCAGCAAAATCGTAGAACACCTGCGGAGGGCGGATCTGAAGGATTTTGCCATGGAGCCGTCTCAACGTAGTAAATACGTGTCCGCCTTCATGGGTTTTGACGACATGCGAAGCTCAGTTCGCATTCTAGACTCGATGGAATCTTCACTTCGTGACTCATCTATTCACATTGATGGCATTGCAAATCCGCTGTAGGGAATTGATAACATGAACGAATTATTAGTTGTCGGGTGTGGCTCAGTGGGCCGCCGGCATATTGGAAATTTTATTGCGGCTGGTGTGCCGTATGTAGCAGCGGCAGACCTGAGCCAAGATCGCCTGGAACTGGCCAAAGAACAGGGCTGCTCTGCCACGTATCTTGACTACAACGAGGCATTGAATAACGGCAACTTCGATGCCGTATTGATATCTGTGCCACCGCACTTGCATATGCAAATAGCGATTTCTGCTGCAGAGAAGGGTTGCCATATTTTCCTAGAGAAGCCATTGGCGGCTTCCCTAGAGCGCACGGACGAACTCAAAGACCTCTGCAGGAAGAAGGACCTTCTCTGTTTTGTAGGATACTGCTATCGGTTCATTCCTTCAGTCGTGAAGATGAGGGGGCTTATAAAGGAAAGGGCTATCGGTGATGTGTTGGCCGCGAGGCTGGTAATTAGCAATTACCTACCGGACTGGCACCCCTGGGAAGATTATCGTAGCTTCTATATGGCCAAAAAAGAACAAGGCGGGGGCGCCCTCCTGGACGAGAGCCATGGGATTGATCTTCTAAGATGGCTCTTGGGAGAGGTAAAGTCCGTGCATGCAATAGTCGATAAAATCAGTGAGCTCGATATAACGAGTGATGATATTGCCGCACTTCTAATCCGCTTCCAGTCGGGAGTAGTAGCCCAAGCACAGTTTGATCTGCTTGGTAGAGTTCCGAGAATTCAACTGGAACTTACTGGCAGCGAAGGCACCATACTGTGGGACCGAATTGATCACGGACTCCGGGTTTTTACGTCCGCAAAAATGGAGTGGGAAGAGTTCCCATACACCACGGACGACCTGCTTTCAATGTATACCAACGAGGTGGCGCACTTCATTGAATGCGTCGATCAGAAGAAACAGCCCCTGATAGACCTGCATGATTCCCAAGCAACTATGAGGGTGCTATTGGCAGCCATGGAATCGTCAAGCTCCGGGTGGTCAGTGGAAGTAGCAAACCCAGCAGAGATCGAAGGCTGAGGCTTTGACTCTAAACATACTGGCTGTGATACCTGCCAGAGGAGGATCCAAAGCAATCCCTCGCAAGAACCTGCTCAAGTTAGGGGGGAAGACCCTTCTAGAACTGGCAATCCAGTCCGCCCAAGAGAGCAGACTCGTGACTCGAATCATCGTGTCAACCGAGGATTCCGAAATGCAACAAGTGGCCCAGAGTACCGGAGTTGAGGTATTGAAACGACCGGAAGAGTTGGCCACGGATACGGCGGCCGTTTGGGCTGTAACAAGACACGCGGTACAGTGGCTGGGAGAACAAGAGAACTGGCACGCCGACGTCGCGGTGCTCCTTCAGCCGACAACTCCATTTCGCCGAGGAACACACATTGACGATACGGTCCAACTACTTCTCGACTCTGGCTCAGAGTCTGCAATGACAGTCCGAGAAGTGGATTACCCACCGGTGTGGATGATGAAAATTGGCAGTGACGCGAAACTCTCGCATCTAATTGAGAGTGACCAGGTATACACGCGGCGTCAAGACACTCCACGCACGTACCAGCCTGCTGGCATGGTTTACGTAATTCGTCCCAAGATTCTATTGGATGTGAAAATGCTGCCTGGAAAGGACACCCGGGGGGTTCCTGTGCCTTTCGAAGAATCCATTAACATTGATGAGATGTGGCAGTACCATCTCGCCCAATCCATCTGGAAGGATAAAGGACACCCACAATAAACACGACACAAAACTCTTTTCATTGTTCTTGCATACGTTCCTATGCCAAGCGGTCCGCATTAAGGAAAGCTGCCAAGGAAACAACGAATCCCTATCTGCGAGATGTTCCGCTTAATCGATGAGCGAGTCCAGAGAGTCCATCGAAGAGCATTTCAAGGAATGCCGGCGAGTCTTAAGGCCTGGTAGATATATGCTGATTAGCTCTCCGAATGATACCTATCAGCAGTCTCTGTTCTACGCACCTCGAGGTAAGGCATTCGAGGCCTCTGGCGATATCGATGAAGCCAAACCGTTATTTGCAACTCGATCGTGGTCGTTCCGTGTTCTCCAGCCAACAGGTCTCGGCGTCAGA